>Ga0074044_10000681_pt1 | contig 31827 bp, 27 predicted proteins | sample BogForMeECP23OM1_FD_94443 | JGI IMG/M metagenome (GOLD analysis project Ga0074044, IMG submission 94443) | Bog forest soil microbial communities from Calvert Island, British Columbia, Canada - Bog Forest MetaG ECP23OM1 | ecosystem: Environmental > Terrestrial > Soil > Wetlands ...
CGTTCGAACTAGATTCCGGCTGGCGTCTGCAGGTGACGTTCGCACTTGCCGCCGCAGCAGTTCATCGCGGTTTTGCCCGACTTAGCATCGGCGCAGCTCTTGCCGTCGCCGCAGCACTTGCCATCTTTGCCGCAGGCGTTCTTCTTGCACTCCTTCATGGCGGCTGTCATGTCTTTGCCCGAGCAGCAAGACTTGCCATCCTTCATCGCGCATTGGTTGTCTTGGCCGCAACAGGTAACGTCTTTGGAATTGGAGTTGGCAGCGGCCTGATGGCAGCAGTTTTCGCCATCCTTCATGTTGGCCATGTTGTGGTGACAGCATCCCTGAGATTGCGCGGCCGATGAAGAGTTGGGCGCCACGGGGGTGGTGGGGGCATCCTGTGTCCAGCCAACCAGTGACAGCGCGAGGAGAGAGATCAAAGCTAACATTCTTAATTTCATAAGACTCCTTATCTGAATTTATGAGAACGGTTGAACGGTTGATGGTTGCGGCTGACTTTGACAGCCGCAGAAGAAGAGTTCTGAGAAGCGGGGCGGGAGATCTAGACGCGAAAAATCATTCCCAGTAGATCTGGTGGAGGAGCGTGCGCGACTACGGTGGCGGCGAAATCGTTCGACGATGCATCAGGGAGGTAGAGTGCAACGCGCTCGGCGAAAGCAAGGGCGGGTGAAAATCTGGTTTCGGGACGGACGGGTGCGGGAACACTGAGCGGGCCCTGGCGGAAGCAACAGCGGTGCTCGTCCTGGCACGGCAGGCTTGTGCTTGCGAACTCAAGCAAGGCCGAATTTCCGCTTTGATCAATAATTGGACAACAGGGCCGATTGTGGCCGGCAGGCATCGCGTGATGGTGGGCAGCCATTTGGGTGGACATTTCTTGCGCCCGCTTCGCATGCCAGAGATGCATGACCAACATGGGAACCATAGCCATCTCGGCCCATGCCAACATGGACATCAAAAGCGCCGCCGCAATGAATCTCTTCGCCATCCTGAACCAGCATGGCAGACGGCGAAGGAACGGACTGTGATGGCGGTCACGGGGGGCAGTTCATGGCCGCTATTCGAGGAGATTTGCGAGTGCCGGCCGCAACTCGCGGAAACGAAACGCATATCCGCTGGATTCGAGTTTTCCGGGCACGACCCGTTGGCTGGCGAGCAACATTTCTTCAGCCGCTTGCTGGCCGAAAGCGAACTTCAGCGCAAATTCTGGCACGCGGAAAAATGCGGGGCGGCTCAGCACTGACGCGAGTACCTTGGTGAATTCAGCGTTCCGCACAGCGCCGGGCGCAACCAGATTCACGGGACCCTTCATAGGACCAGGGAGCGAGTCGGTGTCGATCGCGTGATGAATTGCTCCGACGATGTCGTCAATATGGATCCAACTCCACCATTGAAGGCCGGAGCCAATTCGCCCGCCCAGACCTAGCTTGAACGGGGTCAGCATCTTTGCCAGGGCTCCACCTTTTGGACTCAGCACCAGCCCAATACGGATGTTCACCACGCGGATGCCGGCGTTGGCCGCGGCTTCGGTGGCAGCCTCCCACTGGCTGCAAACCTCGGGCAGAAATCCCTGGCCAGCCGGACTCTCTTCCCGCAAAATTTCGTCGTCCCGATCGCCGTAGAATCCAATCGCCGAGGCGCAGATCAACACGCGCGGTTTGACCTCAGTCTTGGCCAACGCGGCAGCCAGGTGGCGGGTTCCGAGCACCCGACTGTCGCGAATGGCGCGCTTCTTTTGGTTGGTCCAGCGCCCGACGACGCTCTCGCCGGCCAGGTGGACCACGGCATCAAATCCGGATATCGCAACTGGAGACAATGGCGCCAGAGGATCCCATGAAATCTGCGCCGCATTCTGAGCGGGGCGGCGCACCAGACGAGCGACCTGGGTTTCAGGAGATGAGAAGGAAGCGAGAAGCGCCGATCCGATGGGACCGGAAGCTCCGCTGACTAATACTTTCTTCAAACCGCGGCTCCTCATTTGGCGACCAGATTTGGCGGCCAGATTCGGCGACGAGCACGCGGGCGGGGGCGCCCGCGCCACACAACCTAACTCTATCGCGACGGGGGGCTCAAGGCGGTGAAAATGTTTCGCCTGCGTTAAAATCGATCATGGCGACGTTGCGGGAACAGATCGCAACCAACGTGCTGACGGTTACGCGCTTCCGCGAGCTGATGAAGAAGCTGCGGGAGAACCGTCCCAACGACGATCTCAATCTGGTCAAGAAAGCCTACGAATTTTCCCAGAAGCATCACGCCGGACAACATCGCGCCTCCGGCGAACCTTACCTGGTACACCCGCTCGAAGTGGGCAATGTTCTAGCCGACATGAAGATGGACGCGGTTTCGATCGCGGCCGGATTGTTGCACGATTCCGTCGAGGATACGTCCGTGACGACGGTCGAGATCCGGCAGGAATTCGGGGAACAGGTTGCGCACATCGTGGAAGGCGTTACCAAGATCAGCAAAATTGATTTTTCTTCGCGGGAAGAGGCGCAGGCCGAGAACCTGCGCAAGATGATGCTAGCCATGGTGGACGACATCCGCGTCGTCCTTATCAAGCTTGCCGACCGGCTGCACAATATGCGGACGCTCGAGCACCTCGATCCCGAGCGGCAGCAGAAAATTGCCCGCGAGACGCTCGAAATTTACGCCCCGATCGCGCACCGTCTGGGCATGGGCAAGATTCGCGGCGAGCTCGAAGATCTGGGCTTCAAATATGTCGATCCCATCGGATACGAACAGGTGCGCGTGGCGGTTGAATCGCGGCGTAAAGAGGGCGAAGCCTTTATGACGCGGGTTGAAGGCGTGCTGCGCGACGGACTCAAGGAAGCGGGCATCACGGGACGGGTCGAGAGCCGCGTCAAGCGCCTATACAGCATTCACAAAAAGTTGCAGCGCCAGCGCATCAGCGTGGAACAGGTTTATGACCTCTATGCCATGCGCGTGATCACGAATTCCGTGCAGGACTGTTATGCGGTTCTTGGGATTATCCACAACTTGTGGCGACCGGTACCCGGCCGGATCAAGGACTTCATCGCGATGCCGCGGCCGAATCTATACCAGTCGCTGCATACGTCGGTGATTACCGAGACGGGCGAGACTTTTGAAATTCAGATCCGCACCGAAGAGATGCACAAGATGTGCGAAGAGGGCATTGCCGCGCACTGGAAATATAAGGACGGTCCGGTTTCCGCCGAAGACGAGCAGCGGCTGGCGTGGCTGAGGCAGGTGGTGGAGTGGCAGCGCGATGTCAGCGATCCGAACGAATTTCTGTCGACGCTGAAGGTCGATCTCTATCCGGAAGAGGTTTACACGTTTACGCCGAAGGGAAAAGTCCTGGTGCTGCCGCGCGAGTCGACGCCCATCGATTTCGCGTACTCGATTCACACGGAAGTGGGCCACAGTTGCACGGGAGCGAAGGTCAATGGGCGGATGGTTCCGCTGCGGCACAAGCTTCATTCTGGAGATATCGTGGAGGTGATCACGCAGCCGGGGCACAAGCCGAGCCGGGACTGGCTGGCAGTGGTCAAGTCATCGCGCGCGCGGAACAAGATCAAACACTGGTTAAATGTCCACCAGCGCGAGCGCGCCATTGAAATCGGGAAAAAACTGATCGAAAAAGAGGCGCGCAAGTACCGCATCTCGCTGAAGGAAATCAAAGAAGCCGACATGCAAAGGGCGGCCACTGAATACGGACTGGGCCGTCCAGACGACTTGATGGCGGGCATCGGATACGGCAAGTACTCGGCTCGGCAGGTACTGGCGAAACTGGCTCCCGCCGGCACCGAGCCCATGTCTGACACGGAAGAGCAGGCTGCATCGCGCGGCTCATCGACGGGTTTGTCGGGAGGATTATCGAGCGTTGTCCGCCGCGTCTTTGGTGGAGACACGAGCAATGCCATCGTTGTGCGGGGTTCGGGCGATCTACTGGTCTATCGCGCCAAGTGTTGCAACCCGATTCGCGGAGAGGCGATCGTTGGGTACGTAACTCGAGGCAAGGGCGTGGCCGTCCACTCGGTCAACTGTCCCAACGTGACCAACCTTCTGTATGAGCCCGAGCGCCGGATCGACGTACTGTGGGCTGGTGAAAAAGATGGACAGCCGGTCTCGTATCCGGTGAAAATCACGCTTCTCTGCGACGACCGCTTCGGCATGTTGAAACAGATCACCGCGGTGATCAGCGACACTCATACCAACATCCGCAACATCGAAGCGCGCAGCCAGAACGGCCAGGCGAGTGTTGACGTGGTTCTCGAAATTGCCGATCTGAAACACCTCCAGAAGATTATGGACGGTGTGCGGCAAATCCCCGGCGTGCATGACGTGCAGCGGCTGCAGAAAATCTAGCTGCGTTGTATGCAGGCGCATCTCACGGGCGGTGGCTTGTGATCAGGTTGAGCCGTAACTGGGCTTCCTGAAAGCCGGGCGCGAGCGCCAGCGTCTTGCGATAGGCGTCAGCGGCTTGCGGAAGTTTATTTTGCTTTTCCAGCGCCGACCCTAGCGAGAAATAGGCCAAGGCGTCGGGCGCATTGGTTAGCGCTTCCTCATATTGCGCGATGGCTTCGTCGTATCTGCCGAGTTTTGCCAGCAGCCATCCATAGGCGACGTGGTGACGAGCTGAAGCGGGATCGAGGGCAACCGATTTCTGGAAATGCTTTTCGGCGTCAGCCAGCGAGCCTTGCTGCATCTGGAGTACAGCGAGATTGTTGTGAACCTGCGCCAAGGTGCGCGCTTCTCCAGGATATTGCAGCGCCTTTTGATAGTAGGCGGCGGCTTCGGCGGATTGTTTCTGCTGCAATTTGATGGTGCCCATCTCGAAGAAGGCGGTGTCGGTGGGCTGAATCTCCGCGGATTTCGTGAGATGGTCGAGCGCCTCGTCGAGGCGGCCTTGATTGTAGAGAGCCTCGCCGAGCGCCCGTTCCATGAGGCAATTCGGTCCGGTAACGGCGAGCGCGTGCTCGGAAACCGAGATGCCGTCATGCCAGTAGACAACGTCGTGGGCAGTGACGAGAGCCAGCCCGGCGACGACCAGGGTGGTGCATGCGGCGGGGCCGTATTGCATCGTTCTTGTCGTGCTTATCGTTCTCGTCGTTCTTTTGGCGGGGAAACGCATCCCCCACTTTTCGGCGACCTCCGATGTTCCCCAGACCAACGCAATGAAGATTCCCAGTAGCGGGACATAAGTGTAGCGATCGGCGTGAGCGATGTCGCCAACATGGACCAATCCCACGACCGGCACGAGCGTGCCTAGGTACCAGAACCAGCCGACGGCCATATAAGGGCGCCGGTTGATTTGCCAGAGGACCAGAGCGGTGACGGTGCAGAGGAACACGAGGGAAGCGATCACTGGCACAGATAGAATTGCCCGATCGCGGAACGGGTAAAAGATGGCGAGTTTCGAAGGCCACACCATCTGCGAGAGATAGGTGCCGGCGGTGAGGGCCGCGTTGGCAAGCCGCGATGGCAGGGGAACCGATTTGATTTCGGTATCGAGCGCCTGTGCCTTGAGGGTCAGGACCGAGCTCGCAGCTGAGAGGAGAAGCAGAGGCAGTTTCTCGGCGCATGGTTTCAGGAAAACGGCGAGCGACTTTTGTTCGGAAGATGGCGGCTCCGGTACGGTTGCGAGGCGTTTCAGCGGCCAGTAGTCCAGCAAGAGCAGAACAAACGGAAGGGTCACAAGCATGGGCTTCGACATCAATCCCAGGACGAAGAGGAATGCCACCAGCAGATACCGGAGGCACCCAGGTTTGCGTGTATACGAGGTATAGGCCCACAGGGTGAGCAACAGAAAGAACGTGGAGAGCAGATTCTTCCGTTCGGCAATCCACGCCACCGATTCCAGACCGAGCGGGTGCACGGCAAAAAGCGCAGCGACGAAAGCGCTCTTCCAAAGCTCCCCGGTCAGGCTGCGCAACCACAGGAACAGTACGACTACATTGAGGACATGAATGACGAGGCTGGTAGCGTGGTGTCCGCCGGGATGGAGGCCGAACAGGCTCACGTCAAGCATGTGGGAGAGCCAGGTCAGGGGATGCCAGTTGGCGGCGTCGAGGGAGGTGAGAGCCCACGCGGCATTCCGCCAGGTCAACCCTTGCTGCACATGATCATTGGAGGTGACGTAAACACCGTCATCCACATTGATAAATTGAAACGACAGGACTGGAGCGAAGAGCACGAGCGTTAGAAGGGCGAGCAAGACGGCTAACAGCGTCGTCCGATTGTCGAAGTGGAGAGGTTGTTCCATGTAGTAACTGCAATGTAGGAAGTGCCAGGTGCCATGGCCTGGGTCGAGCGCCTTTCAGCAGCGGCTACGGGCCACGTAATGGCGCTGCACAATATTGTCTCTGGCAGGCGACATCGGGAACAAATGACAACGGTAACGACGGGAGGGTTCGAGGAATAAGCAACCAGAAGCGGGCAACCAGGATCAGGCAACGAGGATCAGGCAACCTGGATCAGGCAATCAGGATCAGCAGCCGGGCCGGCTAGCGCCGAGGTGTTCTTTGAGTGCCCCTGTGTTCAACTTTTGAGCATCAAATCCGGTATCATAGAAGTACGTTCTAGAGGTAGATTCCTACCGGAGGATCGATGGCAGTTCCTGTATCCCAGATGTGGACAGTGGCCTCTTATGTTCTGCGCCAGAAGCTGGCTGGAAAGAAGCGCTATCCGCTGGTGCTCATGCTCGAACCGCTGTTCCGCTGCAACCTGGCGTGCGCCGGATGCGGCAAGATCCAGTACCCGGCCCACATTCTGAAAACGGATCTCTCGGTGGAGGAGTGCTTTAAAGCGGTCGACGAATGCGGAGCGCCGATGGTATCGATTCCCGGCGGCGAGCCGCTGATGCATCCCGAGATCGAGAAGATTGTCGAAGGCCTGGTGGCGCGCAGGAAATATATCTATCTGTGCACGAACGCACTGCTGCTGAAAGAGAAGCTGCACTTGTTCAAGCCGAGCAAGTACCTGAGTTTCTCGGTGCATGTGGATGGGCAGAAAGAGCACCATGATTTTTCGGTGTGCCGCGAAGGGGGATACGAACTGGCGCTGGACGGGATTCGCGCCGCGGTAGAAGCCGGCTTCCGCGTGACCACCAATACGACTTTGTTCGATGGCGCCGATCCCAACAGCGTGCGCAAGTTTTTTGATGAGATGATGGAGGTTGGCGTCGAGAGCATGATGGTCTCGCCGGGATATTCTTACGACAAGGCTCCAGACCAGAAGCATTTTATGGGACGGGCCCGGATTCGGCGCATGTTCCGCGCCATGCTTTCGAATCGCAAGAAAACCTGGCGCTTCAACCAGTCGCCGCTCTTTCTGGAATATCTGATGGGTAAGCGCAACTACAAGTGCACGCCGTGGGGAATGCCGACCTACAACATTTTTGGATGGCAGAAGCCTTGCTACCTGCTGCAGGATGGGTATGCTGAATCCTACAAAGAGTTGATGGAGACGACGGAGTGGGCGAATTACGGCACCGAGTCGGGGAATCCGCAGTGCGCGAACTGCATGGTGCATTGCGGATATGAGCCTTCATCGGTGGACGACACGTTCGGTTCGCTTCGTGGATTTGTCGACACGGTGAAGGCGACGTTCTCGCTCTATCCGGATCAAGACGCGCTGAACGATCTGGATCGTGAAGTGCGTCCGGTGCATTCGTATAATCCGCTGATTCAGATTGAGGCGCCAGCCGCTACTTCTCACGCGGAAGAAAGCCGGGTATGAGCGGTCGCGAGCACGGGCACGATCCGGCTCCGCCTCATGCGACGGACGAATTGGAAGTTGTTCCAGGATTCGAGCGCGAAAATCTTCAAGGATGGATTCCGCAGCTAGCCAGCGAAGCCGACGTTCGCGCGGTCATCGAAAAGGCATTTGATTATCGCGGCGACGTCACGGTCAATCGCAAAGATGGCGGCGAGATTACGGGATATCTTTTCGACCGGCGGATTGGGCCGACGCTGGAGTCGTCGACGATGCGTCTGATCGTGGCGGGGAGCAATCAACGTCCCGCGATTCCCTACTCCGAAATCGCAGCCCTGGCCTTTACCGGACGCGACACGGCCGCGGGGAAGAGCTACGAGGCCTGGGTCAAGAAATACTGGGAGAAGCGGGCGCAGGGCGAGAAGAATATTTCGATAGAGCCGGAAGCGCTGGAATAGCCCCTTCGCGGGAGGGCGCCCGCGCCACACTTGACCAGGGATTTCCAAGAAACGATTTCATGCTAGTGCTTGCATCTGCGTCGCCGCGTCGCCAGGAATTGTTGCGCAGCGCCGGCATCGCCTTTGAAGTGCAACCCGCAGATATCGCTGAAGTCCCGGTTCCTGGAGAAGGCGCAAAGGACTGTGCCGAGAGGCTGGGGCGGGAGAAGGCGCTGGCTGTGGCGCGACAACGTCCGCAGGATGTGGTGCTTGGGGCGGACACGGTCGTCGTCGTCGATAAGGAAATCTTGGGCAAGCCTCGCGATGCGGCTGACGCCAGGCGCATGTTGCGGCTGCTTTCAGGGCGCGATCATGAAGTGATCACGGGAGTGTGTTTAGTGGCAGGTGGGCAGTGGTCGGTGGGCAGTGAAACCACGCTGGTGAGCGTGAATGAGCTCACGGACCGGGAGATTGCCGATTACATCCTGACGGGCGAGCCTGTGGACAAAGCGGGGGCTTATGCGATTCAGGGGATAGCCTCGCGCTGGATTCCTCGGATTGAAGGGGATTACAGCAATGTGGTGGGATTACCGGTGGCGCTGGTGTGGCGAATGCTGCGGGAGGCGGCAGCTGTCTGAGGTCAGGTCGGCTGCGGTGCCAGCGGTGCGCGGACAGGAGTGTCCGCGCCACACGGGATGATTAAGCGGTTGGCGGCTTGGGCGTCTCTTTTGGTTTTTCTTCCGGATCTTTCATCGACGTTTTGAAATTCCGGATGCCCTCGCCCAATCCCTTGCCTAGATCAGCAAACTTGCTTGGACCAAAAAACAGCAGCGCGATGCCGATAATCAACAGGATGTGCAGCGGCTGAAACAGTCCCTCACCCATAAATCCTCCTGCGGGGTGTGCCCGGTGCCCCTTCACGGGCGCGGCTGTGCGTAAACAACCCCAAAATCAATTCTAGGCTAGTCTGGACCCTCCGGTCAAAGCCGCCTGTGCTGTGCGTCACAGGGAATCGTGAAGTCGGTCACGCCACCCGTCATCTGGCGGTGAAGAAGCCGGGGCCGCCGACCAGCAAGGATTCTGTAACCGGCCAAGATGTTCCAAACAAAGGACACTCCGGAACAGAATTCGGAACCGAAGACAGGCTCGATTACGCCATTTCGATCAACCGGGCAAGCAGCGCGGCGCGTCGGGGCAACTCCGAGATGAGGATGTGCTCGTGGGAGGCGTGGGCTCCGTCGCCTACACCGCCGAGGCCGTCGAGGGTGGGGATGCCCAGTGCAGCGGTGAAGTTGCCATCGGAGCCTCCGCCGACCGCAGCCTCACCAAGCTTCCATCCCAGTTCGCCCGCGATAGCTTTGGCTTGCTTGAAGAGAGCGGCCACTCCGGCAGTGCGCTCCATGGGAGGACGGTTGATGCCTCCGGTGACCTCAATTTTGCATTTGCGGTTGAAGGGGCGCAGGGCGCGCATTTTCTTATCGACACGAGCCGCATCTTTTATGCGCGCGATACGGACGTCGATGCGCGCGGAAGCGTCAGATGGAACCACGTTGGTTCGCGTTCCGCCGGCGACGATGCCGATATTGACGGTGAGGCCCTTTTGCAGGTCGGTGAATCCGGAGATTTTTTCGATCTGGCGGGCGAGTTCGACAATGGCGTTCGCGCCCCTCTGGAAATCGAGGCCGGCGTGAGATGCCTTGCCGGTGACCTTCAAGAAGTAGTCGCCAACGCCTTTGCGCGCGGTCTTAACGGCGCCTTGGAATCCGTAGGAAGGCTCGAGGACGAGGACGGCGGCGGATTTTTTCGCGAGCGACTCGGTAATGGCGCGCGACGAATCGCTGCCGACTTCCTCGTCGGAGACGAGAAGCACGGTTACGGGGCGCGGCAGGACGCCACGCCAGCCTTCGATATGCCAATCCTGAAGGGCGGCGAGCGCGTGCAGCATCAGGGCGATACCGGATTTCATGTCGAGCACGCCGGGGCCAGTCAGCTTATCGCGGGTGATGCGGCAGGGCATGGTGGCGAGAGTTCCGAGCGGGTAAACCGTGTCGTAATGGCCGAGCAGCAGCACCGGCTTCGAGGTCGAGTCGCCGGGAAAATCCACCTGCAGGTGGTTGCCAAAATCCTTCACAAGGTGGATTTTTATCTCGCCGCCGAGCGCGGCAAATTTCTCCGTTACGGCGTCGGACATGCGATCGACGGCAGCCTTGCTGTCGCTGGGAGATTCGATCTCGACCAGTTCGCGGATGGTCGAGACGATCTGGCCACTCCGCTCTTTGAAATAGCCGCGACGAAATTGGGCGAGGCGGCGCTGCGCTTCGGAGATGGCTTGCGTGGAAGTTTTTCTGGAGACCGGATTCACGACAGATTTCTCCTCGGGAGCGGAAGCCCTGCCTGCAATTAAAGCTATCGCATGAAAGCCCTTTCGCGATAGCGAGCGGCGTCGCTTGAGGCAACGATCGCATGGCGGTGCGTTAAAGTGACGGGATGCACATCATCATCTGGGAGTTCACGGTTTACGAAGAACATATCCAGGAATTCGTCTCCGGGTACGCCTCCGATGGAGACTGGGCGCAGCTCTTTCAGCGCGCGGAAGGCTACATCGGAACGGAACTGCTGCGCTCTGCTCAGCAGGCCGATGTGTTCCTCACGATCGACCGGTGGGAGAGCATTGCGCGCTTCGAGAGGTTTCTGGAGCGATTCGGAGCCGAATACAAGGCACTGGATAACAAGTTCGCCAGCTATACATCGTCGGAAGAGAAAGTGGGAGTCTATATGAAATCGCAGTAGCCCTACTTTGTCTTTTGTGCCGCGATCCACTGGTCGGTCCGGGCTTCCAGCATATCGAGAGGCAGAGTTCCGCCGTCGAGGATCTCATCGTGGAAGGTGCGAATGTCGAACCTAGGACCTAATTCTTTCTGGGCGCGGTCGCGGAGTTCGCGAATCTTCAACTCGCCGAGCTTGTAACTGAGCGCTTGCGCCGGCCACGCGATGTAGCGATCGGTTTCGGACTGGATGCTAGGCTCATCAATCGCCCCGGATTTGCGAAAGAAGTCGACGACTTGGTCGCGAGTCCATCCCTGAGAGTGGATTCCCGTGTCGACGACGAGGCGAACGGCGCGAAAGAGTTCAGACGAGAGGCGGCCGTAGTCGGAGACGGGATCCTGATAGAAGCCGACCTCCTTGCCAAGCCGCTCGGCATACAGAGCCCAGCCTTCGATGTAGGCGTTGAATCCCAGCCCATGCTGGCGAAATTTTGGCAGTCCGGTGAGTTGCTGCTGCACGGAGAGCTGCATGTGGTGCCCAGGGATGCCTTCGTGATAGGCGATGGCCTCGTCATCGATGAGCGAACGGTGGGCGAAGTCGGAGGTGGCGACGACGACGCGGCCGGGGCGCTTACCGTCGGGAGTGCCGGTGACGTAGTGAGTAGCGGCGGCGGACTGGAAGGCGGGTATGGCTTCGACAGTGACGGGCGATTTCGGCAGAAGAGTGAACAGCTGGGGCAGTTTCGGTTCCATCTGGGCGATGTAGTGACGGTAGTCGTCGAGGATCTGCTCGGCCGAGGTGGGAATGTATTTGGGATTGGTTTTGAGGGATTCGCGGAAAGAGGCGAGATCGGCGAAGCCTTCTTTTTTGGCGATCATGGTCATCTCGGTCTGGATACGATCCATCTCACGAAGGCCGATCTGGTGAATCTCATCCGGGGTCAAGCGGGTGGTGGTGCGGGCGTAGATATCGTTCTCGTAACGCTTCTGGCCGTCAGGGAGGGAAGTAATGGAAAGCGTGGTGCGGCCTGCGGGCGCGTATTGGGTGCGCAGAAAATTGGCGAAAGTGTTGTAGGCGGGGATGACGTCGGTATTGATGGCGGCGGTGATCTGCTCGGTCAAGCGCTTTTGATCTTCAGGGGAGATGCTCGGCGGATATTTTTTTGTCGGCAGCAGAAAAGGATCGGCGGCGACGATGCCCTCACACTGGACGGGAAGCTTCTCGGCCAGGAATTTGACGGGCATGAGCTTGTCTCTCATGCCGGCGCGCAGCACTTCGGTGGTCTGGCTGAGGACACGCGGGATTTGATGAAGCCGGGCGATGTAATCCTCGTAATGTTTGACTGAATCGAGGGGAACGGAGAGCGGCAGATTGGCGAGGCCGGTATGAATGCCATTCTGCTGATTGATCGGCATCTCGTACTCTTTGAGGTCGTAATCGACGATTCGCTGCTGCAGGACACGGACCATGAGGTCGTGCGAGAGCTGGTCCTGATCGGAGAAGCCGGTGGCGGGAATAGCTTCGAGCCGGGCGAGAAAGGCGAGGTTGGTCTGGTGGCGCAGGGCAATCGCGGTGAGCGAATATTCGGCCAGCTTATCGTTGAAACGATAGTCGCCGAAAGCGGTGGCGCGCTCAGGAAAATTGCGGAGATCCGACTCATACTGCTCCTCGAAAAGAGCGTTCTGCGCGGCCAGACGGTCGGCAGCTGATTGCGGGGTCTGGGCGCAAACTGACCCGGCCAAAGCGAGCAAAAGAAACAACGCATGGTGGAAGTGCATAGATAGGAAGGGTACCAGAGGGAAGGATTCTTGAGGGCGCGAATCCAGTTTCACTCGTAGCGCAGGGCGTCGACGGGATCGAGGTTGGCGGCGCGCGACGCGGGGATTACCGCGCTCAATACCCCGACGAACAGCAGCACGATGGTTGAAACCATGACGGTGAAGAATGAAATTTTTAGGTGGATATCGGCTTTGCCGGAATCGTCTTCGAAGAGCGGCCCCATGAGGGGCAAGGTTCCGACCGCAACAGCAACGAGATAGGAGACCACAATTCCGATGACGCCGCCGAGCAGCATGATGAGCAGTGTCTCCGCCAGAAACTGGGCCTTGATGTGCCACTTGCGAGCACCGAGAGCGCGCCGCAAGCCAATTTCACGAATGCGCTCATCGACCGAGACGAGCATGATGTTCATGACGCCGACGCCGCCGATTCCGAGGGTCAGAATGCCGATGAAGATGAGCAGAACTTGCAGGCCGATGGTGATGCCGTTGATGACCGGGCGAAACTCTTCGCGGCCAAACATTTGTACGGCTTTCTTGTCGGTGGGAGAGAATTGCTGGCGCGTGGCGAGGGCGGCCAGAACCTGCGCCTCGGCGCGCGCCTCGTACTGCGGCGCGATCGGTTCAAAGACCAGCACGTCGCCGTATTTCGCGTTCCAAAGGTCGTTGGCGGCGGAGTACGGGATCCACGTGGACTCGTCATCACTGGAGAAGTAATTACTGAGCTGGATCTTTCGATCCATGGTGCCGATCACGGTGAACCGAACTCCACCAATTTCGACGGTCTCGCCGACGGCGGGGCGTCCGCCGAATAACTGCTCGCGCACGCGTGCTCCGAGGAAGACGACGCGGCGCCGCTCGAGTTCGTCGAGCGAGTTGATCCAGCGGCCTTCGGAAGGTTGCTCGTTGCGCATCTCGCCATATTCCGGGCAGACGCCGCGGACCGGCGCGGTGCCGACCATGCGATCGCCATAGGCGATGCCGGGACGGCGCACGGTCTCGAGACAGGCGTGGCGAACATAGTTGGCTGTCTCCTTGATCATGTCGAGGTCGGCCTGCTCAAGGATGACTTTCTTTCCGGCGCGTTGACCGCCGGGTTGTTCACTGGTCTGCTGGGGCCAGCAGATGACCGCTCCTTTACCGAAGGCATTGAAGCCGCCGACCAGAATTTCGCGGAAACTGCCGCCGTAGGCGATGAGCAAGGTGACGGTGGCGATTCCCCACACGATGCCGAGCATGGTGAGCGCGCTGCGGGTGCGGTTGCGGCGCAGGGCGGTCCAAGCCTCGTTGAGGATCTGGTAAATCATGCCCATGCTAGCCACCTGCCTCGTGGCGCAAGGCTTCGATGGGATCGATGGAGGCAGCGCGGCGTGCGGGATAGAGCGCCGAAATGATGGCGATGGTTCCGAGAACGGCGAGAGCGACGGTTCCCGTCTGCCAGGTCGGCAAGAGTCCGGCAAAGAAGTCGGGCATCGGAAGGAGATTTACGAGCGCGCATAAGCCAAAAGCAATGATCAACCCGGCACCGCCGCTGATGAGGGCGACGATCAGGGCTTCCAGAAAAAACTGGCGCAAGATGCTACTGGCTGGAGCGCCGATGGCTTTGCGCACTCCGATTTCGCGCGTGCGCTCGCGAACCGCGACCAGCATCACATTCATGACGCCGAGGCCGCCGAGAAATAGTGTGACGATGCCAACCGCGCCGAGAAAATACTTCATGCCATCCGTCATCGTGCGGAAGGCCTTCGCTTCCTGGATGGTGTCCCAGATGGGGCAGGCTTCTTTGTCTCGAGGATCGAAGTCGTGCAGCCGGCCAAGCACACGGCGCACCTCTCCCTTGCAGGCTACGTCTTTTTCGACCGAGCGCGGAACGACGAGCAACTGATCGAAAGTTTCAGGAGTGCCCGGGGGCTTGTCGGGAAAGTCACGGCGCATGGCCGAAAAGGGAATGAAAATTTTGTTGATGTCCCACCCATCGTAGCTGGAGTCCTGTTTCTTGGACGACATCACTCCGACAACCGTGAAGGGAATGTCGTTGAGGTAGACGAGCTGCCCAAGGGCGGGACGGCTGCCGAATAACTGCTTCTTGGCATCGGAGCCAAGGAAGGCGACCCGGCGGGTTTCCGCGAGGTCACTCTGATCGTAAAAACGACCCTCACCGACTCCGAGACTGCGAATCTCGGCGAATTCCGGTGTCGAGCCGGTTACGGTGAAGGCCGCGGCATTGTAGGCGGTGTGCGAACGCACCGTGTCCTGCTCGAGTTCGGGGATTGCATACTGGCAATCAGGGGCCTCCTCCTGAAGATGAGGGAGATCGGAATCGACCCAATGCACCAGGCGGCCGGCCCGTGTACCGCCGGCCTGCAGGCTGGTGCGGCCATGAAAGACGATCATCAGGTCGCGACCGAGAGTCTCGGCCTGTTTTTCCTGACCGACGCGAAGACCTTCGCCGGCGGCCACCATGAGAACGATCGAGACCACTCCCCAGGCGATTCCGAACATGGTCAGGATGGTGCGGACCCGGTGTGCCCAGAGGGTGCGGAACACGTCCTGAATAAGATCGCGGAATGACATCTGAAGTTTGGACGGGGCATCCCCGGAAATGAAAGCGCCGGGCCCACCCGCTACTTTGTTGTACGCCAAATACGGTGGTTTGGTTCCGGTAACTTGGGGTCGCACTGAGGGCGGCGCGCCGGGCACGAGCTGTGAAAAGACTGATTCATGTGCATGGCTCGAAATCCGCGCGGGGCGGATTCGCAGGCGCCCCTAGCTACTGACCGACAGCTTGTCGAGTTCGGTTATCGTTCGCGCCAAAATCTCGTCGGGAGATCCCTTGGCTACGATCGGCATGAGCAGGCCAAGTTTTGCGTAGAACTCGATGAGCGGAGCGGTGCTTCTTTCGTAGGCTTCCAAACGGACGGTGATGGCTTCTGGGCGATCATCCTCCCGCTGAAAAAGGCGCCCGCCGCAGTGATCGCATATCGCCTCAAGCTTTGGCGGTCGATCCTTCACATTGAATACCGCCTTACATTTTTCACAGGTGCGGCGTCCACTGAGGCGCTGGACAATCTCAGCGAGCGGCAATTCGTAGTTGATGACCGCGCTGAGAGCGAGCTTTTCTTTCTCCATCAGCTCTTTGAGCGACTGCGCCTGCCCCAGCGTGCGTGGAAATCCGTCGAGGATGAAGCCGCCGCAACTGAGCAGGCAGTGATTGCGTTCGCGCACCATCTCCCAGACGGTCGAATCGGGCACGAGTTCGCCGCGGCGCATATATTCGAGGGCTGCCTTCATGGCGGGAGACTGATCGCAATCCCGCCTTTTGCCGGCGGCGCGAAAGACGTCCCCGGTGGAAAGATGGCAGGCGTCGAGGCGCTCGGTCAGAAACTCGGCCTGGGTGCCCTTGCCGACGCCGGGTGCTCCGAGGAGAACCAGTCGCCACGGTTTTTTTTGCTCGGCGGACACCACTGAACATTTTGCGGAGGGATCCGCGGCCGGCCCTTGCAGCCACTCGATGCGATCGTTCTTGATGGGTGTGCTCATGCTTAAAGAATTTACGCGCGCGAGCGTGGCTTGCAGTGACGGAAGTCACACGCGGGCTGAAAAACGAGGGCCGATGGAGGTCCGGGCTAGACCGCGCTTTATTGGCTTATTGCGGCATGGCTGAAGCCATGCCCGACCCAAAAATCGATTTATGAGACAGCTTCTAGCTTGTGCGCCAGATGTCTCCGATAATCCGCTGGAAATTTGCGCCCAGCACTTTTTCGATCACCGCCGCTGGCTGGCCGCGTTTGGCGAGTTCGGCGGCGATGACCTCCATATGATCGGGGCCGTTGAGATCGGGGACGTAGGGGTAGCGGTCCTCGCCGGAAGCAGCGACGCCAAGTTTCTTTCGGGTGGCGATGTGCTGATCGAAGTCGGCTTTCTGTTTGTCGGTCAAAACCGTTTTCTCAATCGAACCATCCGAACCGATGCCGACGTGATCGGCTCCGCAGACGTTGATGGCATGCACGAGGTGGTTCAACACATGTTCACGGTTCGGGATGGTGGGCGATGCAACGAGATAGGGCATGAGGTAGACACCGAAATAGCCGCCTCGATCGGCGAGCGATTTCAGAATCTCGTCGGGCTTGCTCCGCGGATGCTGGTAGACGGCGGCGCAACCGGAGTGCGTGATCAGGACCGGTTTGGCGGATTGAATTATCGCTTCGGATGTTGTGCGGTATCCGCTGTGGCTCAGGTCTACGGCTACGCCGAGGTCGTTCATTTGTTTGACGGCGGCGATGCCTGCCTTGCTGAGGCCGGCGTTGCCGGGCTCGATGCATCCATCGCCGAACAGGCCGCGATTGTTGTAAGTCAGCTGCATGATACGCACGCCGAGGTGGCGGAACATCTCGATGCGATCCGGATCTTGTTCCAAAAACCCGGGGTACTGGAAACCGAGCATGATGCCGATTTTGTTCTCGCGCTTGGCGCGGGCGATGTCGGAGTGCTGGCGAACGACGAGGAACGCCTCGGGATGCTGTTCGACGAGCGCTTCAACGTCGGCGATATTTTCGACTGTATCTTCGAATTTGAGTTCCGAGACCGTGAGATTAATGGCGGTAATACCCGATTGCCGGACGGCTGAGAGGAGATCGGGAGCAAGCTGCGCGTTCATGGTGATGAAGGGAGCGCAGAGAGTGTCAATGACGACGGCGTTGTTGTAAAGCGCGGCTATCGAGGGCGGAATGTCCGCCGAGTGATCGGGTGCCTGGGCCAGCGCTCGCGGGGAAAGGAGGGCAGCGGCGGATAACCTAAGGATGGCTTTATTAAATTCGCGACGGTGCACGTGCTTTGCTCCTACGAGATTTTATCCTGCAGAATTTTATCCTGCGCTCAAATGGCCCGCGGATTTCTATTGGCGGCCGGAGACCTGGCAAGCCCCGCCTCCGCAATTAGTTCGTGTTCCAGCTCTGCGGAACATTCAGGTACGAGCGATCGAGTTCGGCGGCGGATTGGCAACCAAGCAATCGCAACGTGCGTTCCAGTTCGATACGCAAAATTTCTATGGCGCGGGTGACCCCGGCTTCTCCGGCGGCGGACATGCCATAGGCGTAGGCGCGACCGATGAGTACAGCTTGGGCTCCGAGGCAGAGAGCTTTGGCGATGTCGGTGCCGCGTCGAATGCCTCCATCCATCAGAATTTCGGTTTGACCTTGAACGGCGCTCACGATTTCGGGCAAGATCCGCAGAGAAGAAGGAACGCAGTCGAGCTGGCGGCCTCCGTGATTGGAGACGCAGATGGCGGCGGCGCCTTGATCAACGGCGCGGCGCGCGTCTTCGGCGGTGAGAATACCTTTGATTACGATGGGCCCGGGCCAGGTCTGCCGAATCCAGGTCAGGTCACTCCAGGTGACAGCGGATTCGGCGAGCGCGGCGGCCACATCGATGAGGGTCATGGGACCTTGGCCGGGGATGACGACGTTGGGCAGGGCGCGTAGTCCGCCATCACGCAGAAAACCTGCCAACCATCGTGGGCGAGAAAGAATTTGCGGGAGATAGGGGAGTTTGGCGAAAGGTCCGCCGCTGACCAGTTCTTTCATTCCGTTGCGGGAGTCGCGCTCGCGGTTGCCTGCGACGGGAGTGTCGATGGTGACGACGAGGGCGGAGAATCCGGCGACTCGGGCACGCGCCATCGCTGCCTCGGCCGCTGCGCGTCCTCCCAGCAGATAAAGCTGATAGAAGACGGGGCCGGCGGAGGCGGCTTTCACATTTTCCAGCGGATGGCCCGAGATGGTGGAAAGTATGTAACCCGTGCCGGCGTTGCCGGCAGCCCGTGCGGCTCCCACTTCGCCGATGGGATGCATGAGCCGACTGTAGCCTACGGGAGCAAGCAGAAATGGCAGCTTGAGATCGTGGCCAAGAATGCGGGTGCCGAGGTTGCAATCGGCGAAGGCGACCGCGAAGCGCGGACGAAAGGTGACGTCATCATATACGCGGCAATTTTCGCGCAGAGTGACTTCGCCTTCGGCTCCGCCGTCAAGATAGTCGAAAACCGGCCTGGGCAAACGACGTTCGGCTAAGGCGCGGAAATCCGAAACGCAAACCACGCGGGGAGATGCGACTGAGCGCTGCGATCGATTCATAGCGCGATGCCTGATGTCAGGTGGCCAAAAGCAGTTCGCATGGTATCACCGATGGCGGTGTTGCTTCGACGAGCGTTTTGCGAGAGCCGAGAACAAGGGCGCACCCCATCCGCCAATTGCCAGGAGCGATCCGAAAAGGACGACGGCGTCGATGCTGGAGCGGCCCGCACGAACGAAGTAAACATCCTTCAAATTGAGCCACAGGGCAAACTCATCGAGGGTGAGCGCCGCGCCGACTCCATAGAGAATCGACATGAAGCGGCTGGCGAAAATTGACGACGCACCGCTGCCTGTGCCGAATTCGCAGAGCCAGCCATAGCCGACTGCGAGCAGAATCAGAATGCCGATGATCAGATGATGAATGTGACGGCCGCTCATGATGATGTAATGAAACGGCGGGATCTGGTGGGTGATGCAGTAAACCATCCCGCGCACCATGGCAAACGTGAGAAAGAAGCTGATGGACGCGAGAAAGAGGCGGCGCCGCGGGCGGTCGGCGATATGCTGGTGCAGGAGCGGTCCCAGCCGGGTGCGATGGAGAAGCACGAGCAGGAGCGCGATCATGACCACCAGAACCAGAAGCAGAAACGCAGCATCGTCGAGGCGCATGGGACATTAGACCGTGCGGAAGATGCGGAGGGCAAATCGCGATCGCAGGAAATGGACCGCCATGAAATGATGAACGAGCCGTGCGCGATAGAAAACTCCGGCATAGAATGGCAGAAACCCGATCTTCAAAACGAGGGCCCGGCACTTGCACAAATTCAGAACGTCTTTAGCTCCTCTTCTCTACACGTGTGTTTGTCTATCACTTCTCATTGCAGGGCTGACCATCGCAGGGTTTGCCGAGAGCGTTTCGCCGGAACTGATCCAGGATCTCAAGTGGCGTTTGATTGGCCCTTTCCGAGGCGGACGCGCGGTAGCGGTGGCGGGAGTGCCGGGCGATTCGACAACATTCTATTTTGGCGGGGTCAATGGAGGAATCTGGAAGACGACCGATGCGGGAACGGTCTGGGTGCCAATCTTTGACGGACAGCCGGTCGGCTCGATCGGCGCGCTGGCCGTAGCTCCTTCCGATCCCAAGACGATTTATGCCGGAACCGGCGAGAGCGACATTCGCTCCGATCTCTCTTCGGGCAACGGGGTGTATCGATCGACGGACGGCGGGGCGACGTGGCAACACATCGGCCTGGAAAATACCCGGCAGATCAGCCGGATCGTCGTCGATCCGCAGAATGCGAACGTCGTTTACGTCGGTGCTTTGGGCCACGCGTATGGTCCGAGCGAGGAGCGGGGAGTTTATAAATCTGTCGATGGAGGAGCGCATTGGACGCGGGCTCTCGATCTGGGATCGGAAATCGGCATTTCCGATCTGGCGATCTGCAGTTCCGCGCCGCAGGTGTTATTTGCCGGAGCGTGGAATGCGCATCGTGCGCCGTGGAGCACGTATGCTCCGCTGGAAGGACCGGGCAGCGGCCTCTACCGCTCTCAGGATGGCGGCACTACGTGGGCTCGGCTGCAGGGAAACGGTCTGCCTGATGGCGACTGGGGTCGCGTCGGAGTCGCGGCTGGTCCCGACGGTAAGCGGGTCTACGCGCTAATCTTCATTCAAGCGGAGACCCAAATTCAGATCAAGACGCGCATCCAGCCGCAATTTCTGAACGCGCCGACAAAATCGGGCCTTTATCGCTCGGACGATGGCGGCAACACATGGATGCTCGCCAATGCCGATCCGCGCCTAACCGGCCGGGCATGGTACTTCAACAGCGTAACTATCGATCCGCAAAATCCAGAGGTGGTGTACGTTCCGAATGTCGCTCTCTATCGATCGGAGAATGGCGGGAAGACGATATCGATCGTCCGAGGCGCGCCGGGTGGCGATGATTATCACCAGATCTGGGTCGACCCGAAAAACTCTTCGAGTATGGTTCTGGGCACAGACCAGGGAACGACGATCAGCGTGGATCGCGGGGCGACGTGGAGCACCTGGTATAACCAGCCGACGGCGCAGTTTTATCACGTGACCACAGACAATCAGTTTCCGTACACGGTGTATGGCACGCAGCAGGATAGTGGAGCTGCCGCTGTGCTCAGCCGCACCGACCATGCCGAGATCACGCCGCGGGATTGGTTTCCTGCAGGTCCGAGCGAGAGTGGTTACATGGTGATCGATCCCAAGGACTCTGACATCATTTACCTGAGCGGCACCTACGGATCCATTTCGCGCTTCAATAAACGGACGAATCTCAGCCAGGACATTAGTCCGTGGCCTGCGTCGGCGTGGGATGCGGAGGTCAATGAGCGCAAATATCGTGATCCCTGGACTCCTACGATGGTTCTTTCCGCGGCTGATCCAACCGCGCTTTATTTGGGAAGCCAATACGTGATGAAGACGATCGATGGCGGTCTGCACTGGGAGACGATGAGTCCCGATCTTACGGGAGCGGCCACGAAGAGCGCTCAAGAGAGCAAAGCTGCCAATCTGGCGACGCCGCCAACGCTCGAGGAGGCGAAACATGCGGGATATGGGGTCGTGTTCAGCGTCGCGCCGTCTCCGCTGAATCGCGATCTGATCTGGGCGGGGAGCGACACCGGCTTGATTCACATCACCCGCGATGGGGGGAAGAACTGGAAAGAGGTTACGCCGCCGGGATTGAGCGCCTGGAGCAAAATATCGCTGATCGAAGCTTCGCATTACGATCCCGCCGTCGCGTTCGCGGCAGTCGATCGCAGCCGGCTCGAAGATCTGACTCCTTACATTTACCGGACGCGCGATTACGGAGCAACCTGGCAACTGATTACCGATGGCCTGAGCGCGCCGGCGTTCTTGCGCGCCGTGCGTGAGGATCCGCAGACGCGCGGCCTGCTCTTCGCCGGAACGGAATTCGGAGTTTACGTCTCCTGGGACGACGGAGATCACTGGCAGCCATTGCAATTGAACCTGCCGGCCACGTCGGTTCGCGATCTCGCGATTCACGGCGACGATTTGGTGATCGCCACGCACGGGCGTGCCTTCTGGAGTCTCGACAACATCGCGCCGCTTCGTCAGATACAGGAGGCGCGTAAAGCCAAGGGCGCGTGGCTTTACAGTCCGAGTACAGCGATCCGCATGGACAACGATTTTTTTTCAGGCACGCCGCTGCCGCCCGAAGAACCCACGGCGGAGAATCCGCCGGATGGCGCGATGATTGATTATTTTCTTCCATCGGCCGCCGGCAACGTGACGCTTGAAGTTTTCGATGCGCAACAGAATCTGGTGCGAAAATTTTCGGCTGACGCGGGTTCTAAAGACAGAGAGAAGCTTAAGAATCCGCCCATTCCAGTCGCCGACCGTTGGCTTCCCAAGCCCGAAGTTCTGGAGAGGGGTAGCGGCATGCACCGTTTCGTCTGGAACCTAGTCTGGGGGAGTTCCGGCGGCCCCGATGCGGACGAAGATTCCGAATACCGCAATCCCCGGGGTCCGAAGGTGGTACCCGGAACCTACCAGGTCCGGCTGACGGTCGACGGCAAAGCGCAAAGCCGGCCGTTGCAAGTCATTATGGATCCGCGCTCGGCCGCGACCCCCGAGGTGCTGGCGCAGCAGTTGCAGTTGGGTATGCAGATCTTCGGCGAGACGGTCGGAGCCCGACGCACTCTGGGCGAGATCGGGTCGGTGCAGAAACAACTGGCCGATATTCAGCAGAAGATCGGAACGCAGAATAAGGAGCTGCAATCGAGGCTGACGGAGGCGCAATCGACGATCGATAAAATTCTCAGCAACAGAGTTCCCGACCCGGTGCAGGCGCCTGGATTGCGGGATGCCTACACCGGACTCGCGTCGGCGCTGCGCGTAGTCGAAAACGGCGATCGTGTGGCGCCTTCGCAGGCAATAGCGGTTTACCAGGAATCAAGCCAGCAGGTGAAAGCGCGCATCGCCGAGTGGGACCACTTCAAACATACGCAACTGGAAAACCTGGACCAGCAATTGCGGCAGGCTAATTTGCCTCCCGTCAGGATTGGGCATTGACGTTGGAAGTCTCCACGCTCGTGAAGAGGTTGGGCATTGCGTTGGCGGCTGCGATTTCTCTGCTCGCAGCGTCTTTCCTGCCGGTAAGAGCATCGCAGAGCGCAGTCAACTCTTCGAACCAGGCGCGCCCAAAGATCGCTTCGCCGACCTTCTACAAAGACGTGCTTCCGATACTTCAAGCGAAATGCCAGAGTTGTCACCGCCAGGGGGAACCCGCGCCCATGCCGCTGGTGACGTATGAGCAGACTCGGCCGTGGGCAAGTCAGATCGCGGGTGTGGTGGCAATGAGAATGATGCCACCGTGGTTTGCCGATTCGCGCTATGGGCGTTTTTCGAACGATCCGTCGCTGAGTGACGAGCAGATTGCGGTGATGACGGCGTGGGAAAATGCCGGCGCGCCTGCCGGCGATCAGCGCGATGCACCCGCTCCGCGGAAGTGGAGTGAGGGCTGGAATATTCCGCAGCCCGATGTCGTGGTGAAGATGGCTAAGACGGTGGAGATTTCCGCGCACGGCGAGGTGGAATATACCTACGAGATTGTCGCCACTCATTTTTCCGAGAACAAGTGGGTGCAGATGGCGGAACTCCGTTCCTCGAGCCCGGCGCACGTGCATCATGCCGTGGTGTACATCCGGCCGCCAGATTCTGCGTGGTTGCGGCACGCGCCGGCGGGAGTCCCGTTCACGGCTTCGACGCTGAGCGACCCCGAAGAACGCCGCCAGGCGCATGAGACCACCAGCGATCTCCTGCTGGTGTACGCGCCCGGAAGCGCTCCGGATCTTTGGGCGGATGGAATGGCCAAGTTCGTGCCGGCGGGATCGGATCTCGTATTTCAGATGCATTACACGACCAACGGCGAAGCGGCGAGCGACGAGAGCAGCGTCGGTGTCGTCTTTGCGAAGAACACGCCGAAGCAGCGGGTGATCACGCTGCAGTTGAATAATCATGCCTTGCTGATTCCTCCGGAAGCGGAGAATTTCCGCGTGGAAGTTGAAGGCACGCTGCCGAATAACGCCACGCTGCTCAGCTTTTTTCCGCATATGCATTTGCGCGGAAAGCGCTTTGAATACGACATTGTGCGCGACGATGGAAGCGTTGAGGTATTGCTGCGGGTGAATTATCACTTCCACTGGCAGTTGAGCTACAAGCTAGCCGAGCCGCGTCTATTAAAAGCGGGTACCAGGCTCCGGGCGATTGCCTGGTACGACAATTCGCGAAACAATCCGCATAATCCGGATCCCGAAAAGCTGGTGACCTGGGGAGACCAGACGTCGGACGAAATGATGGTGGGCTTTTTTGACGCGGCGATTCCGTCCGCAATGGACAAGTGGCAGTATTTCATCCGGCACGGTGAGACAGGAGGCAAGAAGCCCTAGGCCTGAAGGAGTATTATGCGGACAACTCACGAGAGCATGTTGCCTGGAAGTTGCGGACGCTCAGATCGATCGAGAACGGAGTAGAGCAATGCCTGATTCTGTCGAGTGGCCGCGGTTGCATTCGGGACGCCCGTCGCGTCCTCGCCGCCGCGTTCTTTTTATTTTCATCCTGCTTGCGGCGATCTTCTTCGGGGGGCGAACCGCGCTTTCGTATTACGTAGACGCGCTGTGGTTTGGCTCGCTCGGCTACGCGAATGTGTTTTGGAAAACTCTGGGCCTGCAGTGGGGAGTTTTCGCCGGCTTTGCGGGGATCACCTTTCTGATTCTCTACGGCTCGTTCCTGGTTCTGAAGCGGGCGCACCTTCCCGACCTGCCGAGCGGCCACACCATTTACATTGGCGGACAGCCGCTGAAGTTGCCGGTCGAGCCTGTGCTGCGGCTCATCGCGCTGGTCATCACACTCCTTATCGCGGCTGCCACCGGCGCCGGCATGATGGCGGAATGGCCGACGCTCGCCCTCTTCTGGTACGCGCCGCGAGCCACCGGCAGCGTTGTCGATCCCATTTTTGGCAAGCCGCTGAACTTCTTTCTCTTCACGCTGCCGGCATGGCAACTCATCGCCGGGTGGCTGCTTACGCTCGGAGTGATTCTTTGCGCCCTCGCGGTTTTTTTCATCCTTATCAGCGGCGGCAGCCGCATGCTGGCCGGGAAACTCAGCCGCTCGGTGACGCTGCCCTGGCGTGGCCTGTCGATCGCCTTTTCCTTTCTGTTGTTAGTCCTCGCCCTGCTGACGTATATCGGAAGGTTTGAGAGACTGCTCGACGATCATACGATTTTCGGAGGTGTGACCTACACAGACGCGCACGTCACGCTCACCGGAATGCTCGTGGTCTGCATAGCGCTGATTGCGGGCGCCGCGATCGCACTGGCGAATGCTATAAGAATGTCGCGTGGGCGTTGGCTGGTCGCGGCAATCGTTCCGGCCGCGGTTTGTTATGTCGCGCTGCAGGGAGTTGCGTGGTACGTCAGCAGTTTCATCGTTAAACCGAACGAACTGGTTCGGGAGCAGCCTTACATCAAGTTCAACACCGAGCTGACGCGGCAGGCATACGGATTGAACAAAATTGCGCAACGGCAATTTCCAGCCGAGACGACAGTTGAGGCCACGGACCCCGCGAACAATCAGGCTACGTTGCAGAACATCCGCCTCTGGGATTGGCATGCCCTGCAGGATACGCTGCGGCAGATTCAGGAGATCCGCACCTATTACGATTTCCCCGACATCGATATCGATCGCTATGACATCGAGGGCACGACTCGCGAGGTGATGCTCGCCGCGCGCGAACTGAACGTCGAGAAGCTTCCCGAAAGCAGCCGCAATTGGATCAACGAAAAGCTGATCTACACTCATGGCTACGGTATCACCATGAATCCGGTCAACGGATTTACGCCGGAGGGCCTGCCGACACTGATGTTGAGCAATATGCCCGTGCAGAGCACGGTGCGTGGCCTGAACGTGACGCGGCCCGAGATCTATTTTGGCGAACTGACCAACACCGACGTTTACGTGAAGACGCGACAGAAGGAATTCGACTACCCGCAGGGCGAAAGCAATAACCTGACGTCCTATGAAGGCAACGGAGGCATCGTCCTCGGAAACTTCCTGCGTCGCGCCATCATCGCCCTCGATCGCGGCGACATCTCCAAGCTGCCTTTCAGCGATGACGTGAATGAGAATAGCCGCCTGCTGATGCAGCGCAACATACGCGATCGCGTGGCGGCACTGGCTCCCTTCCTCACCTACGATCCCGATCCCTACATTGTGCTTGGCGAAGACGGCCGCCTGTCATGGATCATGGACGCATTTACGGTCTCCGACAGCTATCCGTACTCCACCCACTACCACCTCGACAACAATCTGATTAACTACATGCGTAACAGCGTCAAAGTGGTGATCGACGCCTACGATGGGACAACGACGTTTTACGTGTTCGATACCGACGATCCCATCATCACTGCTTACCGCGGCATGTTTCCAGATCTGTTCAAGGATGCCTCGAGCATGCCGCCCGGACTGCGCAAGCACGTGCGCTATCCCGAACTGATGCTCAAACTGCAGGCGGAAGTTTACGGGCTTTATCACATGACCGATCCGGAAGCTTTCTATAACCGTGAAGATCTGTGGACGGTTGCCACCGAAGTTGGCATGAGCCAAGGCGGCGGGCAAACCACCCAGGTGATGCAACCGAACTTCGTGCTGATGAAACTGCCCGACGAAAACGGGGTGGAGTTCGCGGAGATTCTTCCCTTCACTCCGGCGAACCGAAATAACCTGATTGGCTGGATTGCAGGCCGCAGTGACGGAGCCAAGTATGGCACGTCGGTGGTCTACAACTTCCCCAAGACGAAGCTGGTCGACGGGCCGTTGCAAATCGAGGCTCGCATCGATCAGAACGCGGAACTCTCCGGGCAATTGACGTTGTGGAACCAGCAAGGCTCACACGTCCGGCGTGGAGCGCTGCTGGTAATTCCGGTAGGGCGGGCTCTGTTATATGCGGAGCCGATTTACCTGCAGGCGGAGCGCAGTCCCATGCCCGAGTTAAGGCTGGTGGTGCTGGCGCTTCAGGACAAGCTGGCGTATGGACCGACGTTCGAGTCGGCGATGGCAGCGCTTTTTGGCGGCGGGTCCTCATCGCTGAGTGCGCCGGCCGCCAGCGCTCCTTCACTCACCACATCAGCGCCCAACACAGCAGCACCCGGCACGCCGTCTCCAACCGATGCCGGGCACGGTACTGCCGCGACGGCCGCGAGTCAGCCGCCGGCGAACGTCAACGCACTGGTCGCGGAAGCTGGCCGGGATCTTGCCGACTACCAGCGCCTCACGGCGGAGGGCAAGCTGGGCGAGGCCGGGCAGAAACTCGAAGCGTTGAAGCGGGTCCTCGACAAGTTGAATCAGCGCCAAAAATAGGGGAAGAAATTATCGCGTGGCGGACTGAAGCCGCAAGCATTCTGTGGACGTACAAAGGCAGATAGGTTTCAACGTCGGCGTTTCGTCAGCCGTTTCGACGTTAGCCGGACAGCAGCCGTTTGAACCTCCGCTGTTTTCAAGGGAAGTAACATGAGACTGGTACGTTTTGGGCCGCAGGGCCAGGAGAAGCCGGGCATTCTCGACTCCGACGGCCGCATTCGCGACTTAACGGCGATCGTGCCCGACATTGCGGGCGAGACGCTGTCGCCCACGGCACTCGCTACCTTGCGAAAAATTGATCTCGCCAGTCTGCCGGTCGTATCTGGATATTCGTCCGGATATTCGTCTGGAAATTCGCCGGGGAATTCGTCGGGCGGTTCTTCGGAGAATTCTCCCAGCCAGGTTCGCCTCGGCGCCTGCGTGGGGCGGTGGGCAAGTTTATCTGCATCGGGCTGAATTATTCCGACCATGCCGCCGAAGCAGGAATGAAAGTTCCGAGCGAACCGGTCATCTTTATGAAAGCGACCTCGGCCATCTGCGGGCCGAATGACGATATTGAGATTCCGAGGGGTGGCGCCAAGATCGACTGGGAGGTCGAATTAGGCGTGGTCATAGGAACAGCGGCAAAATATGTGAGCGAGGCGGAGGCCATGTCGCTCGTCGCCGGGTACTGCGTCATCAACGATCTCTCGGAACGCGCCTTTCAACTCGAAGGCACAGGACAATGGGTGAAGGGCAAGAGCGCGGACACCTTCGGGCCGATTGGGCACTGGCTGGTGACCACCGACGAAATCGCCGACCCGCAAAACCTCAAAATCTGGCTTGAGGTGGACGGCCACCGTTGTCAGAACGGATCGACGCGGACGATGATTTTTGGCGTGCGGCAACTGGTCAGTTATGTGAACCGTTTCATGAGCCTGCAATCGGGTGACATTATTTCCACCGGCACGCCGCCGGGAGTGGGAATGGGCCGGCGGCCACCGGTTTATCTGAACGCGGGAAACCGGATGCGACTGGGGATCGATGGGTTAGGCGAACAGAATCAGCGCGTGATCAGCGCTGCCTGACCGCTGCGTGACTTGCGCGTTTGCGCTCGTCTGCGAGATCAAGATCTGGTCCTTAGAAAATGGTCGTTAAGATTTTCGAGGCCTTCGTTCTACAACGCGCCAGATCGGGCAATCGAGGGGGCTGGATTCAGTTCATGAGATGGCGTCCGATGGGCGTTCATCCGGCAACGCGAGGGTTGCTCATCTTCCTCCAGGGCGCTAATCAAGGCTTCGACCAGTGAACCGAGTTTGCTGGAGTCGGTTTCTATGGCTAGGGCACTGCACAACTGGCGCCAGTCGTTTTTATTCACTTCACTTTTAGTCACTTCACTTTTATGCACTTCACTCTTGCTCACTTCAGTCATGTTTGCGCCTCCATGAGTCAGCTCCATTCCTCAACAGTGCATGAACAATGCATGTTCCTGGCCAAACGCTAAGTGCTTCAAGGATTGCGAAAGTGGCGAGACGAGGGCTGTAATTTTGACCGTACTGTGAAGAAAAGGAGATTGGCCAACGCTCGGCATGTTTGTGCGCGGGCAGAGATAAGGTCGTGCGGGTAATCCGGGGCCCCGTCTCGCGGGGGGGCTACGAAGAGAAATCCAGAGCGACCAAATTGCGACGCACCCGTCAAACGCAGCGAGATAAAGAATCCTTAACCCGCGGACGACGATTGGTTGCCCGGTTGGCGAAATCGAATTGATGCGGTACTCACCTCAACAGCCGGTCAAATACCGGCGTACCAGGCATAGCCGCCTTCTGCATTCGCGCCGCCCAGACCCTTGCCGAAACCTTTCATACTGTCGGTGACCGTCAGGCCGGTGATGAATTTCACGTTCTTATAACCGACCTGGCGCGGGAGCCGCAGGCGAAGCGGCCCGCCGTGGCCGACGGGAAGCTCATCGCCATTCATGCCATAGGTCAGAAAAGTCTGCGGGTGCAACGCGTCGGCCATATCGATGCTTTCCCAGGTGTCCGGTTCGATCGAGAAATAGACCACGTATCTGGCCTGCGGGAGAACTTCCACGGCTTGCAGAATTTGGGAGAGAGGCACGCCGATCCATTCGGCGATATACGACCATCCCTCTTCACACTGCAGCATGGTGATCTGGGTATGAGACGGGTAGCTCTTAAGCTCATCGATCGAAAACGAAGCGGGGCGGGCGACCATGCCGTTGACGGAGAGCCGCCAGTCGGCGAATCCTCCGGCTTGAAGGCGCTTGAACTCGTCAGTCGGGGGCTCGATTTCGTTGGGGAACGGCGACTTCGAAATCTGGCTGCGGGAGAACTCACGCGCTAAGGAGTGCCTGGTCAGCAGCCGCTGGGAAGCATAGGTCAGGGTTTCGCCCAGACCCCAGATTCCGCCGTGATCGGGCGGGATGAGCCCGTACTTCTCCGCAAGGCGAGCGGCGACTCCCAGGCCGGATACGCCTGCCGCAGCGGCGATTCCGGTTGTGATCAATTTTCGGCGTGAAAGTTTGCGGCTTGAGAGATCGCTCATGTGCTCTCCATATCTGTCGAGCTGCGATTTGTCGAGCTGCGATTTGTCGAGCTGCGATTTGTCGAGCTGCGATTTGTCGAGCTGCGATTTGTAGAGGCGCGGCCCGTGATCATTGCCCGCATGCGGCTCCGGAATCCGGCAAATCCAACCATCCCAACATGCACGAGCAGGAAGAGCACGAGGGCGAGAGATACGAAGAAATGGAGCGTGCGCGCCGATTGCTGGCCGCCCAGCACATTGACGGTCGCGGGAAACGCAGAGACAAAGGCGGGAGACATGGCCAGACCCGTCCAGATGACGAACGGGAAAAGGATGAAGATCACGAAGAGATAGCTGAGGCGCTGGAGTAAGTTGTACGACTGGGCGTCTGCCTCACCTGGCCGCTGGAAACGCAAATGGCTGGCCACCGTTGCCGAGAACGATCGCCAGGACAGCTCGGCCTTATCGGGGAGCAAGTTCCTCCGAAAATGCCCGGTGACAAAGCCCGAAATTATGTACAGCAGGCCGGTGAAAACCACAATCCACGCGGATTGAAAGTGGAGATAGCGGCTCCAGCCGTTCTGGTCCGGCAGTACGTAGCCGTAGCCGGTCGGCACCAGATTCCTGGAAGCCGGGATATGCAGTTTGAATAGCGTTGGAGTCAAATCATTGCCGGTTTCGCCCCAATAGAAGCGGGGGTGCGAGATCACAATATTAGTTCCGCTGACGAGCAGGGCAAGAAAGCAGAGGGCGGTGATCCAGTGAGTGGCGCGGACGAGGGCAGAGTGGCGCAAAGCCGCTGTCGTACTAGGGACGGCTGTTGGGACGGCTGAAGCAGCACTTGGGAGGTAAGCGGAGTCGCCCACGCGGGAATGGTAGCACGCGGCGGGCACGAACGACATCCGCGAACCTGACTGGTTGTTGGCCGCGCGGCGACTGTAGCACCGCCGTCCCGGCGGCAACGCGATGGATGATCGCCGGGCTCGAATCCACCTTAGTCCGCGCATCCAGCGGTTGTGAGTGTTACTGCGGTATTACGCCACTTATGCGCCAGTGAATCACGTTCGCAGAGACAGTCAGCTAAGATCGGCAATTTCAGCGACGTTCCCATACACTGATGGAGTGAAAACAGCGTGGGTGCTGCGATCTGCTTGGCGGTCCAGTGTACTCGCCGTGCTTTATGCCATGGTCGCCTGTGCAGGTGCTCCGAATATCAAATCTGCAGAGGAAGTTACAGCAACGCAGTTGACGGCATACCTGTGCAGTCCAAACGGCCACTATTCAACGATGTTTAGGGGCGTGTCATACGCCGGCAGCGACTCCGGATTCGACTACATCGCACTGGCCTACGGCGATGGCCAGCTGAGAAAATATGAGATGTTTAAAGTTAAGGCTGGCGACCTCGGGCTTCCCTATCACATGCCGGCAAAAGCCACGCCGACCGATTGGATAGACACGTACGCTCATTTTCCAGCGGGTAGTTGTCATTAACTTGAGGGGTTTTGAGCGTGATTGGGGATTTAACCGAAAGTTGTCCAGTGTTTGGTCGGTAGTAGAAAAGGCAGGATCACAGGCCCCCGTGGAGCCGTCCGAACGTGTGGGCAAGCATGAGCGACATGATGAGGATACCGGCCCCGAGGACGAGCGCGTGCTGGGTCTCACGCAGATTAAAGCTGCCCACACGACAGACAAGCAGGTAGCCGACGGCTAGGTTGAAGAGGCCCCATAGGACATTGACCGTCGAGGAGGACAAGCCTACCCCAGGCGGTGATGCAAAGGGGCTCTGGAAGGCATGCCCCGAGATCCCATTGCCGAGATGGGGCAGGGCGTTCGCGAGGAATGCGCCCCCGAAAAAGTAGGCCACGTAGTGGTACCAGCGCATCGTCGCTCCCTTCTGACTGCCAACCCGATGGTAGCGCAGACGGGTCAAGAACTAAAACGCTGTGAAATGAACAATATGCTTTGTTGATCCAAAGGGCGGCTTGTGCATGTCAGCCCTGAGCGCAGCGAAGGGACCTTCCCCCAATACTTTTTGGCAGCCGGACCTGTAAGCCGAATTCTGTCCGTCTTGCGACGGGACGGTCATTCCTCTGGGCCACGCATTACTGCGGGGCTCAAGCGACCTACCCGGAGGTTGTGGCGCACCGAGCCGGCAC
>Ga0074044_10000682_pt1 | contig 31766 bp, 30 predicted proteins | sample BogForMeECP23OM1_FD_94443 | JGI IMG/M metagenome (GOLD analysis project Ga0074044, IMG submission 94443) | Bog forest soil microbial communities from Calvert Island, British Columbia, Canada - Bog Forest MetaG ECP23OM1 | ecosystem: Environmental > Terrestrial > Soil > Wetlands ...
ACAAAACCGTGACCGTTAAGGGAGCCGCCAACCCACCCACGACCGCCGGTTTCAGGAAAACCAGGCTGTGGAATTTCCTGAGACCTAAGACCTTCTCTTACGCGCTGGCCGCTTCCGTGCTCCCGAGCGGCAGGAAATACTGCGTGCCCTTGATCGGCGCGGAGACTTTTTTCAGCAGTTCTTGCAAGTCTTCGTTGCGGTCGACGAAGTCGATCTCGGAGGTGTTTACGATCAGCAGGTCAGACTGCGTGTAGTGAAAGAAAAAGTGTTCGTAGGCCTTCACCACTTCCATCAGGTAATCCTCGCTGATGGCCTTTTCGCCGGCCGCATTCTTTTTCTTCAGCCGCTTCTTCAGCACTTCCGGAGTGGCCTGCAGATAGATGACGAGGTCGGGCGTCGGGAGCTGTTCGCGGAAATAATTGAAGTAGCGATTGTAGGTATCGAGCTCCTGATCGTTGAGGTTAAGGCAGGCGAAGAGTTTGTCTTTTTCAAAGATGTAATCGGAAACCACGGTCTTATTTGACCGCGGACCCAGATCGAGCCCTCGCAGTTGCTCAAAGCGTCGAATCAGGAATGCCAACTGGGCCTGGAAGGCGGCGCCCCGTTCGCCTTCGTAGAACGCTTTCAGAAATGGATTGTCTTCCGGTTCGATGACGCGCTGAGCGGCCAGGCGCTCTCCGAGAACACGCGCCAGCGTGCTCTTCCCAACTCGTATGGGACCTTCGACCGCAATGTAACGGGGAAGCTCGAAAAGCTTGGCCATGGATTGTCGACTGCCGTGGAGAACTGCAAAGCAGAATATATTGCTTCGGGCGTATGTGCAATTGTGGAATTCCGGCGTTCGCTATTCGTCGTTCTCTGTTCGCGTCTGGTGCGGATTTGCGAACGACGAACAGCGAAAAGCGAACGACGCGCTAGAATCTCCTCATGCTCCCCGCTCTGCTTGGACTGATGGCCGCTGCTGCTGCTTCGACGGCTGGGTATCAGTCCATCGCGCCGAAGGGGCAGTGGTACGGGCAGACGTTTGCCGGAGGAATCCGGAGGAGCAGGCAAATCGCCCTGACCTATGATGACGGCCCGAACGATCCGCACACGCTGAAGTTGCTCGATGTGCTGGCGAAGCACGGTGTGCGGGCGACGTTCTTCATGATCGGCCGCTACGTGCAGCAGCGCCCTGACATTGCGCGCGCGGTGGCGCAGGCCGGACACGTCATCGGCAACCACACGTTCACGCATCCGTTGCTGATTTTTGAGTCGGCGGCGCAGACCCGCAGGCAACTCGTCGACTGCCATCAGGCGTTGGACGAAGCGCTCGGCGAGCATTCGAATTTGTTTCGTCCACCGTTTGGGGGAAGACGGCCGGCGACGCTGCGAGTTGCACGCGAACTCGGACTGAAGACGGTGATGTGGAACGTGACCGGCTATGACTGGAATGCTCCGCCTGCCGCGGTGATCGAGAAAAAAGTCGCGCGGCAGTTGCGCGGCGGAGACGTAATCCTGCTTCACGATGGCGGACATCGCGCCCTGGGCGCAGACCGCGCGCAGACAGTGATTGCGACGGACAATTTGATCCAGCGTTACAAGGGTGAGGGCTACGAGTTTGTGACGGTGGAAGAGATGCTGGCTGTCAGCCGTCAGCTATCACCTATCAGTTAGTGCGATCCGGCTCCACATTACTGAGAGCTGACAGCTGAGAACTGAGAGCTTCTTCTACGCGTGCACCGTCGCGAACGCATTCTTCGCTGCCGCGATGGTCTGCTGCGCGTCTTGTTCGGTGTGCGCCGCGCCCAGGAACGCTGCTTCGAACTGCGACGGCGGCAGGTAGATGCCATTCTCGAGCATCGCGCGGAAGAAACGCCCGAAGGCTTCGGTGTCGGATTTGGCGGCGGAAGTCCAGTCGGTGACTGGGCCGGGGGCGAAGAACCAGGTAAACATCGAGCCAACCCGGTTGTGGCACATGGTTACGCCGGCATCTTTGGCTGCGGCCGCTACTCCGGCGACCACTTCGCCGGCGAGCTTGTCGAGCTTGGAGTAAACGTCCTTGTGCTCTCGCAGGTAGCTTAGCGTGGCATAACCGGCGGCCATCGCCAGAGGATTGCCAGAGAGCGTTCCAGCCTGGTACACCGGGCCGAGCGGCGCAACCAGATCCATGATTTCGCTCGGTCCGCCGTAGGCGCCCACGGGCAAACCTCCACCGATGATTTTGCCCATCGTGGTGAGATCGGGCTGGATCGCGTAGAGTTCCTGCGCTCCGCCATAGGCCAGGCGAAATCCGGTCATGACCTCGTCGAAAATCAGCAGCGCATTATCACGCGAGGTGATGGCGCGCAGAGCTTCAAGGTATCCGCGCGCTGGAGGCACGCATCCCATGTTGCCGACGACCGGCTCGACGATGACGCAGGCAATCTGGTGTTTGAATTTTTCGAATGCTTGTTCGAGCGCGCCGATGTCGTTGTAGGGGAGCGCGAGCGTGAACTGCGTGAACTCTTCCGGAACGCCTGCCGAGCCCGGAATGCCCAGCGTGGCAATGCCGGACCCGGCTTTCACCAAGAGTGCGTCGGCGTGCCCGTGATAACAGCCCTCGAATTTCACAATATATTTGCGCTTCGTATAGGCGCGCGCCAAGCGGATGGCCGACATGGTCGCCTCCGTGCCCGAACTGACGAAGCGAACTTTTTGTACGTGCGGAAAAGCGGAAATCACCAGCTCGGCGAGATCCGCTTCGGCTGGAGTGGAAGCTCCGAAGCTGGTGCCATTGCGCGCCGCCGAGATCACGGCTTCGATGACTGTGGGTGCCGCGTGCCCGAGGATGAGCGGACCCCAGGAGCCGATGTAGTCCACATACTCGTTGCCGTCCGCATCCCAAATGCGCGAACCCTGGCCGCGTACGATGTACAGCGGGTCGCAGCCCACCGCGCGAAAAGCGCGCACCGGGGAGTTCACACCTCCGGGAATCAACTGTTCGGCGCGTTTCTGCAGCTTGCGGGATTGCTCTGTCTTGCGGGCCATCATTCCTCCACAGCAGCGGTAGCTAAGTCGGGGAGCCGCGGATGCTCCGATCAATATACCAGCGACGCGCGCTTTGGTCCGCGGCGCATTCGATCACATCAACTCTTGATCCCGGGCACAGGCAGCTCCGAGGCCGAACCTACGGTCGGTGGGCCCTGTTCGCCTCACCAAATGTGGTAATAACCTTCGCGGCGGCCGAGTTCGACTCTAAGCCCGAACAGCTTGCCCAAGCTCTTGGCTTGCAGGACTTCTTCCTTGCGTCCGTCGGCCACGATCCGCCCGTTCGACATGAGCACGACTCGTTCGATCTCGGGAACGACGTCGGGGAGTTCATGTGTGACGAGAATGATTCCGATTCCCGAGCTGGCCAGGGAGCGCATCGTTTCTCGAAGGCCGTGCTGCGCCAAGATGTCCAAAGAATTGCAGGGTTCGTCGAACAACAACGCGCGTGGCTTGTGGACCAGCGCCCGGGCGATCAAGACGCGCTTGGCCTCACCCGACGACATTTCCTGTACTGCCCGCTCCGCCAGGTGTGAGATTCCCAACTGGGCCAAAGCGGCCTCGGCCAGTTCTCTGTGTTTGGGATCGACGGTGTGGTTAGGGAAGATGCGCGTGCTGCTGAAAAAGCCGGACAGTGCCACGTCCAGGCCGCTGGCGTCACCGGTACACGAAGACATCAGGTCGTTCGACACGATGCCCAGCAGAGAGCGCAGCTCAAAGACGTTCCAGCTCTTCTGGCCAAGGATGGCCATGCTCGACCCTTCGCGGACCAGCGGATAACACTCGCGGGTGATGGTTTTGATCAGGGTGGACTTGCCGCAACCGTTCGGCCCCAGCACCGCCACATGTTCGTCGACATGCACGCGAAGGCTGAAGTCGTCGAGCACGATCTTCTCTCCCCGCATTACGCGGACGTTCCGCAGATCGAGTAAAGGGGCTTGGCTTTCCACGCTGTCGAGTGATTCCACGTTACAGTATCGCAAGTATTCGCGCTCCGAGCGGATCATTGCGCGCTGCATTGCAGGCAGAGGCTATGGAATTCATCGGACTTTCACAGAATTGCAATATTCCTGCAATCTATCGCGCCTATCGTAATTACAGTTGCCCTTCTAACCGGGAGGGTTTATCAGGACGGCCTTGGGGGGCTCCGGGCTGTCCTTTTTAGTTTTGGAAATTCGTCGCCAGCATCGGGAGGCACCGGTCGCGTGCACTGCCGCTCTCGCCCCAGCATTCTGCGAGCAGCCGATCACTTGAGGTACGAGCGCACGATCTCAATCAGTTCGTCGGTCGCGAGCGCCTGCTCGGAGCTGAGTTGCTTGGAGTTGATGACGTGAAAGCGGATGTGGCCTTCCAGCAATTCGGCCATCAATCCGTTCATGGCGCCGCGCGCGGCCGTGATCAACTGCAGCACATCGGAGCAATCTTCATCCGCTTCCAGGGCGCGCTCGATAGCGGCGATTTGCCCCTTGATTCTTTTGATCCGGAGAATGAGCTTGGGTTTTTCTTCGACGGTATGCATTTTTTCCTTGACTGTAGTATACCCCCCTATGGTATATGAAAACTAAGGTCAGCGCGGTAGGGGTTGCGCAGGCACGCCGTCCGCGCGGCTTGAAAATAACATTTGCTCCGTGCGGATGCAAACGAGAGGTATATGCGGCACAGGATCGACGAGCCTCCGAGTTGGCGGCCCGCTGGATGGCAGCAGTAGACGTGAGACGATAGCGGCTTTACTCCTCCCCTGTCGGTTCACATCTGCTTCTTCTATCCCCAAAAACTGAGATAAGAACGCGACCAGCCGTGTCGCTGCCCGCCGGAATTTTACTCCGACCGCAAGCGCCGCGCCGTGCCGTCCGGAACCACTCACGAGTGCGCGCCCAATCATGGTTGCGGGTTATCTGATCCTGATGTTGCTGGTGCTCTATCACGTGATGGATTTGGCGGGCGCATTTGGGCAACACGCGAGCTGAAAGCGAGAACACGGTTGAGAAATCTGCAGAAAGGGAGAAAGGAAAATGACCTGCATGACTGCATTCGCAGAAGCGATGGCGATGCCGACGACGCAGCTCACACCTGTCATCCAATACGAAGATGCCGCTTCCTGGCAATTGGAAAGCGACGCGGAACGCAAGTCTCCGCGTATGAGCTGGGTCGTGGTCACCGACAAGAACGGCAGGCGGCAGCTCCGAATCCAATGGGAGCCGGCCGTGGAGAATTGACGCTCAACGCGGGCCGCAACTGTAACTTTCTATTAACCGATGAAGCGCGTACTGGCGAACTGTACGTGCCAGCGTGATTGCAATCACATCCAAGGGTGACTGGAGGCGTTGCCAAGCGCGTCTCCAGCCAGTTAGTTTGCTCTTATGATATTGAAATTGAAATTCATTTTCATTATGAATGTCTTCATTATGGACCGCCGGGCCAGCCAAGGTCGCGCCCAGGGCGCCGGGCTGTCCCTGGCCCTGGCGCTCGCTTTCGTGCTGGGCGCCGTCGCGCCCGCCTGTTGGGCGCAGTCGCAAGTCGCCTCCGATTCCAGACAATCCGCCGCTCCCACCGCCCCGGCTGCGGGCGATCCGCCTAGCCCGCCCACCGATGCCAATGCTGATACCGAAGCGATGTTCCCGCACTTCAAGGACTCGCGCTTCTGGCTCTCCGGGCAGGCGAACTTCATCTTCCAGGCTCATCCCGGCTTTCATGCCGACTACAGCGGGCCGCACAGCCTCAGTCCACACTATGACAAAGCCACTTCGCGAGTCATGACGCTCTACACCGGCGTGCGGCTCAACAATTCCACCGAGTTCCTAGTTGACATTGAAGAAGCTGGCGGCGCGGCGCTCAGCACCGGCCTGGGCTTGGCGGGGAATACGGATCTGGACATCGTGCGCAATCCGCTGTTGAGCAAAGCGCCGTACCTGGGGCGCGGCATGATCCACAAAGTGTTCGCGTTGAGCAAGGATAAGATTGAGAACCAGCGCAGTTTTCTGTCACTGTTCGATGAGTTGCCGCGGCGGCGCCTGGAAATTCGCTTCGGCAAGTTCAGCCTGCCGGATTTCTTTGATGTGAATTCGGTCGGCTCCGACACGCATTTTCAATTCAGCAACTGGTCCGTGGACCAAAACGGCGCCTACGACTATGCCGCCGATACGCGCGGCTATACCGTGGGCGTGGTGGCGGACTACGAGGACCGCAACTGGGGTTTCCGCTTCGCCGAAGGGCTCATGCCGAAGGTTGCGAATGGGATCGATCTGGTGTGGCGGCCGTGGCAAGTTCACGCGGAGAATTGGGAATACGAACTGCGTCATGGCGTCATACCGAAAAAAGTGGGCGTCGTGCGGCTACTCGCGTACACGAACTACGCCAATATGGGCATTTACCGCGATGCTGTTACTCAGTTTATAGATCACTCGGCCCCGGAGCCGGAGACGGTCCCGGAAATCACTAACCACCCCTGGCACATCACCCGCAAATATGGCTTCGGCGTCAACCTGGAACAGAATCTCACACGCAACGTCACGGCGTTTGCCCGCTGGGGATGGGACAACGGAAAAACCGAGTCATTCGCCTTCACCGAAATTGATTCGACCACCGCCGAGGGTGTAGGGGTGAATGGCGCGGAATGGCATCGCAAGCAAGACCGTGCCGGCATTGCCTTCGTGTCGAACGGCATCAAGAAGGATCACCAGGTGTACCTGGCCGATGGCGGGTTGGGTTTCCTGCTGGGCGATCGAGGGCTGAACTACGGGCGGGAGAACATCGTCGAATCGTATTACACGTCACACGTTTGGCGCGGAATCTATATCGCTCCCGGAGTGCAGTACGTCATCAACCCCGGCTACAACCGCGACCGGGGGCCGGTGGTGGTGCCTAGCCTGCGGGCTCATGTGGAATTCTGAGCACAGTTGTCGAGATAGATTCTGCTAGGTGCGCAATGCGTCAGGCCTTCAACAGTTCCCACCCCAGGGCGATTCCGTTCGAGATGTGGTCCCGCGTGGAGCCTTCGCCCACGTGCATGGCCAACATTCCAGCAAAAGACTGGGGGCTCGACTGGAATACCTGCATGGTACGCTGCCGCAAATGGCTGTGTTTGGCCATGAACAGCATCATGCGAGCCATCAGGGCGGGACGGCGGATCAGCGTGCGATGACCCTTTTGATAGCGAGCGAGGTCTCCGCTCGCCAGGCAATCGCCCAGCAGTACCGCTTGCCGAAAGCCGAGGCAAATACCTTCTCCGGTAATGGCGTCCACTCCGCCCGAGGCGTCGCCCACCAACACCGTCCGGTCACGATACACGCGCCGCAATTTGCAGGTGACGGTGATTGCGCCCCGTTCGCTGGAAGCGGGTTCTGCATCTTGGAGGCGCGCCGAAAGTTCCGGAAATTCCCCGAGCGCGTCGTCCAGCCGCAACTTCGGGCTGGACGAGACCAGCGCCAAGCAAACTTCTTCGCGGCTGACCGGAGTGACATAAATTTGGCAGTGACGGCCCCAATGCAGCTCCATGAAGTCCGTCCAGGGCGTTACGCGGTAGTGGCGCCGGAATGCGAAGCGCCGATTCTTTTTCTGGGGTGCATCCAGTTCGTGCTGACCCAGCTTTGCCCAGCCGCGGACGCGCGAACTGGCTCCGTCAGCGCCCACCACCCAGCCCGCACGCACCAGTTCTCCAGCAACCAGTGCGCCTTCCGGATGAAGCCCGGTGACCACCGCCTGCCACAGCATGTGAACACCGCACGCCGCCGCATGATCCGTCATGATCCGATGCAGATGTGTACGCCGGATTCCGTACGCCGTTCCGCGAGGAAACGCAGCCTCGGCTTTTGTGCCGTCGTTCACGAAACGAATGCCGCGGAACGGATACGCTTCGCCTTTGGGAATCCTGATGCCGAGATTGTGCAGAGTTTCTACTCCGTCCGGCATCAGTCCCTCGCCGCAGGGCTTGTCGATCGGCGGAACTGCGCCATCCGCCAGCACCACGCTCAAACCGTGACGGCGCGCCGCGATGGCCGTCGCCAGACCGGCAGGTCCGCCGCCGACTACGAATACATCCCACGGATTCAGGAAACGGCTCACCATGAATTTCTTATCGACGATACTTACTTTCAATTTTCCGCCAACCACCCTCCTACCATTCCAGCAAAACGAATTCCGAGCAGAAGCCCGGACCCATGGCGGCCAGCAAGCCGAGCGTGCCGGGTTCGGGGCGGCGATTCTTCATGACTTCTTCGAGCACCACCAGCACGGAAGCCGACGACAGATTGCCAGTCCGCCGCAAGCATTGCCAGGAAACATCGAGTTCACCATTCTTCAAGCCGAGCGCCTCGGCGGTTGCTTCCAGAATCTTCGGGCCGCCGGTATGCAGCACCCAGCTGCCAATGTCAGCGCGAGTCAATCCGCGCTCGGCAAGAAAGTCGTCGAGATCGTGCGCCAGGTTTTTTCGAACCAGGTTCGGAATTTCGCGAGAGAGAACAATGCGAAAGCCCTTTTCCGATACGTCCCAGCCCATCATCTCTTCGGTGTCGGGATAGAACACGGAGCGGGTTGCCAGGATGCTGGGGCCGGAAAGTCCGCAATCCGCGCCGGCCACGATCACCGCGGCTGCGCCGTCGCCGAACAACCCGGACGAAATCAGGTTGGCCATCGAGATATCCTCGCGCTGCAGCGTGAGCGAGCAGAGCTCGACCGACAGCACCACCGCGACCTGATCCGGATAAGCGCGCACATAATCGGCCGCGCGCGAAATGGCCGCGGCGCCCGCCACACAGCCCAGCCCGAAAATCGGAACGCGGCGAACATTCTTGCACAATCCCATCCGGTTGATCAGCAGCGCGTCAATCGACGGACTGCAAATGCCGGTCACCGAAACAAAAAAGAACGCGCCCAGATTTCGGCCGTGCAAACCCGCGTCCGCCAGCGCGCTGGCCACCGCTTTCTCACCCAACTCCTTGGCCGTGCGAATCCAGTGATGGTTGGCCTCGCCCCAGGTTTTCATTTGCAGATATTCTTCCTTGGGAAGCGAGAGGAATCGTCCGTCGACGCCCACGTGACGATGCAAACGCCGCAGCACGTGCGGGTTTTCGATCTGATCGCCCCAGTATTCCTGCAGCGCAGCCAGCAGCATCTCCTGGGAGTAGTAATGCTGGGGAAACGCGCTCGCCGCGCTAACAATTCGCATGGTTGTTCCCGTCCCGGAGGACTTGGCGATCTCGCCGCCGGGTATCCGAAATTGTATGCCGATCAAGATAATTTGGATGCGGATGGTAAAGTTAAATTTGTAAACACTTCGTAAAAACAGGACTAACCGTGAAATTCATCGCCGGATTGCTGCTCGGTCTCATCCTCGTGCCCGCCGGGGTTTATCTGTATTTCACCAGCGGCAGTGCTCCCGTTGCCACCACCGACTCCGACGTGCCCTTCGAAAATTTCTTCGCGCACAAGACTTTGAATGCGCGCATCGCGAAAGACATGCCCAAGAATGTCCCGATCCAGGCGACCGAGGCCAACTACTTGGCCGGCGCCGAGCTTTACAAGCAGCATTGCGCCGTTTGCCACGGCTTGCCGCTATCGCCGAAGACGGCGATTGCCAAGGGAATGTATCCGCGGCCGCCGCTGCTGTTCGAGGGAAAAGGCGTGACCGACGATGAGCCGGGCGATAGCTACTGGAAGATCTTCAACGGCATTCGCATGACCGGCATGCCCGGCTTCAGCAAATCGCTTTCTGAAACGCAGATGTGGCAAATCGCGCTCCTGCTGGCCAACGCCGACAAGCTGCCAGACTCGGCAAAAGCGGCGCTGGTCGCGCCCATAGGGGCGAGCGCGCCGGCGACGAGCGTACCGCCCGCGACCAGCGCACCGGTGTTCCCTGGCAATTTGCCGAGTTCCGCGCCGCCGCCAAAATAATCCGGCCGCAGGACTTGAAAGAATTCGTCCTCCGTCAAGCCAAGCCCGTGAGCGCTAACCATCATGCCCCGTCTCGCGCTATCGTGTAGGCATGGCGTTTGGCCGTCCCAGAAAACTCTTCACCGAAGCGGAGCTTTACGAATACGCTGTAGGTGCGCTAGCGCGCCGCATGCGCTCGGTCGCGGAACTGAAGCGCCTGCTGCGGAACCGTGTGGAAGCCGATACGGAATTCGGCAAGACCCTAGTGGAACTGATCGTCGTTCGCTTGAAGGACCAGGGCTATCTGAACGACTCCAAGTACGCTGCGGCCTTTTCGTCGTACCGCCGCGACAATGACAAATTCGGGCGCATGCGCGTCGTCAACGACCTGAAGGCGAAGGGAGTGCACGGCGACGTTATCGAGAAAGCGGTTGCTTCCGTCTATGACGACGTGAAAGAGGAAAGTCTCGCGCGCGACTATCTTCGCCGCAAACGCCTGCAGAAGCCCAAGGATAAAGATCAAAAACAAGCGTCCCGCATCTTCCGCCAGTTGATGCGCGCCGGATTCGGATCAAAAACCATCTTCACGATCCTGAAAAAATGGGACGTGGACGAAGAAACTCTCACCGAACTCGAGACCGAGACTTCCGAAGGGTAAGTAAGGTTTCAAAGTTTTCAAGGTTTCAGAGTTTCAAAGATTGTCACGGTTCGGATTGCACCGCTATTGCCGGTTTGCCTGAAACCTTGAAACCCTGAAACTTTGAAGCCTGGTTCTTCTCGCCCTAGTTGCGCCCATCCTCATACTCTGATACAACTCTGCAACTAGAACTCTTTTAATTCCTTTGGAGGAAAGATGAAAACGAAGTTCTCTCTGCAGTTTTCTTTAATGATCGCAGCCGCCCTGCTGGCTCTGACTGCGTTTTCCTACGGCCAGGCCGGAACCGACGTGAAGAACGCAGCCGACGATACCGGCAAAGCAACCAAGAAAGCCGCAGTAACGACGGGACACGCCACCAAGACGGCAGCCGTGAAGACTGGCAAAGCCACTGGAACCGCTGCCAAAGACACCGGCAAAGCCACTGAAAAAGGCGCCGCCAAAACTGGCGATGCCACCAAAACCGCTGCTAAGGATACCGGGAAAGGCGTGAAGAAGGGCGCCGAGAAAACCGCAGACACGGTGAAGTAAGTCTGCTTCTCACGACGGCGTCGAAGTACCGGCTGCGAGCTGTTTGCGCAGTAGGTCTTCGACGTCGACAATTCTTGCTTTCCGCTCGCCGGCTGACTTCGTATTGAACCCCTGTGTTCCCCTGTGCCCCCTGTGGTGAAGATTTGTCTTTCATTTAGAATTAAGTTTCCATGCTCACAGGCTCCCAAATTCGCCGCAAGTTCCTGGACTTCTTCATTCAGAAGCAACACCGCGAGGTGCACTCCTCGTCGCTAGTCCCAGCCAACGACCCGACGCTGCTCTTCACCAACGCCGGTATGAACCAGTTCAAGGACGTTTTCCTCGGCCTAGAAAAGCGCGACTACGCGCGAGCAACGACCTCGCAGAAATGCGTGCGCGCCGGAGGCAAGCACAACGATCTTGAAAATGTAGGCTTCACCAATCGTCATCACACGTTTTTTGAGATGCTGGGCAATTTCTCGTTTGGCGACTACTACAAAGAAGAAGCAATTAGCTTCGCATGGGAGCTGCTGACTTCCTCCGAATGGTTCAACCTTCCCGTGGACAGGCTGTACATCACAATTTTCGGCGGGGCTCGAGTGGAGCCTAACATCGAAATAGGGATGGATTTCTTGGCGCAGCAGTCATGGGGGAGGGTTGGAGTTCCCGCGGACCGGGTCATCCCTTTTTCTGGAAAGAGGGGTCTGAAGGAGAACTTCTGGCAGATGGGCGACACCGGCCCCTGCGGCCCCTGCAGCGAGATTCACTACGATATGGGTGTGGCCGCTAGCGACAAAAAGAAACCCGATTGCATTCTTGGCGAATGCAAGTTCGGATGTGACTGCGGACGGTACGTTGAAATTTGGAATCTCGTTTTCATGCAGTTTGACCGCGATGCTAGGGGAAATCTGAATCCGTTGCCCAAACCGTCGATTGACACGGGCGCTGGGTTGGAGCGCCTCGCTGCAGTGATCCAAGGAAAGATTTCAAACTATGACACCGACTTGTTTTATCCCCTGAAGGTCCGGGCAGCAGAGTTAACCGTCGGATTGCCGAAGGGAGGGTCGCATGTAATGACGGGTTCCGAGGCTTCGATGCAGGTAATCGCCGACCATTCTCGTGCGGCTACCTTTCTGATCTCGGATGGGGTCCTGCCGTCTAATGAAGGACGCGGTTACGTTCTTCGCAAGATCATACGCAGGGCCATTACACACGGGCGGTTGGCGGGCCAGACCAAACCATTTCTTTACGAAATGGTCTTCAAGGTTCGTGACCTGATGCAGGACGCCTACCCTGAACTGGTGGAAGATTGCGAGAGAGTGTCAAAGGCGGTACTCGCCGAGGAGATCCGCTTTGAGCACACTCTCGGCGAGGGCTTGAAGAGACTTGAAGAACAGGTCGACGAAAGCTTCGCACGTCAGAAACAGCATTCTGCGGCTACTCCAGATTTACCAGCCCCACGGGCATGGCTTACGGGAAGGGATGCCTTCAAACTGTATGACACTTTTGGGTTGCCGCTCGACTTCATTAAAGACGCGACTCGTGACCGGGGTGTCGACTTTGACGAGCCTGGATTTGAACAGGCCCTTCTGGAGCAACGCGAGCGCACGAAAGCCTCCTGGAAGGCCGCCGCAAAACAGAGTGCGAGCCCACTTTATCAGCAGCTCCCGAAATCCGACTTCGAAGGCTATCGCCAAACGCGCTCTAACAATTGCGAAGTGCTGGCCATCATCAAGGGCAATCAAGGCGCGCAGGAACTCAAGCCCGGAGAGTCCGACGAAATCATCCTCGACCACACGCCCTTCTACGCCGAGTCCGGCGGCCAAGTCGGCGATCGCGGATGGCTGTACTCCGACGATCACAACACAATCCTCGCCGAAGTGACCGGCTGCTACTACCCCGTGCAGGGCGTGCGTGCGCATCAGGTTGTTGCCAAGCAGGCAATTCGGGTGGGCGACAAAGTGGATGCCGTAGTCGACATTGCGATTCGCGAGGCCACCATGCGCAATCACACGGCCACGCATCTGCTGCACGCTGGTCTAAGAGAGGTGCTGGGTAAGCATGTGAAGCAGGCGGGGTCGCTCGTGGCGCCGAATCATCTGCGCTTCGATTTCTCGCATTTCACCGGCGTAGAAGACGAAGAGTTGCAAGACATTGAAGACATCATCAACAAAGAAGTTCTGCGCAACGAAAAAGTGGAGATTGTCGAAAATGTTCCGATTGACGTGGCCGTCAACGAGTATCACGCGATGGCGCTCTTCGGCGAGAAATACGGCGACCGCGTCCGCGTGATAAAGATCGGCGATTTCTCGACCGAACTCTGCGGCGGCACGCACACCGGCGCCACGGGCGAGATTGGCCTGATCAAGATTTTGAAAGAGGGAAGCGTGTCGTCGGGCGGGCGGCGCATCGAGGCCGTGACCGGCGAAGGCTCGCTGCGCCACTTCCGCAAAGATCATGAACTGGAAGGCGTCGTTGCCGCGCTGACCACGCACTCGGATACGGCCTCTCCGGCCGCGGCCTTGAAACAGGAACTCGAAAAGAAAGACGCCGAAATCAAGCGCCTGGCGCGCGAACTCGATCAGGCGCGGATGAAGTCGGCATCGTCGAGCACGGCCAACATCAGCGAAAAAGTCAAAGAAGTTCGCGGCGTCAAGGTGCTGACACACCGTGTGGACAACCTGGAACGTGCGCAGATGCGTGCGCTGGTCGATCAGCTTCGCGACAAGCTCGGCTCCGCCGTAGTTGTGCTGGGCTCGGCCTCGAAAGGCAATGTCTCGCTGATCGTCGGCGTAACCAAAGATCTCACCAGTCGCATTCAGGCGGGAAAGGTCATCGGCCCGGTGGCGCAGAAAGTCGGCGGCAAAGGCGGAGGGCGTCCGGACCTGGCCGAAGCGGGCGGAAAGGATGCGGCGGCACTGGACTCGGCGCTGAGTGAGGCTTACAGTATCGTGGAGTCGCTGTTAGGGTAGATTTCCAGGGAAGACCATTCGGGGTCCGCAATGGATGATCGTATCCATTTCATCGAGCACCAGGGCAAGCAAATTCTGCTGCTGGACTTTTCGCACGCCAGTGCACATGAGATGCAACTTCTGCTTGAGCATGTGCGGATCATGGTGGCTCAGCACGCGCGCGAGTCGCTGGTCACGCTCGCCGACTACACCGGCTCGACGGTGGATCACGCGGTTGCTACCAAGCTTAAGGAAGTGCTGACGCTCGACCGGCCATTTGTGAAGAAGACGGCGTGGGTCGGCGCGGAGAGCGTCCCACACGCGTTCATGGAAAACTTCGAGAATTTTTCCCAACGCGAGATTGTGACCTTCAAAACACGGGAAGAGGCGATGGACTGGCTGGTGAAGGACTAGTTGCCAGTACTCAGTATTCAGTTGTTTTTCTGAGTACTGGGAACTGAGTACTGGGAACCTTCCTTTCTACTGGGGACAAGACGAGGACATCTCTGTCCTCGCAAGACAGAACCAAAGCTGGGATTGACGGGAAACCCTCTGAGCGCCAGACTGAAATGGTATGGCAAAGCTTCGGGTTGGCATCCTCTTTGGCGGACGCAGCGGCGAGCATGAAGTGTCGTTGCTGTCAGCGGCGTCCATTCTGAATGCAATCGATAAGACGAAATACGAAGTGGTTCCCATCGGCATTACGAAAGACGGCCGCTGGCTCACGGCAGAACATGCCGAGAGACTGTTGAGGGGCGAAAAGCAGGCCAATGTCCTCCCCACGCCGGAGAAGCACTTGCGGGCGGGCGACCCGGAAGCGACTCCGGGGGCGGCGGTGCTGGCCACGGGCGAGTCGGTGGTGGTTCCTCCGGAACCGGCGCGGCGCGAAGCTGGGATCGCGCTGTTTCAGACCGATGCTGCGACGCTCCGTCGTGCCTCCGACCGCGCGATTAACGTTGACATCATCTTCCCCGTGCTGCACGGAACCTTCGGGGAAGATGGAACGATTCAGGGTTTGCTCGAACTGGCCGACATTGCGTACGTCGGTGCCGGTGTGCTCGGCTCTTCCGCGGGCATGGATAAAGACATCATGAAGTCTTTGTTCCGCGCGGCGGGATTGCCCATCGTGAAGCACGTGACCGTGTTGCGCAACCAATTCGAGCTCGCGCCCAAAAAAGTGCAGAAGCTGGTGGAGAACAAGCTGAAGTATCCCGTGTTCGTGAAGCCGGCGAACCTGGGGTCGTCGGTAGGAATCTCGAAGGTGCACGTTCACAAGGAACTCGGTCCGGCCATCGCGGAAGCCGCGAAGTTCGACCGCAAGATCGTGATTGAGGAAGGTGTCGGCGGAAAAAAGAATAAGGCGCGTGAGATCGAGTGCGCGGTGCTCGGCAACGACGATCCCAAAGCGTCGGTTGCGGGAGAAATCGTTCCTTGTAAGGAATTCTATGACTACGACGCAAAGTATCTGGTCGAAGGCTCCGAAGCGGTGATCCCCGCGAAGCTCACGACTGCGGAAATGAAAACGGTGCAGAGGCTCGCGATCGCGGCGTTTCAAGCAGTCGATTGCACGGGCCTGGCGCGCGTCGATTTCTTGATGGAGCCCAAATCGCGCAGGATTTTCGTGAACGAGATCAACACCATGCCTGGCTTCACCGCGATCAGCATGTATCCGAAGATGTGGGCGGCATCGGGCGTATCGTATCCCGAATTGATTGACCGCCTGATCCGCTTCGGGATCGAGCGGCACGAGGACAAGAAGCGGAATCAGTACAGCCGCTGAAGGGCGATTCACCGCCGAGACGCCGAGACGCCGAGGAAAACCAAAAGCCTAACCACAGGGAGCACTGGGGATCCGTCGCTCGCTCGGGCCTGACGATGCTTAAATAGTGAGTAATGACAATATGAGTAATGACAAGCCCGTGAGACTTGCTCGGCGCTCTCTGCGTCTCGGCGGTGGAAAACCCGCTTGACAGACCGCTCGGTCGGTTGTAGTATCTGATCCCAAGTTTGCTCTTCATTGAGCAAATGGGAATTTCATGCAGAGTGGCTGAGGGACGAGCCCTAGGACGCCACGGCAACCGGATCCGGATCATATATCCTGACTGTCAGGTGCCAACTCTCGCCCGGTAACGGGGACCATGAGATTCGGGGTGGAAGCGATTTGCTGTTCGCGTCTCCCGAGCCTCTTTTCCAATCCGGAAAAGGGGTTTTGTCGTAACTGGGGAATTTTTTCCCGGCTCGTCCCGCAGTCACGGAAAGAAGTTGCAAAATGGAGACGAGCACCTACCAGCTCCGCTGCCGCGAATGTGGCAAGACCTGGGGCAACCAGCCGCGCAGCATCTGCGAAGGCTGTTTCTCGCCACTCGAAATTACCTACGATTACGATTCGCTCCGCTCGCGCCTTTCGCGCGAACTGATCGCCTCGCGCGCGCCGAACATGTGGCGCTATCGCGAACTGCTGCCGTTGCCGGCGGCATTTCAGCCGTCGCTGCCGGTGGGATACACGCCGCTGGTGGGCGCGCCGCGGCTCGGCGAAGAGATCGGATCGCGGCGGCTCTTCGTCAAGAATGATGCGGTGTGCCTGCCCACATTGAGCTTTAAAGACCGCGTGGTTGCAGTCGCGCTGGCGAATGCGCGCAGCTTCGGGTTCGATACCGTAGCTTGCTCGTCGACCGGCAATCTGGCGAATTCTCTTGCGGCGCAGGCGGCTCGCGAAGGATTGAAAGCTTGGATTTTTATTCCTTCGGATCTGGAAGCGGCGAAGATCCTGGGCACGCAGGTGTATGGCGCGGAACTGGTGCGCATCAATGGCAGCTACGATCATGTAAACCGTCTGTGCTCGCAGATCGCCGAAGAACATCGCTGGGGATTCGTCAACGTCAATCTTCGTCCGTATTACGCCGAAGGCTCGAAGACGGTGGGCTATGAAATCGCCGAGCAACTGGGTTGGCAATTGCCCGACAACATCGTCGTGCCGATGGCGGGTGGTTCGCTGATCACCAAAATCAAGAAAGCGTTTGATGAACTGATTCTCCTGAAACTGGTCGATCCGAAACCGGTGAAGTTTTTTGGCGCGCAAGCGACTGGGTGCTCGCCGATTTCCACGGCGATCAAGCAGTATAGCAACGAGATCGAACCGCAGCGTCCGAAGACGATTGCGCGGTCGCTGGCGATCGGCAACCCGGCTGATGGACATTACGCGTTGAAGGCCATCACCCAAAGCGGTGGATGGTCGGAAGACATTTCCGATCCGGAAGTTGTCAGTGCCATCCAGTTGCTGGCGGAGAGCGAGGGCATCTTCACCGAGACCGCGGGCGGCGTGACGGTGGGCACAGCGCGCAAGCTGATTCATCAGGATCGAATCCTCCCGGATGAAACCACCGTACTCTGCATCACGGGCAACGGGCTCAAAACCACTGACGTGCTGGCGAACGCGTACGAGGAGGAAACGCCGATCCCTCCGAAGCTGATCGAGTTCGAAGCTTACTTGGCGACGAAGGCGGCGAATTTGCCCGCGGCGTTCAAAGAGACGGCGTCGGCGGCTGTGGTTGCTGGTCGTTAGACACCAGTCGTTGGTCGTTAGTCGTTCGCTGTTCGCAACCGCTCGCGCCCGCTTCGCGTGAAGCGGGCTTGCTAACGAGTGACGACCAACGACCAGCGCATTTTCATTCGGGCTTTTGGCCCGAGAGGTTTTTTCTATGAGCATCACGGTTCAAATTCCTACGGCTCTGCGCCGCCTTACGGCGGGGACGCAGCGCGTTGTCTGCTCCGCCGCTAATCTCAGTGAGCTGTTCTCGGAGCTCGACCAGCAGTTCCCCGACTTGAAGCCCCATTTGCGGGATGAAGCGGGGGAGACGCGGCGGTTCCTGAATATTTATGTGAATGAAGAAGATATTCGCTTCCTGGGGGGCGTTTCGTATTCGTTCCAGGACGGCGATGAGGTGCTGCTGGTGCCTTCGATCGCGGGCGGATCGCGGTAGCGGTTGCGGCGTCGGCTTTGAGGTTTACGGAGTCCATGGAGTCGCCGGGTTTGGCTTGCTTTGCTTGAGCTTCCTTGGCTTGTGATCTGTCGTCTTCTTCGTTGTCGTCGTTCTTTTCTTCATTTTGCTTCCTCTTTGCCTGCTGCTTCTTCTGCGTCCAGTTCTTTCCTTAAGGACGGGGACCGAGCTTTGCTCGGCTGGGCGGGCGAGTCGCCCGCCCCCACACTTGTTGCCGGAGTAAATTCGATGGGGTAGAATCTAACTAACTGGTTAATTATATGAAAGCATCTGCGGCTGCGCGTCATCCGGTTCGGTCACGTCGTTCCACGGGCCGTGGTGGCGCCGGGCCGCTCACTCACCGTTTGGGGACTCGGGGGCAGCCGGAGGAGAGCCGGGCTGCGATCTTGAAGGCGGCGGTGGCGGAATTTGCCGAGCATGGGATTGCGGGCGCTCGGACGGACGCGATCGCGCGGGCGGCGCACGTCAACAATGCGCTGCTTTATTACTACTTCAAGGACAAGGATGCACTGTACGAAGCGGTGCTGGATCACGTGTTCAGCGGGATGCGGGCGCGCGTGATGCCGGTGCTCGAAAGCGAACTGCCTCCGCGGCAGAAGATGCTGGAATATCTGGGGGCGTACTTCGATTACATCGCGGCGAATCCGCGGTTTCCACGGGTCGTGCAAGGGGAATGGATGCGGTCGGGCGCGAAAGGCAGCGCGCGGATGCAGCGGGTTGCGAAGAAATATTTCCGTCCGATCTTCGAGAGGCTGGCCGAGGCGTTGCGGGAGGGTATTGAGGCGGGGGAATTCCGGGCGGTGAATGCGATGGACTTTGTTCCGTCGGTGGTGGGAGTAATTATTTTTTATTTCAGCGCGGCGCCGCTAATGAAGACGCTGATGAAGGTAGAGCCGTTGTCGGAGAAGCGGATTCGGGAGCGGCGGGCGTTTGTGCTGGATTTTATTTCGGCGGCGCTGTTTGTGTCTTAGCTCTCATCTGGCAGCTCTCAGTTTTGTTGCGCTTTGTTGACTGCTGAGACCAGACAGCTAGGATGTTAGGAGATTCTCAATGAGTGTTCGGAATAAGTTTTTGATTTTGTTGGGGGTCATTCTGGCGATTGCTTCGGGGTACTATTTTTTCTCCACGCCGGGGGGAGGTGACCTGGTCTTGGTGGGGACGGTGGACGCTAACCAGATCGTGGTGAGTCCGCAGATTCAGGGACGGATTCTGAAACTGCTGGTGGAGGAAGGAACGCAGGTGAAGCAGGGGGATCTGATCGCGTTGCTGGATCCGTCGGAGTTGGAGGCGGAGGAGCGTGCGGCGGCGGCTACGATTGCCAGTTTGCGGTCGCAGGTGAGCGCGAACGAGTACACGCGGAGGTCGACGAAGGGATCGACGTCCAGCGACGTGTCGAATGCGCAGGCGAAGCTGCAATCGGCGCGAGCGCAGCTGGCGCAGGCGGAAGCGACTTTGACGCGGGTGGAGAGCGACAGCCGGCGAACGATTGCACTGGCGCAGTCGGGGGTGGCATCGGATCAGGACCGGGTGCAGGCGGAGATGAATCTGAAGGCACAGCAGGCAAGCGTGCAGTCGCTGAAGGACCAGGTGACCGCGGCGCAGGCGGATCTGAATTCGGCGATGGCGCGCACGAATCAGGCGACCGCGGCGCAGAGTACGGTAGCTTCGACGCGGGCGCAGGTGGATAACGCAGTGGCACAGTTAAAAGAAGGGGAAGTGCGATTGGGATACACGAAGATTTATTCGCCGGTAACGGGAACGATTCTGGTGCGGGCGGCGCGCGAAGGCGAAGTGGTGAACGCGGGGCAGGCGATCGTGACGGTGGTGGACTTCAGCGACACGTGGGTGTTGGCGTCGATTCCGGAGACGGACGCCGATCACATTGGACTGGGAGACACGCTGCGGGTGCGGCTGCCGGGAGGGACGCTGATTCCGGGAAAAGTTTTTTATAAAGCGGCGGAAGCGGATTTCGCGACGCAGCGGGATGTGGGGCGTCGAAAGCGGGATATACGGACGATTGAGTTGAAGGTGAGGCTGGACAATCCGAAGGGGGCGTATGTGCCCGGGATGACGGCGGAGGTGTTAGTGAGTCCGCAGCAGCTGAAGAGGGGATAGTGCAAGCTTCCAAGGTTCCAGGGTACACACCATGGGTCAAGGCGTGAACAAGGCTAACGGGAACACCACGAACGGCATGGGTGTTGCGGCGTCGGAACTGAGCCTGCGTGGCGACGTTGCACCGGACGCTCCTAATGCTATTGAAGTGGAACACATCATGAAACGATATGGCGAGTTCACGGCGGTAGACGACGTTTCGTTTGCGGTGAAGGAGGGGGAAATTTTCGGGCTACTGGGGCCGAATGGGGCGGGGAAATCGACGTTGATCCGGATGATGACGACGCTGATTCCGATCACGACGGGAGCGGCGCGGGTGTCGGGGCATGATGTGGCGGCGGATCCGGAGGCGGTGCGGCGGGCGATTGGAGTGATTCCGCAGGCGCTGACCAGCGATCTGGATTTGACGGTGGAAGAGAATCTGAGTATTTACGCGAAACTGTATGACGTCCCGACGAAGCAACGTAAGGAGGCGATTGCGGAGCTGCTGGAGACCGTCGATCTGACGAAGTGGCGGGGAGCGCAGACGAAGACGCTCTCGGGCGGGATGCGGCGGCGGTTGGAGATTGCGCGGGGACTGGTGCATAGTCCGAAGATTTTTTTTCTGGACGAGCCGACCACGGGGCTGGATCCGGTGTCGCGCGTGGCGGTGTGGGAGATGCTGACAAACATCAAGGCGAAGCGCAAGCTGACGATCCTGATTACTACGCACTACATGGACGAAGCGGACCGGCTGTGCAACCGGATTGCGATCGTGGATCACGGAAAACTGGTGGCGCTGGATACTCCGGAGGCGTTGAAAGCGAGCGTGCCGGGAACGAACGTGATTGAGGCGCACTTCGAGCATCCGCCGGCCGATTGGGAAGAGCGGCTGCGGGCATTGCCGGGAGTGACATCGGTGCAGAACGAGAGCGCGGGGATGTTCCGGGTGCTCACGTCGAATGGGTCCGGCACGACGACGGATCTAGTGGAGATGGCGGTCGTGGTGGGGGTGGCGCTGAAGACCCTTACGGTGCAGAACACGACGCTGGACGATGTGTTTGTCCATTACACGGGGCGGCAGTTGCGCGATGAACTGGTGAAAGCGCATGGATTCCTGATGCCGGAGAGACCGGGGTTGCGGCCATGAACCGGATGATGGCGATTATCGAGCGCGAGATGCGCAAGTTTTTCCGGTCCCCGACGCTGATGATGGTGTCGATGATCATGCCGCTGGTGCAGCTGATCGTGCTGGGGAATGCGTTTGGGGGAAAGATCCGCGACGCGAGGATGGGGGTCGTGGATGAGGATCATGGAACGCAGGCGATCCGGATCAAGGAAGCGTTTGACGCGGTGCGGGCGAATATGCGGACGTTTGTCACGATCCCGTATGACAACGAAGTGCAGGCGCGGGAGGACGTGCGCAACGGAAAGATTCAGGGCGCAGTGATTATTCCGGCACAGTATTCGAAGCTGGTGTACGAAAAGAATCATCCGCGGATTGCGCTGATTGTGGACAACAGCGACAACTTCATGAGTTCCACCCTCGAAGACGAGATGAATCAAGTGACCGACGCGTTGAACCAGCCGGACGTGTCGCCGCGGCTGTTGCAGCAGACGGCTCTGGAAACAGTGGAACTGTATCCCTATATCGAGTACATGCAGTTCCTGCTGCCGGGATCGATCTCGCTGGCGATGTACGTATCGGTGATGATCGGCGGCGGGATGTTGTATATCGACGATAAGGCGAGGGGGGTGCACGAGGGATACTTGGTGACTCCGATCACGAAGGCGGAGCTTGTGTTTGGGCTGAATGGGGCGGGGGCGCTCAAGGCGGTGATGACCGGGGTAGTGACTACGGTGATCGGATCGCTGCTGGCGGGAGTGGGGACGATCTTCCATCTGGGGACGATGCTGGGGCTGATTTTGATGATCGTGCTGACGTCGGCGGCGTTCAATTCGATGATGTTCTTGATGATGGTCCGCGTCGAGGACCCGCTGGTACCGCGGGCGATGTTTGGGATTTTAAATACTCTGCTGTTTTTTCCCAGCGGATCGATCTATCCGATACAAGCTTTTCCGGCGTGGCTGCGGGCGATTGCGAAAGTGGATCCGTTTACGTATGCGGTGCATGGATTCAAGTCGCTGCTGCTGAAGGAAACGGGGCTGGCGGCGATTGTTCCGGACATGATTTATCTGGGAATTTTTGCGGTGGTAACGCTGGGGTTGGCGGTGCCGTTGTTTAAGCGGACGCTGTAGAGACAAATTGTCGTTGGTCGTTCGGCATTCGATTGGGAGCGCGGAGAAAAGCTAAGAGCTTAACCACAGGGGAGCACACGAGAAAGCTTTCGCCGTGTGGACGGCCGAGGGCGTCCCTACTTGATTTGTGACGCTGCCAAGCCTCGCTCGCCACGGGTGAATGGGATTGAGCTGGGTGAATCGGTGGGCAGGCGAAAAACGAGGTTGGTGGCGTTCGAGCGTGTTTTGGAACGGACGTCGGAACGAAAATTGGGACGGACATCGCAACGGACATTCAGGCGGAGCCAGATGAAACGACCGACGCGGCTGAGGCGGACTTGTTCGGGACTCAGTCTGGCGGTGTAACTGGAGGCGATGCGGGCCATTTCGGCGAGGTCGTTCATGGGTCCGAATTCTACTTCGCAGGGGCGGGGCAGTTGGCGCATGAAGTCGAGTTGGCGGGCGATACTTTTGCGTCCGGCAACGCAGGGCTGGGTGCGGCAATCGAGAATTTTTTCGATAGCGTAGAGAGCGGCGTGGTCGACGCGTTCTCCGAAGGCGAGGTAGAGGGTGTTGGTGGCGACAGCGTAGTTGAGGGGCAGCATCTGAAAGGCTTCGAGGATGGGAAGCGGAATGCTGCCCGGAGACTGGATGCTGGAGGGATCGAAGGAAGAGGCGACGGGACATCCCCATTGCAGCGCTAAGGCGGTGGTAACTTCCTGCTCGGTGGCAAAGCCGAGTTTTTCGATCCACTCACCGATTTTTCCGTAGCGGGCGCGGCGCTGGGCTTCGAGGGCGGCGCGAACTTCGAGGTGGGTGAGCTTGCCGCGGGCGACCATGAGGAGGCCGAGAGGAATGCGGTTGGGGAGCTGCGGCGATGGAGCGGTCACGCGCAGGCGGGAGAGCTGGCCGATGAGAGCGGTCTCCAGGCATTGGGGCTGGCAATAGAAGACGCCCTGGAGGAACGTTCCACTCGGGCGGTGACGGAGCCGGTGCCAGAGCGAATGCGGACGCGTGCAGGAGGCGAGCGCGCAAGCGGGCTCTGAGGATTCGACTTTGTGACGCTTGATCCAGTTAGCGGACCAGGTTAGCGGCTTGAGAAAATTTGGCATGGGGCGATCCTCCGCAAAAGAAAATCATTGCATTCATCGCAATTCGGCTCTTAGCTCCTAGCTTGCTTGACTCGAGATGACAACTAAGAGCCAAGAGCCAAGGCCTTTTTAGCAAGCTCTAAAACGAAAATCGGAGATCAGCCGGGAGATCCGGGCGACGGTGCGGGATCGACGACGTCGGTGACACGCAATCCGTATTTGCCGTCGACGACGACGACTTCGCCGTGGGCAATGAGGCGTCCGTCGTCGAGCAGCAGATCCACGGGTGAATGGATAGTGTTATCGAGTTCGACGACGACTCCGGGACTGAGGGCGAGCACATCGCACAGCAGCATGCGGCGGGTTCCGAAGCGGAGTTTGACGTCGAGGCCGACATCCATGAGGCGGCGGTAACTGGAGGATGAAGGGGGCTCGGTCGAAGACGGCACCGATGTTTGCGCCGGAGCCGGGGGCTGCACTCGCGGCTGGAGCGCGGCGGCGAGGGCGGGGCTGATCTGAATTTCGATGGTAATGGACTTATCGGTTTCAGCTTCGTTCCTGGTTTGGAGGCAGATGATGGCGTCGGAGGACCAGGAGGGCGCGGCAGAGGGGGAGAGATGGAACTGAACTTCGCCGCCAGCGGTCGCGGCGAGCGCGGTCGCGGCGAGACCGGCGATCTGGCGCAAGAGTTCCTCAAGAGCTTCTTTGTGGTCGGGGGTAATGCCTTCAGGGGCGGGCTCGGTTTCGCCGACGAACTTCTGGGCGAGGCAGGTGCCGGAGGTGACAGGAAGACGCAAGGTCATCTCGCCCCGAGCGGCACCTCCGGCGACGACCGTATACCAGAGGTCGGAATCGGTGCGCGGCACGGGCTGGGGAGAAATTTCGAAGGCGGTGGGTTGTCCGGAAACTTGGGAGAGCACGTTCTGGAGACAGGTTTTCCAGGCTTCGCACCAATTGCGGAGTTCGGTGCGAAGTTCGGCGTGAAGTGCGGGCGCCCGGTTATTGGCGGGTGCATCGGGAACGTTGGTCATAGCTCACCTTTGGGTGGAAGCGGGCTTTCGAGAGAGAGGACGCTGGCGGCGCGGCGGGTGTTGACGCGCACCGGGGTAGCCGAGCATAGAGGAACTCCATCGACCAGCATGACGGCTGGGGCGGAGGCGTTCCGGGAAAAAGAGAGCAGGTCGCCGGGAGCGAGTCCGGTGATGTTCTCCAAAGGCACTTGCAGACCGGGCATGGACAGTTCGACGGGGGAAAAACAGTTGAGCAGCTTTTTCTGAATCTGGAGGCGCCCTTCGATGGGACCGCGGCGTCGCTGATAGCTGAAGTCGGCGGAGATTTTTCTGAGCAAGGCGTTGGAAACCACGGCGGGGATGGCGAGGTTTAGGGTGCCGCGGGTCTCCGACATTTTGATTTCGAAACTAAGGCAAAGATTTTTTTCTTCGGGAGGCATGAAGCGCTGGGTTTGCAGGAGCTGCTGGCGTGCGCCGAATTTGAATTCGAGCGCAATCGCCTGCCAGGCTGTTTGCAGCTCGCGGCACATGATGCGGACGATGCCTTCGAGAACCTGTTCCTCGATCTCGGTGATGTCGCGGGTAATTTCGCCGCTCTTGCGTTCTCCGCCGAGCATGACGTCGATGATGGGGAAAGCGATGGTGAGATCGAGTTGGAGCACAGCCGTGGCGCCGACCGGGGCGAGATCGATGGAGGCGAGGTAGGCGTTTTCCGGGATGCGCTGGATGAACTCGAGGAAGGTGAGATGCTCGGCGGAAACCAGGCTGCAATCGAAAACGATGCGCAGGTAGGCGACATAGCCTTCGGCGTTCGCATCGGGATGTCCCGGCTCGAAGCGCATTACCGGCGGCCGCTGATCCGGAACCACCGCCGCCACGCGCACGGCCGAAGAGTGTTCGCGCTGCAGGCCGGCGAGAGCGAGCGAGAAGCGGGGAACGCGTTGCGCTTGAAATACCACCAACTGGCGGCGATACGGGCCACCGGCCGGGGTGCGCGTGGTTTGGGCGTTGGCCATGTTGCTGGCCACCACCTCCGCGCGCTGCCGCTCCGCCCCGAGCGCCGAGCCACTGAGTTCCAGCATGCCGAACAGGTTCATGATGTACTCCCTCCATTGATGGCGCTGGACAGCCGGTGAAACTCGGCTTTCAGGAACGCCACCGCCACCTGAAAGCGCAACTGGTTCTGGGCGAGCAGCAGCGATTCGCGCTCCACCGAGACGTTGTTTCCGTCGGGACGCTCGAGCAGTCCGCGGATTTCATGCGCGACCGGGGTGAACGATGGTGTTGCGAACGGCGGCCCGGTCAACGATTGCCCGGCGAGCGCCGGTTCCTCGCCGCCGGCCATGGCCTGCTCGATTTCGCCCGCGAACTCACGCACGTCGCGGGTGCGGTATCCCGGGGTATCGACGTTGGCGAGGTTCGCGGCAATCACCTGGTGCCGGAACGCGCTCAGGTCGAGCGCACGCTCCAGGCCACGCATCAGCGGGGTATCGATCATGGACATGGTTGCTCCTTGTTATTCCGAAGATCGTTGTTCCGAATACCGTTGCGATAGTTGTCCCGCGGCGGTAGTCCGAACTCGCGGACCTTGTTGCGTACCGTGCGTAGGCTTACGCCCAGCAACTCGGCCGCCTGCGCCCGGTTGCCGCCGGTGGATTCGAGGGTCATGGCAAAAAGCTGGCGCTCCGTTTCGCCGAGCGAGAGGCCCGGCTTCCATTCCGGGGAGCGAGGCGGGCGCGGGGACAGAATTTTTCCGTGATCGAAGGCTTCGACGCCAATCTCGCCGCCGCGGGACAAAGCTACGGCGCGCCTTACGAAGTTCCCGAGCTCGCGCACATTGCCCGGCCAGGTGTGCTCTTCGAGGCGCGCCACGAGTTCGCGGGCCAAGAGGGCATGGGTCCCGGGCGCGGCATAGAGCCCGGCGAAATATTCGGCCAGTTCCGCAATGTCGCCCGCGCGGTCGCGCAGCGGCGGGAGCGACAGCGGAATCACGTTCAGGCGATAAAAAAGATCGGCGCGGAAGCGGCCTTCGGCGACCGCCGCTTCGAGCGGACGGTTGCTGGTCGCAATCACCCGGATATCGACGTGCACGGACTGGTTCGATCCCAGGCGGTCGAACTCGCGCTCCTGCAGGGCACGCAACAGTTTCGGCTGCAGCGCGAGCGGCATCTCGCCGACTTCATCGAGCAGCAAGGTGCCGCCGTTTGCCGTCTCGAACTTGCCGGGCCGCGCGCCCACCGCTCCGGTGAAGGCGCCGCGGGCGTGGCCGAACAATTCGCTTTCGAGCAGGGTCTCGGGAAACGCGGTGCAGTTCAACGCCACGAACGGGCCCGATTTGCGCTGGCTGAGGCGGTGAATGAGGCGGGCGATCAGCTCTTTGCCGGTGCCGCTTTCGGCCTCGATCAGGACGTCGGCGTCGGTCGAGGCCGCCTGCCGCGCGCGATCGAGCGCCCGTTCCCACGCCGGGGAGTGGCCGATGAGGGTTTCGGTGTCCTTGCCCAACTCCCCGGCGCGGCGCAAAACCTGCTCGACGGCGAGCTCGAGTTTCTCGAAGCAGACCGGCTTGACCAGGTAATCGCAGGCCCCATTGCGCATGGCTTCCACGGCGTCGGGCACGCAACCATAGGCGGTCAGCAGGATGACAGCCGTGCGCGCCGAAGAAGATTGCACTTCGCGCATCAGTTCGAAGCCGTCGCGGCCCGGCATGCGCACGTCAGTGATGACCAGTGAATGCAAGCCGGCGCGAAACTTCTGCAGCGCTTCCGTGCCATTGACGGCGAGATCGACCAGCCATCCGCGGCGGCGGAAGCGGGCTTCGAGGGCGGCGCGCATGCCGGCATCGTCGTCGGCGACGAGGAGACGCTTCATAGTCCGGCTCCAGTCGCGGCGGCGGACGCGGAGTCGGAAGAATGCTCGGAAGAATTTCCGGGCGCATGCGGGGACGGATCTTCGGGCCCATGTCCAGCACTCGTCCCACTACTTGCCTCTCCCGGCGTTCCCGGCGCTGCGTTGCGGGGCAGGCGGAGGCGGAACCTGGCGCCGTAACCGGGGCGGCTCTCGACCGCGATCGAGCCGCCGTGCTGTTCGAGAATGCGCCGGCAAACGGCGAGTCCGAGTCCGGAACTGCCGGCCCGCGTGCTGAATCCCGCATCGAAGATGCGCGGCAGGTCGTCCTCGGCGATGCCCGGCCCGGTATCGCGCACCTCGATTTCCACGCCGCCGCCCTCCATGTCCTCGCGCGGGGCGCATTCCGTGCCGCGGATCGAGAGCCATCCGCCGCCGGGCATGAAGCGCAACGCGTTGAGCGCCAGGTTGAGCAGGACCTGCTCGAGGCGGTGCCGGTCGGCCGGAATGGCGACGCCATTCAGGCCGTTGACGATCTGCATTTCGACGCGCGCCTGCTTCGCCAGCGGCAGGAGAAAATCGTAGGCCCAATCGAGGAGCTGGCCCGCATCGGTGGGGGCGAGCTCGGGCTGGGGCGTGTTGTGCAGGTGAAGCACGTTGTTGACGGTGGCGGAAAGCGTGCGCAGACCGGCTTGGACGTGCTCGATCCAGCGGCGGCTTTCGCCTTCGAGATTAGCCTCGGCTAAGAGTCCGGCGAACAGTTCGAGGCTGCCCAGGGGATTGCGAATTTCGTGCGCCAGCAGCCCCGACATTTCGACCAGGGCCTGCTGCCTGCGAAGATGCTCGCGATCGTGTTCCAGCTTCTTCGCCTCGCTGACATCGCGCAGGATAAACACCGAAGTGGCGTGGGCCGGACTTTGCTCCAGCCAGGCGTGGCGGATGGCGACCCAGACGGCAGTGGCCTGGCTCGAACAAGACTGGCTCGAAAAAGACTGATTCGAAGAGGACTGCTCTAAAGAAGACGGATCCAAATCAGAAGGCGGCAAAAAGAGCGGCAATTCGGACTCTTCGCCGGTCTGGCGGGCCCGATCGAGTGCCGCGGAAAGTGCGGCGGGCAGCGCCTCGGCCGATTCGAAGCTCGCGCCAAGCAGGCGGGCTGCCTCGGGATTGAGAGTCGAAATCCGGGCTCCGGCTTCGATCACCAGAACGCCGCACGGCAAACCTTCGAGAATGCCGCGCAGGCGTTCGCGGATGCGGTGGTTCTCTTCAAGACTGGTCGCGAGGTCGCGGTTCGTGACTTCCAGTTCCTGGCGAAGATGAGCCACCTGCCCCTGCAGTTGTCCGTAGGTACGCTCGAGCGAACCCGCCGCCTCGGTGAACGACGCAAAGGCGCGGGCCAGCGGATGCTCGGGCTCGCGCGCCGGATCACGTGGTGCTGGAAAAGTGGTAGACATGAAGATCATTCTGCAAGAACAATGCCAGCCCGGCATAAATTGCCTTAGATCGCTCTCATGCGGAGTGCGGATGAAGACGACCTATTGCTCGATCCAGCAGGTTACGGAAAAACCCGGGCGCGCTGCCCATCCCCTAAAGCGGCATCCTTTCCCGTAGAGACGCGGCTTGCCGCGTCTCCGGGCCGGAGACGGCGCAACCACCTCCCCAAACCATCATCTGAATTAGCGCGCGTTGCGAAAGCTTGAGTCAGCGAGCAAGAGGTGCTCGGGGCGAATCACCGCCTGGTCTTCAGAGAGGATCAGCGCGCGTTCGATCACATTCTGCAATTCGCGAATGTTCCCGGCCCAAGGCTGCGTTTTCAGCAGTTGCAGCGCAGGGGTGGACAATTGCGGCGCGGGCAGCCGCAAGGCATATTTTGCGAGAAAATGCGCGGCCAGTTGCGCAATATCTTCGGAGCGGTCGCGCAACGGCGGAATTTCGACAGGGAAGGCGCTGACACGGTAGTACAAATCTTCGCGGAACTTTCCCTCGCGGACGAGGGTCAGCAGGTGCGCATTGGTGGCGGAGACGACGCGGGCATCGACGCGCACGACTTCGGCGCTGCCCAGGCGCTGCAGTTCTTTCTGCTCCAGAAAACGCAACAGCTTGGGCTGGAGGCTCAACGGCATTTCGCCGATTTCGTCGAGGAAAAGCGTGCCTCCCTGCGCCGCCTGGATTCTTCCCGCGTAGGATTGCATGGCTCCGGTGAAAGCGCCGCGGGCGTATCCGAAGAGTTCGGCTTCGAGCAGGGTTTCGGGAATAGCGGCACAATTGACGACCGCGAAGGCGCGCCCGGCGCGCGGGCTCAACTGGTGAATGGCGCGGGCGACGACTTCCTTGCCGCAACCGGTCGGGCCCGTGAGCAGCACGGTGGTGTTGCGCGGCGCCAGCAGGCGCGCCAGACGATACACGGGCTGCATGACGCGTGAGTTGCCGATCATTCCGGGCAAGGGAGCTTCGAGAATCGACTGGGCGGCGCGGGCGGCAGGCACAACCGCGTCTTCGGCATCGTCCTGGTCGTTTTCCTTGTGCTGGTTGTCGTTGTCATTGTCATTGTCTTGGGACGCGGCGGGCCACATTTCCCGAAGCCGGTCCGCTTTCTCTTGCGGCGCGGGTTCGGCATCGCTCTTTGGATTGAACTCTGAATCCAGCTCTGGATCGAGCAGCACGACTTCGATTCCGGGATATCGCTGCCGCACGGTCTGGCTCAGTTCCTCGGCGTCGAGGTCGGGCAGGCGCCGATCGAGAAAGAGCACCTGCCAACTCCCGCTCTCCAACTGGACCAGAGCTTCGGCTCCTCCGCTGGCCTGCTCGAAGCGGCGGACAGGGGAACGTAGACTTTCGAGGACGCGTTGGCGCACGACGGTACTGGGGCTGGCCACCAGGATGTGCTCAGCATAGTTGGGCGGGATCGGGAAACTCGTCATACCGCTGATTTGAAACGGATGCGGTTAGAAAGAGATTAGATGGAAATTAGAAGACTCTGTGCGAAGGAAACCATCGTGTAGCACGCTGGGCAAATTTTACTTTACAGGCGGATGATTTCGTAGTTTGGGCATTTTCTGCCGCGTGTCATTTTCAAATAAGTTCTCTGTCTCCGCTGTGGTTCGATCTTGATTCGGATCGATTATTTCTCGACGAAAACCAGTTCGCCGTTTTCGACTTTGAGGTCTTTCACATTATTGGGCAGCTTGAGCTGATCGCGCTGTTCCGCGAGTTTTTTCTGCAAGACCTCGTTGACCAGCGATGCGGGCACGGAGAGATCGCCGACCTTGACCTCGGTGGCATCGAAGGTGGCGTAACCATCTTTGGCGCCGAGATGTCCGGCCAGGGTCAGGTAGACGTCCTTGCCGGCGATCTGGGTGAGAAATTGACCGCGAACGATGTCTCCATCCATGGAGACCTGGTAATCCTTGATATTGGGAACCGCGCCGGGGAACTCCATGGCAGGGCTGGCGGATGCAGGGTGGGCGGAGGGAGCGCCGGTGGAAGTATTCGCGGGCGCAGCCGTGGTTGCGGGCAGCAGGCCGGCAGCTTGCGCGAGCGCAGCCGACAATTCTCCCGAATTCATGCGGACTTCGCTCTCGCCTTCTCCGGGCGCTTGGGCTGCGCGAGCTGGTTCACCTTCTCCTGGAAGGACTGCGCATTGGCGGCAGCCGCAGCGGGCGCGACCGCGGGCGCAACCGGCGCGGGGCGTTTTAATACGAGGACGAGCGTAAGAATTGAGATTGCCAGGGTTGCGAAACTGATGATGCGCTGCAGCTTCACGAAGAGACCTCCCGCGGTTGCTGTCTTCTATCTGTCGCTGCCTTCTATGGTACGCGCGGGGAGAGACGGGTTTGAGGTGACGTAGGTGCTGAGGCTGCGGGATGGTTTTGGCTGGGGTTAAGGTCCGAGGAATTGTCTGCTTGCGGCGCCCGTGGCGAGGCCGAGCTACGCTCGGCTTGGACCCTTCTTCGGCTCCGCCCAGGGCAGGCTCGCGAGACGCCGTCTCCACCCGAGCCCGGATTCACTCCACGATGGCTAAAACGTCGCCAGGGTTCACCGCTGCGCCTGCGGTCGCCGATATTTTTTTCACGACTCCCTTTTTTGGCGACTTGATTTCGTTTTGCATTTTCATCGCTTCGACTACGACGATGCCCTGCCCGGCTTCGACCTCGGAATTTTCCGCGACCAGCAGACGCACCACTCGGCCGGGCATGGGAGCGAGAATTTTTCTCGGGCCCTTTTCATCTCCGGCAGCGTGTTGGCGCGAGCGCAGGGAGCGCGGATCGCGCAACTCGACGACGAAGCGGGAACTCCCCACCCACATGTGAAGATCGGTGGCAGTCTGCTCGCGTTTGATTTCGTAAGCGTGGCCGTCGATCAGGAGGGACAGAACGTCGCGGCGCGGGATTAACGCGTCGATAGGGACCGCTTGGCCGTCCAAGCGGCACTCCCATCCGCCCGCGGCTTTTTCCAGCTCCAGCCGGTGCGGTTTGCCGCCCACCATGATTTCATAAATCATA
>Ga0074044_10000683_pt1 | contig 31766 bp, 18 predicted proteins | sample BogForMeECP23OM1_FD_94443 | JGI IMG/M metagenome (GOLD analysis project Ga0074044, IMG submission 94443) | Bog forest soil microbial communities from Calvert Island, British Columbia, Canada - Bog Forest MetaG ECP23OM1 | ecosystem: Environmental > Terrestrial > Soil > Wetlands ...
CAGATACTCCCATCGCCCTTTGTTCCCCAACCGGACCTCCTCGAAAACTTGTTTTGGTTGGGTTACATCTTAAATGGCGCGACGTTGTCCCCTCCGGTTACATTTTAGATGGCGCGATACGTGCTATTGCGCAAATATGCCCCTCAGGCGTAGAATCCTGAAACTGTTTTTTCAAACAGTTGTTTGAATTTTATCGACGGCTTTCCGCCGGCAAGGAGCAGCACCATGGCAAGTTCGGTTCTTTCCAAACACGCAGCGAAGGGCGGCAGTTTTCTGCTGGAATCTCCTGCCCCGCAGGACGTATTCACGCCGGCGGATCTTACCGATGACCAGAAGCTGATCGGCCAAACCGCGGAAGAGTTCGTCATCAAGGAAGTTTTTCCGCACATCAAGGATTTGGAGGAGAAGAAGCCGGGCCTCATGGCCGAGCTCACCCGCAAGGCCGCGGAACTCGGCTTGATGAGCGGCGGCACACCCGAAGAGTATGGTGGCGCGGGCCTGGGCAAAATTGCCAGCACGATCCTGACCGAAAAAATTTCCATCGACGGCGGGTTCGCCACCACGCACGGCGCCCACGCGGGCATCGGCACGCTTCCTATCGTTTATTTCGGCACTGAAGCGCAAAAGAAGAAGTACCTGCCGAAGCTCGCCAGCGGCGAGTACATCGGCGCCTACTGCCTCTCCGAACCGCAAGCCGGGAGCGACGCGCAGAATCTACTCACGCGCGCTGAACTCAGCGCCGATGGCACCCACTACATTCTGAACGGCCAAAAGATGTGGATCACCAACGGCGGCTTTGCCGACCTCTTCACCGTGTTTGCGAAGGTGGACGGCGAGAAGCTGAGCGCCTTCATCGTCGAAAGGAATTTCCCCGGCTGCAAGCCCGGCAATGAAGAGCACAAGATGGGCATCCACGGCAGCTCCACCACGCCAGTTTTCCTGGAAAACTGCAAAGTGCCGAAGGAAAACCTGCTGCACGAAGTGGGCCGCGGCCACATTGTCGCTTTCAACGTGCTCAATGCCGGGCGTTTTACTCTCGGCGCATCGTGCCTCGGCGGTTCCAAGCATGTGCTGATGACCGCTTCGAAATATACGAAGGAGCGCAAAGCTTTTGGCAAGCTGATCGGCGAATTTGGCCTGATAAAGGAAAAGCTTGCCGAAATGGCCGTGCAGATTTTTGCCGTCGATTCCATGATTTACCGCACGGCCGGCATTATCGAAGCGGCCATGACCGCCGCTTCGGGCAGCGGTGACAAGACCCAGAGCGCCATGAAGGTCCTGGAGGAATACGCCATCGAAAGCTCCATCGCCAAGGTGTACGGCAGCGAAATGCTCGATTTCGTGGTGGACGAGGCCGTGCAGATTTTCGGCGGCTACGGTTTCCACGAGGATTATCCCGTCTGCCGCGCCTACCGCGATTCGCGCATCAACCGCATCTTTGAAGGCACCAACGAGATCAACCGCATGCTCATCATCCAGATGCTCATGAAGCGCGCCATGGGCGGCCAATTGCCGCTGATTCCCGCGGCCATGAAACTCGCCGATGAAATCCTCGCCGGGCCTTCGTTTGAAGAAACGCCGGAAGGGGTGCTGGCGGAAGAAGGGCGCGTCATCGGCAACGCCAAGAAGATGTTTCTGCAGGCGGCGGGCGGGGCGGTCCAGAAGTTCCGCGAAAAGCTCGCGGAGGAGCAGGAGTTGATCGGCGCGCTCGCCAACATGGTCATGGAAATCTACGCCATGGAGTCGTGCCTCCTGCGCGCGCAGAAGGCCGCCGCCAGCAAGGGCGAAGCTGCCGCTTCCGGGATGATCGATGCCGCTCGCGTTTTCATCGCCGACGCCGCTGAGCGCGTGGATCACGAAGCCAAGCGCGCCATTGCCGGCGTTCACGAAGGCGATATGCTGATCACCCAGTTGGCCGTCCTGAAGCGCTTCGGCAAGCGCCCCGCCGTGAATACCATTGCGCTGCGCCGGCGCATCGCCGCCGCCGTTCAAGCCCAGGACCGCTACCCCTTCGAGGGCCGCTGAACCTCAGCGGAATCGCAGGAAATTGATCCCATGCAACCCGAAAGAGCTGCGCTCCATCAAGGTTTCGAGGCGTTCTCGAGCGTCTCTTTCGGCTTGTTGATTATGCTCAGCGTTTCCACATTGAATCGCTTGTAGTCGGAATACCGGTTCACCACATTCACCTTGATGCCCTTCACCAGCAGGACGCGCGCCCCTATGTGCGCCTCTATGTAAGTCGGCAGCCACACTTCGTTGTTTAGGTAGGCCTGCTCAAAGGCGAAGCTCGTACCCTTTTGAAGATTGACCAGCAGCCCTCCGGCAATCTTCACGTCGCCCACAAAATAAGCCTCCAGCCGCGCCACATCATGCGCTTTCTCGTCCACCCAGACGACACCGGCGAGTTCCTTCACTACTCGCTCTTCCATGTTCTTGGGCTTGTATTCCGGATTCGGCTCAAAATCGAACACCAGGACATCCTGGCCGCGGAAGCGCTCTCTGCGCGGATTCACGAACTGGGAGACGCGCAAGAAAACCTCGATGCCCGGATCTCCGTTTTCCTTCTCTTCCTTTCCTTCTTCTTTGGCCTTCTCTTCCTTCGCTTCCTTCTTCTTCTCGTTCTTTTGAATCTCTGCAATACGCTTCTGTGTCTTTTCGTTCTCCTTTTTTTGCTCGTCGTCACTCAGAGGCTTGCCGTCTTTCTTCGCCAGCGTCGAAACCTCTTCGCCATTGAGGTAGAAAAAGGTGTACTCCTTTGCTTCTGTCTTGGTCACCTTCCCGGTCTTGTCGAATTCCGTCTCTTCCTCGACATTGGTTCCCGCGTAATTCTCCTTGATCTTGTCGATCTGCTTCTGATTGGCATCAATTTCCTCGAATAGCTTTTTCAAGTCCGGGAGCTGCACCTGGGACTTCTTCGGAAAATCGAAGACGCGCTCCCCCACGGTCTCGTTCACCGCCGCGCGTGTCACGTTCACGGCGTACGAATCGTGGCCCCGGTGCACTTCCAGCTTGTAGGGCAGCTTCACGCCGTTCAGATTCCGGTAATCGTCATAAAGAATGTCCCGCGGAATCCCCGCGACCGTGGCCTGCTCTTCCACAATCAAGTGGCTCTGCGAATCGAAATAGACCTCCCACTGCACTCCCGTGGGATAGGTCAGCTCCACCTGCAGCGCGTCCCGGCCGTGCACCTGCGTATGTCCCTTGAACGCCGCGCCGATCTTCCTTTTCGCGAGCGCCTGCAGCCGCGCGTTGTAATATTGAGCCGCGGCTTCCATTTCCAGCGCTTGCGGCCCCAAAAGTGTGTTGATGTCCCCAGTCTCGATCTGGTGCCAGGCGGACTTGCCGTTGTAGGACTCAATCAGCGTTTTGCCTTCGCTTTGAATCTCGGTGTAGCAGCGGTTGGGCTGCTTGGCCCGGAAAGTGTACGTTCCGGGTTTCGCTTCTGGCCCGCTGGTCAACGTTCCATCGATTGAGAACGTCTGAATCCGCGAAATGGACTTATTTCCGCCCGCTGCCTTCAGATATTGCTCGATGATTTTGTTGGCATCCTGCGCCAGGCCGGCCCCGGCTCCGGCGAGGCAAAGAGCGAGTGTGAACACAACTTGAACGAGTCGGCGCATAATATCCCTAGTAGATACGCAACTCCCGGCAAAAAGTTGCTCGGGGGGATCGACGTCGTGCCCACAGTTGGGATTACGCTCGGGCCAGCGTCCGAGCCGGGTCTGGCGATAGTCCTTACTTGGTCGCCGCAGGCCGGTGCAGATACTTCTCGTATAAATCTTTTTGCTTGTTATCCGTGGGCGTGAGCTGTCCCTTGATGAAGAGAAAGCGCACCTCCGTGGTCAGCTCCAGCGGGTCACCGTCGGTCACGATCAGGTTTGCGATTTTGCCCGTTTCCAGAGTCCCCAACTCGCCATCCAATCCCAGGATTTGCGCGGGGTACAGCGTGACTGCCTTCAGCGCATCATCATACGCCATGCCATGGGCGACCGCATTGGCCGCTTGCTGCCCCAAGCGTCTTGAAAAGCTATTGTCGAAGCTCCCAAAAGCGATCTTCACGCCCGCCGCGAGAAGCTCCGCGGGCTGCGTCATCAGCCGGTCGTACGCGTCATCTTCCTCTCTCGGATATTCCAGCGTGGGCCGCAAGATTACCGGCACGCTCTTCGAGCGCAGCAGGTCCTTCACCTTCCACGCTTCGGAGCCGCCCGCCAAAATCATCTTCAGATTCTGTTTCTGGCAAAACTCCACGGCGTTGCGGATGTCCCGCGCCTTGTCCGCGAAAACCAGCACGGGCATCTCTCCGCGCACCACCGGAATCATGGCCTCCAGCTTGACGTCGCGATCGTAGATTCCCCCGCTCGCCGCCGTGACCTGCGCGTAATGCCGCGATGCCTCGATCCAGTTCGCTAGCTGGTCCACGGCCTTGTCGTAGTCTTTCTTGGCGTCGCTAAAGGGCTTCTCCTTTCTTGAAAACGTCGAAAAATCGAAGGATTGCGTCTCGATTTGCGGCCAATCCATCACCATCGCGGCGTTCTTGCGGATCAACATCTCCGGAGCCGTCCAACCAGCCAGGTGGATGGCGGAAGCCTGCCCGCCGATGAGGTTGGTCGCTCTGGAGGAATCGAACCCGCCGCTCGCCGGAACCGCGAGCACCTCGGTAATGCCCGCTGCGCGCGCCACCGGGATGTGCGCGCTGGACGGCAGCACCGCCGTCGCGGCAACCAAATCCGGATTGAACGAGCCCGTTTCCGTGGTATCAACCGTCGCGCGCACCGCGCTAATTTCGCTCAATCCCATCTGGGTAATCGGATCGAACAACCCCGGGTACACCTGTAGACCCTTCGCATCAATCACTTTCGCCCCGGCGGGAATGCTCACGCCCTCACCCACGGCCGCGATCTTCCCGTCGTGAATGACCACTGTGCCGTCTTCGATTGGCGCTCCCGCTAACGTGAAAATCTTAGCGTGCGTAATCGCTGTGTCCGTTGCCGGAACAGTTTGGCCAAACGCCATTCCCGCCACGCACAAGCAGCCTGCAAAAAGAACCGGTACGCGCATCCTCATTCCGCTCGTTTTCATCGCGCACCTCCCTCATCAATCCGGTCTTGAGGCGGCTTGGCCTTTTCTTCGGGCTTCTTTTCCTCCGGCTTTTTCCCTTCGGCCTTCTTTTCGTCCGCCTTTTTCTCCGCGATTTTCCTAGCCTTCGCCAGGAGTTCCTTCTTCTCCTGTTCCAGCGCCGCGCGCCCCGCCAGATCTTTTTCGCGGTCAAAGTAAACGCGTCCGTCAATCAGCGTTTTTTGCACCACCGCGTACGCGCTCAAAGGATCGCGGTTGTAAATCACCAGGTCCGCGTCCTTGCCCACCTCGATCGACCCCACGCGCTTCTCGACGCCCAACTGAATCGCTGGATTCAGCGTGACCAGTTTTAACGCTTCGTCGTGCGTCAAGCCTCCATAGCGCATGGACTTCGCCGCTTCCTGATTCAGGTGCATCGCTTCGGCGGCATCATCCGAATTCACGGAGACCACCACGCCGCGCCGCGTCATCAGCGCGGCGTTGTAAGGGATCGCCTCGTACGCTTCGACCTTGTAGGCCCACCAATCCGAAAATGTCGAAGCCCCGGTCCCGGCCGCAGCGATTTCATCCGCCACCTTGTACCCTTCTAGGACGTGCTGCAGCGTCTGCACGCGGAAACCAAATTCCTTCGCCACGCGCAGAAGCATCAGGATTTCGTCTTCGCGGTAACAGTGCGCGTGAACGTAGCGCTTCCCTTCCAGCACCTCCACCAGCGGATCGAGTTTCAGATCGCGCCGTGGCGGAATCAGATTCTTTTCGCCCGCCGCCACGCGCTTGTTGTAATCGTCCCAGCTTTTCTTGTAGTCGCGGGCTTCGGTGAAGGCCCCGCGAATCGTCTCTTCCACGCCCATGCGCGTGGCGGGATATCGCTCCGGCAAACCGAATCCGCCAAAATTCGAGTGCTTGGGGTTTTCTCCCAGGGCAAACTTGATTCCCGGAAGCGCGCCTTCAAACGGGAGCTTCGCCGCGGGCTGTCCCCAGCGCAGTTTGATCACAATCGTCTGCCCGCCGATGGGATTCGCAGAGCCGTGCAGAATATTCGCCGCGGTGACGCCGCCGGCCAGGTCGCGGTAGATTGCGGGATCATCCGAATTCAGCACGTCGGCGATATTCACCATCGAGGAAACCGACACGCTTCCTTCGTTCACATCACCGTCAATAGCGATGTGCGAATGGCAATCGATGATGCCGGGCATGACAAATTGCCCGCTGGCATCGATCACCTGCGCGTCCGCAGGCGCCTTCAAACCGCTTCCCACGGCCACGATTTTTCCATCCTTAACAAGGATGTCGCCATTCTCGAGCGTCCCGTGGGTCACGGTGAGAATCGTGGCATGGCGAATCAGCAGCACCGGCGCTGGATTCGCCGCTGCGCCGGCCTTCGCCTCCTTCTCCCGGGCCACTCCGCTCGCGCCAGCCAGCAAACCAAGCAGCGCAATAACCGTGACTCCAAGACTCACTCTGCGCCGGTTCATCGCGCACCTCCCGCCGCCGCGCCAGGTTTTGTGCCGGTGAACTCAAAGGAGTAACCCAACACGCTGATCGAACCCTTCATCGAGCTGCCCTCAAACGTTCCCGTGAACTGTACATCCGTCGGATCCCCTTCAATCGGCAGATTGATTGTGAAGCTGAATTTGTCCTCGCTCACATATCCGCTGAAGACGCTTCCTGTGCCCCGCTGCGCGCTGCTCAACGTCCCGGATAACGCGCCATCCGTCTCCATCGACAGGTCCGCTGTCAATTCCTCGACTCCTTCCGGCGTGGTGGTGGACAATTTCCACTTTCCCGTCAAGTCGCCCTTCGGCGGCTCGCTGGGGCGCAGCGGCTCGCGCACTTCAAACCTCCGCCCGTCCACAAACACGATTTTCACTTTTGTCTTCTTATCGAACAGGTCGCCGTCCGTCACCACCAGGTTTGCGATCTTGCCCTTCTCGATCGAGCCCAGCACATCCGCCACGCCAAGTATCTCCGCAGGCGAGAGCGTCAGCGCGCGCAGGGCCGCGGCGGGGCTCAATCCCGCATCGATCGCCTTCTTGACCGCGGGCAAAATGTCTTTGGCCGTCGTTATCCCTCCGGAATAGAATGCGAATTTCACTCCGGCCTTTTCCAGCGCCGCGGGTGACGACGGCGCGCGGTCCCGGAACCTCAGCGTCCGCAATGACGGCACGTCCTCAGGATCGCCATCCTTCACCGCTTCCGGCCATTTCAAATCCACCAGCACTGGCACCTTCTTCGCCGCAATCTCTGCCGCCACTTCGTAGCCCATCTGCCCGCCGTAAATCACGTTGTTGATTTTCCATTCCTCTCCGAGGACCAGCGCCCGCCGTATGTCCAACGAACTATTCCCCGGGATCAGCACCACCGCATGCTTTCGGAGCGCCTCGTTCAGCGCTTCCGTGCTCTGGTCGTACTTCGGGCGTTCCACGCCGCGCGGATTCTTTTCGTAGATCGCCTCCGCCTGTGTGCTCCAGTTCGCATCCAGCCAAACCTGCCGTACGTACGCAATTGCACCCATCAGCGAACCTGGATAGTTCCGGAACCCTCCCGGCGCCTGCAAGGAAACTGGGACGGCCACGGGCGCCTTCACCACTAGATCCCCCGCTCGTTCGCCTGCCAGATTCAGCACCGCGGCTTGGCCCGGAAACATACCGCTCTTGGGAGCAGAAACCGTGGCCGTAAATCCCGCGCTGCGCCAGCTCTCGATTCGCGCATCGCCCAAATTGATTTCATCCGCGGCATTGCGCCACGGAGTTGTCGCCGGCCGGTCTTCGGGCCCTTTGGAAATGGGAGGTTTGGCGTTGCCCTCGCCGCCTCCACCGCTCGCCGGCGCTGCCGCCATTCCCACGTCCGTGAACGCATCCACCAGCCCCGGATACACAGTTAATCCATTTCCTTCGATCACCCAGGCGTCCGCGGGGATGGTTACGTTCGTTCCCACCGCCGTGATCACTCCGCGCGACACCAGCACCGTCGCATTCTCGAGCGGCGCGCCCGATACCGGCACCACTTTCGCACCGTGAATCGCGAAGCTCCGCGGCTCTCCGCCTTGGGCTGCCACCCGCCCGGCACCGGACAAACTCAGCCACAGTGCGCCAAACACAACGATTCCCCGGCGCTTACGAACGCTTTTCAGACTCATGCCTGACTCCTTGTATTTCGTGCAAAAGCCGCGATCGATTCTCATCCCGCGGAGACTTCTGAGGCTAGTGGCGTTCCAACTTGTTCCAGCAAATCCCTTCGAGAATACTCTCTCCGTGTTCGCGTCAGATGCTTGGACTGTCATTTTGCCCAAATAGTGGGAACGGCGCTAGTGGGAACTCGCCCCAACGTCAAGCGCATCAGCACAAAACAAATGGGACAGGCTTCGCAACCCGTCCCGTTTGTCGTTATCCCATAGGAAAACCGCACTACGGCTTCTTCTTTTTCCCGCCAAACAGCCCTCCTAATTGGTTCGCGACGCCCGCCGTGCCCTTGCCGCCCGCAGCTCCCGCCAAACCAGCCAGGCTTCCCACCGATCCGCCAGCGCAGGTCAGTTCCGATTTCATCAAGCTGGCCGTCGCGCCGCCAATGTCGGGCGTAAATTGCGGGTTCGCGGTCGTGCCGTGAATTTGCAGCGGCACCTTGATTCCGCCGTTCTTGCAGCTCGCGCCGCCGCCCAGCAATTTTCCAGCGGCGCCCCCAACTGCACCACCGGCCGATCCTCCCGCTGCGGCCAGCACGGAGCTGTTCACGGTCGCCACGAGTTTGAAGTCCATATTGTTCTTGGCATCCAGCGTCCCGCCGCCCACCACTGTTCCCAGCGCCGGCACCACCAGATCCCCGTTGTCCGCGCGCAAACCCGTCGGGGCCATGTGCACGTCCGTCGTGAACTTCTCAATGTCCAGATCCTTCCCGGTCTTGATTCCTGCCAGGGCCGCGACGCCCGACATTCTCTGCCCGAGGTCGAAGCCGGAGAGCTTGCCGTTGAATAATCCGATGTTTCCATCGGTCACCAGCTTGTTCGTCGGCCCGCTGATGCGCAGATTGGTGCTCAGCGTGCCTGCGGTCAGCTTTGATCCTTCGGGTGGGTTAATCCCCAGTGCCGGCAGAAAAGATTCCAGTTCGGTCGCCGGAAGTCCTTCGCCGGTCAGCTTCATGTCCACGGCAAATTCGTCGCCTTCGGACTTGTATGTGCCGCTCAAATGAGATTTGGCGTTACCAATACTGACCGCCGAGGGATTCAGCACGCCCGTGCCTTTGGCCATATCGTATTTTGTGTCGAAATCGAGCACCACAGGCACGCCCGCCGGCTTCCCGCCGGCAATCAGCACCGCCTTCGACAATTTCAGATTGCCCTTCGTCGCCATCTGTCCGCCCTGACTGACCAGGTTTGCGTCCATGTCCACCGTGCCGCCCAAGCCGAGTGAAGGATCGAGGAAGCCCGTCTTCCCGAGGTCCAGCGCACTGATGGTCAGCTTCACGTCCTGGGGCGTAAGCGCCGCATCCTGCGCGTCCACCGGCCCCAGTTTGCCATTAATCTTTATAGTGCCGCCGCCGGGGAGCCCCATCGAGAAGACCAGTGGAACCTGGTTCTTCGTTGAAACATCGCGCGCCGTCAGATTCACCGGTGCGTACACGCTGCGTTTCTGCGAATTCGTGTTGCCGATGGTGATCTGGCCGTCCTTCAGTTCCAGTTTCCCGATCGACAAAGACTCGGCTGCATTACTGCTCGATCCACTGGGCTCCGCCTTCTGTGGCTCCGCCGGCTTCGGCTCCGCCTGCTTGGGTTCCGCGGGCGCGTTGCCACCAATGGACGAAAAATTCCATTTGCCGCTGGGATCCTTCAGCAGCATCACTTGCGGCTTTTCGATGACGATCTGGGTGACGTTCACTTGCTTGGAAAAGATCAAGGGCAGCAGCTCCACGCCGACTCTTACCGAGCTCGCCGTCAGGAATGGTCCCGAATTGAACTTCGGATCGTCGCTGATCGAGAGGTTGTCAATCCCCACTGAAGCGCGAATAATCGACAAGCTCAGGTTCCCCACCTCGACCTTGCGTCCCAACGCCGCTGAGGCCTTCTCCTCGATGGTGGGACGGAATCTATTGACGGGGATCACAAACGGCAGAACGACCAAAATCAGAATCAGCACCACGATCAAAATCGCGATCCATTTCAACTTGCTGCTCATGGTTTCCTCCGGAATGGCAGGCGCGGGCGGCCGCTTCTACGCGTCTCGGGCCGCATCTTAGCACACTGGTTTACTGTTGCGGTGCCACTCCTTTTTTTTCAGTCGCCCGTCAAGACTACGCAGAATTCCGTCTGATTCCTATTGGGTTTTGCGGTCAATTGTGCGGAATGACCTCCGAACGCGCGCAAAAGCGGGCCGGGAAAATCGTGCTAAAATCAGCTTGCGGGGCCGTTGCTTAAATGGATAAAGCACAGGTTTCCTAAACCTGCAATCCCGGTTCAAGTCCGGGCGGTCCCACCAGCCACGTGCCACCCATTGAGAAAATCGTAGTCAGCACTATTAGCGGAACTAACGGTAGTTCGCAACACGATTCGGCCGGGTTGGCGGCAAGAACGCCGTGGTGTTTTCCGACATTTCCGATTGACGCCGCGGACCGCATGGGCTTACATTCTTCTTATATTGAATCGTTTTAATGCACTGTTTCTCTTAGCGAGTCCCCGGGTGAACTACGCTCTCATACAAGAAAGCTGAGGACGGCGCCGTGACAACTTCTTTCATGCAGTATCTTTCCTCTATCCGGTTTGCGCTCGTTGCCGCTCTGTTCTTTTGTCCTGCCGCACCTTCCTCGTTCGCGCAAACCATTGTGGTTGACGCCGCCCCCGGTCATTCCACCAACTCCATTCGTCCGACGGAAGCGCTCGGCGCGGGCATCGACCGCCTGCCGTACGGCGCCGCGGATAAACTTTACGTTGAGCCCACCATCTCACAGGTTCTTTCCGCAGGCTGGCAAACCGTCACCTACCGCCAAAACACCGAACTCCACATCGAAGCGTGGCACTGGAATCCGCAAGGCACGTGGAGTGATCCATCCGGGAAAGGCTACTTCATCGGTAGCGCTACTCCCGGTGGGGAACCCATTCGCCACTCCTACGGTTACGCGCTTCCGCACCGCGGCGTCACCCGCGATGATGGCACGGACACCGACGGCTATTCCCGGCTTACCGATGGCGATCCCGATTCCTATTGGAAAAGCAACCCGTATCTCTCTCAGGCTTTCACCGGTGAAAGCGATGCCCTGCATCCGCAGTGGGTTATCGTGGATCTCGCCGGTAAACGCGACATTAGCGCCATCCGCATTCATTGGGCCCAACCGTACGCCACGCACTATCTGGTGCAGTACTTCACCGGGGAAGACCCCATCAAGAAGCCTACTGCCGGCGTGTGGCAGACGTTCCCGAACGGCAGCATCACCGACGGCAAGGGCGGCAGCGCGGTCATGCAACTCGTTTCAGCTCCCATTTCCGTGCAGCACATTCGCATTCTGATGACCGCCTCCTCCAACACTTGCGATACGCATGGTGCCTCCGATAAACGCAACTGCCTCGGCTATGCCATTCGCGAACTCTATATCGGCACGACCTCGTCTGACGGCCAATTCCACGATCTTGTCCGCCACACACCGGATCAGGATCAGACCATGACCTTCTGCTCTTCCGTTGATCCCTGGCACGAGCCCGCAAATCTCGACGAGAAGGCCGGCGATCAGGTCGGCTTCGATCTGTTTTTTACTGGCGGGTACACCCGCAGGCTGCCCGCGATGATCCCCATTGCCATGATTTACTCGACTCCAGAGGACGCTGTCGCCGAATTGAGCTACCTCGAAAATCGCGGCTATCCGGTCTCTTATGTCGAAATGGGCGAAGAGCCTGACGGGCACTACACGCCGCCGGAGGATTACGCGGAGCTCTATCTGCAGTTCGCCGCCGCGCTTCACCGCTTCGATCCTAAACTCAAGCTCGGCGGCCCTATCTTCACCGGCGTGAATCGCGACATCGAAACGTGGCCCGACGCCAGTGGACAAACGTCCTGGACGCGGCGCTTCATTGACTGCCTGAAATCGCGCGGCAAGCTAGGCGAACTGGCATTTTTCACGTTTGAGCATTACCCGATGGATCCCGGGAAGATTCAATGGAGCAACCTGTACGACGAAGCCAATCTCGTCACCGGGATCATGAAAGTCTGGCGGGAAGACGGCGTTCCCGCGAATGTGCCGCTGATGATCACGGAGTCCAACATTTGCTGGCAATCCTCCGAAGCCTATGTGGACACCTGGGGCGCTCTCTGGCTTGCCGATTACATCGCCGCGTTCCTGAATGGCGGCGGTGCGGCCGTCTACTATTTCCACTATTTGCCGCTCGGCATTCATCGCGGCACCAATGGCTCGCTCGGCACCTTCGGAATGTTTTCCACGGACGCCGATCTGAAGGTCAAGCAGCCGTTGTCGCAGTTTTTCGCGAGCCAGCTTATCAACCTCGAGTGGATGCAACCCGGCAATGGCGTGCACAAACTGTTTTCGGCGGAAAGCGACATTCGCGACGGAGCAAACAACCTTCTCGTCACGGCTTACGCCGCCGCGCGTCCCGACGGCACGTGGTCTCTGCTGATCATAAACAAGGACCAGGAAAATGCGCACCAGGTGCACATCTCTTTCGCCAGCACCACCTTTGCGGGCGCGAGTTCCTTCTCCGGTCCGGTCACGGTGAAAACATTCGGCAAAGCACAATACCAGTGGCATCCCAGGCTCAATGGAGGCACTGCTGATCCGGACGGCCCCATCGCTTCTTCGACTGTGAATGCCGATTCCACCACTTCCTTCACGCTACCCGCGGCTTCGGTGACCGTCCTTCGCGGCAATCTCAAGCCCGCCGATCACGCGCGCTGATGGTTTTGTCCACGGATTTTGTTCTCCGGCCCTACCAGTCGCCCGGATGGGGCCGGTCGCTGCTTACCGCACGCGCCTCTGTGCTCGTCCAGAACAACGGGTGACACTCGATAGAGTATCAGGATGAGAACAATCAGGTGGGACTGGCTACCTTGCTTTTTCGGCGCAGATTCACTACGTTGTCCGCGCGCTCTAGAAACGGAATTGGTGAGTGTCAATGCGGGGATATGCGGCAAGCCGCCTGCCACCGGGGAGACGCAACGTTGGATATTGAAACGAAAACCCAGGACGGTGTGAAGGTCGTCAAGTTGAAGGGACGTCTTAGCATAGGTCCCGCGCTTGAGCGCTTCAATGCCGCCATGACCGAGCTTCTCAGCGAAGGGCACAACCGGATTATTCTTGATTTGGAAGAAGTCCCGGCAATCGATTCCACTGGCATCGGCATGCTGGTTCGTTTTCTAACGACCACGAAACGGAGCGGCGGGGCGATACGGCTGCTGAAGCCCTCCAAGTTTACAGTCCAGGCGCTCAAGATGGTGGGGCTGCTGAACCTCTTCGCAATATTCGAGGAACTGCCGCAAGCCGTGGCATCTTTTCAATAAGAACGACCCCGCGCCTCCGGCACCGAATCCGCTCGCCCTCGCAAACAGGTTTCCCGTCCGCCCCAGAACCGCGCACCTCTCCCCAGCCTGGGCAGATTCACATCTCAAGCGGGTCCAAAATTCTTGCCAGCTTCTTCGGCCGTTGGGAAAAATTTCACAATCCTGTCCACGTGCGTTATATGCAGGATTTCCTGGACGATCCCCTTGGCGCCCGCGATGCGCAGGCTGCCTCCCACCATTTCCAACTTGGCATGACACATCACAATGATTCCCACGCCGGTACTATCAATCAACTCCAGACCACTCAGATCAAGAATCACGCTCTTCACTCCTGCCTTGATCCATTCCACGATAGCCCACTCGACTTGCCGGCTGTCGTTTCCCATCAAGAGCTTTCCGCGAAGTTCCAGCATGCCCACCGCCGCCACCGGGGACTTTTTCTGCACTTCCAAGATCATGAGAAGCTCCTAAGCCAGTAGAATGCGATTTTGCCTAGTCCGCCTGCCAGCCGCCCTTTTCATTTGCAAGCCACGTTGTTCGGCAAGTACCCCTTTTTTGAGGGTTTGATAGTAGGGCCGCAGCGCGAGGGAGTCAACGGTAAAGGGATCGTCAGATAGGGGTTACACGTACAATTCACGGAATAAAAAAAAGCATCCTCATAAGCATCCGAAACCGCCTGCCATGTATCCAAATAGAAGCGGAGGAGCAAGAAATCGTTGAGGGAACCGGCTGGTGCGTCGAGAATAAAAGTCTAGGGGGAACATTGAAAGACAGGATTAGTCTGGGACTTCTTGCCGCGATTTTGCTTTTCAGTTTAACCGCAGGAGGGTCGGGGCTTTGCGCTCAGGAGAGCCCTGCAACTCCACCCGCGAATGGACAAGACAAGCCTGCCGGCACTGCCGCGACGCCAGCACAAGATCCTCCAGCCGAGAAAGCCCCCGATGGAGCGACCAGCGCGAAACCCGATTCGCCGCAACCCAAGGTCGAGCCAGAGCAATCCGGCAAGCAGACCAACCGCATTCTGTGGATCATTCCCAATTACCGCTCCGTGAGCGCCAACACCTACCTGCCTCCGCAAAGCTTCAAGGAAAAGTTCTGGATGGCTACCCAGGATAGCTTCGACTACTCGGCCTTTATATATGCGGGCATCATTTCTGGAATGTCCATGGCGGGAAAGTCGGAACCCGAATTTGATCAAGGCGCCGCCGGCTATGGAAACTACTTTGCGCACACTTTTGCCGATGACACGATAGAGAACTACATGGTGGAAACGTTCGTGCCGGCCTTGACCAAAGAAGATCCGCGCTACTATACGCTCGGCAAAGGAGGATTCTTTAAACGCAGCGGCTATGCCTTAAGCCGCTTGCTCATCACCAGAACTGACTCGGGAAGAAGAACATTCAACATATCTGAGGTCGTGGGGGCTGGAGCAGCCTCGGGCATCGGGAATGTTTACTACCCCGCAGAATCGAACCCCTTCGTCAAAACATACCAGCGCTGGTTAAGCCAAGTCGTTCAGGACGGCGTCGGCAACCTGTTCAAAGAGTTCTGGCCCGACGTCAACAAAACCCTCTTTCACCACAAATACTGAGGCCGAGGCCAAAGACCGGGGCAATCTTCGGTTGCCTCCTCCGCAAAAAAGTTAGAGAATGGCGGCGTAACCTTCGCTTCCTTCGCTCCCTTGCGGTCTCAAGGGGCCGCTCGCATCAATCCCGCACCGAGGTGATCGCATGGGATCAGCTCTGGATGTGCACCGGCTGCACTTCGCATTTACTGTTACTTATCATTACCTATTCCCGCAACTCACCATGGGCCTGGCGCTTCTGCTTGTCATACTGAAAACGCTGGCACTCCGCACCGGCGATGAGCATTACAACCGCGCCGCGCGTTTCTGGGCCAAAATCTTCGGCATCAACTTTGTTCTCGGAGTGGTGACCGGCATCCCCATGGAATTTCAGTTCGGCACGAATTGGGCGGAATTCTCCAAGGCGGCCGGCGGCGTCATCGGGCAGACCCTGGCCATGGAGGGTGTTTTCTCTTTCTTCCTGGAGTCCAGTTTTCTGGGGCTGTTTCTCTATGGCGAGAAACGTCTGGGCCGGATCGGCCACTGGTGGGCCGCGTTTTTGGTTTTCCTTGGCTCGTGGATGTCCGGCTATCTCATTGTCGCCACCGACGCCTGGATGCAGCATCCCATCGGCTACCGGCTTAACGCCAGTGGCGGCATTGAACTGGCCAGCTATTGGCGCCTGATCTTGAACCCTTGGGCGCTCTGGCAGTACGCGCACAACATGCTGGGTGCGGTGCAAACCGCCTGCTTTGTCATGGCCGCTGTGGGCGCATTCTATCTTCTCACGAAGCGCGATTTGCCGTCTGGCCGCACCTTTGTGCGGCTCGGCGTCATCGTCGGCGTAATCGCCGCAATTCTGCAACTCGTGCCTACCGGCGACTACCAGGGGAAAATGGTTGCGCGGAATCAACCGCCCACACTGGCCGCAATGGAAGGGCTGTTTGTGTCAGAGGAAGGTGCGCCGCTGGCCATTTTGGGCCAGCCGGATGTGGAGAAGCGGCAACTCGACAATCCGCTGGAAGTCCCGCGCATGCTGAGCTTACTCACCTACAAGCACTGGAGCGCGCACGTCCAGGGGCTCGACGCCTTTCCCGCGAACCAGTGGCCGGACAAAATCGAGCTGCTTTATTACAGCTATCACGTCATGGTCGGACTCGGAACGATTTTCATCGCCGTCATGGTTCTCTCCGTCATTCTGCTTTGGCGCAACAAACTCTATGAGTCGCGTTGGATGCTCTGGATCCTCATGCTGAGCGTGCCCCTCCCCTACATCGCCAATACCGCCGGATGGATGACTGCGGAGCTCGGCCGCCAGCCCTGGCTCATTTATGGATTGCTTCGCACCATCCACGGCGCGTCGCCCCGCGTCGGTGCCGGCAATGCCTGGTTTACCCTCTTGGGCTTCATGGGCATGTACACCGTGCTTTCGATCCTCTGGTTGTTCCTGGTTTTCCGTGAGATCGAACGCGGGCCCGAACCGGAAAATGCGCAGCGCGCTGGCGTGACCGCGCTGGCGGCGGACTGAGGAGGCGCGATGGGAACGATTTGGTTTTGCCTGGTAGCAGTGATGGTGGCGATGTATGTGCTCCTCGATGGTTTTGATTTGGGTGCGGGCGCGATTCATTTACTGGTTGCGCGGACGAATGAACAGCGCCGCCAGGTGATCGCGACCATCGGCCCCGTTTGGGACGGCAACGAAGTCTGGCTGCTGGCCGCGGGCGGCACGCTCTACTTCGCCTTTCCCGCGCTTTATGCCAGCGGCTTCAGCGGTTTCTATTTGCCGCTGATGATCGTGTTGTGGCTGCTGATCCTGCGCGGCACCGCCGTGGAATTTCGCAACCACATCCAGAGCCCCATCTGGATTCCCTTCTGGGATTTTGTTTTCTTCCTGTCCAGCCTGCTACTGGCGGTTTTCTTTGGCGCTGCACTTGGCAATGTCGTGCGCGGCGTGCCGCTGGATGCGACCGGCTACTTCTTCGAGCCGCTCTGGACCAACTTCCGCGTCGGCGAACACACTGGCATTCTCGATTGGTTCACCATTCTTGTCGGCGTGCAGGCGCTGCTGGCGCTGATGATGCACGGCGGCTTGTGGGTGCAACTGAAGACTCACGGCGCGGTCAGCGAACGCGCTGGAAAAGTGGCTGGCATGGTGTGGTGGGGCGTACTGGTGATGACCGCGGTGGTCACGGGCGCAACCTTTGTCATTCAGCCGCAAGTGATCGCGAATTTCCACACCTGGCCCGCCGGCTATGTTTTGCCCCTTATCGCCGTCGCCGGCTTCGCCGCCGTGCAATTTGAATTGCACCGAAAAAATCAACGCAACGCATTCCTGGCCTCCTGTACCTATCTTTTGGGCATGCTCACCAGCGTGGTTTTCGGCGTCTACCCGATGGTTCTTCCCGCGCGGAATCCGGCCTTCTCGCTCACCGTGCAAAATGCCAAGGCGGCGGACTACGGCTTGAAAATTGGCTTGATCTGGTGGGTCATCGGCATGGCGCTGGCAACCGGCTATTTTGTTTACGTCTATCGCTCGTTCGCCGGCAAAGTCTCCGAAGCCCCCGATTCGCCCAGCCACGGCGGTTAGTCACTCCATCGAATCAGGTTGCGCGCAGTTCATTTGACTGCAGGCCCCGAGCGGCGTAGCGTACCTTGAGAGTGCCGAAATCCATGGGTAACGCCTGCAAATTGATCGCCGCGAAACTGGCCGCATTGTTGTTGGTACTTTGCCTGCTCGTCGCGCCGCTCTGCGCGATTCGCTGCGCCACTCACGCTTGCGCTGCCTCGCCGTCCGCCGAAAACAAAACAGAAGCGTGCCATGACCAGGCCTCCCACCATCCGTTTGCTGGCATCGATGGACCACCCTCCCCTGATTTGTGCAATCCTTCTGAACTCGTGCTTGACCTCCCGCGTCTGGAAATGCAGCCAGCGAGTTCCCCGGGGCCCCACAGCGCCACGTCAGAGGACGCTGCCGTGCAGTCAATCTCAGCCGTAGTAAGCGACCGGCTCGATGCCGCACCACCCGGTTGGGACAACCTGCCGCTATCGCTAACGAGCATTTGGTCCCGTCTGTCTCCCCCACTGCGCATCTGAAATTTCTTTCCCCTCTAAATCACTCATGGAGTTCTGATTCCGTTTCCCGCATGCCCACGCGTGCGAACGTCAGTCATTTCAGATTTTTTCTTTTCAGTGGAGGAATGTATGAACGGTACGCGCAGAAGATTTTTTCAAGATGCCGCGTTCTTCGGCGCTGGGCTATTGGGCCTGAGCGCGCACGCCAGGGCTGAATCGAATCCTGAGGCGAATCAGGTCGCAAGAAAGCTAGCGTCCGCGCGGGTACCGGGTAGCGCGACCAAACCCCCATTCCCGCCAGTGCCGATGATGACTCCGGATATTCCTGAGCTGCCCTTTGAGCTCGACGCCGGCGTAAAGGTCTTTAGCCTCAAGGCCGCGCCGCTCAAAAGGAAGATCGCGCCGTTCAAGACCATCGACGTGTGGGGCTACAACGGCTGTTGTCCCGGCCCAACCATCCAGATCACGCGCGGCGACCGTGTTCGCGTTGTGTTTGAAAACGCACTGCCGGAAAGCACTTCCTTGCACTGGCACGGTCTGGAAGTTCCGATCGAACAGGACGGCGTGCCCTGGATCAGCCAGAAACCCGTGCCGCCCGGAGGAACGTTCGTCTACGAATTCACGGTGCATCAGGCTGGCACCTTTTTCTATCACGCGCACAGCGCGATGCAGGAAATGATGGGCCTCATCGGGCTCTTCATCGCGCATCCCCAAGTCCCGGACATGCCGCACGTTGATCACGATTTCGGCATCGTGCTGCAAGAGTGGGCCGTGCTTCCGGGAAACTCCGTTCCGAACACGGCCGCCATGGAGTTCAACTGGCTGACATTCAATGGCCTTTCCGCCCCTGCAACAACGCCGCTGATTGTCCTGCAAGGTAGCCGCGTCCGGCTGCGCCTCGTCAACCTGGGCATGGACCACCACCCCATTCACCTCCATGGCCACCAGTTCGTCATCACCGGCACGGAAGGCGGCCGCGCCCCGGAATCCACCTGGTATCCCACGAACACCGTGCTCGTCGGCGTCGCGCAAGCCAAGGTCGTCGAATTCGAGGCCAAGTATCCCGGCGCGTGGATGATCCATTGCCACCTGCCGCACCACATGATGAACAGCATGATGGACCTACTTCGCGATCGCCAGATTCCTACCGCGAATACTACCGATGCTCAAGCGATGCAGCAAATGCAGGCGCTCTCGCAAGCATTGGGCGTCGAGCACGTACACCACTCCCCCATCGCCGAAAACGCCAGCAGCGTCCCGGGCTTTCCCCAGGATGCCTTCATGGAAATGGGCATGGATGAAGCGGTGGAGAAACCCGAAACTCACGGCCTCCCCAAAAACTGGAGCGCTGGGATGATGGGCATGATGACCATGGTCCGCGTGCTCCCGGACAAGGAATACGAGGAGATGCAGGTGCGCATCCGCGAGCACCGCAAACAAGAACCCGTCGAGCACCATCATGACTCTTGAAGAAAAACTCGCCGCCGAAACACGGAACCCCCACAAAAGATCCAGGAGAACTTCCATGCGTACAGCAGCAACTTTGGCGATGGCCATTATTTTGGGCGCGACTTTAGCCGCAGGCGTCAATTCGGCGCAGGAAATGCCCGGCATGCAACACGAGCATGGCGGTATCCTACCCTTGACACCCGTGTATCCGCGCATGGGCCGCGCGCAAGAGCATCCGAGCGGTGCGCTCTTCACGCTCGAAGAAGCGCAGCGCATCGCTGCCGAAACGAACCCCACGCTTCGCCAGGCTGAGACGGAGATTCGCGTGGCAAAGGCACGGCAGCAGCAAGCCGGCCTTTATCCGAATCCCACCATCGCCTACACCGGCGATGAAATCCGCGGAGGTTCCACAGGCGGAGGCAAACAGGGCTTTTTTGTGCAACAAGATATTGTGACTGGCGGAAAACTCTCCAAAAGCCGTGAAGTCTTCGCAAAGGAAATAAGCCGGGCACAAATCGCAGCGGAAAAACAGAAACTGCGCGTAGAAACCGCCGTGAAGTCCGCTTATATGCGGGTGCTCGCCGCCCAGGAATTACTTGATGTTCGCCTCGGTCTTGCGCAGATCGCCCAGGATGACGCGGAAACGCGCGGGCGCTTGCTGAACACCGGCCAGGCCGACGGGACGGAAGTGCTCCAGGCCGAGATTGATGCGCAGCGCGCCCGTCTTGCCGCTCGGATGCAGGAAAACAACTTACGTGAGGAATGGCGCTCGCTAGGCGCCGTGCTGGGACGGCCCGATCTACCCGTCACCATCGTAACCGGCGACCTCGAGCACAACTGGCCGGAGTTGAACGAGGATCAAATCGGGGAAAAGATCGCCGCGCAAAGTCCGGCGACGCGTATCGCGGAGACAGACGTACAGCGCGCCGAAGCGGAAATCGCCCGCGCCAAACGCGAATCCATTCCCGATCTGCAACTTCTCGGCGGCTTGGAATACAACAACGAACTCCTCAGCAGTGTTCCCTACGCCAAAGGATGGGAAGGCATCGTGGAAGTCGCCGTGCAAGTTCCTCTATTCAACCGCAACCAGGGTAATGTCGCCGCCGCCGGCGCGGAACGCGATCGCGCTCAACTCGAAAAGCAGCGCGTCGCTCTGGCTTTGCGCGAGCGCGCCTCCAACATCCTTGATCAATATGCCAATGCCCAACTCATGGCCGTCGAGTATCGCGATTCCATCCTGCCCCGCGCGAAAAAAGCCTATTCGCTGATGCTGGAGAACTATGGCCAGATGCTGGCTGCGTATCCGCGCGTTATCGAAACGCAGCGAAAACTCTTTGAGATGCAAGCCGAATACATCTCCGCGCTTGAGGGTGTTTGGACTACCGGCATCACCCTGCAGGGTTTTCTGCTGACGGATGGCCTGGAAGCTCCTGCACGCTATGGCGAGGCCGGCCGCCCCGTCCGTGAAACCAATGTGCCCTCGTCCGACCACACGCTGGCTCCAGCCGAGACTATGCCGCGGCCGTAGACCTGTCCGAAAGGACATATCGAGTGCGGCACACTAGTACTGCCGTAGCGTTGACCCTTTGAAAACGCCCTCGTTACTGTCTTTAGTGGCGAGGGGTGTGGGCGGAAGAGGCACGGACACATCGCGGAAACGATTAAGATCCCAACAAAGGGATCCTTTTCCGCTTCTGCGCGCCGAGGAAATTGGGCGGAACACTGCGCCGCGCGCGGTGTTTAAGGGGATAGGCCACGCGCGTGGCGGCAACAGCATGGCAACGATGGTCAAAGCGGGGCGGTACGAAATCCTCGGCGAACTCGGCCGCGGCGCCATGGGCGTGGTGTATCGCGCCATGGACCCCGTCATCGGGCGCACCGTTGCCGTCAAGACGATTCGCCTGAGCGAAGAAGGCACCGGCCTGACGCGGCCAGAACTCCTGGCGCGGTTCCAGACCGAAGCGCGCGCCGCAGGTCTCCTCACGCATCCCAACATCGTCGTAGTCTATGACGCGGGCGAAGAGAACGGCCTCTATTTCATCACCATGGAGTTGGTGGAGGGCAAAAGCCTGCAAGCGCTGCTCGATGGCGGCCATGCCTTTCCCGTTCCCCGTGTAATTCGCATCATGGAGCAGACGTGCAGCGCGCTGCAATTCGCTCACGAACGCAACATCGTCCACCGCGACGTCAAGCCCGCTAACCTGATGCTGACCGCAGACGACACCGTCAAAGTAACCGACTTCGGCACCGCCAAGATCCTGCAGTTCGGCACCGTCCAGCAGACCGCTCACGTGATGGGCACGCCCAGTTACATGTCCCCCGAACAGGTCAAAGGGCGGCCCGTTGATGGCCGCAGCGATATCTTTTCCATCGGCGTCATGCTCTACGAAATGTTGACCGGCGAAAAGCCGTTTCCCGGCCAGAGCATTACCACGGTGATTTACAAGATCGTCAACGAGGATCCCGTACCGCCCAGGCAAATCAATCCTTCCATCCATCCGGGCCTGAACGACATCGTCCTCCGCGCACTGGCCAAGGAACCCGAGGTTCGCTACCAGAGCTGCCGGGAACTGCTGGAAGATTTGCGGAATTACCGCGCCTTGGGTGGCAATGAACGCAACCCAGACGCCACCATGATTTCGCCGCGCCCTGGCGCTATGTTACCACTGAACGCCGAAGCAGGCGGTCTGCGCGGCGCACATGTCGAAGATGCGATGACTGCCGCAACGGTGCGTTCTCTTCAGAATCGTGCCGGCGGCCCAGCGCAGACTCCCGCCGTGCGGCGCACCGGCCCCGTGCGACCCATCGAGACGCCAAAAAAGAAAAACACTTTAGCGACCGTGCTGGCGGCTTTGTTTCTCGTTGGTGTGATCATCTATGGCGGCAATAAACTGCGTCCGGAATTTCAGGCCGCGCACGAACGTAACAAATTGCCGGAGCCAAACGTTGCACCGGAAGGAACGACTCCGCAGCCATTTGTCGCGAGAGATTCCACCGCTGACACGTCCGGATTTACGGCCACGGTGCCTGGGCCAACCAGCATTCCCGTGCCGGCGCAAAGTGTTCTTCCGGCGGCTACATCGAACCCGCCAGGCGTCGAGGAGCCAAAACCCGCGGCCGCTAAGCCTGCCGCAACTCCGTTGAAAACAACACAACCTCGGGTCATAACGATCGTTCCAGTCCACAGGCCGGAAGACGCCTTGAACGCCGATGCCCTGGAATACAAAGGCCGCATCGAGGAAGCCATAGCGGATCGCGGCTTGACCGGACGCGTCACGATCGCGGGTATCGGGAATACGCTGACCCTGAGGGGCAAACTCCGCCCCGCGGAGCACGCGTCGCTGCTGCGGTTCATGCACGACGCGCCTGCCGCCGTGCACATCGTGGATGACATTCTGTACGATGACACTCCCCTGCCAGCCTCCGGCGCGGGTGAGCCAGAAGGTCACCCCATCCCCTCAAAGGGTCTGAGCGCTGTGCACGTGTTAACAGACGTGATCGGTGCGAAGGCCACGCTCTTCGGTCCGGGCGGGCACTCTCTGGCCGACTGCCAGACACCTTGCAGCTTCAATAACCTGTTCCCTCAGCGCTACAGCCTTCAGATACAAAAGGATGGCTACCTCCAGGTGCAAACCGCCGTGGCGTTGAAGGCGGGTGAATCCCAGGATCAGAAGTTTCATCTGGAGGCCCTTGTGAAGGGTCTTCTGATCAGCAGTAAGCCGCCTGGCGCGGATATTTTCATCAACGGCGCAAAGCAATCCGGGCAAACCCCTACCACGCTCCCTCTCGCTCCAGGCCGTTACGATCTGGTTTTACGACTCCCTGGTTACGCCCCCTACGTCGGCGAAGTTCAGGTCAAGGACAATATCCAGACAACGCTGGACGCCGAACTGAAAGAGCGCAGCCAGACTCATGTAGCCTGGGCTCAGGTCACAACCACTCCGCCAGGCGCTGAAATCATCGTGGACGGCGTTTCGACCGGTCAGTTTTCTCCCTCGCGCGCGCAGATTCCCGCTGGTACCCACGTTATCGCGCTGAAACTAAATGGTTTCCAGGTAGTGAGGCGGGGCATTGAGGTGAGTGAAGGCAGCACTGTCATCGTCACCGAAAACCTGACGCGCAAGTAGAAACTACGGAGTTCAGCGAAAAAAAGGAAAAAACAGGGTGGCAGATAGATCGGTTGAGCCCTCGAAATCGTAACATTTCTACCCCATTGTGATCTAGAAGTACTATATCCATTAACACTTCCTCGCCCTACGATATTCCTGCGGAATTCGCCTCCTCCGGGAACGCGGATTTCTGGCTCAACTGTTTCCCTTGCACCCTGAGCGGTCGCGATCTCGGATCAGTGGCAGGGTTCCGACAGAGTGCCAGGGACCTAGGACGGTCATTTGGTATTGCGTGCCTCACCTCTGATCGATGAGCAGCGATCAGCCAAGCCTGCTTTTCCTCGTGGCGTAAAGCACGAGGCCGTCGTTGCTCCTCGCGAGCGCGCCCGCCCAGGCGATTCCCGGTTGGCCGACCTGATCCAGGCGCTCCGCGAATTGCATCTGTTGTTGCGCGCCCACCGTTTGTACGATTCCGCTCATCCCTGCGTGCTGGACAGCCTGGACGCCGCCTACGACTCGCTCAAGCGCGCCGCCATTGATCTTGATGGCTTGGAAGTGCGCATCGAACGAGGCGGCATCGTGGTGGCCAAATATGCCGAAGGCCATTTGCCCGATGCGCGCGGCGAATTCTATGCCCTGGCGAACGACCTGCAACACGCGGGCATTCAAACCCTGTACTTCGCGACGAAGTTCCATGTGGGCGAATTGGACACGCTCGCACAACTCATCAAAGCCACCTTGCTAAGATCAGAAGAGCCGGCATTTCGCCCAGGAGCGCTGGGCTGGCTGGCGCAGCTTCGGGGGCAACGCGTGGAAGGGATTCAGATCAATACGCTGACTGAGCGCAAGGTGGACACGGTCCTTGCCAGCCTCATCGCGGCGCTGGTGGCCTATGGCGGCAACGCCCCGCAAGATAGCGGCGATACACCAATCCGCGCGCCACAAGCCGAAGCAACCATCGACACCCTCCGCCTCATCGGTTGCCTGACGCCCCCGATGGAGGTGGCCAGCGGACTTTCCGCAGAAGACGCGGCCCGCGCCATTCACTCCTCAATGGAACTTGCCAGCCGGAGCACGGTCCGTATGCTCATGGCGGCCATGACGCATTACACCCCACAGGAAGGCGAAGCACCTCAGGCTTTTCTGCAGCGGCTTTCCCAGAGCCTGGTCCTTGAGCACCTCACAACGGAGTTTGCCGCTGGCACTATTGTCCCCGTGGCCGTGCGCCCGATCCTGAATCAGCTCGCTGATGTCCTGGTCAGTGCCGGCGGCTATCGCGGGCCGCATTCCTCGCAGCATTTTTCCGTGCTGGCCTCCGCCTGGGCCGACGAAACTTACCGGGAACAGCTTATCGAGCGCTTCTGGCTGGAGCTGCCGCCACGTGAGAAGTCCGCCGTCCTTCGCGGCGCGGAGATTTGGTGCGTGCCCATCGCGGCCATCCGGCAGACTCTTGCGCAACTCGTCGAAGCGGGTGCGGACGCTCCCCGGCGTGAGGCCCGCAATATTCTGTTGAATTACGCCAGACGCCTGGAACACGAAGCTCCTGCGGCGCGGCGCATTGTCGCCGCGGGTCTCAGCGAGCTTACGCCGCTGCTCGAATCCTTGTGGCCCAACCAGCTTCCGGAAGAGTTGAACCGTGGCACGATGAATGCGCTTTCCAAGGAGCATGCCCCGGAAACCAGCGCTTTGCTCGCGGCCTTCCTCGAAACGCTGGGCCGCATTGCGATCACCCGCGGGGATTTTACAAGTTTCGAAAACATTCTGATCAACCTGGAGAAAGTGCCGCGCGATGCCGAGCACGAGCACATGAGCGCGCTCGGCCAACGCCTTGTGGCAAACGATCGCTGGATGGTGCTGGTGGACGCCGCGCTGGCCAACCGCCCGCTCGATCCCGCGCTACCGCGGCTCCTGGAGCGCGATCCGGAGCGTTTGCTGGATCGCCTTACCCTTCTTCTGACCGAGCCCCGTGGATGGGAGATGTTGCCAGCGATGGCTCGCATCTTGCGCGCCATTGGCGTTCCCGCGCTGACTCTCCTGGAAACGCGGCTCTTTGAAGCGCGGCGCCAACGTGTCAGTGCCGCCATCAAACTGCTGGCAGTCGCCGATCCCGACCGATTGCTCCGGGGCCTGACGCGCGCGATGGCCAGTTGGGAATGGAACCTGCAGGATCTTGCCGTCAGTGAGCTGGCGCGACCGTCCAACACGCCCTCCGCGCAAAGCACCGCGTTCGTCTTCTCCGCTATTCTTGCCGACGCCCACCCCTTGGTCGTGCCCATGATGATCGATCAGATTGGCATCGGCCAGGAAGCCACCGCAGTCCCCATGCTCATGGAAATCGCCGCCGGCGAACATGACATCCTGCGCGACCAGTTCGTCCGCATCAAGTCCATCGAAGCACTGGGCCGCCTTCGCGCTACCGAGGCCGCTGAACTGCTCCGCCATCTCGCCAGCAGACGCGAAGGTCTGACATACGTCGAGCCCGCCGGCCTCCGTGCGGTTGCCGAAGATGCTTTAGCGCTGATGGAAGAGAGTCCCGCGTCCGCGCGAGCGCGCGCCGCCTTCGAGCCGGCCGCTGCCCCGCTCGCAAATTTCGTGGTGCCGCGCCGTTATGCGCGCATCCCGCTCGAATCTCCCTTGCGCGCGCAAATGGGCAGCCCGCAAATGATGAGCCCGGTGCGCGTGCGTACCATCAGCCTGGGCGGCGCCTACCTGGAATCCCCCAGCCGCCTGAGCGTCGGCGATTCCATCCAGCTTGAAATGCGAGCGGGCCTCCGTAAAATCCATTTTACTGCCGTAGTTCGGAATATCGGCCCGGATGGCGGCGGCGTCGAATTCGTGCACATGAAGGACGAAGACCGCGAGCGCCTGCGCAAGCTCGTACAGCGGCATTTGCACCTCTAAGCCCTCGCGGTCCTTGGCCGGGCTGGCCATAAACCCTTAAGTTCCGTTCCCGTGCATCTTAGCCAAAAGAATCACTTTTTTTGCATTACCCTCACGAATGCATCACATCAAAACGTTAATTTGGGAGCGCCCCGGCCTGTTGCTAAAATTGAGTATGGTCTTGAGCCGTGGCGAGCCGCTGCACGTCGTGCTCCGGCGATCGCCACGGGGCCAGAAAAACCTAGGAGAAACCGAACGATGACTGCCCCCGGTTGGATTGAGATTTTAGGAGCTGTGGCCGGCTTCTGCACTACCTTTGCCTTCGTGCCCCAGCTCGTGAAGATTTGCAAGCAGGGCGGCCGCGACCTCTCCTACGGGATGCTGAGCCTCTATTTGGGTGGCGTGCTCATGTGGCTGGCCTATGGCCTGCTTATCCACGCGCAGGCCATCGTGATCACCAACGTGGCCACTGCCATCCTGATCGCCGCCGCCACGCTCCTGAAGGCCTGGAAAGAACGCCAGGAACCCGGCAAACCCCTCGTCCCCGAACAACTCACCGAGGGCTGAAGCCTCCCTCCAAGCTCTGGGCGCATCCTCAGAAATCGAAAGGGAAGGGGTGTGCCGCGCCCTTAGCGGTTGGGCACGTAGCCTGCCCGAAGCGTTTCGCGCCAGGTGCCTCTGCAGATTACAGTTGCAAAGATTCGCGGTTTGCTGTACAACCCCTCCTATTCATTTCATTGTGCCTTGGGCCATCAACTGGCGGGCCGAGCCCGTCACCGCTAGGGGTAGCGGGGGTTCTTGCAAGTTTCATAAGGAGGAAGGGTATGCAACGCAGGCCGTTGTTTGCGTGTGTGATTCTGTGCGTGGCGATTTTGCTGGGGGTAACAACGGCGGTGGCGCAGGTGAACACCGCGACCTTGACCGGCCTAGTCACCGATCCGCAAGGATTGGGGGTCCGCGGCGCAAAGGTCACGGCCACGAGTCTGGCCACCGGTGCGGAACGCACCGCTACGGTAGACGAGGGCGGGCGCTACATCATCGTGGGTTTGGTGCCGGGCGAATACCAACTCCGCGTGGAAGGCGGCGCGAATTTCGCGCCCTACGAAAACACCTCGGTTCAGGTCAGGGTTGGCCAGGAAGCCATCCTGAACGTGAAGTTGGAACTTGGCACACAAACCCAGGTGGTGACAGTGAGCTCGGAATCCCTCCCGATTGAGACCACCCGCTCGGAAAGCGCCCAGACCATCGAGGAACGCCAGATCGATAACCTGCCCATCAACGGCCGCAACTATATCAATTTCACGCTCACAAACTCACAAACCACCCGGGACATCTCCCCCACAATTGGCCCCGCACCCAACAGCGGACTGAACCTCAGTGGCGCGCGCGCGCGTTCCAATATGGTTAGCGTCGATGGCGCCGACGCCGTAGACAACTCCGTCAACGGCATTCGTGCCACCGTCTCTCAGGAAGCCGTGCAGGAATTCCAGATGATTCTCAGCAACTACAATGCGGAGTACGGCCGCGCCACGGGTGGTGTGGTCAACATCGTCACCAAGAGCGGCTCCAACGATTTCCACGGCGATGTGTTCGGTTATCTCCGCAACAAAGCCTTTCAGTCGCGGAACGCCTTTTCCGGTGAAATTGACGCCGAGGGCAATCTCGTTCCCGTCAAGCAGGCTTACACGCGCACGCAGTCTGGGTTGACCTTCGGCGGGGCGTTGAAAAAAGACAAAACGTTTTACTTTTTCAGTTACGAATACACGCAGCGCGAAGAAACCGGATTCTCCAGCATTGGGAGCGCGTCGCAAGGCCAGCCGTTCGGGGTTGATCCCGCAACCGGCCTCACTCCGGACCAAGAGAAGTTTTTTCAGAGTCCGGCAGCGGCGGCCCTTGGACCTGCAGGGCAGTTGTATGAAGCCATACTCGCGTCTTCTTCCAATGTGGCTATCAAGGGCAAGGATCTGGGGCTCGTGGCGCCCGCACTGTCTGGGTGTGCGCTTGCACTTCCGGGATGTCTGAATCCCGGACCTGGAGCCCAATTCCCCTTCCCTGTCGCGTGCCCCGCAGGACAAATAGTGAACGCTGAGCCCCAGCCTGGTGGATATCCAGGACTCGTCTGCAATGGCGCCGCTGCAATTGGGCCAGAAAGTTCATTCATTCCGGCGGGAGTGGCTCCCCTCCCGGGCTCTTATGTTGCGCTGGGTTCGATCCGCGGCAATTTCCCGGCTACGGAAAAAACCAGTCTGTGGTCCGCCCGGCTCGATCAGCGCTGGAACAATCACAACACATCGTTCCTCCGCGTGGGCGTTTCACCTTCGCTGGTCACCGGCATTCAGTCCACCTCGCAGAACCAGGTCTTCGGCCAAAACGCGGGCTCCCGCACCGGCATCAATCAATCCCGCGACTTCAACGTGACTTTCCAGCACGACACCATCCTGAGTGACAGCGCCTTCAACGAGTTCCGCCTTCAGGTTGCCCGCCGCGGTATTCATTTCGGGTACTCCGATCTTCCGGGCGGCAGCGACATCGGTGTGAACATTCCCGGTTACGCGTACTTCGGCCGCGAGCCCTATTCCACTGTGGACCGCATCGAACGCCGGTTCGAATTCACCGACAACGTCACGATGACGCGCGGCCGCCATACTTTCAAATTCGGCGCCGATGTCAACATCATCCAGTTGCGCTCGAAAAAACAGCAGATCTTCCAGTTGGATTTTGGAGGTGACGTCAACTTCGGTGGTCTTCCCGCCGATACTTTCGGCCTGCCCGACTGCCTTGGGGGAACCGGACCTGCCTGCACTGGAGGCGTCCCGGTTCCGGGACTCACGGCCTTGCAAGCCTACGGCCTGGGTATTCCCACCACCTACATCCAGGGCATTGGCACTTCCAACGAACCTTTTGACAATCTTCCCCTTGGTTTCTTTGGCCAAGACACCTGGCGCCTCACCCGGAATCTCACGTTGAACTACGGGCTGCGTTATGATCTCGAAATCACCCCGCTGTTTGCACCTGCCACCGCCGTCAATGCTGCCGCGGAAAAATCTCTCGGCGTCAGCGAAGGCATCCCGCGCGACTACAAAAACGTCGCTCCGCGCATCGGCCTCGCTTGGGATCCCCGGGGAAATGGTAAGACCGTAGTCCGCGCAGGCTATGGTCTCTTCTACGATCATCCGTTGCTTGCGATTGCGTTCGATGCCGTCACCGCTGATGGCGGACGCTCCGTGCAGTTGCTCTCCGCTGGAGGGACCGCTTCGGCTTGCGGCCTGCTCACGCTTCCCACGGGCTCTACCCCCCCTCCGGGCTACTGCGGCGGTGGCGCGGACGGTCCGCAGAACCTCAACGGTTCCTCGATATTCCAGGGCGTTCTAAACGCGCTGCCCAATATGTTCTATCTGCCGAACCAACAGCGTTTCGATCCCTTCCAAACCAGCTCGATATTCGCCAATCAGAACTATCTGACCGCCGGTTTCCCGCTGCCCATTCTTCCCTTCACTCTGCCCGTGGAGAAGAATTTCACTTATGGCTATGCGCAGCAGGCTAACCTCACCATCGAGCACGTGATCGCCGGTAACTGGAAGCTGAGCGCCGGCTACCAGTGGACGCGTGGATTGCATCTCAACCGGCCTCAGGATCTCAACTCCACCGATCCGCAGCTCCTCACCAACAACTTGCTTTATGCAGACGAGGCCGGTCTGCCTTTTAATAATCCGCTCACCGTAGTCGTTCCCACGGGCACTGGTGTTCCCAACTCATGCTTCACCACCGGTGGTAACACCAGCGTTTTCCTGATTGCGCCTGGCGCTCTTGGTTTGGGCTTTGCCGGAAGTCCCGCTTGTGGCGGTGCTCCGGTCGGCTATATCGGCACGCCGGCTTTCTTCAACTTCTTCCGGCCCTCCGGCCCGAATCCTTCGTTCGCTACCGCTCTCGGCGCGTCTGCATGTCCAGGTGCTCCTGCGTCGGCTCTGTTCTCTTGCGGCTTTGCCGTTCAGCAGGCTCTCGCTTCCGCCGCTGGCTTCCCCGCAGGCGTCCTCGGCGTGCCTGTACCGTTTAACACCGTAGATGCCCAAGTTTCCAATGGAAACTCCTGGTACAACGCCCTGACCGTCAACCTGGAAAAGCGCTTCTCGAAACACTTTGAACTGCTCTCCAGCTATACCTGGTCGCATTCGATTGATGATTCCACCGACCTGCAATCCACGCTGGAACCGCAAGACAGCCGCTTCCCGGGTCTGGAGCGCTCCAATTCCGACAATGACCAGCGCCATCGCTGGGTCACCAGTGCCGTTTTCCAGTCCTCTCCCCACAAGTCCGGTGAAAACTTCTGGAACAGCTTCTTGAGCGACTTCACCCTCGCACCTCTCGTGGAAGTGTCCTCGGGGCGTCCCTTCAACGTGATCACCGGCGAGGATACGCGTCTCGACCTCGGCGCTTCGGGGGATCGCCCTTCGGTTGTTGCGGCAGGAGCGCCCGGCGCCGCAACGTCGCCCTACATTCATGGTGTGGCCTTTGTTGAGGCAACTGCTTGCTTACTGGCCAATGGCTCAACATTCACGGTTCCTGGCATCACGCCGCCTTACGGCTGCATTGGTGACCTGGGCCGCAATGCCTTCCGGATGCCGGGTTTCTTCCAGTTCGACATGCGCGTTTCCAAAGGCATCAACTTTGGCGAGCGCTTCCGGCTGGACTTGATCGCCGACGGTTTCAACCTTTTCAACCACACGAACATTCTTGCCGTGAACCAATTGTGCGATCCTTCCGCGGGCAGCGTCTGCAGCGCGGGCCAGCCCTCCGCTGCCTACGACGCCCGGCAGTTCCAGTTCGCTCTCAAACTGAACTGGTAGTCGCACCTCACACAGTTCCACTGTCGTTGTAGGGGTCCAGCACGCCAGACCCCTTTCGGCTGGATCGAGAATATCAAGGTGCGCCCCATTAGCTTTTGTAGCGGCCGTCTTCCGAGGGGGCGCCTCTTGTAGCCCTGTCGCCCCATCGTGTTTCTCTCCCCCTGTCGAGCCATTTAAGAATGTAACCCTGGCTGGGGTTGTCGAGACATTGGAAATGTAACCGAAAGTTTGTTGTTGCGGCTGTGGGAAAGTGGGAATCCCGCGGGGGGTGCGGGATTCC
>Ga0074044_10000684_pt1 | contig 31742 bp, 19 predicted proteins | sample BogForMeECP23OM1_FD_94443 | JGI IMG/M metagenome (GOLD analysis project Ga0074044, IMG submission 94443) | Bog forest soil microbial communities from Calvert Island, British Columbia, Canada - Bog Forest MetaG ECP23OM1 | ecosystem: Environmental > Terrestrial > Soil > Wetlands ...
CTCGTCGTATCCTCATCCCTGGCTCATGCCCGACTTCTGGGAATTTCCCACCGTGTCCATGGGACTCGGCCCGATTCAGGCGATCTATCACGCGCGCTTCATCAAGTATCTCGAAAATCGCGGCTTGAAAACCTCCACCGGCGGTAAAGTCTGGGCGTTCTTGGGTGATGGCGAAATGGACGAACCGGAATCGCTCGGCTCGATCACGCTGGCGTCGCGCGAACGGCTCGACAACCTGATTTTCGTCGTCAACTGCAACCTGCAGCGACTCGACGGACCAGTGCGCGGCAATGGCAAGATTATCCAGGAACTGGAAGCGATTTTCCGCGGCGCGGGATGGAATGTCATCAAGCTGATCTGGGGCGGCGATTGGGATCCGCTCATTCAGGCCGATCGCGATGGCCTGCTCGTCCGCCGCATGGGCGAGATCACCGACGGCCAGTATCAGAAATATTTCGTGGAGAGTGGCGCGTACTTCCGGCAGAATTTCTTCGGCACCGATCCCCGGCTGCTGAAGATGGTGGAGCATCTTTCGGACGAGCAACTCGCCCGCATGCGACTCGGCGGTCACGACCCCATCAAAGTGCACGCCGCATACAAGGTCGCAGTTGAGCACACCGGATCCCCAACCATCATTCTCGCCAAGACCATCAAGGGCTACGGACTCGGCGAAGCGGGCGAAGGCAAGAACATCACGCACCAGCAGAAAAAGCTGAATGACGAGGAACTGCAAATCTTCCGCTCGCGCTTCGGCATTCCGGTTCCAGACGGCGAGCTTCACGACGCGCCGTTCTATCGCCCCGCTGACGACAGCGCGGAAATCAAGTACATGCAGGAGCGCCGGAAACAACTGGGCGGCTACATGCCGGTGCGGAAGGTGCGCGCCACGCCGCTGAAGCCGGTTTCTGAAGCGATCTTCGAAGAATTCTATAAAGGCACCGAGGGTCGCGATGCTTCCACCACCATGGTCTTCGTGCGCATGCTCTCCAAGTTGCTGCGCGACCCCGAGGTTGGGAAGTTCATCGTGCCCGTGGTTCCCGATGAAGCCCGCACCTTCGGCATGGAGGCGCTCTTCCGTCAGGTCGGCATCTATTCGAACGTAGGGCAGCTTTACGAGCCGGTCGATATGGATACTCTCCTTTATTACAAGGAGGCGAAGAACGGACAGATTCTCGAAGAAGGCATCACCGAGGCGGGATCGATGTGCTCTTTCATCGCCGCCGGTACCGCATATGCCAATCACGGCATCAACACGATTCCCTTCTTTATTTATTACTCGATGTTTGGATTGCAGCGCATCGGCGACCTGATCTGGGCCGCAGCCGATATGCGTTGCCGCGGTTTCCTGATCGGAGGCACGGCGGGAAGAACCACGCTGGCGGGCGAAGGCCTGCAGCATCAGGACGGACACAGCCACGTACTGGCTCTCCCGGTGCCAAACCTGCTGGCTTATGATCCGGCGTTCGCCTATGAGATCGCCATCATTATTCAGGACGGCATCAGACGCATGTACGTCGACGGTGAGTCTATCTTCTATTACTTGACAGTCACCAATGAGCCGCTGCCCATGCCCGAGATGCCCAGCCAGCCGGGCGTCCGCGAGGGTATCCTCAAAGGCTTGTACCGCTACCGGACTTCTGAAAAGAAAAACGCGAAGCTGCGAGCGCAATTGCTCGGCAGCGGAACCATCATGTTTGAGGTGCTCAAGGCGCAGGCGATTTTGGAAAAAGATTATGGCGTAGCAGCGGATGTCTGGAGCGTGACCAGTTACAAGGAGCTGTATCGCGAAGCCAACGACTGCGCCCGCTGGAACATGCTGCACCCTACGCAGAAACCAAAGGTGCCATACGTTACCCAGGCTCTGAAAGGTGCGGCTGGTCCATTCATCGCGGCCTCGGATTACATGAAGGTCCTGCCCGACAGTATCGCCCAGTGGGTTCCGGGCAAGCTGCTATCGCTAGGCACAGACGGTTTCGGACGCAGCGAAAACCGCGCCTCCCTGCGAGACTTCTTCGAAGTGGACGCCAAACATATTGTGCTCGCCACGCTGCATGCGCTGGCCAGCGAAAAGTCCAGCGAGAAGAAGGACGGCGCTGAAGGAGTCAGCGCGAAAATCCTGGAGAAAGCGATACGCGATCTTGGCATCGATCCGGAAAAGCGCAACCCGGCCACCAGCTGAAGTGATGTCCGCATAATGTACGAGATAAGTTTGAGTTGTCATTCGGATTGAGTTGTCATCCTGAGCGAAGCGAAGGACCTGCTGTCTCTCGGCGCTGGCAAAAAGCAGGCCCTTCGCTTCGCTCAGGGTGACAATGCGAAATTGTGATTAACGAGCTAGAGGGACCAGGAAAGAATGGCAACAGAATTTAAGCTGCCCGAACTAGGCGAGAATATCGAAACCGGCGACCTGGTCCGCCTGATGATCAAGCCCGGCGCCAGCATCACCGAAGGCGAGCCGGTCATGGAGCTCGAGACCGACAAGGCAGTTGTGGAAGTGCCTTCGTCGGTAACTGGCACTATCGGGGAAATCCGCGTAAAAGAAGGCGACAAGCTGCGAGTGGGGCAGGTGATTTTCACCGTCGAAAATGGGACTGGAACCAAGCCTGCTTCAAGGCCGACCGCGCAGCCCAGCGTAGTTTCCACAACCCCGGTCTCCGCAACCCCGGTAAAGCCGGCCCCAGCGCCTGCACCGCAGCCCGAGCGCCGAGCCACGTCCGCGTCTTCGTCCGCCACCGCCAGCGAGTTCAAGCTTCCGGAACTCGGAGAGAACATCGATTCCGGCGATCTGGTGCGGTTGATGATCTCGGTAGGCACGAACGTTTCTGAAGGCCAGCCGGTCATGGAACTCGAAACCGACAAAGCCGTGGTCGAAGTTCCCTCCACGGTCACTGGCGTGGTACGCGAGATCAAGGTCAAAGAAGGTCAGAAAATCAAGGTGGGTGAGGTCATCTTTACGCTGGAGGGCGGTGTAGCCCAGGTGGAACCTGCTCGCAGGCACGAACCGGTGGAACACATCTCCGGACAGCAAGCAGCGCGGCTCGCCTTCCAGTTGGCCATGCGCGCCGAGGGCAAAACCGAAGAACAGGCGCTGCCACCGGATCAACCACCAGCCCCGGCACCGGCGTTCAGCATGCCGGTGCAACTGGGTAAGGTGGCGGGCACCGACCGCGATCCGGTGCCGGCGGCGCCGCACGTGCGTCGCCTGGCGCGGGAAATCGGCGTTGAAATCCGCAATGTGCAGGGCAGCGGACCCGGCGGGCGTATCAGTGAAGACGACGTAAAGCTGTGCGCCAAGAATGCTCTCATAGCGGCAACCGCTGCGGCACAAACTCCACGCGGAACCTTCGCCGAACCCGAACTGCCCGACTTCGCGAAGTGGGGCAAGACGGAACGTGTCTCGATGCGCGGGGTGCGGCGCAAAACCGCCGAGCACCTGCGCCAGGCATGGAACACAATTCCGCACGTCACCCAGCAGGATCGCGCCGACATCACCGAACTCGAGCAACTGCGCGCCAAGTTTGCGCCAAGAGCGGAAGAAGCCGGCGGCAAGATGACCGTGACCGCGATTGCGCTGAAAGTCTGCGCCTCGGCGTTGAAAGTCTTTCCCCAGTTCAATGCCTCGATCGACATGGCGAAAGAAGAGATCGTCTACAAGCAATACATCAGCATAGGCGTCGCAGTAGACACCGATCGCGGTTTGCTGGTGCCGGTGATCCGCGACGTAGACAAGAAAAACATAGTCGAGCTGGCAGCAGAGATGACGCAACTCTCGAAAAAAGCGCGCGACCGCAAGCTGACTCCCGAAGAGATGGAAGGTGGCACATTCACCATCACCAATCTCGGCGGCATCGGCGGCACCGGCTTCTCTCCTATCGTGAATCATCCCGAAGTCGCGATCCTGGGCCTCTCGCGTTCGCGGATGGAGCCGGAGTGGGTGAACAACAAATTCGAGCCGCGCTTGATTCTTCCGCTCTCACTCTCGTACGATCACCGGTTGATCGACGGCGCCGACGCCGCGCGCTTCCTGCGCTGGATCGCGGAAGCCTTCGAGCAGCCGTTCCTGCTGTCGGTTCAGGGCTAGGAGCCTCTCACCGCAGAGGACGCAGAGTTCGCAGAGGAGACAAAAAACGCTGTCATCCTGAGCGAAGCGAAGGACCTATGTATTCTGCAGCAAGATGTATAGGTCCTTCGCTTCGCTCAGGATGACAAGACATACTAATTAAGGACAGAAATCTAAATGCCGAACTCTTCGAATCTCCGTGTAGCGGTAATCGGCGGCGGTCCCGGCGGCTATGCCGCCGCATTTCTCGCCGCCGACCTGGGCATGAAAGTTACGCTGATCGATCCGGAAGTGAACCCCGGCGGCGTCTGCCTGTATCGCGGCTGCATCCCGTCGAAAGCCCTATTGCATGTGGCCAAGCTGCTCGAAGAAGCCGAGCAGGCCAAGAACTGGGGCATCGAATTCGGCGAGCCCAAAGTTGACCTCAACAAGCTCCGCGGCTGGAAAGAAAGCGTAGTCAAAAAGCTGACCGGTGGCCTAGGGCAGTTATCCAAGCAACGCTCGGTGCAGTTCGTGTCGGGCAAAGCTGCATTCGTGAATTCCACTACGTTGAAAGTAACCAAGACCGCAGCCAGCGGCGAAGAAAACCTGACCTTCGACCGCATCATCATCGCGACTGGATCGCGTCCAACCGTCGTGCCCAGCCTCAAGCTCGACAGCCCGCGCCTCATGGATTCAACCGGCGCTCTCGACCTGCCCGACATTCCGAAAACGCTGCTCGTCATCGGCGGCGGCTACATCGGATTGGAACTAGGATCGGTCTACGCCACACTCGGCACCAAGGTGACCTGCGTTGAAATGATGCCCGGGTTGCTCCCCGGCGCCGACCGCGACCTGGTGCTGCCCCTGCACAAGCGCCTGGAAAGGCTTTTCGCCGCAATCCTGCTGAACACCACCGTCAAATCGCTCAAGGACGAGAAAACCGGCATCCGCGTAACGTTCGATGGTCCAGCTGTGAAAGAAAAAGAACAGGTCTTCGATCGCGTCCTGATGTCCGTAGGACGCCGGCCGAATTCCGAGATCCCCGGCCTCGACCAAACGAAGGTCAAAGTCAACCAGAAGGGATTCATCGAAATCAACGAGCAGCGCCAGACCGCCGACCCCACCATCTACGCGATAGGCGACGTAGCCGGCGAACCGATGCTGGCCCACAAGGCAATGCACGAGGGACGCACCGCCGTCGAAACCATCGCCGGCCACAAAGTTGCTTTCGAGCCGAACGCGATTCCCGCCGTCGTGTTCACCGATCCTGAGATCGCGTGGGCTGGTCTGACGGAGACGCAGGCCAAAGAACAAGGACGCGAAATCACCATAGCCAAATTTCCATGGGCCGCATCGGGTCGCGCCATCACGCTCGACCGCCCCGAAGGCCTGACCAAGCTGCTCATCGACCCGAAGACTGAGCGCGTGCTCGGCGTCGGCATCGTGGGCGCTGGCGCGGGCGAACTGATCGCCGAAGGCGTGCTAGCCATCGAGATGTGCGCCCTGGCCGCCGATGTCGGCATGACCATCCATCCGCACCCGACGCTGTCGGAGACGATGATGGAATCGGCGGAAGTCTTCTACGGTCAAGCCACCGATATCTATCGTCCCAAGAGGTAGCACCGTAGCGCCGCCGTCTCGGCGGCTTTCGGGACAGCCGGCAAGATGCCGGCGCTACCTGTTTGCCGTCGGAGTACACAAGGTTGCAATGAAAAAACAGGCGCTTGTTCTTATCGTTTGCGCTTTCCTTCTCGGCCTGATGCCAGCGCCGCTGGTAGCCCAATCAGTGCCCGTCCTGCTCAAGCCTGGCACTCAGCCTCAGGCACCACCTTCCGCATCCGCCGATCCGCTGGGACGTGACACACCCTCGGGAACCGTGCTTGGCTTCCTGCAAGCCGCGCAAGACGGAAATGAAAGAGCAGCCGCCGATTACTTGCAGATGAGCGCCGCGCGCCGCCAGTCACAGGGTCCCGACATGGCCGGCAAGCTGAAAGTACTGATGGACAGGGCCTTCGTGGGCAGCGTGCGACGGATCAGCACGCGTTCCGAGGGCAATCCGGATTACGGTACCCCCGATCAGCAAACTATCGGAGTTTTTTCCACCCGCGATGCGGACGTTCCCGTTGTCCTCGTTCGGGTCACCGATCCGAATGCTGGGAAAGTCTGGCTCTTTTCTGCTGACACGCTCGGCAAAGTCCCGGAGCTGTTCGACAACGTCGAGGCTCACCTGGTAGAAAACAAAATCCCGCAGAGTCTGGTGCGGAATGTTTTTCTTGGGATGCCGCTCTGGCAATGGCTGGCGCTCTTCATTGCGATTCCAGTAGCTTTCGCGATCGGATGGGCGATGGTTCTCCTGCTCGCGATTCCCCGCCGGCTCTGGCTCAAGCTCAAAAATCGTCCCAACCTGCACTCTTACAGCCGCATGTCCAAGCCGCTGCTGGTCTCATTCAGCGCGCTTGCTCACCTCAAAATTGCCTCCTACCTCGGCCTGCCGCTGCTGCCACGTCTTTATTACTACCGGGCCATTGGCGTTCTCATCAGCATTGGCATTTTCTGGCTTCTGCTCCGCGTCACCACCCTTACAATGCAGCGCCTGCGTATGCATGCCATAAGCGGGGGCCGCATCGGCACCGGAACCCTGATGGTGTTGGCCGAGCGGCTGCTCACTGCGCTGGTGGTGGTCGCCGCCGTCCTGGCCATACTGGCTATCCTGGGCTTCAAACTGACCACCGTGCTCGCCGGCCTCGGCATCGGCGGCCTTGCCATCGCCCTCGCTGCGCAGAAGACACTCGAAAATCTATTTGGCGGAATTTCCGTTCTGGGCGATGAAGTCATCCGCGTCGGCGATTACTGCCGCTTCGGCGACCGCTCCGGGACAGTAGAAGACATCAGCCTGCGCTCCACCCGCGTTCGTACCGATGCTCGCACACAGCTTTCCATCCCAAACGGCACCCTCGCCACCATGAGCATCGAGAATTTCACCCGTCGCGACAAAATTCTGTTCAACCCTGCGCTCGCGATCAGGTACGAGACCACCGGGGACCAATTGCGTTATTTGCTGGCTGAAGTCCGCCGCATGTTATACGAGCATCCGAAAGTCGAAAGCGACAGCGCAAGCATCCGCTTCGCCAATTTCGACACCAGCGCCTTGCGCCTTGAGATCTCCGGCTACGTGCTCACCCGCGATTCCAACGAATTCATTGCGATCCGCGAAGACCTTTTGCTGCGCATCATGGATATCGTCGAAAAATCGGGCAGCGGCTTCGCCTTCCCGTCGCAAACCATGTACTTCTCGCGCGATTCCGGCCTCGACAAGGAGAGAGGCGCCGCGGCCGAGCAGCAGGTCCAGCAATGGCGGGACCAGCACAAGCTGCCCTTCCCTGACTTTGCGCCCGCCGACAAGTCGGCCTTCCGCGGCTCGATTGTCTATCCTCCGCCCGAGTCGGCGACCGGAGGAAACCAGCGCCTTCCCTGAAACTGCTGGACGCACCCCGCTTACTCCCGTAACTTGCGGCTTTCCACGGCGGTTCCTAGCATGAGAGAGCCATGCCACTTGCTCTGCTGTTATCGCCGGATGACCAGGCAGTCAATGCAATTACTGGCGTTTTGGAAGAAATGTCAGTGACCTGCGAGCGCCCCCTGGACGGAGTATCCGCTGCCCAAAAACTTAATTCGCAAAGCTTCGACCTCGTGTTGGTCGATTGCGAAAATCTGCCGGCAGCCAAGCTGATCTTTGATGTTTGCCGCCGCGGAAAAAACGGCAACAGCCCCGTCCCCATCGCCATCGTCGATGGCCGCGCCGGTCTGCCCACCGCTTTTCGCCTGGGCGCGGAACTGATTCTGACCAAGCCGGTCGCGAAAGACCAAGCTCGAAGCACGATCCGCACCGCCATCAGCCGCGTGCGAAAAGACCTCCAGGTAAGCGAGAGCAGTCCCGCGCAACCGACGAGCGCGGATATGGCTGGCGCGGATACGACCAGCGCAGGCATGACCGAAGAACGCACAGCAGCCGCAGCCGCAGGCGTTTCTTCGCAAATGACAAGCTTTGCGGAACCCACCGCAAGCTTCGTTCCCAACTCCGTTCTAGACGCTGCTTCCGAGACGCTCACCGCGCCCACCCCAACGACGGAGATGCATTCCGCTGTAGATGAAGAACAGATCGATGTCGCACCCGCAAGCCCAAAGTTGATGCCGGAGTCCGCATCTTTTGCGGCACCCTTTCTACCGGAATCTTCTCCAGCTCCTTCCGTCCCGGAAAGTTTCAAACCCAAGCTCCCACTAGAACCTTCCGACGATCCCGTGCTTGCCGAGCTGGAGAGAAAGGAACTGGAAGAATCGCAACTGGCCAAATCGCAACAGGAAATCTCGGACCCGGCCCAATCGGCCCCAAAGAAACCGGCAGCCAAAGCGGACGCCCCAGTCTCGTCGCTTCGCCAGCACAGCCGAAAGAAAACGAGCAGCTTGCTAGCCGCATGTCTAATGCTGGCGCTAGCCGGCGGCGGCTTCTATGCCGCGTGGATGTATCAGCCCGGGTTCCGAGCCATCGCTCAACCGCAGATTGATCGCTTGCTGATCGCCGTTCGAATGGCGCTGCCGCCGGCTTCGGCGCCAAGTCCCGCGAAACCTTCGACGCACGCGGCTCCGGCCACATCTGCGATCCCCGCATCGGGATCAGCGACCCATCCGACTCAGATTCAATCAACAGGCCAAGGTTCCACAGCAGCCTCTGCGACAAGTTCAGCGGCAACGTCAGCCGCCGCGTCTGCTCCCGTCCAGCCGTCGTCTACGCACGGCACAGCAGTTGCGTCGCCACTTTCTGGCGCCACGAACCCGTCTGCACCCCTTGTCGCCAAGCCTGAGGTCAAGCAGCCCAGTGCCATCGGAAAAGACACCACCGCAACTCCGTCTGACGCCCAACTGCCCGGAGAAAGCAGCGCCATCGTTCTCTCTGCCAAGGGTGCCGAACAACGCCTGGCTCAAAGCGTGCCGCCCAAATACCCCGACGAAGTGCGCTTGGAAGGAGCGGACGAAACCGTTGTTCTGAAGGAGGTCGTTGATGAGAACGGCAACGTTGAGGGCGTGCGACTGGTAGAAGGAAACGCCACCCTGGCAACCGCCGCCATCAAAGCCGTCAAGCAGTGGCGCTATCGGCCATACGTCCGTGACGGAAAGGCTCAGCCTTTCCAGACCGTTGTGATCATCGACTTCCAGCGCCCCTAACCGCGGACGAATGTCAGAACGTCGTTAGCCGTTAGTTGCTAGTCGATCCCCGGCCGGTGCGCAGCTGTCCAGGCAAGCCGCGAAAGACTAACCACCATCGACCCTCAGTCCAATTACCCACGTAACTTGCTGGTACTCACTGCATTACCTAGGATGGCCTCATCATGGGTTACCAAGCCTTACTTTTCTCTCCCGATGAAAAACTGGCTCGCGTCGTAAGCCAGGTCTTCACCGAATTGGACTTCACGGTTGAGCCGGCACATGAACCATTTGGCGCAGTTAAGAAATTGATGGTCCAGCGTTACGACGCTATCGTCGTAGACTGCGATAACGAACAGAACGCCTCCCTGCTCTTCAAGAGCGCAAGAAATTCCAACTTCAATCAAAGCTCCCTGGCCATCGCTTTGGTCGAAGGGCAAGCGGGCGTGGCCAACGCCTACCGCATCGGTGCCAACCTGGTGCTCACCAAGCCGATCAACGTCGAGCAGGCCAAGGGAACACTTCGGGTCGCGCGAGGACTCCTGCGGAAGAACTCCGATGCTGCAGGCGGTGTTGCCAGTGGAGCAGGTCCCGCAATGCCTTCTAGAACAGCGCCAGTGCCCGGCGTCAGTTCATCCCAACCGGCGAGTCGAGGCGCGGCAGCGATTGCTCCACCGCCAAGCCGTCCCGGGCTTCCTGAATTTGAAGCTCCGCTGTCGGCAGAAGCGCCTCCGCACGGACTTCCCGCAATGAGTGCGTCCTCGAAGGTTGACGACAAACCCCCAATTCCAGCGCCCACAGCACAAAACCGGATTACGATGCCAGCCGCGCCGGCTGTGCCCGCGCGGCAATCCGTCGCTGCGTCCGCCCTAGCTCAAAATACAAGTTCCGCGTTCACGTCTTCGGGATCAGCCGCAGCGCCAGCTCCAGCAAAAAAAGTAACCGCTCCGCCAGCAAAGGAAAACAGGGCGGTTGAATCGGAGTCTGCCCGTCGATCGCATGATGGCGCTCCCATGCTGAGTTCTTTGTCTGTTACCGATATTCCCTCCTTTTCTTCATTAGGCGAAGAAGAAGATTCCGGCGCATCGGGAGGCCGCAAGAAAATCATAATTGCCGCCGTAATTATCGTTGCTCTCGCAGTGCTCGGCTACTTTAGTTACGGCAATCCTGGCAAGTCCAGCACGGCCACCCCGGCTCCGCAAACCGTGAGCACGCCCCAGGACTCAGGAAAGCAGGACTCGGAGCAGCCCGCTCCTGCTCTGGCACCCATGTCCTCTCCGAAAGCGGCACCCTCGGCGAGCACACCCAACCGCGCAAGTTCCACAACCCAAACCTCAGCTTCCAAAGCGGCTACCGCGACATTGCCCGACATGCCGTCGCCCGGCGCTGGCAATCCTCCGGTAATTCGGATCCCGCTTGAACCGGGGCTGGGAACAAAGAAACCCGATTCAGCACCGCTACTCGTAAAATCGAACCCCGCGGGAACCAAAACGCAGGCCCAATCCCAGGAGTCCGCGCCTCCGCTTCCCAGCCCGCTCGCCGTTGCGTCCGCAGCCGTTACGTCCAACGACAGCGCCTTGAGCGGCCTATTGTCTTCGGCATCGTCAAGTCTTTCCAAACCTTCGCTGGCCACGGCAAGAGTTTCTCAGGGTGTGTCGCAAGGACTTCTGATCAAGCGGGTACAGCCAAGATATCCGCAGGCCGCGCTCGCGGTCCACGCCCAGGGCGCAGTGCAGATCGAAGCCACCATCAACAAAGAGGGCAGCGTCACCAATTTGAAAGTGCTCAGCGGAGACCCCATTCTTGCGCGCGCCGCGCTGGAAGCTGTCCGCCAATGGAGATACAAGCCCTACTACCTCGATGGCGAGCCCATCGAGATCCAGACAGACATCACGGTCAACTTCAAAGCAAACTAGAGAAGCCAGCTGGCTGGTGCGTCAAGTCAGGTCTAAGCGCTTTTAGATTTTCTGAGACCTGAGACCTAAGACCTGACACCTGATCTAGTTCAACTGCTCGTCCAGAGGCCGGTGTCGCGGACGCCCCGGATGAGCGCTGATGCTGCGGAATTTGTCGTAGAGTCCGTGCAGGTCTTCGCTCAACAATCGCACCACCTGCAGGCAGAAATCACAGTGTTCACGCAGAAACTTCAGGAACTCCTCGCGTGGAATGAAGACCGCCGTCGTTTCGTCGCCCGCTTCCGCGCTGATCCGGTAGTTCTCCCCAGTCATGTTCTCGCTCAGCCCCAGCATGGTTCCGGGACCGACGACTTCCAGAAGCTGCCTTTCGTTCTGACCGGTTGGTAGGAGGACACGAACCTCGCCGCTCTCTACCACATAAACACCCCTGGCCGCGGAAGCCTGCCGAATCAGCGTGGCGCCTTTGGGGAACTGCTGAACCGATTTGGCCCCGTGAAGAGCCTGCAACAGATCGGCACTCAACCTGCCCGGCATGGGCTGCGACGACACCATGTCACTCTCTCTTGCCTCAGCCTATCCTGCAATGCACCCGGAACCGCAGGCTGTGATCCGCATCACATCTCTAAGTGATAGACAGGGAACCAATGTGTCCCCGAGTACACCTCTGGAGGGAACCTTGCCGAAGCGCACTTACTGCCGCTCAAGAATCTCGTCGATCGGCGTCTTGCCGCCTTTTTCGACGCTGACGACTTTGTGGACCGGTTTGAAACCGGTCAGCGTGATGTCCACGATGTAGTTTCCCGGTCCCACAACCACGTTGACCGGCGACATCTTATCCAGGACCTGCTGGTTGATGGCTACCTGTGCGCCTCTCGGCATGGTGCGAACGATGATGGAACCCATGCCAGCCGCGCTCTCTCCGCCGCGTCCAAACAGACGGTTGAACTTGCCCACGGTCCGCATGTCTTCGGTGTTGCCCAGCGCCCTGAGCACCGGCGCGTACTGGAAATTCTGTGCCGGACCGAGATCGGCAGTGACGGTCTCGTCAAGGTATCCTTGCTTGCGCAAGAGAACCGTGTGGCTTCCTTTTTCCACGGCGAACTGGGCCGGGGTCACCCGTCCGGTCGGCCTGCCGTCGATGATGACTTCGGCGCCGGCCGGCGTGCTGTTCACCACCACCAACGCATTCATTGGCGACAAATGAAACAGCAGTGATGATTTGTTGCCGGCAGCAACATCGACCGACCGTATCTCAGACGTGTAACCGGACTTGTTCGCGGATATCACGTGCTTGCCGGGGCTCAGGCCCGTCACGTTAAAGGGTGTAACCCACGATGGATCGCTTTTTCCATCAACCTGAAATAGTGCACCCTGCGGGCTGGAGTCGATCAGTGCCTCGCCCGGAATCACGACCGGCGCCGGAACTGCAGCAGCCCATCGGTTATTCGAGTTGCGCTTTTCGACTTGGCGTACGGTAAGCCTCGGTTGCACTTCCGCAAGAGGCGGAACCGGCTTCTCGATTCGCGGCGCCGGCGCAGTCTGGGCAGCCGCCTGGGTTGCGGATGAAGAAGCCGATGGCGTCGAGGATGAAGTCGAGCTTGGCCTAGCCGCTTTCGTCGGCTGGGGGGCTGCGGTGGCGCCGTCGTCTTCCGAGCGAACATGAAGAAAGACCGCAATCGCAACCACCAGGATCAGTCCAACCGCCCCCAGGATCGAATAGAGCATCAGCCGTGGCGGAACGGTGGCGATTTGATGGATTGCCTTTTCCGCAACCTCCCGCGGCTGGATTTTTGGTTTCTCTTCTTTTTTCTTCGGGTAGATCTGCACCACGGAATGCGTCGGCTCCGCCGGCTCCGGAATTGACGGCGCAAAAACCGGTTCCTTGAGCGGAGGCATCTCCGCCAGATCGGAGAAACTTGTGCCGGATGCGGCCTCCGCTGGCTCGGACATCATTGGATCGACGGCCACGCGCGGCGAATGCCGCTCGGTTTCCTGCTCCACTGCCGCTGCTGACAAAACCGGGCCGTGCGCAGCCTGAGATTCGGAAACGCTAATGTCAAAGTCGCTGATGAGTCGCGCACCCGTGTTCGCATTGGAGGTCGCATCGGGGTTCGTATGAAAGTCTTCAGCCGAGTCAATCGCCGAGTTCATTTCGGATACGCGCGTGGCGCCCGCTCCGCTAACCATGCCCGCAGCTGCCGCAGCCGCTTTGGTTTCAACTGGAGAAACCGGATTGGGCGCATCGGGATTGGGCGCGACAGATTTGGACGGAACGGACGCTGCGGATGGAACGGATGCTGCAACAGTCTCAGCCTGGGCCGCACTCGCCTCTGCCGCGACAAACTTGGCGGCCGCCGCCGCGCGAGCTGCGCGACTCACGGCGACATTCGCTACCGGGCCGGACTTCCTGGTTTCCGTGGCGGCTTTCTTGCCACTTTCCTTGCACTTTTCCAGGTCATCCACCAGTTCGCGTGCGCTCTGATAACGCTCCGCCGGATCTTTCGCGAGCGCTTTCATAATCAACCCGCTTACACCCGGATGAATCTTGGCACCCACCGTCGTCGGGCTGGGGGGCATCTCATTTTCGATCTGACTGACCAGCGCAACCGGGTCGGCGGCATCGAAAGCCTTCCGCCCCGCCACCATCTCGTAGAGGATTGTCCCTAGAGTAAATACGTTCGAACGCTGGTCGATGGCTTCTCCACGAATCTGTTCGGGAGAACAATAGGGCATGAGCCGGCCTAAACCGTTCCCCGATTCCGCCGCTATGAGACTCATGTTGGAGATGCCATAGCCGAGGATTTTGACCATCCCGTCCCACTGCACCATGATCTTGGCCGGTTCCAGTGAACAGTGCGCCACACCCTTCGAGGCAGCGTGCTCCAGCCCGCAGCCAATCTGCCGTGTAATGTCGAGCAAATCCCAGATGGAGAAGCCTTCTTTGCGCGCCAACATGGTCGCAATGCTGTTGCCCTGGATGTACTCCATCGCCGCGCAGAACTGGCCGTCGATTTCACCCGCGCCGTAGAGAACCACAATGTTCTGGCTGACCAGATCGCGTGTGCTCTCGCCTTCGGTGATCAGCGCCTCCACAAACCCGTTGGCGCGGTCGCCCAGCGGCTCCAGACTCTGCGTCTTGAGTGCCACCACCTGATCGGTTTTCGTGTCCAGCGCCTTATAAATCAAGGCGGTGTCTGACTTGGAAAGCTCACTCTGGATATCGAACCGTCCAAACATCGTCGCCATTTACAATCGCCTCGCGGTGCCAAGCCGCACTACACCATGAATATGGAATTGGCTCAGGAACAAGGGGGAGAATCGAACCTAGAATACCGCCTTCAACCGCACAACTGAGAGTTACGAAAGTCACTGAAAAAGCGCCGCGAAAGGCACGAGTGCAAATATCGCATACCTTCGCATTGCGTGCTCAATGACAATAGACTTGTTGAAACGATCCCGGACCTGCTCCTTCCCAAGCGCATGACCACGAACAATTCGCGAAAAAGAAGATCAACTCCAGTTGTCCACATCGCGACCCCTGCTTTATCCTCAGAAGGGCTTAGGATCAATGGGGCAGTCTTTCCCTCTCGGGGATTCTCTTAATCAAACTGATAGGCCTTCCGGAGTCGCATGACCTTAACCCGCTTCGTGACCAAGAGCGCGTTTCGCAACAAGCGGCGCAGCATCCTGACCGTGTTGAGCATCACGTTCTCACTCCTGCTGCTGACTCTGATGATGACCATCTGGCACACCTTCTACATTGACAAGGGCGATGCCGAGTCCGCGGAGCGCCTGGTAACCCGCCACCGTGTCTCACTCACGGAATCCATGCCGTCGTTCTACCGGGAGAAAATCCGGACGATTCCCGGCGTGGTGGCCGTAGCCCCCACCAGCTGGTTTGGAGGCATCTACAAAGACGCCAAGCCGGAGAATTTCTTCGCCCAGTTCGGCACCGACCCAGAAGAAATCATGAAGATTTTTACCGACTTCCAGTTGCCCCCGGATCAACTGCTGGCCTGGCAGCGCGATCGCGCCGGCGTCATCGTCGACGACCAACTCGCCAGAAAGTATGGCTGGAAGCTGGGCGATCGCATCGTGCTTCAAGGCACTATCTATCCCGTCGATCTTGAACTCACCATTCGTGGCATCTATACCGGACCACAGCCCACTAACTCCGTTTACTTCAATCAGAAGTACGTTGAAGAGGCAGTCTCGTTCGCCAAAGGACAAGCGGGCACTTTCGATATCCTCGCCGATTCTCCGGATAACGTTTCCAGGATCGCATCCGCGGTCGACAACATGTTCCACAATTCTCCGGAGCCCACCAAAACCGAGAGTGAAAAAGCCTTCCAGCTAACCTTCATCAACAGCATTGGAAACGTGAAAGCATTCATTCTGAGCATCTGCTTCGCGGTCGTGTTTGCCACGCTGTTGGTTTCGGCCACCACCATGGCCATGTCGATCCGCGAACGCACGCGCGAAGTCGCAGTGCTGAAGACGCTCGGATTCACCCGGCAATCGATCCTGAAGCTCTATATTGGCGAAGCGGTCCTGGTGGCTTTGACCGGCGGAGCGATGGGCTGCCTGCTGGCGCTCCTGTTGGTCTCGGGCTTGGCGCACGCGCCCGGCATGGGTCTGTTTCTTTCCGGTGTGAAGGTGACGCCTCCGACTTTACTGCTCGCCATCTTCGTTGCAGGGATGGTGGGATTACTGAGCGCGATCTTACCGGCTTACCACGCCGCAAAGTTGGATATAGTGGAGGGCTTGCGCTACATCGGCTAACAAAAGAACATCATGGCGATTCCGATCAGCTATAACATCCGCAATCTGAAGCTGCGCAAGGGTCTCACCATCATGACGGCCCTGGGCATCGCGCTCACCGTGACCACCGCCGTGTTCCTGATGGCCCTGCTGGCGGGTCTGCAGAAAGCCTTCAAGTCCAGCGGAGATCCGGTGAACGTGCTCGTGATGCGCAAGGGCTCCACGGCAGAGCTTTCGGGAGGCTTCGACGCCAATCTTTTCCCGACGCTAAAAACGCTGCCCGGTATCGCCAAAGATGCCCAAGGGGATCCAATCGCCTCCGGCGAATGGGTAGTGGTCGTAGTTCTGCCTCGCAAAGACGGCACCGGCGAAGTGAACGTATCAGTTCGCGGCTTGATGCCGGCCGGCCTAACGCTGCGCCCCAACGCCAAGCTGGTCGAAGGCCGCTGGTTTACCCCCGGACAGCGCGAAGTGGTCGTCGGGAACGCAATTCACAATCGGTTTTCTGGCGCGAACGTCGGCAACACACTCGACTTTGCCAAGGGACAATGGAAAGTCGTCGGCGTCTTCGATTCCGGCGGCACCGCCTATGACTCGGAAATCTGGGGCGACGTCAACCAGATCGCCGCGGATTTCGACCGCCAGGGAGCCTACGCGTCCGCCTATCTGCGGGCAACCGACCCGGTTGCAGCGGACGCACTGAAACACCGCGTCAGCGACGATCAGCGCCTGAAGTTAGAGGGCTCGCTCGAAACCGAGTACTACGAGAAGCAAACCAGTTCGGGCGGAGCGATCAAGTTCATCGGCATCGTAGTGGCAGTCATCATGGCGATTGGTTCCAGCTTCGCCGCCATGAATACCATGTATGCGGCGGTGGCGTATCGCTCGCGAGAGATCGCAACCCTGCGGGTCATAGGATTCTCCCGGCCCAGCATTCTTACCTCGTTCGTGTTTGAAGCGTTGCTGCTTTCGTTGCTGGGAGCGATTGTCGGAATCGTATTGATACTCCCGTTCAACGGCATGAGCACTGGCATCGGCAACTCCCTCACCTTCAGCGAAACGGTCTTCAGCCTGCACCTGACTTGGGAAGTCGCGCTGGTGGCGGTTATCTTTGCCATGATCATGGGCTTGCTCGGAGGCTTCGCGCCCGCCTGGCAAGCGGCGCGGCAGGATATTCTGACCTCGCTGCGGGCCTAGAAACCGACTTTAGTCTGTGTGTTAGAACTGGTTTTCGGGCAATTCGGTGGAGCAAAATGATCGAGAATCCAGTCCCGAAGGAGTCTGTGTCATAGCTCGATAGTGTCTGAAAAAGTGCAGTGCCTGACCCGTGCCCAGCCGCGGAGCGGCGCAAGAATGCAGCCCACGGCGCAAGCCGTGGGTAGCTTCAGCGCTGGGAAAAGGTGAACAGATAATTCAAGTCCCGGAGGGACGAGCCCGTTCAAGCACGACTTTCACGGGTACCGGCATCGTATCAGGGCATCGCTTTAGCGATGCCGCTAGTCCGCAAACGACTGCCCCTTTAGGGGCCGGATAGCGTACGTAGCTCGTACAATGGTTGTGCGATCGACTTTGAACCTGTAAGGATTAGGCAAGCAATGCCAACGGACCTGGGACCGATGGACACGAAGCACGACGACCTGCGCAGTCTCCGCATCGATCATTCGCTGCGCAGCGGAGGCGGAGAACCGCCCGCATGGTCGCGTCGCTTCATCCTGGGCGGAATCGTCTTGGTCGTCCTGCTGGGGATCGGGGCCCTGGCGTACCGAGCGCTCGCCTCGGACACACCGGAAGTGGAGGTCGCGCGGGCAACAGCGGAAGGCAGCGACGTCGCGGGCAGCACCGTGCTTTCGGCCAGTGGATATATCGTCGCTCATCACAAAATCAGCGTGAATTCCAAAGTCACCGGCCGCGTGGCCTGGATCGGCGTGGAAAAAGGCGACAAAGTAAAAGAAGGACAAGTTCTGGTCCGTCTCGAAGACCAGGAATTCCGCGCCCAGTACGAACAGGCTCGAGGCGCGGTAGAAAGCGCCAAAGCGCGGCTGCTCGAACAGCAGAATGGCTCGCGCCCGGAGGAAATCGAGCAGGCGGATCACAATCTCTCGGAGGCAAGGGCTACCGCGGTGAATGACAAGCTGAATCTAGACCGCACCCGCGAACTGGTTGCGCAGGGAGTGATGTCCAAGCAGAACTTGGACGACGCTATCGGCAAGTGCGATGCTTCGCAGCAACGAATGAATTCGCTGGAGCGGGCTTTCAAGCTGATGCAACTCGGTCCGCGCTCCGAAGAGATTCTCCGAGCCCGTGGCGACTTGCTGCAGGCTGAAGGCCAGATGGCATACGCCAAGTCGCAACTCGATGCGACCGTGATTCGTGCTCCCGTCACCGGCACGATTCTGGAGCGCACGGCAGAGAAGGGTGAACTGGTCACCGCTCAATTCGCCAGCGGCGCCGAAGGCGGCCCGCGCGGATCAGTTGTGGCGTTAGCGGATCTGAATGATATTCAGGTCGAGCTCGATATCGCGCAGGATGACTTCGCCAAACTATCTCCCAAGCAGGAAGGTATAGTCACCCTGGATGCATTCAAGGATCGCTCCTACAACGGCGAAATCGCCGAAATGTCGCCGGAGGCAAATCGCCAGAAAGCGACGGTCCAGGTCAAGGTGCAGATTATGAAACCCGATTCCTACCTGCGGCCGGAAATGAATGCCACCGTGCAGTTCAAGGCGAAGGCAAACCAAGTTGCGGACAACGACAAAAACGCCGGCACAAAGCAAACTTATGTTTTCGTTCCCACCGCCGCCTTGCGTGATAAAGATGGGACGAAGTTCGTGTTGCTCGCCTTCAACGGCAAAGCTCTCCGCCGGAATGTTCATGTCCAGGGCCAGCGTTCGGGAGGCTATCTGGTGGATTCCCTCGTCGGCGGCGAAAGCGTAATCACGGCAGGGCCCGCGGATTTGCAGGACGGGCAAAAGATTCGTATCAAGGAGCAATCATAAACGCAATGACGACGAGACCAATCACACAGTCGGCTGTGGGCAGCACGGTCGTCCAGGCCCGTGGGGTCAGCAAGATTTTCAAGCGCGACGCTTTCGAGGTGACCGCGCTCGACAACGTCTCCATCGACATCGCCGGTGGAGAGTTTCTGGCGCTGATGGGGCCTTCCGGATCGGGCAAGACGACCCTGCTGAACATGATCGCAGCTATTGACCGCCCCAGTTCCGGCGAGCTGCTGGTGATGGGCGAGAATGTCTTTCGCCTGAACGACGGGCACTCCGCCAAGTGGCGCAATACTCACGTCGGCTATGTTTTTCAGACTTTCAATCTGATCCCGGTGCTGACCGCATTTGAGAATGTCGAGTTGCCGCTGCTGCTGACCAGGATGACGCAGCAGCAGCGCCGCGATCACGTGATGACCGCGCTCAAGCTCGTGGGACTTGAGGATCGCGTCCATCATCTTCCGAAGCAGCTATCCGGTGGACAGGAGCAGCGTGTGGCCATCGCGCGCGCCATCGTCAGCGATCCCACCCTGATCCTGGCCGACGAGCCGACCGGCGACCTCGATAGTAATTCAGCGACTGACATCCTTGAGATCTTGAAGCGGCTGAATGAGAGCTTTCACAAGACGATCGTGTTGGTGACACACGACCCGCACGCAGCCCAGTATGCGCACGTAACACGGCATCTGGAAAAAGGACGCCTGCTGCCGGCATAGGGTTGCGAAAAAGCTCTGACTTTGACTTTGTTTTGAAGCGGAGCGGTTTCAGTCTTTGGTTTTGTTTTGAAGGGGCGCGGCTTTAGCTGCGCCGCACGTCCCGCCTAAATGAGATGCGGCTTTAGCCGCTGCGGGCGCGCCGTTTGGCGCGATCAGGCCGTCCTCCGCGAAGCCATCGCGTCCACCGACGGATCGCCGTCGCTGATCCACTCCCAGACGCGCCGCCCGCGCTCGTTGCTCAGACTGCGGGCCTCGCCATAATCCACCAGACGATTCAAAACGGTCGTGACCGAAGCCAGCGGGTCCTTGTGGCGCGCCAGGATTGCGGGGGCATATCGCTCCAGTTCCACACAAACCTCGCGGGCTCCCAGCGGACGCCGCACTTCCATGAGTACCCTTCGGCACGCCTTGGTGAAGCCGGGCTGACGGCCATTGGGTTTACGGTCGATCAGTTCCAGCAAGTCGTCGCCGAGTACCTGGTCGCCGAAGATATTCGCCAATCCAGCGATGGTCTGCTTCACCGTGCCAATGCGCTTCATGACCTCGGCCCGCTGCCGCATGAGTTGGAGGAGTTCTTCATGCGCAGCCTTCACCACCTGCTGCGCCGAAATGCTGTTGGCTTGAGCATCAATTAGGTGCGCGTGCAAGCCATCGCCGCTATCTTTTCCAGCCTCCATAAACTCCCCTCCGAAAACAGACTATGTCGCAGGTCTTTCGAGTCTTGTCCTCCAATACGGAAAACGACCCTGCGAAGTTCCATTGCAAGTTGGACTCGTGTGCTGAAGAAAGGTTATCGGAGAAAAAGGGGTAATGTGGCGCGGACACTCTTGTCCGCGTGCGGCCAAGGCACCTTCCGGAAAAGTTGGTTGAGAATAACGCCAGGGCCGCGGACAAGAGTGTCCGCGCCACATTGAGGCATTACGATCACCCCATCACCGTAGTGTGCTCCGGCCGGATTTTGTAAAGCACGCGAACCTCTCCCGGCTGGCCATAAGGATACTTGTCGACTCCCAGGTACTTCTTCGCCATCTTGTCGATGTGCTGGGCGGCGCCGTCTTCGGTAATCTCAACCACGGTGCCGCGGATCTCCAGATAGCGATAGGGATTGTCGGGATCGACGATGGCCAGGGCAACCCGCGGATCGCGGCGCACGTTGCGATCCTTCTGACGTCCGCGCGCCGAGTTGAAAATCACGTGTTGGCCGTCGAAGTCGCACCAGACTGGAGTGACTTGCGGCCGCCCGTCCGGCATGAGGGTGCCCAGATTGGCGAAAGCGCGTTTATGGAAGAGGTCGACGTATTTTTCAGGAATCACGTTAGACATCGCTAGCTCTCTCCTGTATTGATTTATTGCCGCCCCCGATTATAGATGCCGCAAGCGAATGATGGCGCATCGGATTTTCTTTTCTATTGCCGAGTCCTAGTAAAGTAGTAGAAGCTATCTCATAAATCGTTTTGGGAAGGGCACGGCTTCAGCCGTGCCGTCCAGAGCCAATAAAGACGAGGGCTTTAGCCCCTGAGGGCCCCGGCAGTTTCCCCGTCGGCTCGTTATGAGGCGGCTTCTAGTAGCCCTTCGGAGGTTCGACTCCATGCCCATGACATTATCCCCGGCAGAAAAATCGGCGCGAATATTCTGTTTCTGGATCGTCGCGGCAACCGTCTGTTTGTTTCTAGCCGCGAGCCCTCTTCGAGCCCAGCAATCTGATGTACAACCCCCGCCCACGGTCGTCTTCATGACCGATTTCGGCATCGTCGACGATTCAGTCGCCCTCTGCAAGGGTGTCATGTACGGCATCACGCCCAATCTCCGCGTTGTCGATCTCACGCATCAGGTGAATCCATTTTCGATTCGAGACGGCGCCCGCTTCCTGTTCGGCGCCACGCCCTATTTCCCGGCCGGAACGGTGTTTGTGGTGGTCATCGATCCCGGCGTGGGCAGCTCGCGCAAGGCGGTGGTAGTGAAATCGAAGCGCGGGCAATTTTTCGTCCTGCCCGACAACGGCCTGATGACGATGGTCGCGGACCGCGATGGCATCGAAAGCATTCGCGAGGTCACCAACCCCGATTGGATGGTCGGCGCCAAAATCTCCTCCACCTTCCATGGCCGGGATATTTTCTCTCCCGTCGGCGCTCACATCGCACGCGGCGATGACTGGACCCAGGTTGGACCCGCGGTCAAGGAACTGGTCCGCCTCGATCTGAAGGCCGCAAGACTGGACGACAAAGGGCTGACCGGCGAGGTAATCGCCCTGGATGGTCCGTTCGGCAACCTGATCACGAACATCAGCGCCGACGATTTCCTGAAGCTCGGCTATGAGCGCGGCGATAAATTGAAAGTCACCATCGCCGGGCGAGAAGTCGAGATGCCCTACGTCAACACGTTCAGCGACGTTCCCCTCAAACAACCATTGCTGTTCATCGATTCGCGCGGACGAGCCAGCTTTGCGCTCAACCAGTCCAACTTCGCGGCAGCATACAACATAGATCCGCCACAACCAGTGTTCATCCCCCGGAAAAGCCACTGAGTCCGCCGATGTTCATGTGGTGACGGGCCTCCGGCCAAGCCGACCAAAGCTTTGGCTAGCCTGTCTTCCCCAACTCCTCCGCAATCCGCGGCAGCACCGCCCGCAGCAGCGCGATGAACTGTCCCATCACGCGCCGCCCCACTTCGAGCACTTCGTCGTGAACCAGCGCCCGATCCAGAATTCCGGCGGCCATATTCGTCACGCATGAGATTGCCAGAACGTTCATCCCCATGTGCCGCGCGACGATTGCTTCCGGGACGGTCGACATGCCCACCAGATCGGCGCCGATGGTGCGCAGATATCGAATCTCCGCCGGAGTCTCATAACTCGGGCCGGCAAGCGCCGCATAGACACCCTCGCGCGGCGGAATCGAAAGCTTCTTCGCTTCCTCCAGCGCGATCTCGCGATAGCGCTTGGCGTAGGTGTAAGTCATGTCCGGGAAACGCGGGCCAAAGCGCTCGTCGTTCGCGCCCGTCAGCGGATTCTGTCCTTGAAGATTAATGTGATCACGCAGGATAACCAGCGCGCCCTGCCCGTATTCGACGTTAATCCCGCCGGCAGCGTTAGTGAGAATCAAAGCGCGTATGCCAGCTCGCCCCAGCACCCGCGTCGGAAACGCGACCTCTGCAGCCGGATAGCCTTCGTAAAGATGCACCCGTCCCTGCATCACGGCAACGGGAACGCCGCCGGACTTGCCCACCACGAGTTGCCCAGCATGACCGACCGCCGTCGAACGCGGAAATGTCGGAATGTGAGCATAAGGAATGCGGACGGCGTCGCTAAGATTTTCGGCAAAAGATCCGAGGCCCGAGCCGAGGACGAGCCCGACCTGCGGGCGCAGCCCAGTCTGCGAAAGCACAAATGCCGCCGCCGATTCAGCGCGAGTAAACAGGTCTGGATTCATAAAGAATCACGTAGGGGCGGACGCATTCGTCCGCCCCGCCGGGCAAAGCCCGGCAGCGCTCTAAAACTTCTTCTCGAACTCGGCAAAAGCCCTCTCCAACTGCCACTGCACGCGAGCGCGCTCACTCGCCCCAATAAGCTTCTGACATTTTTCAGAAGTGTGATCGCCCGACGCTCGATCATCCGCGCAAGCCGCCGCGCGCCGCAACGCGCGCCCATCGCTCCAAAGACTATCACCCGGAATAAAACCATGTTCCAGGCTCTCGCGCGCCATGCGCTTCAGATCGGCATACGATAAGCCATACGTCTCGACCGCCCGTAGATATTCATGCCTCATATCGCTGCGCGAAACGCCCTCATCGTCGGTAGCGAGCGCCACCGGCACTCCGTATTTCATGTACAACGGCAGCGGATGGCGGTCGCCGCTCACGCCCAGAATCACATCATTCGACGTCAGACAAATCTCGACCAGCACATTCTTCGCAGCCATCTCCCGCAGCAGCCCAATCGGATCGTCTTCGCTCATGACGGCGACACCATGCCCAATCCGTTCTGCGCGAGCGCGCTCAATCGATTCGCGAATGTGAAAGCGCAAGCCCTCGGGCGGCACCAGCCCCATCCACAGTTCGCCGGCGTGTAACGACACATGCGTCGCTGGATAGAACTTGCGCAGAGCCTCGATGATCCGCATGTGCAGATCAAAGTCATGCATGGGCACGTAATAATCTTCTGGCATCACCAGGTTAAAACCAACGAAGCGTGGATCGGCCCCGGTCAACTCGAAGCCCAGCAGAATCTGTGCGAACACCTGCTCCCGAGGCAAGCCCCGCAGCACCTGGTAGAGATAATGGATCGTAACCGCGCATCCCGGAGCCGCCTGCGCCGTCCCGCAATGCAGCACCTCTTTCTCCCGAGCTTCATCGGAGTCAACCTGGCTGCGAACCGACGCCGCAATGTCATGCATTCCCCCGGCAAGCAGTTCGGCGCGGAGCTTGCTGAAGCCGCCATCCGATCCGACGTCCGATCCGACGTCCGATGCAATGTCCCATCCAATCTTGTGACCAAGAGTTGCGGCCTGCCCACCGTCGGCCGAGTGCATCACCTCCACATACTGCAGATGATCGGCCGCCGCCCGCGAAGCCACTTCGGCCAAGGCCTCGCCGTGGTGCTTCTCCAAAGCCGGACCGAACTTCTCGAACGTGGCAAAGAAATGGTCGTGGCCCGATTCCTCCTCACGGTGCCAATTGCGCATCGACCAGGCGTCCAGCATTTGGTCATAAAGAACGTGGTCCTGATAGGCGCAACGCACCGACGGTTTGTTCGTGTAGGGCTCGCACGAATCGCAAGCCGCGTGCATCAGCTTCGAAGTGCTGCGGTCCACGCAGAGCGCGTTCTCCGAGGCCCAGTCGATCATGCTTTCCGCATAAACTGCGCCACTCAGGTGGACGTGCAGATCACCACCCTTGGGCATCTGCTGCAGAAAGGCCAGCAGCAATCCCGGCTGATGCCGCACCGACTCAAGATACTTCGCCGTCCTCTCTTCGGCGCTCTGCGTCCGCGGGACCTGTGCCGACGACGTTGGTGCCGAATAAAGAGCCGAAAGCAGACAAACGATTGCCGCCAAACGCCCCCTTCCCATGACAAGCCACGGCCTCCAGCCACGAATCCTATTCACATTGGGATTGTAGGGAAAGCACTTGGAGGATATAAGTACCCGCGTGAGAACAGGAGACAATCTGCGGAAAGATCAGGATCCATGCGGCTGAAACGTCGATTTGCACAATCACAGACGTAGGTGATCATAGTACAAAAGCGCGGGTTTGACGCGGAGAAACCCAGACAAACCGCATGGATGCTGGCGATTTCGAAGTCCGGCGCCGGCAATTGCACAATTTCCGCGTCACCCGCCTGTGCATGAGCTGCACTCGATTGATGAATAAGAAGTTAGAGACGCATGAATTCCGTTGACGTAAAAAATAGGAGTGGTAAAAACATAATCGTTCTTTGACACGTTCTGAAGTTTTTCCGGTTGGTGCAGCGTCCGGGGCTCAAGCGTAGTCACTCAGACAACCGCGAGGTGGGTCTGGGAGGGCGAGCAAGGGTCTATAGCTAAGCGCTGGTCGAGGAGAACAGGAGCCTCTGTTAAAGGCAGGATAGAGTCCCGAGGCGTTGGACTGATTTATCCGGTTGGCGGTGAGCCCGGAGCCCGAGCAAAGATCGGCTTACAATGAACCCGCAAGGGAGTTGTAGGAAAGGGTCAGCAAGGGTCTAAACGCGAGCTACTGGCCGAGAGGAATGAGTTCAACATCACCTCGGGACTCTCTATTTGTGCTCGTGTAGGGACGGACGCATTCGTCCGTCCAAGCCGAGCGAAGCTCGGCACCCACCGCGAACTCTAAGCCTCTTCCCAATCCGCTGTCATCGCCCCAAACTCCGCGACATAAATAAACTCTGTCATCCTGAGCGAAGTAGCCGCTTCGCGAAGCGAAGCAGCCACGCAGTCGAAGGACCCCTACCCCTCCAACACTCCCAACGAAGTATCAAGGCATTCTCCCCATGGTTCTGGGTGGCGCAGCGGTTTACCGCTGCGATAAACGCCTTATTTTCAGTGCCGGCGTGACGCCACAGGGGCGAAACGGACTCGATTACGGGGCCGGGGTTTGTGCTGGTGGCACCGTCTTTAACTGCAATGCAACCGGCTGAGGCGGTGCCTCAGCTCCGGTTGCTTCCCTATAGATAACCGTCAAGTTCGGATCCAGATCTTGGTCGGCGAATTGGGCCTCTACCAGAACTAGGGCTACGCCCGGCGCAAAAAGTTCTCCTCTTCCGCCACGGTCCCTTTGCACAAGATCAGCAGTGGATTCCAGCGATTCTCGGCATTGTGGACCGGCGGATTTGCAGTCTTCGACAGCTCTCGCGCCAGCGGCTAGAACAGTGGCCGCGAACCAGTCAAGAAAATTGTGGTGATACCATGGGTCGCTCGGTGTGATTCCAGTGGTGTCTATTCGCACGACTGCCTTTTTTGAGGCTGATAGTTGGGATAACATCTCGCCGAACGCACGAGCATACTTCTCAAAGCCAAGCTCCCTGGCAAGTCGCACGTTCCGTTCCGCCGTTTCCATGGGTTTGCTCATGTCTACCTGCAATATCACCTGCCCCATGTGCCACGCTTTGGAGTACTGCGAATACCAAGGCTCAGGCATCTGCTGGATGGCCCAATCTATCGCGCGACGAGCTTGCCTCGAAGGCGGGAAAAATTTCTCAGATACCACCGCTGACATCATCGTGTCGACTAGCCACCGCCGTACGTCCAGGGATGAACCGTACTTATCTGTGAGAGCACGCTGAAGAACACCAAGGTCGTCCGTTGTCGAAACCAATGCCATTAGCTGGTCACTCTCCGCAGAGATAAGGGACTGTTCGGGCGAGTCGGCCGTTGGCTCGGTGTAGCTGTAGAATGTCAAGCCGTTCCCCTGTGGACGCTGTCTTTCCACTCGGACGGGGCTGCCATGGAATACAAGCAGTCTAGCCCAATTGGGATACTCAGCCTGACGCCAGAAAAAAGCTTCTCGAAATACATAGTATAGCCAGATGTCAACCGGGTCAGATAAACTCACCCTTTCGACGGGTTCGTTGCGATGTGCAGCTGCCCAGTGTTGCATCCCTTCATTCATGAAACTCAACGCCTGAGTGCCGCCTAGTGTGCCAGTGAGCAGAGCTAAAGAGACATTGGCTAGCAGGACGCGATTTCGGGCTCGTTCAATCTCGGACGGGGCATATTTGTAACTTACTTCTAACGCCTCGATAGAAGTTTCAAACTCGCCCCGTGCTGCAGCAGAGAGCGCAACATCCAAATACGACACATACAATGCCGAGTTGCTCTCACCCGCCGCCCCATAGATAACTGCTTGCCACGGTAGTCCCGGTTTATCGCTCGCCTTCCGCAGATAAAACATAATCGATACGCACGTGAACCCAACACCAACCGTGACAGTCTTCCTGGCATCATCCGTCCCAACCTCAAGCGTCGGACCGATGTGGACCAGCCAGATTTCCTCTGCCGATCTAGCGTCGCCAGTGCCGGAAACCCGATGCACAACCGCGTCTGTCATCGGAATAAGAATCGCGTGTTGTCCGTTCTCCTCGCGGCCCTCAATAAAAATGATCCGCCGGGAAAGCGTCTGAGCTATGTATCTGATTATTGGCGAGCTTCGAACAGGATCAGTAATGTAGAAAACGTGACCCAGGGGCTTCCCGGCGCCAACTTGGAATACTTCGCCCTTAAATAGACTCGTTGTGCCGGACGAATAACAATACAGCGGCTTTTGTAGTACTACAAATAAGCCAACTGCCGCCCAGGCAATTCCCACCAGCGCGATCATGCCACTCGCTACAAGGAGACGACGGCGACCATATCGGAGCCCAAACCAGCCCAAGCCTGCGGATATGCATATTGCCAGGACTGCTGGAACGGATGTAAGTAAATTAAACGGAAAGAAAAGTAACCCTGCGATCACGTTTAAAATAACGATAAAGGCAGGCTCCAGTTTCGATTGCACGGAGTGTAGGAGCGCTGCCCAGCGGGACGTCTCCGCCTTCACTTGCACGATCCCGGAACCTGAAATCCTGTATGTCTTAATTTCTGGGTTTTCTGCCGTTTCTGGGATAGTCACAATCCTGCGATGCTCGACAACCTCCGTTACCAATCCCCTTGCTACAAGGTAGTCCAGATTGCTCGCTACTTCTCCGTGCTTGTAACGCTTCTTCTTGAGCACTTCGAACAATTGATCAAGCGCAAGGCCACCATCCGCCGCAGTTGCTTCTTGCTGACGGACTTCATACAAATGCCGCAGTATCGCAGCCGTGATTGCTTGGTTATTGCCCACTACGTCGAGAATTATCTCACCCTTGGCGAGTTGCCGGGTGCCCCACTCATCGCGCCCTTTGCGATGAGTGGGATTCTACTGCGATCTCGTTTGGGCAGGCTGCCGAAAAAGGCGGGTGGCCCCGGTCTTCGCGCAGTTCATGTCTGACACCAAAGAAACTGGGGGTGCCCCACTTCTCGCGCTTTTCGAGAAGTGGGCTGCCGCGAGCCATTTCCCATTTCGGGCGATGGATACTTTCGAGGGATTGTCCTCCGTTGCGGATGAAGATACTGTTGCCAGGTTAGGCTGCGTTTGGAGGATGTTGCCAGTGGGTACTGGACGCCGCCTTTCACACGGTCGAGTGGTCTCGTCAGCCACTACGGTTCGAGTCCGTCTTCCTCCGCAGTCCCTCGACCAATAGTTATCTCGACTTAGTTGCTGCATTTGCTATAATGGGAAAGATAGGCGGCGTACCAACTGGCATTTGCCAAGCCCCGGATGACTACCGGGGCTTTCGTTTTTCTAGGAGGCGAAGAAATCCAGAAACAGACGGAACCTCCCCGGATTCCTTCGGACCTGCCCCGCAGCCGTTTGAACCCCTTCGCAACGACGCGCACTCCGACCCTAACCCCCGCCTTCCCTCCTCCACCCCGTCCCGCCGCCCCTCCACCTCCACCCCATCCCGCGTAACACTCCCCAAGCCCCTGCCGCGCAATACCGCACTCGGCACTCCCTGTTCCGCATGAAGCTTCCGCGGTCTTCCCAGCCGCCCCGCCTTCAGAGCCCATACCCCAACCCGCCGAATTCTTCAAAGACCTGGCGGAAGAAGGCCTCTAAGCCTTTGACTTCAAAAGACCGCGGTCAGGGGGAATTTACAGCGGTATGTTCCCGTGCTTCTTAGGAGGATTCTCGTCGCGCTTAAGTCTCGAGCATCTCCAGCGCCTGAATGAGCTTCTTGTGCGTCGTTTTTCGCTGTCAGCAATTACTTCAGCGGCTTAAAGCCGTCGAGGGCGCTCGATGGTACTACGTCGAATTCCAAAGTTTGACCCGATCTATGAACCGACGCAGGTGGTCCAAAGGGCTACAACGACGGAGAGCTACAGCCATGATGGCCTAGGTAATAGAGTGAGTTTGCTAAGGATGATTCCCGAAGGCACTCACGATGGACTTAACTAACTTGTTTTGGAGAAGTAAGCTCAGCTTCCCTGGACTCAACGATTCAGGACCGGATCTTCGCGCGCTGATCCTCATTGTCATTCTATTTGGCTGCATTGGACTGGTGAGTTGCGGCTCGACCTCGCCCACCGGAAAAGGTTCCGCGCCGACGATCACTTCCTTTACGGCGAATCCGACGAGCATAAACTCCGGTACAAGCAGCGCACTGAGTTGGGCGGCAACAGGAGCATCGACGATTGCCATCACGCCGGGAACATTCACGTCCACATCGGCAAGCGGTTCGACGAGCATGAGCCCGACGGCGACGACCACTTACACACTGACTGCAACCAACACCGCCGGTTCGACCACATCTACACTAACCATTACCGTAAACGGCGTAAAGAAACCAGCGATCAACTCCTTCACAGCTAACCCAACAAGCATCACTTCGGGCTCCAGCAGCACGTTGAGTTGGGCTACGACCGGAGCGACCAGCCTTGCCATCACGCCGGGGACATTCACGTCCACATCGGCAAGTGGTTCGACGAAAGTGAGCCCGACGGCGACGACTACTTACACACTCACTGCGACCAATGCCGCCGGTTCGACCACATCCACGGCACAAGTCACGGTAACAGCGTCCGGCGGTCCATTAGCGATAACGACCACTTCGTGCCCGGGCGGAACCCAAGGCTCGGCGTATGCAGGCTGCACGATCATCGCCAGTGGTGGCTCTCCACCTTACACCTATTCCGTAAACGCGAATGCCAACTTTTCTCCGTTGCCTGAGGGGATGTCTCTGAATGCAGCTACTGGGGTCATCAGCAGCTCATTGATCGGCGGGCAAGGCACTTACACGCCGGAATTTATGGTTACCGACTCGGCTAGTGCGCAGGCGACTCAGGGCATCAACATCGCACTCAATGGCAACAACGCGTTCCTGGCAAACATCTTTCCGTCAACCTCTATCTTTCACCATCGGGTGGACGCAGCCACGACAAACTTGCCCGTAGATACTTCCCCCGCAGCGCCTATGTACAGTGGCTATCTGTCGGCGACAGTGAAGCCCTTTTTCGGGAACAATTCGTATGCTACCTTCCCGAATGGAATACCAGCCATTGAAGTTCCTTACAACCAGACGGACGTATCTGTTACAACTACCTTATATCAATCGTACTTTACATCGGGTCCAATTCCAGCGAATGCTCCGGTGGAAGGCACCAGCAACTCGACGGGAGATCGACACGTTCTGGTGTACGTAGAGGCGGGCGGTGGAAACGATCCTGCCCTTTACGAGATGTGGCAGGGAATCTACGAAGGCGGTCCGTGGACCGACTCCTCAAATGCGCTTTGGCCCGACGTGACTACGAATAACCTGACAGCGCAAGGCAATGGAACATCCGATGCCGCAGGACTTCCGGTAGCGCCACTGCTGGCCAATGCCGACGAGGTGATCGGTGCCGGCACACCCAGCTCGCCGAGCGGCACAATTAAACATCCCATCCGATTCACCCTCAACCACATTGTGAACTACTGGGTCTGGCCGGCTACCGAAACAGCGGGCGTGGGGAGTTGCACGGCTGTGGGCGGAGGCGTCATTCCCACGGAATCGGAAATATCGCAATCTTCTCCTCCCGCAAGCTGTACCATGTCCGGACCCGCTGGCGAGATCTATCGACTAAAGGCGTCGGTGGCAACTCCCGCTTGCGCCTCCACCAGCCCACAAGCGGCCATTATCATCACCGCATTCCGAAACTATGGAATCATCCTGGCCGACAACGGTGACAGCGGAGGGTTAATCGGCACACCCGACGCTCGTTGGAACGATAACGATCTGTCGTGCCTTACAAGCCTCACCTTATCGGACTTCGAACCGGTGAACGTCTCGAGTCTCATGGTCAGCAATGACAGCGGGGCCACCAGCCATTAGCCAAACGGCTCAACTGCTCACGGAAGCCCGATCGCATTTGTAGTCCCGCTGAATGCTGACAGCTGGGAGCCGATCTTACAGTGGAATATTCCCATGCTTCTTAGCCGGGTTCTTATCCCGCTTAGTCTCCAGCATCTCCAGCGCCTGGATCAGCTTCTTGCGAGTCTCGCGCGGTTGAATAACGGCATCCACGAAGCCGCGATCGGCCGCCACGTAGGGATTTGCCAACCGGTCACGGAATTCTTCGATCTTCTGCTGGCGCATTTCTTCCCGATTTTCAGCGTGATCGAGCTCGTGTTTGTAGACGATATCCACCGCGCCTTCCGGCCCCATCACCGCGATTTCGGCGCTTGGCCAAGCGTAGTTCACGTCCGCGCGGATGTGTTTTGACGCCATGACGCAATACGCTCCGCCGTAGGCTTTTCGCGTGATCACGGTCACTTTCGGCACCGTCGCTTCCGCAAACGCATACAGCAACTTCGCGCCATGCCGGATGATTCCGCCATACTCCTGCTGCGTGCCGGGCAGAAAGCCGGGAACATCTTCAAACGTCACCAGCGGAATGTTGAAGCAATCGCAGAAGCGCACAAAGCGCGCGCCTTTCACCGAGGCATTGATATCAAGCGTCCCCGCAAGCATCGCGGGCTGATTGGCCACGATCCCAACCGGCTTCCCGTTGAAGCGCGCAAATCCCACGACAATGTTCTTGGCATAGTGCTCGTGAATTTCGAA
>Ga0074044_10000685_pt1 | contig 31738 bp, 27 predicted proteins | sample BogForMeECP23OM1_FD_94443 | JGI IMG/M metagenome (GOLD analysis project Ga0074044, IMG submission 94443) | Bog forest soil microbial communities from Calvert Island, British Columbia, Canada - Bog Forest MetaG ECP23OM1 | ecosystem: Environmental > Terrestrial > Soil > Wetlands ...
CGCGGCTGAACTCGGAATCTTCGGAGCGCCCTGCCTCGTGACCGAGGACGGCGAGCTTTTCTGGGGCAACGACCGGTTGGAGCAGGGCCTGGACTGGGCGGCGGCCAAGCGCGCCTAAACCTTGCAGAGGGAGATCGGCCGCTCCCGGCCGCCTTTGTCGGGCCAGGCGCGCCGCACTAGGATTTGGCGCGATTCGTCGAACAGGCCGCCAACGATCGGGCGCAGAAGAGTGGAGAGCTCCGCATGGTCGACCAGAAAATCCTCACGAGGTTCGCCGACAAGCGGCTGCTGTCCTTCCTCGATCCGGTCGGGCTGTTTCTGACCGACGGATTTCATCTTCTCGGCCTGTTTGCGATCGGCGCCGCGACCGTCTGGGCGGCCGGCGCGGCTTTCTACGCCATGATCCAGAAAGGCAGGCCCTCGATCGAGGACCTGCTGCTCCTCTTCATCTATCTCGAGATCGGTTCGATGGTCGGCATCTATTTCCGCACGAACCACATGCCGGTCCGCTTCCTGCTTTACGTCGGCATCACCGCGCTCACGCGCCACATGATCGGCTTCGTCCAGGAGCAGCCGAACCCCGATGTCGGAGTGCTGATTCTCGCGGTCGCGACGCTCCTTCTCGCGCTGGCCGTTCTCGTCATTCGCTTCACATCGAACCGGTTTCCGAGCCCCGTCTACGGCGAGGGAGGCCGAAGCGGCGTTCGCGACGATTGAGGGCGAACAAGAGGACATGCGATGGCCTTCGACCTGATCATCCGCAACGCGACGCTGGCGGACGGGCGCAAAGGACAGGACGTCGCCGTGGCCGCCGGCCGCATCGCCGCCGTCCAGCCGCAGATTGGCGCGGAAGCGAAGCGAACGATCGATGCGCGCGGCTATCTTCTTTCGCCGCCGTTCGTCGACTGCCACTTCCACATGGACGCGACGCTGTCGCTCGGCCTGCCCCGGCTCAACGTCTCCGGGGCGTTGCTGGAAGGGATTGCGCTCTGGGCCGAACTGAAGCCTCGACTGACGCACGAAGCGGTCGCCGCGCGCGCCTTCCGCTATTGCATCTCGCCGTGTCGCAGGGGCTTCTCGCCGTGCGCAGCCACGTCGACGTTTGCGACGACCGGCTGCTTGCCGTCGAGGCGCTGCTCGAGGTGAGAAAGAAGGTGAAGCCCTATCTCGACCTGCAGCTCGTCGCCTTTCCGCAGGACGGCTATTTCCGCTCGCCGAATGCGGCGCGGAACCTCGAGCGCGCGCTCGATCTCGGCGTCGACGTGGTCGGGGGCATTCCGCATTTCGAGCGCACGATGGCCGAGGGCGCGGCGTCGGTGAGGGCCTTGTGCGAAATCGCCGCAAATCGCGGGCTGATGGTCGACCTGCACTGCGACGAGAGCGACGACCCGCTGTCACGCCATGTCGAGACCCTGGCGGAGGCCCAGCGGCTCGGCCTTGGGCCGCGCGCGACCGGATCGCATCTGACATCGATGCATTCGATGGACAATTGCTACGTGTCGAAGCTGCTGCCGCTGATCGCCGAGTCCGGGATCAACGCGATCGCAAACCCGCTGATCAATCTGACCCTGCAGGGGCGGCACGATGCGTATCCGCGGCGGCGCGGCCTGACGCGAGTAGCGGAGATGCGGGCGCTGGGCATTCCGGTCGCGCTCGGGCAGGACTGCGTGATGGACCCCTGGTACAGTCTCGGCGGCGCGGACATGCTGGACGTGGCGCACATGGCGGTGCACGGCGCGCCGATGACGAGCCGCGAGGCGATCCGCTGGACTTTCGACGCGGTGACGGAAATTCCGGCGCGCATTCTCGGGCTCGAGGGCTACGGCCTCACCGTAAGCGCGAACGCCGACATGGTGCTGCTGCAGGCGGCCGATCCGATCGAGGCCGTGCGGCTGCGCGCGACGCGGCTCTTCGTCATCCGCCGCGGCAAGGTCGTCGCCAGGACTCCCGCGCGCGAGACGGAGTTGTCGCTGCAAGGAAGGCCGGGCGTCCTCGATCCGGCCTCTTACGCGCCGCGCCAAAGCGACCGCATGGCGCCGTAAACGAGCGCAATCCCGGAAGCGAGCAGCGCGACGAGGACGGCGCGGGTGAAGGCCCTTTTGGTGAAGCGCGTGAAGACGTGCGCGCCGAGATAGGACGGGATCAGCATCGCCGGCGCGACGATGAGAAACTGACGGACATCGGCGTGCGCGAGCGTCCCGGACGCGGCATAGACCGCGATCGTCATGACATGCATGGCGATGTTGTAGGCCTACATAGTCGCGCGTCTGAGGTCGCGTCTCCAGCCGCGCAATTGGGTCCAGATGGCGGGCATGAAGCCTGACATCCCGCCGAGGCCGCCGAGCACACCTCCAATCAGTCCGAAGAGGGCGTCCAAACCGCGCCCGCCGCGCTTGACGACGCCGGGATCGCGGACGAGCAGCGCAAAGAGGGAATAGAAAGTCAGCAGTGCGCCGACCGTCAGCCGAAAGCTATGCGGGTCCGCATTGCGCAGAAGAAAGACGCCGGCCGGCACGCCGATCCAGCCGCCGAGGATGAGCGGAACGATCTTCGGCCATTCGAATCCGCTGCGAACCGACGCCAGCGACGCGATCTGGCCGGTCAGCGCGCCGAACGCCGCGAGCGGCGCGGCGGTCTCCGGCGGCAGCGCCCAGGCCCAGAACGAGAGCGCGACGACCGAAAAGGCAAAGCCCGTGACACCCTGGGCGAAGCCGGCCGCGGCCGCACCCGCCGCGACAATCAACGCGGCGTGAACCGCGTCAGGCATCGCCCGGCGGCTGCTTCACAGCGCCGCGCCCTTCGAGAGAGCGGCCGCGCGGATTTCGCTCAGCGTGGACGCCGGCGTGATCGCTTCCGGGTCGATCTTCACGTGGATGATCGAAGGGAGGCCCGAGGCGAGCGCGCGCTCGAACGCGGGAAGGAAATCCGCCGTCTCCTCGACCGTCTCGCCGTGGCCGCCGAAGACGCGGGCGTAAGCGGCGAAGTCGGGGTTGCGCAAGTTGGAGGCGATCACCCGGCCGGGGAACTCGCGCTCCTGATGCATCCGGATCGTGCCGTAGATGCCGTTGTCGATCAGCACGACGACGATCGGGAGACCATATTGGACGGCTGTGGCGAACTCCTGCCCGTTCATCAGGAAATCGCCGTCGCCGGCGAAGCAGACGACGGTCCGCTTGGGAAAGACCCGCGACGCCGCGATCGCCGCCGGCAGGCCGTAGCCCATCGAACCCGAGGTCGGGCCGAGCTGCTGCTCGATCCGGCGGAACCTCAGGAAACGCCCGACCCAGATGGCGAAGTTGCCCGCCCCATTCGTGAAGATCGCGTCGGGGACGCGGCGGCGCAACGCGAACATGATCTCGCTCACCTGCACCCGGCCGGGATTCGGCAGCGCCTCATCGCTCCAGGCGAGGTAGTCCGCCCGCGCCTGACCCGTCTCCGCCGCCCACGCGATCGCCGGCGGAGGATGGACGCCCTCCAGAGCGGCGCAGAATTCCGGCGACGTCGCCACGATCGCCAGCGAGGGATGATAATTCCGACCAATCTCATGCGCGTCGGCGTGGACGTGGACGAGGCGCTGTCGGGGCTGAGGGATGTCGAACAGGGTGTAGCCCTGAGCGGCCGCCTCCGACATGCGGCCGCCGACGAGCATGACGAGATCGGCGTTCTCGATCCGCGCCTTGAGCTTCGGGTTGGCGGACAGTCCGATCTCGCCGGCATAGCTGTCGTGCTCCCCGTCAAAGGCGCTCGCCCGGCGGAACGACCCGACGACCGGCATGTCGAAGCGTTCGGCGAAGCGCGCCAAGGCCGCGCTCGCGCGTTCGGTCCAGCCCGCTCCGCCGAGGATTGCGATCGGCCGTTCGGCGTTCCAGAGCGCCTTTTGCAGCTCGGCCATCTGCGCGAGCCCGGGCCAGATCGGCGTCGCCGCCGCGCGCGGCGCGTCGGCCGCCTTCGCGGTCTCGACGAGCATGTCCTCGGGCAGCGCGATCACGACCGGGCCTGGCCGCCCCTGCATGGCGATGTGGAACGCGCGGTGGATGATTTCGGGAATCTGGGCCGCATTCTCGATCTGGGTCGCCCATTTGGCCACGGAGCCGAACAAGGCGCGGTAATCCATCTCCTGGAAGGCTCCGCGGCCGATCATCGCCCGCTCGACCTGACCGACGAACAGGATCATCGGAGCGGAATCGTGCTCGGCGATGTGGACGCCGTGCGCGGCGTTGGTCGCGCCCGGACCGCGGGTGACGAAGCATACGCCGGGCCGGCCGGTCAGGCGACCTTCGGTCAGCGCCATCATCGCGGCCCCCGCCTCCTGACGGCAGACGGTGACCTCGATCGACGAGTCGTACATGGCGTCGAGCGCGGCAAGATAAGACTCGCCCGGAACGCAGTAGACCCGCTCGACGCCCTGGGCCGCGAGCTGGTCGACGAGAATCTGCCCGCCGGTGCGGGGACGCTGAACGGGCATGGGAGGTGATGATCCTTCGAAAGCGAATGTCGCGACAGTCTAGGCGGCGACCGGGACGGAGGGCAATCGGGCCGACGAGGCTTCAAGACATGGCGCTGGTCCCATGATCGGCTGCGGCGATGAGGCGCGGCTCCTCCGCCTTGCATCCCGCCCCCCTTCCCGCCATTGTCTGCGTTATGGCCGTTCCCGTCGACCGACCCGCCGAAACCGGCGCTCTGGCGAATCTCAACGCGCGCTCGCGCGAAATCTTCCGCCGCATCGTCGAATCGTATCTCTCGACCGGCGAACCGGTCGGGTCGCGGCATCTGTCGCGCATGCTGCCGATCTCGCTGTCGCCGGCCTCGGTGCGCAACGTGATGCAGGATCTCGAGGAGCTCGGCCTCATTTACGCGCCGCACGCCAGCGCCGGCCGCCTTCCGACCCAGCATGGCCTACGCTTCTTCGTCGACGCGCTCTTGGAGTTGGGCGACCTCGGCCGCGAGGAGCGGGCCAGGATCGACAGCCAGGTGCGCGCGGCCGCCGAGGGCGGCGGCTTCGAGGGCGCTCTGGCCGAAACGACGAGCCTGCTATCCGACCTTACGCACGGCGCGGGCGTGGTGTTGACGACCAAGACCGATCTGAGACTGAAACACGTCGAGTTCGTGCGGCTCGAGCCCGACCGGGCGCTCGCTGTGTTGGTCGCCGAGGACGGCTCGATCGAAAACCGAGTGATCGCCACGCCCGAAGGCCTGCCGGCCTCCGCGCTTCAGGAGGCGGGCAGCTTTCTCAACGCCAGAGTGCGCGGCCGCACGCTGTCGGAGGCGACGGCGGAGATCGAGACGGCGCGGCGCAAGGCGCGGCAGGAACTCGACGAGATCGCGGGCCGCCTCGTGGATGCGGGCCTCGCCTCATGGTCCGGGGTCGCTGGATCACGCGAACAGCTGATCGTGCGCGGTCAGGCCAATCTGCTCGACAACGTGCGCGCAGCGGAGGATCTGGAGCGCATCCGAACGTTGTTCGCCGACCTCGAGACCAAGACGGACGTCATCGATCTTCTGCACCGCGCCGAAACCGGCGACGGGGTCAAGATTTTCATCGGCTCCGAGAATAAGCTATTCTCGCTCTCGGGGTCGTCGATGATCGCCGCGCCGTTGCGTGGCGGCGATCATCGGATCGCCGGCGTGCTCGGCGTCATAGGACCCACGCGACTCAATTACGGCCGCATCGTGCCGATGGTGGAATACGCCGCTCAGGTGCTGGGCGAACTGAAGCGGTCCCGCTAGCGGCGCGTTCATGCGGCCCAAACAGGGGAGAGCCATGTCGAACGTCGGGACGGCGCCGCGCAGCCTTAGCGAAACGTTCGAACATCTGAGGGCGAAATGGGCCTCCATCACCGCTTTCGGGGTGCTGCTGGTGGTTCTGGGCTTCGCCGCGCTGTTCTTCTCCCTGATCGCGACCATCGCGACCGTGACGCTCAACGGCGTGCTGTTCCTCATCGGAGGCACAGCCGAGATCGCCATCGGCATGCACTCGCGCAGCTGGGGCCGGTTCTTCCTGTGGGTGATCGGCGGAGCGCTCTATCTGGCGGCCGGCGTGATTTGCATCGTCAACCCGGTGTTCGCGTCGGTCGTGCTGACCCTCATGCTCGGGGCGGGACTCATCGCCGCCGGCCTTGTCCGGATCTACCTTGCGACCGAGCTTCCCGCTGGCCAGCCCCGGCTTCTCGTTTTCGTCGCCGCGGCGGTGACGATCCTGCTTGGTTTGATCATCATCGTCAATCGCTGGCCGCTGGACAGCGTCTATGTGTTGGGAACTCTGCTCGGCGTCGACCTGCTGTTTCACGGCGTCGGCTGGGTGAGCTTTGGTATGGGACTGCATGCGCGGAGCTGACCCCTTCGGGGTCTCGGCGATCAGGTGAGGAGAAAAAAAATGGCGAAGTGGGTCTACAGTTTCAGCGCGGACCGCGCCGATGGAAGGGCGGAGATGAAGAACCTGCTCGGCGGGAAAGGGGCCAATCTGCACGAGATGGCGTCGCTCGGTCTGCCCGTGCCGCCGGGCTTAACCATCACGACCGAAGTCTGCACCTACTTCTACGCCAACGGCAAGACCTATCCGCCCGATCTCGCGGCGCAGGTCGACGCGGCCGTCGCCGAGGTCGAGCGGCAGACGGGACGCGTTTTCGGCGACGCGAAGAATCCGCTGCTGCTCTCGGTGCGCTCCGGCGCGCGCGCCTCGATGCCCGGCATGATGGACACCGTGCTCAACCTCGGGCTCAACGACGCCTCGGTCGAGACGCTGGCCAAGTCGTCCGGCGACGAGCGTTTCGCCTTCGACAGCTATCGCCGCTTCATCCAGATGTACTCGCACGTCGTGCTCGACGTCGACGACCACGAGTTCGAGGACATCCTCGAATACTACAAGGACGGCAAAGGCTACTCGCTCGACACCGACCTCAACCCGAAGGATTGGCGCGCGGTCATCGTCGACTACAAGGCCAAGGTCAACGAAGCGACCGGCAAGCCCTTCCCGCAGGAGCCGAAGGATCAGCTGTGGGGCGCGATCGGCGCCGTCTTCTCGTCCTGGATGAACCAGCGCGCGATCACCTATCGCCGGCTGAACAACATTCCCGCCGATTGGGGAACCGCCGTGAACGTGCAGGCGATGGTGTTCGGCAACATGGGCGAGACGTCGGCGACCGGCGTCGCCTTCACCCGCAACCCTTCGACCGGCGAGAACGCGCTCTACGGCGAGTTCCTCGTCAACGCCCAGGGCGAGGATGTGGTGGCGGGCATCCGCACGCCGCAGAACATCACCGAAGCCGCGCGCAAGGCCGCCGGCTCCGACAAGCCCTCGCTCGAAGCGCTGATGCCGGCCGTGTTCAAGCAGTTCGCCGACACGACGAAACTCCTGGAAAAGCATTACAAGGACTTGCAGGACCTGGAGTTCACCGTCGAGCGCGGCAAGCTCTGGATGCTGCAGACGCGCAATGGCAAGCGCACCGCGCGCGCAGCGCTCCGCGTGGCGGTGGAGATGGCCAACGAAGGCCTCATCTCGCGCGACGACGCGATCACGCGGGTCGAGCCGGCCACGCTCGACCAGATGTTGCATCCGACCCTTGATCCCGAGGCGAAGCCCGCGCTTCTGGCGACGGGCCTCCCCGCCTCGCCGGGCGCCGCGAGCGGCGAGATCGTGTTCTCGGCCGACGACGCGGAGGCCGCGCGTCAGGCGGGGCGAAAAACGATCCTGGTGCGCGTCGAGACGAGCCCTGAGGACATTCACGGCATGCACGCCGCCGAGGGCATCCTGACGACGCGCGGCGGCATGACGTCGCACGCGGCCGTCGTGGCGCGCGGCATGGGCAAGCCCTGCGTCGCCGGCGCGGGCGCGATCCGCATCGACTACGTGAAGCAGACGATGACCGCAGGCGGCGTCACGCTCAAGAAGGGCGACGTCATCACCATCGACGGCGGCGCCGGGCAAGTCATGCAGGGCGCGGTTCCGATGGTGAAGCCGGAGCTCACCGGCGATTTCACCACCCTGATGGGCTGGGCCGACGCGGTCAGGCGGATGAAGGTGCGCGCGAACGCCGAGACGCCGCTCGACGCGCGGGTCGCCCGGTCGTACGGCGCCGAGGGCATCGGCCTCTGCCGCACCGAGCACATGTTCTTCGAAGGCGAGCGCATCGTCGCGGTGCGCGAGATGATCCTCGCCGATGACGAGGCGGGGCGGCGCGCGGCGCTCGCCAAGCTCCTGCCGATGCAGCGCCAGGACTTCGCCGAGCTGTTCGAGATCATGACCGGCCTGCCGGTCACGATCCGCCTGCTCGATCCGCCGCTGCACGAGTTCCTGCCGAAGACGGACGAGGAGATCGACGAAGTCGCCAAGGACCTGGGCGTCAGCGCCGACAAGCTGCGCGCGCGTTCCGCCGAGTGGGCCGAGTTCAACCCGATGCTCGGCTTCCGCGGCGTGCGGCTGGCGATCCGCTTTCCCGAGATCGCCGAGATGCAGGCGCGCGCCATTTTCGAAGGCGCGGTCGAGGCCGGCCGCAAGACCGGCGCGCCGGTCACCGCCGAGATCATGGTGCCGCTCGTCTTCGGCCGGCCCGAGCTCGATTCGGTCAAGGCGATCATCGTCGCCGTGGCCGAGGCGGTCGCCAAGGAGACCGGCGTCACGGTGCCCTATCAGGTCGGAACCATGATCGAGCTGCCGCGCGCGGCGCTGAGGGCAGGCGAGATCGCCGAGACGGCCGAATTCTTCTCCTTCGGCACCAACGACCTCACCCAGACGACGCTCGGCGTCTCGCGCGACGACGCCGCCTCGTTCCTCGGGATCTATACGGCGAAGGGGCTCCTGCCCTCCGACCCGTTCATTACGCTCGACACGGCAGGCGTCGGCGAGCTCGTCAAGATCGCCGCCGAGCGTGGCAAGGCGACGCGGCCCGGCCTCCATCTCGGCATTTGCGGCGAGCACGGCGGCGATCCGGCGTCGATCGCCTTCTGCGAGACGGTGCATCTCGACTATGTCTCGTGCTCGCCGTTCCGCATCCCGATCGCCCGCCTCGCCGCGGCGCAGGCGGCCCTCGGGCGGAAGGCGCATTCGACGGCGTGAGAGCGGGTTCGAGCCAGGATTGAGCAGGGCGCCCGAGAGGGCGCCCTGCTTCTTGCCAGCATGTTGCGCAACGCGATCGATGTGGCATAGTCGCAGCCAGCGACGCTGAGTTATGCGCGCTTCTCGCGAACGCGCGGGATGACGACAACAGAGGGGAGGAGGCGTCGACATTGGCGAACCTCTCGCTGCGCAGGATTGCGAAGCGGTTCGGCGCCACGGAGCTATTTCGAGACTTCGATCTCGACGTGGGGGACGGCGAATTTCTGTGCCTTCTCGGCCCGTCAGGCAGCGGCAAGACGACGCTGATGCGGATTATTGCCGGGCTGGAGGAGATCGACGACGGGGACGTCTTCCTGGCGGGTCGCGACATTTCCCGGCTGCAGCCGCGCGACCGCCGCATCGGCATGATGTTTCAGGGCTACGCGCTCTATCCGCACATGTCCGTGCGCGAGAATCTCGCCTATCCCCTGCGGGTGAGGCGCGCGCCGCGCCGCGAAATCGGCGAGCGCGTCGAGGGCGTCGCGCGACTGCTCGGCATCGAACCGCTCCTCGACCGGCGGATCCAGGCGATTTCTGGAGGGGAACAACAGCGGGTGGCGATCGGCCGCGCGATCGTGCAGAAGCCCGACCTCTACCTGCTCGACGAACCGATCAGCAATCTGGACGCCAGTCTGCGCGAGACAGTCAGGACCGAGGTGCGCCGCCTGCAGCGCCAACTGGGAGCCACGATGATCATGGTCACCCATGACCAGATGGACGCGCTCGCCGTCGCGGACCGCATCGCCGTGCTCGGCAAGGGCGTCCTGCGACAAATCGGAACGCCCGAGGAGCTTTATCAGAAGCCGGCCAATCTGTTTGTTGCCGGCTTCATCGGCAGCCTGCGGATGAACTTGCTGTCATGCCGCTACGCGGGCCGGAACTCGCGCGTTCTGGAAGGAAGGGGATTTCAGTTTCCGCTTCCGACGGGGGCGGAGAAGAGTCTGCCGAACGAGGAAGGGCAAGTGATGCTTGGCTTCCGACCGGAGGAGACGGAAATTCACCGCTCTAGGCAGGAAGGAACGCTGCCCGCAACAGTGGAGACGGTGCATTTCCAGGGCGATCGCCTCATTTGCCAACTCCGCCTCGGCGCAGAGTCGATCCAGGTGTCGACTGCGGCGCGCGGAAACCTTGCGCCGTACGCGGCGGTTTGGGTGAACGTGCCGCCGAGCGGAATTCATATTTTCGATCGGGAGAGCGGCGCGCGGCTCGGCAGCCACGGCGCCGTTGAGACCGAGCCGAGCGCGCGGCGATCTTGACCGCGCAAACGGCATCGTGCGCAGGCGCCAAAGCCTGAACAGGGAGGAAGAAGATGAGCGGCAAATCGAGCGACATTCAGCGCAACCCGGGCGCGGTCTCCAGTGGCCTCAGCCGACGCAATGTTCTGCGCGGCGGCGCAGGCCTCACGCTGGGCCTGACCGGCGCGTCATTGGTCGGCGGCCTCTTCCCGGAAGAGGCATGGGCCGCCGGCCTCGTCAACATCGAGGTCGACGCCGGCCAGAACGAGAATCCCTTCCGCTGGAACACCGACGCCATGAAGAGCAAATTCGGCGCAGACATCAAGATGATCGGGCTGCCCTTCGTCGGCCAGTACGAAAAGCTGGTGTCGGAGCTGACGGCCCGCTCCGCCGCCTACGACCTCTTGGTCTTCCCTCCGTATTTCCTCGGGGACTTCGTGGCCCTCGGGTTCCTGAAGGAACTCGATCCCTATTTCGGCCTGCTCGATCCCCAGATCGGCGACGACTACATCCCCGTCTACAAGGACCCGGTCATCAAGCGCGACGGCAAGACCTACGCGCTGATGTACGACGGCGACATGCTCCAGGTGGCCTACCGCAAGGATCTGTTCGACGATCCGTCGGAGCAAAAGAACTTCAAGGCCAAATACGGCTGGGACCTCGCTCCGGCGAAGACCTGGGACCAATTCATGCAAATCTCCGAGTTTTTCACTCGGCCACCGAACCTCTACGGCACCGCGTTCTACGCCGCCCGCGGCTTCTGCTACGCCTGGTTCGTCAACATCTTCGCTGGGATGGGCGGGCGTTGGTTCTCGGACGACATGAAGCCCGGCATCAACTCGGAGGCCGGCGTCAAGGCGTTGGAAATGCTGGTCAAGATGAAGGATTACGCCGTGCCGAACATCCTTCAGGTCGACTATCCGGCGCTGAACGAGGTCTTTCTCAACGGCTCGACGGCGATGGTCATTCAATGGAACGACCTGGCTCTCAAGGTCGCGAATCCGAAAATGAGCAATGTGGTCGGCAAGGGAGGATACGCCGCCTGCCCCGTGCGCACCTACCTCCCCTACAGCCGCGTCATGGCGGTGTCGGCCTTCGCAAAGAACCCGGAGGACGCCTATCGGGTCGCCGCCTACATGCAGCTTCCGGACGTGACGATCACCTACGTGTACGATTCGAATTGCGGCCAAGATCCGTACCGGTGGTCGTCGCTCAAGCCCGAAGCCGCGATGAAGGACCACACGGGCGGCCCGTCGCTCGACGCCACCGACGCCAAGATCTACGTCGACGCGATCCGCGAGGGCCTGAAGGCCGGCTATCCTGAACTCGCGATTCCCGGCGCGCCGCGTTACCTGGACATTCTGGACCTCTATGTCAGTCAGGCCTTGGCCGGGAGCCTGAAGCCGAAGGACGCCCTTGACGCGACCGCGCGCGAATGGGCCAGTATCACGGAAGCGGAGGATCCGGATCGGCAAAAGGCGGCTTACGCGGCCTGGGTCAAATCGTTCAAGGACGTAGGCGTCAGCTATTGACGCTGCTCCATTGAGGATGAGGGGGCGGACGGCTCGCCGCGAAATCGCCGGGGCCGTCCGTCTCCTTCCCGCCATGACGAGCGCAAGCGTCTCTGTTCCGGCAGTTCAGCCCCGACGTCGCGGCGATACGGGCCGCAGCTTCGGCTGGCTGATGATTGCGCCCTGCCTGGCGATGCTGGCCGCCAACAGCATCTTCCCCTTGATCTATGCGGTGACGGTCGCCTTTGAGAGCTACCAAGTCCTGATCCCCGTCCCGCACCGGTTTATCGGGCTGCGGAACTTCGAAAGGATATTCTCGGACCCATTGTTCTGGAGCAGCCTCGGCGTAACCGCCTGGTTCATCGCCGGCGTCGTGCTGTTGCAGTTCCCGGTCGGTTTCGGCCTCGCCCTTCTTTTGAACCGGCTGCGTCGCTATCAAGAAATGCTGGCGACGCTTCTTCTGATTCCGACGATCATCTCAACCTCTGTGGCGGCGTTCCAGTGGGTCCAGCTGTTCAACTATCAGTTCGGCCCCATCAACTATCTGCTCGGGCTTTTGCATCTGCCCCAGCCGACCTGGACGGCGGATCCCGCCCTCGCCCTGCCATGCCTGATCTTCGTCGATTTGTGGCAGTGGACGCCGTTCATGACGCTGCTCATGTTCGCGGGCCTCCGGTCCCTGCCGAGCAGCATCATCGACGCGGCGCGCGTCGATGGCTCGACGGCGTGGCAGGTCGTGTGGCGGATCTATCTGCCGCTTTTGAGGCCTGTCATCGGCATCGCCCTCATCCTGCGGATCCTGATGGCCTTCAAGCTTTTTGACATTATCTACGTCCTCACCTCGGGCGGGCCAGGCACGGTCACCGAAAATCTGGCCTTCTTCACCTATGTCCAGGGCTTTCGCTATTTCAACATGGGCTATGCGGCCGCCTTGTCGCTCCTGCAACTGATCGCGGTAGCGGTTCTCGCAAAGCTGCTGATCCGGCTGACACGGCGGGCCAGCGCCGCCACGGCGAAGGAGTAGGTCAATATGAAGCGCAGCGGTTTGACGTTGAGCGATCTCTTGACTTACGCCGCCCTGGCGCTAGCCCTCGTCGTCTTCCTGTCGCCGGTGCTGTGGATGCTGATTACCGCGGTGAAACCGCCGCATGAATGGCTCACGACGCCGCCGATCCTCATTCCTTCCGAACTCCACTGGGCGAACTTCACCGACGCTCTCGTCACGTGGGGCGGAGCGAAGGGATTGGAGGACAGTCTGATCGTGGCGTCGCTTTCGACCCTGCTCTCGCTGCTGCTCGGGGTTCCGGCCGCTTATGCCCTCGGGCGCTTCAATACCGGCGGAGAGAACCTCTCCTTCACCGTCCTCAGCATCCTTTTCATGCCGCCGGTCGCGGTCGCCATTCCGATGTATCTGTTTTGGTCGGCGCTCCGCTTGCTCGACAGCTACACTGCTTTGATCTTGCAGTACACTGTGTTCAACCTTCCCTTCATCGCCTGGGTTCTGAAGAGCTTCTTCGAGGACATCCCCCGGGGCATGGAGGAATCTGCCCTGGTCAACGGCGCCACGCGCTGGCGCGCATTCTGGCAGATTGCCGTGCCTCTGGCGCGTCCGGCCGTGCTCGCGGTGGCCGTGCTCGCCTTCATCTTTTCCTGGAACGAATTCTTCTTTGCCCTCATCCTCACCCGCGCCAATGTAACCACCTTGCCGTTCATTCTGCCGGTGCTGATGGAAGGTCACAACATATTGTGGGGCGACATCGCCGCCCTCGCGACTCTCGCCGCGCTGCCGGTGGTGATCCTGGCCTTCGCCCTGCAAAGGTATCTGGTGCGAGGCCTGTCGTTCGGGACGGTGCGCTGATCCTTCGAGACGCGCCTTCGGCGCTCCTTGAGGCATGAGGATTCCTACCGGCGCGACAACTACCGACCTCGTCCTGAGGCGCCGCGAAGCGGCCTCGAAGGACGCGATCGAGCGATCCAACCGGATCTATTATCCGGCCGAATCGAGCCGGGCGCAGAACGCCTCGAACGCCCCCAGCGAAGCGTAAGCCTTCTGCGTGCCGCGCCGCGTCACGGAATCGGCTGCGTATCGGCTCGCCATCCGCAGCGCCTCCTCGGGCTTCGCGGTGACGCTGTAGCGCGCGAAGGCGCCGACAAAGGCGTCGCCCGCGCCGGTCGTGTCGACGGGCTCGGTATGGACCGGATCGATGCGCCGGACGAAGAAAGACGTCGCCAGCAAGGCGCCGCGCGCGCCCATCGTGACAATGATGGTTTTCAGGCCCCTGTCGTTCAGACTGCTGGCGGCCGCGACAATCTCGGCCTCGCTGTCCACGGGCATGCCGGCGAGGATCGCGAGTTCGGTTTCGTTCGGCACGAAGAAGTCGACGTCGATGATGCGCTTAAGATCGAGCGCCGTCGTCGCCGGAGCGGGATTGAGCAGCGTCTTGACACCGTGGCGCTTGCCGAAGGCGATCGCGGCGTAAACGGTCTCGAGCGGTACCTCGAGCTGCAGCAGGATGAGGTCGCAATTCTTCAGCGCCTCGGCCGCCTCGTCCACGTCGGCCGGGGAGAGCTCGGCGTTGGCGCCCTTGATGATCAGGATCGCATTCGCCCCGGAAGGGTCGACGATGATCGGCGCAACCCCGCTCGAGCGACCCTTCACCCGATGAACATGGGTCGTGTCGATGCCGAAGCTCGCGAGATTGTCGACCGTGCCCTGGGCAAACATATCGTCGCCGACCTTGCTGACCATCACGACGGAAGCGCCGAGCTTGGCCGCCGCCACCGCCTGGTTGGCGCCCTTGCCGCCGAAACCCATCTCGAAGCTCGGCGCCTCGAGCGTCTCGCCAATGACCGGCATGCGCGACGCATAGGCGATCAGGTCGACCATGTTGCTGCCGACCACGCCGATCCTCGGACTTCGCATTTGCGTTTCCTCCATGTCGGCGGCCGACAAGCAAGCGGGGCCGTGCTTGCGGCAGCCGGTGCCGTCAAACCGGGCGCCTTCGAATCGTATGCCTTCCTGGAAATATGGTGGCAAGGCCCAGCATGCCTGTCAGCGCAGCCATGAAGGGCTAGTGGCGCGATTCGATCATAGTGAAGGGTATGAGCTCAAGCCCGCTTGAGCGGATGTCGCCGCGTCGGGGGCGATGGCGTCCATGTCAGACATCGTGAGCCCTTCTCGGCTTGGCGGCAACACCCCGCTTTGTCTTACTACCAGACAATGCTGTAATCACCGTTTCAAGGACGGCAAGCGCGTCTCGTGTGCCCTCCGCTTCACCTTTCTCAAAATCATCCCCCGCTAGCCCCATTGTATTGGTGACGTGGGCGAGACAGAGGACGCGAACGCCCGCGGCGCCAGCGAAAGTATAGAGCGCCGCGGCCTCCATTTCGACTGCGAGAATTCCTTTGCCGCGCGCGGCCTCGATAGCTTCGGCGGTCTCGCGAAATGGAGCGTCAGTCGTCCAGCTTGCACCGACGACGCTATGCGGACCTATCTCCGCGAGCGCGTTAGCAGCGATCCTCACCAGGTCAGGGTCAGCTTCGGCAAACTCAGACGGCGGGGCGTAGTGATAGCTTGTCCCCTCGTCTCGCAATGCGCGGTCGATCACCACAAAATAGGGTGGCGGGCCGGACGGGGTGACCTGCCCTGCCGAGGTCAGACTCACGAGCAACCGGCAGCCGCTGGCGAATAGCTCTTCGGCGACGAGGACGGCGAAGGGCGCGCCGACCACACGGCCCACGATTCCGACGCGATGCTTTCTAAGATCAAAGGTGTCGAGCTCGGTGTGATAGCAGGGCCAGCCCGCGAATGGCTTTGCTGCGCCGCTCTGGCGTAAGCGGCGCACCAGATCGCCGTCCGGATCGAGAATGCACACGGACGGCGCTTCGACATCCTCCAATCCTTTCTGCCGCCGCGCTTCGCGCAACAGCGCCGAGGGCGCGAAGACTGATTCCGAAGACGTGCGCTTGTTGTCGAGGATGGGCGGCATAACCATGTTAGACGTGGTCCAATTGATGCGGCGATATGCCCAGTGGATTCACGAGCACGACAGACCGTCAGGCCCATTGGGAGCACGTATACACCACGAAGGGAGAGGCCGAGGTCACTTGGTTTCAGGAGACCCCTGCCCCGTCACTGGAACTGATCGCACTCGTCGGGGCTACCCGACAGTCCGCCATTATTGATATCGGCGGTGGCGCTTCCCGCCTCGTCGATCGTCTCGTTTCCGAAGGCTACAGCGATTTGACAGTGCTTGATTTATCGGAGCGGCGCTCGAATGCGCATCGGCCACCAAGCGCAGCAAGTCCATTGGCTCGCCGCCGACGTGACGACATAGGAGCCGTCGCGGACGTATGATGTTTGGCACGACCGAGCGGCGTTTCACTTCTTGACCACTGCGGCCGACCAGTCCGCCTATGTTGCCCGCCTTCATCGCGCGCTGCGGCGCGGCGGTCACGTCATCATCGGCGCCTTCGCGCTTGATGGCCCCGAGAAGTGCAGTGGATTGCCTGTGGCGCGGCGTGACGCCGAAACCTTGGGCAAGGCTCTTGGGGCGGAGTACGTTCTTATCGATACTCGTCGACACGATCACTCCACCCCTCGGGGCGCGAAGCAGCATTTTCAATTCAGCACTTTCCGGCGCGGTGCATAAATCAAGTTTGATGCGGGCATCGTCGGTTGTGAAGGCGCGGCGCGACCCCTTCGGCCCTGGGATCGCAGCGGAAACCGGCGTCGATTCTCCCGCCTCCAAAAAAGACCGATCGCGGTAGGGACGCCCACTACGCTCGGACTGGCAAGCTCACCCGCCCGTCATCGGAGGAAAGAACGCGATTTCCTTCGCCCCGGCGATAGCCGCCTCGTGGAGCGCGTGCACGCGGTCGAGCGCCGCGCGTACGGCCGAAGGCTTCTCGAACGCGTGCGCGTAGCCCTCGCCCTGATGGGACAGCCAGGCGATCAGGTCGGCGACAGTGGCCACCGTCAGCGGCGGGTTCAGCTCTTCCTCCGCCTTGCCGACCCGCTCGCACCCAAGCAAAATAGACCGCTTTCATGCCGCCTCAGTCATTGCCGACATTGTCGTAACTCGCCTTCATATAATCCCAGCCTGTGTAGAGCGTCAGGATCGCCGCGATCCAGAAGAGAACGACCCCGATCATGATCGAGCCCGGCAGTATCTCCTCGCCCGAGCGTCCTACAATCAGGAACCCGAGCGCGATCATCTGTACAGTCGTTTTCCACATTGCGACCGCCGTGACCGGCACCGGGACGCGGAGCTCCGCAAGATATTCCCGGAGTCCCGAGACCAGAATCTCGCGACACAAGATTACTATGGCGGCCCACAGCGTCGCGCCGGAAATTGTCTGGTTCGCGACCAGCATCAAAATAACCGCGGAAACGATAAGCTTGTCGGCGATCGGGTCCAGCATTCGACCGAGGGAGGACTGCTGGGCCCAAGCGCGTGCGAGATACCCGTCGAAAAAGTCAGTAACAGCTGCCGCGACAAAAATCGCCGAAGCCGTTCCGCCAGCCGCCGCTTGCCGCCAGTCGGTCGGGGCGCGCGCGTCGCGCCTGGCGAAGGCCCGGCGGGAAGAGCCGACCGTCAGTCTCTTGGACCGTCGCGTATCGGGATTACGGTGACATCTTACTCAACCGCTTTTTGCCCAGAGGCAAAATGGCCATCGTCCGCTCTGCCTGACCCGTGCTCGGCGTCAAGGCCGAGCCCGTTCGCGGGTCGCCTTCGGCGAGCCTTGACCCCTCCGCGCGGATCAGGCCGTTTGTCAGCCATGGACGCGACGCGCTGGTCCGGCGCAAAAGCGCCGGATCGCGGCGTCGAAGTCCATGGCGAGACGACGCCGCGTCGGAACGGAGTCGTCACCCGAAGGGCCCGGAGCGAAGCGGAGGAGGCGCGCATAGGGCGTCGAAAGACGCCCGTCTTTCGACGGGCTATGGCGCCTTGACGACGACGGGCCGACGTGGCTGGCCGGGTGGCGGCGCCGCGGCGTCCTCCCTTCTCCCGTGTACTACCGAATTCACACGAGTAGAATTCGCAACGCTTTCATGGAGTTGCGAGGCTGGTTGAAAGTAGAACCAAAGCTAGTGGCGCAGGCTGGCCGAGGAGGCGGGAAATTGAATGCCCTCGTCCGGCGCTTTCTGCGCGCTCCGACTTCATGCCCCTTCGTGTCCTCCGCAGCGAAAGCTCTGTCATAACAAAGGCATCCAAGTATAACGAAACAATACGTTTTCGGGAGTCCCGCAGCCGCTTCTGTCGCGGCCGAATCGCACTTCCAAACCTCGGATTTGAGGGGCCCATCCGGCGTCGGAGCCCAATCTCCCTGTTATGCGCGTCCCTCCATCTGTTATCTCACTGTTACGCGCGAATTATCTCCCTGTTATGGTTCTCTTCCGCGTGCACTGCCAATTTTGCCCAACATGTTGTTATTCAAACGGATTTTACCGCGAAACCGGTCCGGAGGCCGCCGATTCTGCCTGTTTTCCGCCTGTTATCAGGGAGCAGGGAAGAATCAGGTCACAAAGCCCCCTCTCCTCCCCGCGCGCGGCGTCTCCGTGCCCTTTGACGGCCCGCCCCTCATCCGGCGCTTCGCGCCACCTTCTCCCGGACGGGAGAAGGAATTCACTCCGCCGCCTCGGCCCGGATCGGGACGTAGTTCAGCACCGGGCCGAGCCAGCGCTCGACCTCGGCTACGCCCATGCCCTTGCGCGCCGCATAGTCCTCGACCTGGTCGCGCTCGACCTTCGCCACCCCGAAGTAATGCGCCTCCGGGTGGGCGATGTAGAGGCCGCTGACGGAGGACGCCGGCCACATGGCGAAACTCTCGGTGAGCCTGACGCCGATCGCCCGCTCGGCGTCGAGCAGGCGGAAGAGCGTCGCCTTCTCGGTGTGGTCGGGCTGGGCCGGGTAGCCGGGGGCCGGGCGGATGCCGCGATAGGGCTCGGCGATCAGCTCTTCCGGCGTGAAGCGCTCCTGGGGCGCATAACCCCACAGCTCGCGTCGCACGCGCGCGTGCATCGCCTCGGCAAATGCCTCCGCGAGGCGGTCGGCGAGCGCCTTGACCATGATCGCCGAATAGTCGTCGTTGGCGCGCTCGAAGCGCCTCGCCGTCGCCTCGTCCTCGACGCCCGCGGTGACGACGAAGGCGCCGACATAGTCCCGCACATGCGCCGGGCCGACAAAATCGGCGAGCGCCACGTTCGGGCGGCCGTCGCGGCGGCCGAGCTGCTGGCGCAAGGTGTAGAGCGTCGCGATCGGCGCCTTCCGCTCTTCGTCCGCATAGAGCGCAATGTCGTCGCCGGTCTGCGCCGCCGGCCAGAAGCCGACGACCGCTTTCGGCTCGAGCCATCTCTGCTCGACGATCCGCTTCAGCATCGCCTGCGCGTCGTCGAACAAGGCCCGCGCCGCCGCGCCCTGTTCGGGATCGTCGAGGATTGCAGGATACCGGCCCTTGAGCTCCCACGTCTGGAAGAAAGGCGTCCAGTCGATATAGCGGGCGAGCTCGGCGAGATCGTAAGAGGCGAACGCCCGCGTCCCAAGGAAGGTCGGCGTCGTCGGGCGATAGGCGCTCCAGTCGATTGGCGCGGCGTTGGCGCGCGCCCTGGCGAGCGGCGTCCGCGTCTTCTCCGCCTCGCTGCGCTCATGCGCCTCGGCGACCTTGCGGTATTCGGCGCGCACCGCCTCGATCGTTGCGGCGCGCGTGTCCGGCGACAGCAGCGAAGAGACGACGCCGACGGCTCTGCTCGCGTCGTTGACATGAACCGCCTGGCAGCGCGCATAGCGCGGATGGATCTTGACCGCCGTGTGGACCCGGCTCGTCGTCGCGCCGCCGATGAGGAGCGGGATGTCAAAGCCCTCGCGCTCCATCTCCGCCGCGACATGGGCCATCTCGTCGAGCGAGGGCGTGATGAGGCCAGAAAGGCCAATGGCGTCCGCTTTCCTCTCGCGGGCGACCGCGAGGATCTTCGAGGCCGGCGTCATCACTCCGAGGTCGATGATCTCGTAGTTGTTGCAGGCGAGCACGACGCCGACGATGTTCTTGCCGATGTCGTGCACGTCGCCCTTGACGGTCGCCATCACGATCGTGCCAGCCGTCCGGCGCGCGTCGCCGCCGGCCTTCTCGGCCTCCATGTAAGGTAGGAGCACTGCGACCGCCTGCTTCATCACCCGCGCCGACTTGACCACCTGCGGCAGGAACATCTTGCCCGCGCCGAACAGATCGCCGACGACGTTCATGCCCGCCATCAGCGGGCCCTCGATCACGTCGAGCGGACGCTTGGCGGCGAGCCGCGCCTCCTCCACGTCAGCCTCGATGTAGTCGGTGATCCCGTTGACGAGGGCATGGGCGATGCGCTTGCCGACCGGCTCGTCGCGCCAGGCCAAGTCCTGCGCCTTCGCCTCCTTCGTCCCGGCGCCGCGGAAGCGCTCGGCGACGGCGAGCAGACGCTCGGTCGCGTCCTGGCGGCAGTTCAGCACCACATCCTCGCAGGCCTCGCGCAGCTCTGGATCGATCTCGTCATAGACCGCGAGCTGACCCGCGTTGACGATGCCCATGTCCATCCCCGCCTGGATGGCGTGGTAAAGGAACACCGCGTGCATCGCCTCGCGCACGGGCTCGTTGCCGCGGAACGAGAAGGACAGGTTGGAGACGCCGCCCGAAACATGCGCGCACGGCAGATCCGTCCGGATCCTGCGCGCCGCCTCGATGAAGGCGAGGCCGTAGCCGTTATGCTCTTCGATGCCGGTCGCGACCGCGAAAATGTTCGGGTCGAAAACGATGTCTTCCGGCGGAAAGCCCGCCTGATCGGTAAGCAGCATGTAGGCGCGGGCGCAGATCGAGACCTTGCGCTCGAAGGTGTCGGCTTGGCCCTGCTCGTCGAAGGCCATCACGACCACCGCCGCGCCATAAGCGCGCACGAGGCGCGCCTGGCGCAGGAACTCCTCTTCGCCTTCCTTCATCGAGATCGAGTTGACGAGGCTCTTGCCCTGCAGGCGTTTCAGGCCGGCCACGATGATCGGAAACTTCGACGAATCGACCATCACCGGGACGCGCGCGATGTCCGGCTCGCTGGCGACGAGATTGAGGAATTCGATCATCGCCGCCTCGGAATCGATGAGCCCCTCGTCCATATTGACGTCGATGATCTGCGCGCCGTTGGCCACCTGATCGCGCGCGACCGCGAGCGCGCCGGCGTAGTCGCCGGCGGTGATCAGTTTGCGGAACTTCGCCGATCCGGTGACGTTCGCCCGCTCGCCGATGTTGACGAAGGGGATGTCGGAGGTGAGGGTGAACGGCTCGAGGCCGGAAAGCCGCATCAGCGGCGCGATGGTTGGGACGGCGCGCGGCTTGATGTTGCGGACCGCCTCGGCGATCGCGCGGATATGGTCGGGCGTCGAGCCGCAGCAGCCGCCGACGATGTTGACGAGGCCGTCGCTGGCGAAGCCGGCGATCTGGGCCGCCATCGTCTCCGGGCTCTCGTCGTACTGGCCGAAGGCGTTCGGGAGTCCGGCGTTCGGATAGGCGCAGACGAGCGTGTCCGCAGCATGGGAGATTTCCTCCAGATGCTCGCGCATCGCGCTCGCGCCGAGCGCGCAGTTGAGACCGACGGTGAAAGGACGCGCATGGCGGACCGAGTGCCAGAAGGCGGTCGGGGTCTGCCCGGAGAGGGTGCGCCCGGAACGGTCGGTGATCGTTCCCGAAATCATCAGAGGCAGGCGAACGCCGCGTTCGGCGAAGACTTCCTCGCAGGCGAAGATGGCCGCCTTGGCGTTCAGCGTGTCGAAGATCGTTTCGATCAGGATGAGGTCGGCGCCGCCGTCGATCAGGCCGCGGATCTGCTCGCCGTAGGCGAGGCGCAAATCATCGAACGTGACCGCGCGGTAGCCGGGATTGTTGACCTCGGGCGAGAGCGATGCGGTGCGATTCGTGGGGCCGAGGGCGCCTGCTATGAAGCGACGGCGGCCGTCGGCCTTTTCGGCTTTGAGCGCCGCCCGCCGAGCCAGCCGCGCGCCGTCGCGGTTGAGGTCATAGACGGCGCTCTGCATGCCATAGTCGGCCTGCGCGATCGAGGTCGAGGAAAAGGTGTTCGTTTCGAGAATGTCCGCTCCCGCCATCGCGTAGGCGAAGTGGATGTCTTCGATGGCTTTCGGCTGGGTCAGCGTGAGAAGGTCGTTGTTCCCCTGCTGATGACATTCGCAGGACGGAAAGCGGTCGCCGCGAAAATGCGTTTCGGTAAGGCCGAGCGCTTGAATCTGCGTGCCCATCGCGCCGTCAAGAATCAGGATGCGCCGGTTCGACGCGTCGCGCAGGGCGTCTGCCGCGGTCTGCTCATGTGCAGAAGCGAAGCCGAAAATCGCGTCGAGGGAATCATTCATGTCTGAACCGCCGCTCATCCTGCTACATAAGCACATAAGCATATCCTTATGTCGAAGCAAGTTTTCCGCGTCGAAGCCGGCCGGATGCGAATCGAGCGGCGGGAGCTTTGGTCGTAGATCCGCTGCCGTCGTGCGCGACGGAACCGACAATTTCTTGCCAAGACGACTCGGCCGTGGTCTTTTAGATCCTGTCGATCCGCCGAATGACGCCGCGTTGCGAGGCAAGGCCATGCGGGCTGTCCACCCGGCCATGAGAGCGGAGACCAAAGTGGCGTAACTCCCAGCCGGTCCAGTGCGGATTGGAGTATTGTACAAATTGGCAGGGAAAATGTCGGCCAGGCTGGGAATGATTGTTGCCGTCCGGGATTCGCAAGTCCTTGAGCCCGCTGTCGCTCTACCCGCTGCGGACGGCGCCGTCCGCCCGGCAAAGCTCCAGAGACCCTATTCGCGGATGCGGGTCGACTGGAAGTGGTGCCGCAAACGTCTGAAAAGATTGAATCCGGGAATTGAGATGGCGGCTAGCCGGACGCGTCGAGCCGGTGAGACGCCGCCTCGATGGGCGAGCGGTTCTTCGTCCGAGGCCGGGCCGAGCCGCGGCTCGGCGAAGGGACAGAAAATCGCGCCTAAGGCTTTGAAGGGTTTGAAGGGTTTGAGTCGGCGTCGAAATTTACGGGCGGTCATGATCGCCCTCCTTGTTCCGCCGCAGACGCGGGATCCCGGGCGCGTCGCATTTCCGATGGCTCGCGCCAGGACGAGGTCCGGGCCCTGACGTCCGGCGAGGTCCAGCCGCGACCCAGCTCCCTGAAGGGCGGGATGTTCAGCCGACTTCGCCTATCCCGATCCACACGAGCACGAACCAGGAATTGACCCATGGCTGACAAGGCCGACGAACCGCTGAAACGCCCCTCGATCACCGATCAGGAGGCGCTCCAGTATCATTCTCGCGGCCGCGCTGGAAAGCTCGAGATCGTGGCCACGAAACCGATGGCGACCCAGCGCGATCTGTCGCTCGCCTACACGCCCGGCGTGGCGGTTCCGGCAAAGGCGATCGCCGCGGACCCTTCGACCGTCTATGATTATACCTCGCGCGGCAACATGGTCGCCGTCATTACGAACGGAACCGCCGTCCTCGGCCTCGGCAACCTCGGGGCTCTCGCGTCCAAGCCCGTGATGGAAGGAAAGGTGGTGCTGTTCAAGCGCTTCGCCGACATCGATTCCATCGACCTCGAGCTCGCGACGGAAGACCCGGACGAGTTCGTCAATGCGGTGAAATATCTGGGCCCTTCGTTCGGAGGGATCAATCTCGAGGACATCAGGGCGCCCGAGTGCTTCTACATCGAAGAGCGCCTGCGCGAGATGATGGACATCCCGGTTTTTCACGATGATCAGCACGGCACGGCGATCATCGCCGCAGCAGGAATGGTCAACGCGATCTATCTCACGGGCCGCGACATCAAATCAACGCGCCTCGTGTGCAATGGCGCGGGCGCCGCAGGCATTGCATGCCTCGACCTGATCAAGGCGATTGGTTTCGAGCCGTCGAACGTCATCCTCTGCGACACCAAAGGCGTCGTCTATCGCGGTCGTCAGGAGGGCATGAACCAGTGGAAGTCGGCTCATGCTGTCGACACCACACGGCGAACTCTTGACGAAGCGATGGTCGGCGCGGACATCTTCTTCGGTTTGTCGGCCAAGGGCGTCTTGACGCCGGAGATGGTCAAGACGATGGCCCCGAACCCGATCATCTTCGCCATGGCGAATCCGGATCCCGAAATCACGCCAGAGGACGCCCACAAGGCGAGAGAGGACGTGATCATCGCAACCGGCCGCTCCGATTATCCGAACCAGGTCAACAATGTCCTGGGCTTCCCCTACATTTTCCGTGGCGCTCTCGACGTCCGCGCCAAAACGATCAACATGGAGATGAAGATCGCGGCGACGCGGGCGTTGTCCGATCTGGCTCGGGAAGACGTGCCTGACGACGTCGCTGCCGCGTACCGTGGCGCTCGGCCGAGGTTCGGTCGCGAGTACATCATCCCCGTTCCTTTCGATCCCCGCCTCATCCATGTCGTGCCGATCGCGGTGGCGAAAGCGGCGATGGCCTCGGGCGTGGCCCGCCGTCCGATCGTCGATCTCGCCGCATACAAGGCGCAGTTGTCGGCGCGGCGGGACCCGATCGCCGGCGCGATGCAGCGGATCATCGAACGCGTTCGCCGAACGCCGAAACGCGTCGTGTTCGCCGAGGGCGAAGAAGAACAGGTCATTCGCGCCGCCTATTCCTTCGTCAATCAGGGTCTCGGCGCCGCGGTTCTGGTCGGCCGCGAAGAACGCGTACGGGCTGCAGCGGAGGCCTCGGGGCTCGATCTCGGCGACAAGGGCATCGAGGTGCATAACGCCAGGCTTTCCCAGCGCAACGCGCTTTATGCGCAGTTCCTCTATGAAAGGCTGCAGCGCAAAGGTTATCTGTTGCGGGATTGTCAGCGCCTGATCAATCAAGACCGCAATTACTTCGGCGCGGCGATGGTGGCGCAGGGGGACGCCGATGCGATGGTGACCGGCGTCACTCGAAATTTCTCGATCGCTCTCGAGGAGGTGCGGCGGGTAATCGACGACAAGCCCGGTCATCGAGTGGTCGGCGTCTCCATCATCATATCCCGTGGCCGACCGATCCTCGTCGCCGACACTGCGATCACAGAAATGCCGACGGCGCAGGATCTGGCCGACATAGCGATCGAGGCCGCGGGGGTAGCGCGGCGGCTCGGTTACGAGCCGCGCGTCGCCATGCTGGCATTCTCCAACTTCGGACATCCGCTCGGCGAGCGCACTCAGCGCGTGCAGGAGGCGGTCCGCATTCTCGACTCGAGACGGGTCGATTTCGAATACGACGGCGAGATGGGCGCGGACGTCGCACTCAACAGGGAACTGATGGCGCCCTATCCGTTCTGCCGATTGAAGGACACCGCAAATGTACTGGTCATGCCGGCCTTCCACTCTGCCGCCATCTCGACCAGAATGTTGCAGGAACTCGGGGGCGCGACCGTGATCGGGCCCTTGATCGTCGGATTGGAGAAGCCGGTGCAGATCGTTTCGCTCGGCGCAAAAGACTCCGACATCGTCAACATGGCCGCGATGGCGAGCTTCAATATCGGCGGATGAGCGAGTCGATCCAACCTATCCGAAATCCACGGTCGTGGTCTCCGGCCTCACAGATGCGCGCAGATATATTGCTTCCGGAAGCTCAGCAACCTGGCCGACGAGCCGGACGGTTTCTCGCCAAAACTTGCCGAGCAGGCGCCGACGCCGACGCCCGGGTCCGCCTGTCGCCATCGCGGTCGGGAACGTCTGCCGGCCGCCGTCCGGCCGCAGAAGATGATCTTGAACGGCGACCGCTGGCGTGAGCTGATAGACGCGCAGTCCGAGGCGGCGAGGGTCCCTGGGGAACAAAGAATAATCCGCGGGAAGGACCGGGCGCGCCGTCAACTCGAGGTAGCGTTCGGCGCCCTCGCGCGAGAGGATATATGCGGCACTGCTCTCGTGGCGCGTATAGAGCCGCGCCACCTCGCGTCCGCAAAAGATTGCCCGTCGCTCTCCCAGCTTCACTTCTTGAAAGTAGGTGTCGAGCTTCATCGAATGCGCGTCGGGTGGAATCCAGCCTTCCGAATCAACGAGCGCGCCGAAGCCAGGGCACAGATGGACGTCGTCCTCGAGAAAGCAAGCATGCGCGTCCGAGCGCTTCAAGAACAGTCGCCAGGCGATCCGATGGCTCTCGAGGCACGCCACCTCGAAGCGCGTCAGACCCTTTGGTGTTTCAGGCTTCTTGGCGCCATCGACCGCCGCCAACCGCTCAAATCCGACGTTGGTGAGTTGGTCGCGCATATGCGCGAGGCGCTCCGGATGCCGGTCGAGATTGATGACATAGACCTTCATGAAGTGCCGGATCGCGCTTTTCTCAAACCTTCATTTGCGCCCCGAGTTCGACAACTCTGTCGGACGGCAGATTGAAGAAGTCGGGTGCGCTCGCGGCCTGTTTGGTCATGCTGATGAAAAGCCGATCTTGCCATTGTGGCATGCCAGACTTGGGCGCCGTCTTGAGCGTCCGGCGGCCGAGAAAGAACGAGGTCGTCATGATATCGAACTTGAGGCCGGCCTTGCGCATGGCGGCGAGCGCCCGCGGTATGTGCGGCTGCTCCATGAAGCCGAAGTGCAACGTGACCAACGTGAAGTCAGGCGAGAGCGGAGCGATCTCGAATCGGTTCGCGTCGGCGACGCGCGGCGTCGTCTCGGTGCGGACGTTCAGAAGCACGACGCGCTCGTGCAAAACTTTGTTGTGCTTGAGATTGTGCATAAGGGAGGACGGCGCCGAGGTCGGATCGTTGGTGAGGAACACCGCCGTCCCCGGCACCCGCACCGGCTTCGACTTCTCTAGCATTTTGATGAGGTCGGGCATCGGGATGCTGTCGCGATGCGTCTTGGCGTTGAGGATGGCGCTGCCGCGCGACCATGTCCACATCAGGATGAACATCGATCCGCCTAGCATCAACGGAACCCAGCCGCCGTCCAGCACCTTGTAGAGGTTAGCGATGAAAAAGCCGGCGTCGATCGAAAGGAAGGCGCAGACCAGAGCCAGCGCCGCCCAAAGCGGCCAGCGCCAAAGCTTCCAGACGACAAAGAAAGCGAGGGCGGTCGTCGCGACCATCGTGCCGGAGACCGCTATGCCGTAGGCGTTGGCGAGGGCGTCCGAGGAGCGGAACAACAGCACTAGCGCCAGCACTCCGAGCAGCAGAATGCGGTTCACGCGCGGGATGAAGATCTGGCCTTCCTGGATATCCGAGGTGTGGACGATCTCGAGCCTCGGCAGAAGACCGAGCTGGATCGCCTGGCTCGCGAGCGAGTAGGCGCCGGTGATCACCGCCTGGCTCGCGATGACAGTGGCGGCGGTCGACAGGATGATCAACGGCATCAGGCCCCACCCCGGCGCCAGAAGATAGAACGGATTTGCGACCGCCTTCGGGTCGTTGAGGATCAGCGCGCCCTGGCCGAGGTAATTGCAAATGAGCGCCGGCAGGACGAGGAACAACCAGGCCGCCTGGATCGGCCGCCGGCCGAAATGGCCCATATCCGCATAGAGCGCTTCCGCACCGGTGACCGCGAGAAAGACGCTGCCGAGGATGATCACGCCGATCACGCCATGAGCGTGCACGAAGCCGAGCCCGGGAAGCGGGCTCAGCGCTTCCAATATGCTCCAGACTGTAGCTATGTGGAACAGGCCGAGCACGGCGTTGATGAGGAAAAAGGCGACCATGATCGGCCCGAAGAACGCAGCCACGCCCGCGGTGCCTCTGCTCTGGGCGGTAAAGAGGAGCACGAGAATGACGACCGTCGCGGGCAAGACATAGGGCGCGAGATCGGCGTTGACCTGTTTCAGACCTTCGAGCGCGGAGAGGACGGAAATCGCCGGCGTGATGATCGCGTCTCCCGAAAACAGCGCTGATCCGGCGACGCCGAGCAGAAATGCGATCATGGTGCGCTGGCCGAGCGCGCGTTGGGCCAGCGCATTCAACGACAGGATGCCGCCTTCGCCCTTGTTGTCGGCCTGCATCAGAAAGAGCACGTATTTCGCAGTGACGACGATCAGGAGGGCCCAGATGATGAGGGAGACGACGCCGACGACCTCCGCCGGGCCAAGCGGCGCGTCCTTCAACTGGCCGAGAGCGGCATGCAGCGCGTAGAGCGGGCTCGTTCCGATGTCGCCGAAGACGACGCCGATCGAGCCGAGCGCGAGGATCCAAAAGCTGCCGGTCGAGGGGTCGCCGTGTGCGGCTTCGGCGTGACGAGTCGAAGGCGGACCGGCCTCCCTCGATACGGGTTGGGACATCCAGACAAAACCTCTAGGGCGTCGGCGGCGGCCGGCCCCCCGTCGAAACGGCGCGTGTCTATACTCTCCGGCGCGCTGCGCGGGAAGGGCCGGGGCTTCCGCCTCTAGCGGCGCCGGCGCCGGTTTTAAGGCGACCGCGCCGTCAGGGATTCGCCGTCGTCCGCCCGGCGTGCTGAGCCAGCAAGGCGGCAAAAGCCTCGGGCCTTTCGATATTCGGCACGTGGCCCGCCCCCCGGACGATCTCGAAGCGGGCGCCTTTGATCAGGCCGGCCGTCTCGCGCACGAGCGGGACGGGCGTCGAACCGTCTTCCTCCCCCACGAGACAAAGTGTCGCAGCCTGAATTTTTCCGGCGTACGGCCGCAGGTCCGCGCGCTTCAACGCCCCGCAGGCTGCGAGATACCCATGTTTCGGGGTCCGCGTCAGCATCGCCCTCCAGCCGGCGAGTTCGTCCTTGCGGTTGGCGCGGAAGTCGGCGGTGAACCAGCGCTCGAGAACGGAGTCCGCGATCGCCTCGATCCCGCCGCGCTCGATGTCGGCGATCCGCGCGTCCCAGGACTCGTCGGTCCCGATCTTGGCCGCGGTGTCGGAAAGGACGAGCGCGGCGAAGAGTTCGGGCCGCTGGCGATAGAGCTCCTGCGCGATCAGGCCGCCGATCGAAAGCCCGACAATCGTCGCGCGCGCGACGCCGAGCCTCTCGAGCAGCGCGGCGAGGTCGCGCGCGTAGTCGGCCATGTCGCACCGGTCGGGGCCGAGTTCGGAGAGGCCGTGGCCGCGCTTGTCGTAGCGGGCGATGCGGAACTCGGGCGAGAGAATGCGCGCGACGTCGTCCCAGATGCGCAGGTCGGTGCCGAGCGAATTGATGAAGACGAGCGCCGGGCCGTCGCGGCGCCCCTCGTCGCGGCAGCAGACGACGAGGCCGTTGGCTCGAAGGAAACGCATGGCGTAAATCCCCTTTCGGCGCGGACGCGCTTCCCATAGAAGCCTCGAGAGGCGCAGACAAGACTATTGCTTCGAGGAGGAGGACGGAATGGCGACGGATCCGATCGAGCGCTGGCATGAAATCGTGCGCGCCCGCGATCCGGCGCGGCTCGAGACGCTGCTCGCCGAAGACGTCGTCTTCCTGTCGCCGGTCGTCAACACGCCGCAGCGGGGCAAGGCGATCACGACGAAGTATCTCGCCGCCGCGCTCGCCGTCCTCGGCGGCGCGAACTTCCGCTATGTCGAGCAATGGTTTGGCGAGCGATCGGCCGTGCTCGAGTTCACGAGCTCGATCGACGGGATCGAGGTCAACGGCGTCGACATGATCGGCTGGAACGCCGAGGGCCGGATCGACCGCTTCAAGGTGATGGTGCGGCCCTTGAAGGCGATCGAGGCCGTCCGCCAGCGGATGGCGGCGGCGCTGACGGCCTGAGGCATCGGGCCGCTTGGTCTGGCTTTAGCGCCGGTTTAGCGTCAGCCTCCAATGATTCCAGCCGCTTGCGACCCCGTTTAGCGTCGGCCTGTTTTTCTCCAGGGCGGAGAACAAACCGCCTTCTTTCTGGACCCGCGAGCGGGGATATGCTAGGAATATCTCCGAGGAGCTCACGCCATGTCTCGCGCCGTGATCGGACGTTGGGGGAAGAATCTCGCGATCCGCTTTCCCGTCGATATCGCCGCCGCCGCCGGCCTTCGCGACGGCGAGCGGGTGGAGATCGCGGCTTCGAAGGACGAAGTCGTCATTCGAAAGCTGCCTGCCGAACAAACCATCGACTCAATGTTTGCGGGTCAGCCGCCGCAAGCCTGGCGGGCGCTTTACCGCGAAGAAAAATTCGACTGGGGTCCGGATCAAAGCCGCGAGCGTCTCGAGGAATGAGCGAGCCGGAATATTGGCCTGACGCCGGCGACCTCGTATGGACCGAGTTCGATCCGACGCGCGGCCGCGAGCAGGCCGGCCGGCGGCCAGCGCTCACGGTCTCGCCCAGGGCCCTCGCGCTCAACACCGGATTCGTGTTCGTCTGCCCGATCACGACGCGCATCCGGCTTTTCCCGACCAGCGTCGTCCTGCCGGAAGGCTTGCCGATCGCGGGCGAGATTCTGCTCAGCCATCTTCGCAGCATCGATGCCCTCGCCCGGCCGATCCGCCCGATCGGCGCCGCGATTCCAAGGGCGACCGCGGCGGAGGTCCGCGCCAAGATCGCCGCGCTGATTGCAATATGAGCGGCGGCTCGTCCCTTCTCCCGCTCGCGGGAGACGGTGGCGCCATAGCCCGTCGAAAGACGGGCGTTCTGACGAACGCCCTATGGCGCCGGATGAGGGGCGCGCCGAAAGGCGCGCTCTTGGTCGCGGACCCTCACCCCAACCCTCTCCCGCAATCCCCGGGTCGAGCCCGGGGAGGGCAGGGGGCGCTTTGGCGCCGTCATAGCGTTTGCCTCCAACGATTTCAGTCGCTTGCGTCCTCGCCGAGCGCCGTCGCCTCGTCGTTTTGCGCGGGCGCGAGCAGGGGCGGCGGCAGCGACAGCGGCGGCGCCGGCAGGGCGGGCGCGGCGGGCGGAGCGGGGGCGGCGACGGCCTGGGCGAGGCCGGCGTAGCGGTCGAACTCGCGGGTGAGCTTGATGACCGTCTCGATCGACCTCGGATCGCCGACCTTCAGCGAGGCATAGGCGACGATCATCGCCTCGTTCAGGCGCCGGATCTGCAACTGAGCGAATTCGGCCGGCGGATCGGCGGTGCGGGAGAGGATCGCCGAGACGCGCTCCCGCGCCCGCCGCAAGGAAACCCCTTCCTGCGCCGCCAACTCCTCGATCGACTGGCCGGTCGCCAGCGCCCTGATCAGGCGCGCGTCGCGCATCGCCATTTCGCGCTGCGTCGACCGTTTGCGCTTCGGCTTGAGCTCGCTCTTCCCTTCCGTCTCGGCCATGCAAGTCTCCTACGATCCGACAATAGAACATACCGTTAACATCCTATACCATGAGCATGGCTTTTCAGGAAGGAAATGTTTCGCCGGGACTCGCTGGCGTCCGTACAACTATCTGATTAGATGTAGGAATTCTCGAAGGGCAGCTTCAAACGGGGCACCGCCGGCGCGTTGTGGTCGGGTCATCCATTGCTTCTGATCCGCGCCCCCGGTCCCCGCGCGCGCTGAGCCGGTCGGCGAGGTGGTCATGATCGACCCGACTGTGGGCGGGCGGGCCACGCTAGAGCTTTTGCGCTCGGCCTGGACGCTTTTACCCGCGAACGCACGAAAAGCACGCGATCGCGACAAAGCTCGACGAAGCGGAGTTCGCCCTCAAGGCGTCGAACGCTAGGCTCGCCAGCGAGCTCGGCTTCCGCCTCTGCCAATGCCGGTTCCCGCCGGAGCCGATGCTGTGGGACAACCGCCGGCGGGTTTTTGTGTGCGAGAATTCGAAATGAGGCAGGGTCGACCGGGTCGCGGCTTGAGGGAATTTGCGCCCAGCCCGTCCAAATCGACCGCGAGCGCTCAAAGGCGACGCTTGGCGCCCGTGTTCACCTCGCTCCCGAAGACGGGTTTCGACCCAAAGCAGACCTTCGGCCAGCAGTTTGAGTCCCCGTCCCCGACTGAACACCTTTCAAAAAGGCGGCCGAGGCCAATTGACAAGTTAAGAATTGAGAGGATCGAATGATCGCTCGATAGGGCCGTTCGCCG
>Ga0074044_10000686_pt1 | contig 31725 bp, 31 predicted proteins | sample BogForMeECP23OM1_FD_94443 | JGI IMG/M metagenome (GOLD analysis project Ga0074044, IMG submission 94443) | Bog forest soil microbial communities from Calvert Island, British Columbia, Canada - Bog Forest MetaG ECP23OM1 | ecosystem: Environmental > Terrestrial > Soil > Wetlands ...
CCCAATAGGAGATAAGACACGCGATCCCCATATCCACCGCATAGGTGAAATCCCAAGATGAGAAACGCTGCTGTCGCTTCGATTCCTGCATCGATTTGGTTCCGCGATTGCCGTAGCGACGCTCGCCTTCACTCCGAAACAATCCCAATACGCCAGAACCTCGAGCCACACCGATGCCGACGCTCGGCTTCAAACTCGCGCTCGAAGCCGACCGTCGCTTAGAAGTCAGTCGCTCATGGGTCAGATGAGCTTCTTGTACTCCGGCTTGTAGACGTGGCTGCGGATGAACGCCTCCATGTCGGCGGGACGGTCGACCCGCGCGAGATCGCTGTCGAAGACGAGCTTGGCGACCCGGGCCGCGGTCTTGATCTCGGTTTCCAGGATATTGGCCTGCAGCGGATACAGGAGCCCCTGCTTGAGCAAGTCGGCCGGCACCTGATCGGCCACCGCCGCCGCGGCCTCGATGAACATCTCGTCGGTCACGCGTTTGGCCTCGGTCGCGTAGATCGCCATTCCGACCGCCGGGAAGATGTAGAAGTTGTTCGCCTGGCCGGGCAGAAACGTCTGGCCGTTGAAGTGGACCGGCGGGAACTGAACCCCGGCCGCGTAAATCGCCTTGCCCTTCGACCAGGAGTAAGCCTGCTCGGGCGTGCATTCCGCTTTCTCGGTCGGATTCGACAGTGCAAGGATCACCGGGCGCTCGTTGATCCGCGACATGGCCTCGACGACCTTTTGCGTGAAGGCGCCTCCGATGGTGCTGACGCCGATGATCGTCGTCGGCTTGATGCTTTCTATCGCGGCGACAAAATCATGGGTCGGCGCGTGCGGGTGCGCGTAAGGGCGCTGGAAGTCGACGAGATCCGTGCGCGTCGATACGAGCAGACCGTTGACGTCGAACATGTGCACGCGCGCCTGAGCGTCCTTGAGCGTCAAGCCCTGGCCGACCAGCGCGGTACAGAGCAGGTTGGCGAGGCCAATGCCGGCCGAGCCAGCGCCGAGGAACAGATACTTCTCGTCCTTCAGTTTCGTGCCCTTGAGCTTGACGGCGTTGATCATGCCGGCCAGCGTGATGCCGGCCGTGCCCTGCACGTCGTCGTTGTAGACGCAATATTTGCTGCGGTAGCGTTCGAGCAGATGGACCGCGTCGACTCCGGTCCAATCCTCGAAGTGGATGCAGCACTTGGGGAACACCTCCTGCACCGCCTCCACGAACTCGTCGACGAACGAATAGAGCTCCGCGGTCGGGGGCCGCGTCTTGCGCATGCCAAGGTAAAGCGGGTCGTGCAGGTATTGCTCGTTGTTCGTCCCCGCGTCGAGATACATCGGCAGGAGGCCTTCCGGTGGGACGCCTGCCGCGGCCGTGTAGAGCTGCAGTTTGCCGATCGGAATTCCCATTCCGTTGGCGCCGAGGTCGCCGAGGCCGAGGATGCGTCCTCCGTCGGTCACGCAGGTGAAGCGCACGTCCTTGACCGGCCAATTGCGCAAGACCTCCTTCACATGCCCGCGTCTTGTCATCGACAGGTACATGCCTCTCGGACCGCGGAAGATGTGGCCGAACTTGAGGCAGGCTTCACCGATCGTGGGGTCGTAGACGATCGGCAGGAAGCGCGCCGGATCGGACATGATCGTGCGGTAGAAGAGCGTTTCGTCGTGGTCGAGCAGATTGACGAGGTAGATGTAGCGGTCGAGATCGGTCGTCTTGTGGCCGAGCTGTTGCATGACCCGGCGAAGTTGGAGATCCTCCGGCTCCGTAGCATCCGGAACAAGCCCGACCAGCCCGAGCGCCTGACGCTCGGCCTCGGTGAAGGCGGTAGACTTGTTGAGCGACGGATCGTGCAGGACATCGACGCCTCGTTTGCCGGCGGCAGTTTTCGAAGCAGTCAAAACAGTCATGGGTTGCTCCTCTCTTGGGGTCGGGGCAGTCGCTGCGGACGGCCCTGCTCAATTCATGGCGACGTAGGGCCTCACCATTTTCTTCGGATCGACGACGCGATCGAATTCGGCCTCCGTCACAAAGCCCAGTTTCAGGGCGGCCGCTTTCAGGGTGAGATCGTTGTCCATCGCGTAGTGGGCGATCTTCGAGGCTTTGTCGTAGCCTATGACGGGCGAAAGCGCCGTCACCAGCATCAGCGAACGCTCGACGTATTCGTTGATCTTCTTGAGATTCGGCTTCGTGCCTTCGATCAGGAACTTGCGGAAGTTGGTGCAGCCGTCGGTCATGATCGTGATGGAATGGGTGATGTTGAAAATCATCAGCGGCTTGTAGACGTTCATCTCGAGATAGCCGCCGGCGCCGCCGAAACCCACAGCCACGTCGTTCGCCATCACCTGCGCCGCGATCATCGTCAGCGCCTCGGCCTGGGTCGGGTTCACCTTGCCGGGCATGATCGAGGAGCCGGGCTCGTTTTCCGGGATGATCAGTTCGTGGAAGCCGGCCCGCGGACCGCACGACATCAGCCGAATGTCGTTGGCGATCTTGTAAAGCGACACGGCCAGCGTGCGCATCGTGCCGGAGAGCTGCACCAGCGCGTCGTGTGCGCCCTGGACGGTGAACTTGTTCGGCGCGGTGACGAATGGCAGGCCGGTGAGCTTGGCGATCTCGGCCGCAGCCGCCTCGGCAAAGCCGGGGGCTGAATTGATGCCGGTCCCGACCGCGGTTCCGCCGAGCGCCAGCCGATAGACCCCCTGCAGCGACGCCTCAAGCCGCTCGAGATCGTCCGCCAGCACGCCTGCGTATCCCGACCATTCCTGGCCAAGCGTCAGAGGCGTCGCGTCCTGCATATGGGTGCGGCCAATCTTGATGATGTCCTTCCATTCCTCGGCCTTGGCCGCAACGGCGACGTGCAGCGCCTGCACCGCGGGGATCAGCCGCTGCTTCACGTTGACGCCCGCGGCGATGCACATGGCGGAAGGAAACGTATCGTTCGACGACTGCGCCATGTTGACGTGGTCATTGGGGTGGACGGGCGCGTGGCTTCCGAGCGGAGTCCCCGCGAGCTGGCAGCAGCGATTTGAGATCACCTCGTTCACGTTCATGTTGAACTGGGTGCCGCTGCCGGTCATCCACACGTGCAAGGGAAACATGTCGTGATGCTGACCGGCCAGGATCTCGTCGCAGACTTGAACGATGAGCCTGTAGGGCTCGTCGGCGAGCCGCTTCCCATCGTGGTTGGCGATGGCGGCTGCCTTCTTGAGGATCGCGTAGGAATGGATCATCTCCCGCGGGATCAGATCCTTGCCGATGCTGAAATGTTCGAGCGAGCGTTGAGTCTGCGCGCCCCAGAGCTTGTCGGCGGGGACCCGAACCTCTCCCAGACTGTCGGTTTCGACGCGAAACTCCGGCATCGGACACCCCGTTGATCGTGGTCTTTAGGCCGCCCTAGTTACTGCAGGAAAGCCCCTCGCCCAATTGCCTGATGGTTTGGTCTGCTAAGACCAATGGACAGGGAACACTTCGGTTCCGCTCCCACTCCACGGACCGCCCCCAGCGACTTATACGGCCAAAATGCGTCGCTTTTGGGAACGCTCTTCCGGAAGACCGAAGTCGAATCGCATACTTGAACAGGCCTTCTGTTGCACAGGCGTCACAATTGCGCGTAATACCGGCTAGGCGCGGCGAATACCGATTCTCGTCGGGGCGTTCGGCCACGCGACAAGGCCGCCATGCCGACGAAGACCGGTAAAGACCTCGAAGAGCTCAGCGCCCTCCTCGCCGAAGTGCAGGCGTTGCGGGAAGACGTCGAGAAGAAAGGCGAGGAGCTCAGGGCCGAATGGGGCGTCGCCGCCGACAAGGCCGCCTCCCGGGCGGTGAACGTCTCCCATTATATCGCGCTGCGCGGCCACGATCTGACCGATCTGCAGCTCCGGCTCGCGGCGCGCGGCCTCTCCTCGCTCGGCCGCAGCGAGGCCAAGGTGATCCAGACCCTCGACGCGCTGATCGTGACGCTGCGCCGCCTGACCGGCGAGACGAACGTCCCCTACCCCGCTCCGGCGCTTGCGCGGGCCGGCGCTGCCGAGCTCGAGGCCGAAGCCGAGCGGATTTTCGGCAAACGGCCGAAGGGGGCGCCGCGCGAGCGGGTGATGGCGACGCTGCCGCCCGAGGCCGCTACCCAGCCCGAGCTGGTCGACAATCTCATCGCCGCCGGCATGGACTGCGCCCGCATCAATTGCGCCCATGACGACGCCGAGGCCTGGGACCGGATGGTCGCGAACGTGCGCGAAGCCGCCTCGCGGCTCGAGCGCCCGTGCAAGGTTCTGATGGACCTCGGCGGCCCGAAATGCCGCATCCAGAGGGTGAAGGCGCCGCCGAAGACCCGTCTCATGCGCGGCGATCGCGTGACTCTGATCGACGAGGTGAAAGAGAAGACGAAGGATCCGATCGCCTTCTCGCTCAACTTCCCCGAACTCGTCGACCAGCTCGCGGTCGGCGCGGAAGTGTTCATCGACGACGGGAAGGCGGCGGCGCGCGTCGTCGCCAAGAGCGCCGGCCGGGCGGAGATCGAGGTCTACGCCGCGCGCGAGAAGGGCGTGCGGCTGAAGCCGGGCAAGGGGATCAATTTCCCCACGACCGAACTCGACCTGCCGCCGCTGACCTCGAAGGATTTCCGCGATCTCGACTTCATCGCGGGGCACGCCGACCTCGTCGGCTTCTCGTTCGTGCAGCGGGTCGACGACGTCGAGCTCCTGCAGGACCATCTCGTCGCCCGCGCGCCTAAACGGGAGCCGCACGCGATCGTCTTGAAGATCGAAACGCCGCTCGCCGTGCGCAACCTGCCGCGCCTCATCCTGCAATCGGCCGCGCACAACCCGACCGCCGTGATGATCGCGCGCGGGGATCTTGCGGTCGAACTCGGCTTCGCCCGCCTGACGGAGATGCAGGAGGAGATCCTGTGGCTCTGCGAGGCGGCCCACACGCCGGTCGTCTGGGCGACCCAGGTGCTCGACAACTACGTGCGCGACGGCATGGCGAGCCGCGCCGAGATGACCGACGCGGCGACCGCGCAGGGCGCGGAATGCGTGATGCTCAACAAGGGGCCGTATCTGGCGGAAGGCGTCGCCTTCCTGCGCGACGTCCTCTCGCGCATGGACCGCCATTTCGCCAAGAAATTCGTCCGCTTCGGTTCGCTGAAAGCGTGGAGCTGAGCGCCGCGTTTTCCCTGTTAAACAGGGAAAGAACAGGGAAAATCGCGTCCGGTCGACCCGATTGCGTCACGAAAAGACATTTGGTTCCAAGCACTTGAGCGAAAGCACCGCTCCTCCGAGCAGGCAACATAACAGGGAAAGAATTCGCGCATAACAGGGAAAGAACAGGCGGCGTTTTCGCGGTAACAGGGAAAACCGCGCCGACGCTAAAAGCGCGCCGGCTGCCCGTTGCAGGCTCCTAGGCGACGCCCTTCGCACAAGGAGGGTCGCTTCTCCAAGAAATTAATCATCCTCGTATATGTGAAATAGCGGAGCTGAAGCGGAAGCTTGACGAACGCCGGCCCTTGTCGTTAGCTAACTTAGCTAATCTGGTTGGCGCGTTCGCAGGAATCCTCCATGCAAAAGGTGACAATTCACGTCGCCAAAACCCAGCTTTCCCGGCTGATCGAGGCGGCGTTATCGGGAGAGGACGTCATCATCGCGAAAGGCGAGAAGCCCGTCGTTCGGCTTGTTCCGATCCCCCAAGGCAAGTTCAAGTTCGGCGTCCTCGAGCCCGGCGCGCTCGGCGACGGCCCCGATTTCTTCGTCCCATTGGACGAGGACGAGCTTGCCGCGTGGGAGGGAGGCTCCTGACCACGCTTCTGCTCGACACGCACGTCTGGGCGTGGACGTTGACCGACGACCGGCGCATTTCAGACCGCGCCCGCCGCGAGATCACCGACGCGGACACAATCTTTGTCAGCGCGATTTCGTTCTTCGAGATCGCGCAAAAAGTGCGCACCGGCAAATGGCCGGAAATGGCGCCCCACCTGGATCGACTGCCCGAGCTCTTGGAAAGCCAACGCGCGATCGCCGCGTCGGTTGAAGCAGCCGACTGCCTGTTGGCGGGCGCCATGGATTGGCCGCATCGCGACCCGTTCGAACGACTCCTGATCGCGACCGCATTGCGTCGCCGCGTTCCGATCGTTTCCGCCGACTTGGTCTTCGACGGTTTGGTCGCGCGAATCTGGTGAGCACGGAGGGCGATCCCATGTCGGCCGAGGCGCTGTTCGCCAGGGAATTCGGCACGCTGCCGGAGCTGATCCGCGCCCATGCCGCCGAGCGTCCCGACCATCCCGCGCTCATCGAAGGCGACGAGACGCTGACCTACGGCGGGCTCGCGGCGCTGATGGACCGCATCGCCTTCGCCCTTGAGCGCGACGGCGTGCGCAGCGGCGATGCTGTCGCCATCTGGGCCAAAACCTCGATCAATTATGTGGCCGCTTTCTGCGGCGTCCTCGCCGCGGGGGCCGCGGTCGCGCCGCTCGCGCCGTCCTCGACTGCGGCGAGCCTCATGATGATGCTCAAGGACAGCGACGCGGGAGTGTTCCTGCTCGACCGCGAGACCGCGGAGGCGCTGAAGGAAGCCGGACGCGAAGCGGCGGTCAAGCGCATCGCGCTCGACGACAGCGACGCCGGCGCGCCCTTCGCGGAATGGATCGGTCCGGACGGCGCGAAACCCGCCGATGTGTCGATTGCCCCCGAACAGCCCTTCAACATCATCTATTCGTCCGGCACGACCGGCGCGCCCAAGGGCATCGTCCAGCCGCACCGCATGCGCTGGGGACAATTCAAACGGCTCCTCTACAAGGACGCCGTGATGGTGATCTCGACGCCGCTCTATTCGAATACGACTCTTGTCGCCTACCTTCCGACGCTGGCGCATGGAAGCACGGCGGCGTTGTTGCCAAAATTCGACACCGGGCAATTCCTGCGCCTCTCGCAGGAGCGCCGCGCCACCCATGCGATGCTCGTTCCCGTGCAATATCGCCGGATCATGGAGCGCGCGGACTTCGGCCAATACGACCTCTCGAGCTACGTGCTGAAGCTCTCGACCAGCGCGCCCTTCCCAGCCGCGCTGAAGACCGACGTGCTCGAACGCTGGCCCGGCGGCCTCGTCGAGATCTACGGTATGACCGAAGGCGGCGGCGCGACGATGCTCGTCGCCCATCAGTTTCCGCAGAAGCTCCACACCGTCGGCCAGCCGATGCCCGGCCACGACATTCGCCTGATCGACGAGGAGGGGCGCGAGGTCGAAAGGGGCAGAGTCGGCGAGGTGATCGGCCGCTCCGAAATGATGATGGCCGGATACCACAACCTGCCGGAAAAGACGCGCGAGGCCGAATGGCGCGACGCCGAGGGGCGGCGCTTCATCCGCACCGGCGATATCGGCCGCTTCGACGAGGACGGCTTCCTGATCCTGCTCGATCGGAGCAAGGACGTCATCATCTCCGGCGGCTTCAACATCTATCCGTCGGACATCGAGGCGGAGCTCGTCCAACACGAGGCGGTCGTCGAGGCCGCTGTCGTCGGCGTCCCGTCTGACCGCTGGGGCGAAACGCCCGTCGCCTTCGTCGCACTTCGACACGGCGCCAGCATCGACGGGCCGGCGCTGATGGGCTGGGTCAATGCGAGACTCGGCAAGACCCAGCGCCTCTCGGCATTATCGATCGTCGACAGCCTGCCGCGCAGCGCGATCGGCAAGGTTCTGAAACGCGAACTGCGTGATCTCCATGCTCAGCCGCAACCCGCGGCGCCGGGCGCCGGACGCGGCTGACGCTGCGCCCGCCCCCCTTGCGGGGGCGGGTTGGTAGCTACAGGCGGTCTCGCGGACGGGACAACGCGACGCAATTACCAGCAGATGAGGGCAGCGGAAGCAATCGAGAACGGCATGGTCAGCCATCATCCCGGTCAGACGTGTTACCCATCAGCCCGCTGGACACCCGGCTTCGTCGCGGATGCGGGGATAGGTCGCACCCGGCGGAATCTCCGTTCCGCTCATCGCGAATCATCCTAAAGTTGGACGGCGCGCTCGCCCCGGCGATCGTTGACGCGTTCCACATATAATCTTATTGTATGATTATTGGCGGTCGGGTCCCACGGCGAAGGCCTCTCAACGACGAAAGCCTTGTCCGGCGGCTGACGCGCCATGGGCGTGGTCAAATAGGGAGGAATTCATGCAGCTCATGAAATGGCTGGGCGGCGCGGCTCTGGGCGCGACGCTGATTTTCGCCGGATCGTCGGCTTTCGCCGTCACGATCGGCTTCTCGCAGGTGGGCGACGAGGGCGACTGGCGCCCGGCCTTCTCCAAGGACATGCAGGAAGAGGCGAAGAAGGAAGGCATCGACCTCAAGTTCGCCGACGCGCAGGGCAAGGAAGAAGAGCAGCTGAAAGCGGTCAGGGCGTTCATCGCCCAGAAGGTGGACGCGATCATCATCGCGCCGGTCGTCGTCACCGGCTGGGGCCAGGTGCTGGAAGAGGCCAAGAGGGCCGGCATCCCGGTCTTCCTCGCCGACCGCGATGTCGACGCCGACAAGTCGCTGTTCGTCACCCGCATCTCGGCCGACTTCAACCTCGAAGGAAAGCTCGCCGGCGCGTGGCTCGCCCAGGCGAGCAAGGGAAACTGCAACATCGTCGAGCTGCAGGGCACCGTCGGCTCCGCTCCGGCGATCGAGCGCAAGAAGGGCTTCGAGGCCATCATCTCGAACTTCCCGGACATGAAGATCGTCAAGACGCAAAGCGGCGACTTCACGACAGCCGGCGGCAAGAACGTGATGGAAGCCTTCATCAAGTCGACCGACAACCTCAAGGGCATCTGCGGCGTGTTCGCGCATAACGACAACATGCAGCTCGGCGCGATCCAGGCGATGAAGGAGGCCGGACTGAAGCCCGGCAAGGATTTCCTGATGGTCTCGGTCGACTACGTGCCGGCGATGAAAGAGGGGCTGGCGGCGGGCGACGCGAACGCTTCGGTCGAGCTTCGCTCGGCGATCGGCAAGTATATCTACCCGGTGGTCACGGGTTACCTGAAGGACCACAAAGAACTGCCGAAGTGGGTGGTCATTCCCTCCGACCTTCACACTGCGGCGACGCCCGGCAGCTGACGCCAGGCTGGGCGTAATCGACTGACGCGCGCGCTCCGCTCCGACCCGGTCGGGGCGCGTCCGTCGCGGGTGCCGCGCTTGTGCCAAGGCCGCGCGCGGGCGATAGTTCGCCCAATCTCCGCAGAGCGGCCGATGGGACGGAAACCTTGACTGCGCGAATTGAGATGGTGGGGGTTTCGAAGGCGTTTCCCGGCGTGCGCGCCTTGGAGCGGGTCGATTTTCGGGTCGAGGCGGGCGAAGTGCACGCGCTTCTGGGAGAGAACGGCGCAGGCAAGTCGACCCTGATCAAGATCATGACCGGCGCGTTGCGCGGCGACGAAGGCGAAATCCGCCTCGACGGCCGTCCGGTCGAGATTGGCGCGCCCGGTCAGGCGCGCGCGCTCGGCATCGGCACAGTGTATCAGGAAGTCAATCTCATCCCGACCATGTCGGTGACGAAGAATCTGACGCTCGGCCGCCAGCCGCGCCGATTCGGGCTGATCGCCTGGCGCGAGGCGCGCAGGCTGGCGCGCGCGCGGCTGAAGCGGCTCAAAATCGACATCGATGTCGAGCGACCGCTCGGCTCCTATTCCGTGGCCATCCAGCAACTCGTCGCGATCGCCCGCGCGCTCGAGGACGACACGCGGGTTCTGGTGCTCGACGAACCGACCGCGAGCCTCGACGCGAACGAGACCGAACTGTTGTTTGGGATCATGCGGAACCTCAAGCGCCGCGGAATCGCGATGGTCTTCATCACCCATTTCATCGACCAAGTGTACCAGATCGCGGACTGCATCTCGGTCCTGCGCAACGGCCGTCTGGTCGGGTCGGCGGCGACGGCGGATCTGCCGCCGCTGAAACTGATCTCGCTGATGCTGGGGCGCGAGCTCGAGCGCACCGAGGAGCGCCTGGCGGCGGGGGCGTCCACGGCGAGAGGCGAGCCGATTGTCGTGGCCGAAGGCGTCGGGCGGCGGCGCCTGATGGCGCCGTTCGACCTCTCCATTCGTCCGGGCGAGGTCGTCGGGCTCGCGGGACTGCTGGGCTCCGGGCGCACCGAGGTCGCCAAGCTGATCTTCGGCGCGGTCCGGCCGGATTGCGGGCGCCTCGAGGTCGGCGGCGCTCCGATGACGACCCATTCGCCCGGACAGTCCTTGCGCCGCGGAATGGCGTTCTGTCCGGAAGACCGCAAGGCGGAGGGCCTTATCGGCGAACTCACCGTGCGCGAGAACATCATCCTGGCCCTGCAGACCAAACGCGGATGGCTGCGGCGGCTCTCGCACGACGAGCAGGAGGAGCTGGCGCAGAAGATGATCAAGGCGCTGGCGATCGCGACGCCCGACGCGGACAAGCAGGTCGGCCAATTGTCGGGCGGCAACCAGCAGAAGGTCGTGCTTGCGCGAGCGCTCGTCTCCGATCCGCGCATCCTCATTCTCGACGAGCCGACGCGCGGCATCGACGTCGGCGCGCATGCGGAAATCGTGGCGCTGATCCGCAGCCTCTGCGCGCAGGGCCTGGCTTTGCTGGTTGCGTCGTCGGAGCTCGACGAGCTCGTCGCGGTCAGCGACCGGATCGCGGTGCTGCGCGATCGGCGCAAGATCGGCGAGATCGAGAGCAGGGAAATCACGCGCGAGAACGTGATCCGCACGATCGCGGGGGCGAAAGCGTGAAGCATTCCGCCAACATCGAAGCGGACGCCCCCTCCATTTCGCGATTGCGCGCGATCGCGGGGCACCGCGCGGTCTGGCCGGTCGTCGCGCTCGCGCTGATCTTCGTCGTCGACGGATTCATCTCCCCCGGCTTCTTTCACATCCGCATCGTCGAAGGCCGGCTGTTCGGCAATCTGATCGACATTCTTTACCGCGCCGCGCCGACGGCGCTCGTCGCCCTCGGAATGGCGATCGTCATCGGCACGAAGGGAATCGATCTCTCCGTCGGCTCCGTCATCGCCATCGTCGGCGCGGTCATCACCTGGCGGATCCATGCCGGCGATCCGCATTTCGCCATTCTTCTGATCGCGCTCGGCGTGGGTCTCCTGTGCGGGCTCTGGAACGGATTTCTGGTCGCGATCCTCGACATCCAGCCCATCATCGCGACCCTGATCCTGATGGTGTCCGGCCGCGGCATCGGGCTGATGATCAATCTCCTGTACGGGGGAACCAATCCGAGCTTCATCAGCCCCTTGCTCCAGGGACTCAGCGTCGGCCACATCGGCCTCATTCCCACCCGGCTGATCCTGGGCGTCGCGATCTTTTGCGCGCTCTGGCTCTTGATCCGCCGCACCGCGCTGGGCCTCTTCCTCGAGTCGGTCGGCGGCAACTCGGCCGCGGCCGATCTGACCGGGATCAACGCGCGCCTGATAAAATATGCGGCCTATCTCATTTGCGCGCTTTGCGCGGCCTGGGCGGGCGTCATCCTCGCCGCCGACACGCACACCTCCGACCCCGTCAGCGTCGGCCTCTATATCGAGCTCGACGCGATCCTCGCCGTCGTCATCGGCGGCGGCTCGCTGGCCGGCGGCCGCATCTACCTCGGCATGACGGTCCTGGGCGCGCTGATCATTCAGGCGCTGACGACGTCCATTCTGACGAGTGGCCTGCCGCCCGAGTACAACCTCGTGGTCAAGGCGGTCGTCGTCATCATCGTGCTGCTGCTGCAGTCGAACAACCTGCGCAGCGCCCTCTATGCAACACTGGCGAGGCAGCCGCGATGAACGAGAAGTACCTGCCGCTTCTTGCGACGATCGCCGTCTTCATCGCTCTCTTCGTCATCGGAGGGTTTCTCTACAACAATTTTCTGTCGACGCTGGTCCTCGGTGACATCCTCGCCGACAACGCCTTCATCATCACCGCCGCGATCGGCACGACGTTCGTGATTCTTTCCGGCGGCATCGACCTTTCGATCGGCTCGATGATCGGATTCGTCGGCGTCGTGATCGCCAATCTCGACGTCGTCGGATGGCATCCGCTGGTCTCGGCCGCGATGATGCTGGGCTTCGGCTTGGCTTTCGGAGCCTTGCAGGGGCTCATCATCGACTTTTGCGAGATCCAGCCGTTCATCGTCACGCTCGCCGGGCTCTTCCTCCTGCGCGGCAGCTGCTTCATGATCAATCTCGACTCGGTCCCGATCCGGCATCCGTTCGTCGCCTCCTTCGCGGCCGCGAGCATCCCTCTGCCGGGAGGCGGCTTCCTGGCGAGCTCCGCGATCGTCATGCTCATCTCGCTCGCGGTCGCCATTGCGCTCGCCCACTTCACCCGCTTCGGCGCCAATGTCTACGCCATCGGCGGGGACCGCACGTCGGCGGCGCTGATGGGCGTGCCGATGCGCCGCACGACGGTCGCGATCTATGCGCTCGGCGGGTTCTATAGCGCGCTCGGCGGCGTGATCTACGCGTTCTATACGTCCTCGGGCTACCCTCTCGCCGGAACGGGCAACGAGCTCACGGCGATCGCGTCGGTCGTGCTTGGCGGCACCATGTTGACGGGCGGCATCGGGATGGTCGCCGGCACGCTGTTCGGCGGAATGATTTTCGGGTTGATCGCGACGCTCATCAATTTCAACGGCTCCCTGAATGGAGCGTGGATCATGATCAGCGGCGGCATTCTCCTGTTCCTGTTCATCGTGCTGCAGCGCTCGATCGTCGGCTCGTTACGATTGGGACGCACAACCTGAGGCGTCAAGAATCCGTGGGGCGCATCGTCAAACCATCGACAGGCGCATTGTCGCGTCATCGCTCGGCGTCCGGGCGGGCTCTGCTCGGCCGAATGGCGAGACACGGCCGCGACGATCCGGCGTTCGCGCGCAACATCTACAGCCAGGTCGCGGCAAAGCTCGGGCAGGAAATCGTGGCCGGGGTCTATCCGCCCGGGACGCTCCTGCCCAACGCCGCCAAGATGTGCGCGCGCTTCTCGGTGTCGCGCACCGCGCTGAGAGAAGCCTACAGCATCCTCAGCGCCAAGGCGCTGATCGTCGCGCGCCCGAAGATCGGCACGCGCGTGCGCCCGAAGTCCGACTGGAACCTGCTCGATTCGGAAGTGCTCGCATGGCATCTCCAGGCGACGCCGAACGAACATTTCGTCGACGATCTCTTCGTGTTGCGGCAGATGGTGGAGCCGGCCGCCGCCGCGCTTGCGGCCTCGCTTCATTCGCGCGCGACCATCGATCGCATCGCCGAGGCTTATGGCCGCATGGAGCAGTTCAAGAGCGGCGCGGGCGACCTGATCGGCGCCGATCTCGACTTCCACATGGCGATTCTCGGAGCGACCCACAACGGCTTCCTGGCGGCGCTCGGCGGCCTGATCCACACTGCGCTCGAATGCACGTTCCGCCTCAGCTGGCAGGGCGCCGCCCGCATCCAGGACGACCGGCTTTTTCAGCACAGAGGCATTTTCGAAGCGATCCGCGACGCGGACGCGGAGCTGGCGAGGGCGCGAATGGCGGAGCTGTTGCGCGACTCGATCGAGGACGTGCGGGAATTTCTGCGGCAGCGCGACGGGGGGTTGCGCAGCCAGCCGGAGGCGAGCCGAGCGGATTCCTGAGCGGGCAGTGCGGGTATGCAGTGCGGGTATACTGTGCGAAAACCACCGTCATTGCGAGCGAAGCGAAGCAATCGAAGGCCACCGCCGCTGCCCTACGATCGCTGGATTGCTTCGTCGCTTCGCTCCTCGCAATGACGGTTCAGGGTGATCGAAAATCGCTCGAGACGCCTTTGACCATAGACACGGTCAGGTCGGGCGCTTTAGCCGAGGTCCAATTCTATCATTCCCGGCGGAAGATGATTGATGAAGGCCTCGGGCCGCGCGATGAGCGCCACCCGAAAGCCCTCGCGCCCGAAGCCGTGAGCGAGGGAAAGGCCAAGGCCGGGCCCTGCTCCCACGATGGCGATCGTCTTGTCTGTCATGACTCATCTCCTTCAGTGACTGGACGCCCGCTCGGGTCTCTGTTCGTGAGGGTGATAGCCTGAGTCAACAAGCGGAAGGCGAGCGGAGCCAAAGCAATCGAGATCGGTGTGGCGCAACCCCTCCCGACCTCCCACAAGCGGGGGAGAAGTTGCGCTTTGCCAAGCCGCGCGCTCTCAAGCCGCTCCGAACAGGCGGCGGACGTCGACCGGCGCTTTGGCGCCGTCGCGAATGTCGAGCGCGCTTTCGATGTGCTTGAGATGATGCTCCATGACGGCCGCCGCCGCCGGCCCGTCGCGGCGGGCGAGCGCGTCGACCAGCGCGTCGTGCTCGGGCTCGGAACAGGAGCGGACGCTGTGCGAGCCGTAGAGGCCGATGATGAGCGAGGTGCGCGTGACGAGGTCCTCGAGGAACCGCATCAGCACGGCGTTGCCGGCGACCTCGGCGAGGCGAAGATGAAACTGGCCGGACAGCCGGATCGACTCGCTGCGATCGCCCGCGGCCTCGGCGACGGCGCCGGCGCGGGCGTTGGCGCGCAGTTCCGACAGCCCGTTCGCGTCGATGCGGCTCGCCGCCGTGAGGACAATCGAGCGCTCGATCGCGCGCCGCGCCTCGAACACGTCGCGCGCCTCTTCCGCGCTCGGCTTCGCGACGAAGGCGCCGCGGTTGGGATGAAGCGTGACGACGCCGCGCTCGGCGAGCACGACCAGCACGCGGCGGATTTGCGAGCGGCGGCAGTCGAAGGCTTCGCAGAGCGCCGCCTCCGGAAGTTTCGCGCCGCCCGCCAGCTTCTGCTCCAGGACGGCGGCCACGATCCGATCGAAGATCGCCCCGTCCGAAGGCGGCCGGCCGAGGTCGTCTGGCGTCGCCGGCATTATGCGCCCGTTGTCCATCGTGTCCCCGTTTTTGCCGTCGGCCCGCCGTCGCTCCCGGCGCGGCTTTCAGAAAGGCCTCATTTGGTCCTGCCGGATTCAATCTGACGCAAAATACGGCAAATGCGCTGCCTTGGTCTTGCGCGGTTGCACAAATGATGGCTGATTGTCGACAATTTCCTGCGTATATGTTGACAAAAAAATTCGACCGCCGCAACGTCATCGTCGCCGTGCACGGTTCCACCCTCTCGGGCCCACGTCCAGGGCGCGCCGGACGGCTGCACTCGGAGGATTTTTCAACATGGGATACCGGGCACCGTCGTTCCGCGCCGCCCTTCTGGGCCTCGCGTCAATGCTGATCCTCGCGACCGCCGCCGTACCCGCCGACGCGGCGAACAAGGTTTTGAAAATCGGTTTCGTCGGCGTGACCAGCGGCCCCGCCGCCGCCTGGGGCACGTCCAACGTGCGCTCGATGCAGACGCTCGCCGACTGGTGGAATTCGACTGGCGGCGTCAAGATCGGCGACCAAACCTATGACATCGACGTCGTCACCTTCGACGACCAGAAGGATCCGAAGCGCGCAATCGCCGGCATGGAGAAGATGGCGCAGGAGGGCATCCGCTATGTCGTCGGGCCGAACGTCGATGACGGCGCCGCGGCGGTTCGCCCCGTGGCGGAGAAGGCGGGCATCATCTACTTCCCCTACGCCTTCCCGAAGGAGCTCTACACCAAGCCCGCTTCGAACGCCGTGCTCGGCATGGTCGCGAGCTACCAGTCGGGCCCCGCCATCTACAAATATCTGAAAGACAAAAAGGCCGTGAAGACCGTCGCATTCGTCGCCGCCAACGAGTCCGATCCGTTGAGCCAGCGCGACAACGGCGTCGCCGCCGCCAAGGCGCTGGGCTTCACCGTCGTCGGCGACAAGGACACCTACGAGAACGACACGCGCGACTTCACGCCCGTGCTGACGCCGATCGTCAAGCTGAAGCCCGATCTGCTCGTGCTCTCCGGCGTCGCCCCGGCCAACGCGCCGCTGCTCATCCGCTCGGCGCGCGAGCTCGGATACAAGGGCCTCATCTCGACCGAGACGGCGCAGGACGCGAAAGTGCTCGAGGAGGGCGCGGGCGATCTCGCCAACGGCTTCATCTCGGTCGGCGGCGCCTCGACGCCGGAAATCCGCTCCAAGGCGATGGAGGAGTTCATCGACCGCTACACCAAGAAGTTCGGCGAGTACAACGACGAGTCGAACACCAAGGTCTATGCGCTGCAATATATCGTCGACACGCTGAAAGCCGACCCGAAGGCGATCGACAACGTCGACGAGTTCAAGAAGACGATCGACGCGTTCTCCGCGCCGAACCCCTATCTGAAAGACTCGTCGGCGACGCTGCACTATGTCGGCACGACGTCGTTCGGCCAGAAGCGGCAGCTCGCCGTGCCGCTAGTCGTCAACGAGTACGAGAACGGCAAGTTCAACACCCTGTTCGTCGCCAACGTCGACTGATTAGCCGGCGGCCTTCGCGCCCCTCGAGCTGGATCCCGGGGGGGCGATCTTCGTGCTCCTTCGTGTTCTTTGTGGTGAACAATTTACCACCAAGAACACGAAGGAGCACGAAGTCAGAGCGCGCCGCCTCCCTCGGGGACAAGCGCATGGAACAGGTCATCGCCAACGGGCTCTACCTCGGCGCGCAATATGCGCTGATCGCGCTCGGCCTGACGCTGATCTTCGCGCTGATGAACGTTCTCAATTTCGCCCACGGACAGATGTACGTGCTCGGCGGCTTCGTCACCTACGAGGTCTACGGGCTGATGAAGCTGCCCTTCGTCGTCGCGCTCCTCGCCTCGGCGGTGACGCTCGCCGTCCTCGGCGCGTTCGTCGAGCGCTTCCTCTTCCGCACCGTCATCCGGCGCAGCGAGCGGGAGGAGAGCACCATGCTGCTCGCCGCCGGCGTCGCGTATTTTCTCGACGCCGCAATCCTGATCCTGTTCGGCGAGAAGCAGCGTGGCGTGCCCAAGATCGTCAATGGCGTCTTCTCCTGGGACAATTTGATCCTGCCCTGGGACCGCATAGTCGTCGCGGGCCTGGCGATCCTGTTCATCGTCGCCTTCATCCTGATGATGCAGTTCACCAAGCCCGGCCGGGCGATGCGCGCGCTGGCGCAGGACCGGGTCGCCGCGCAGCTGATGGGCGTGCCGGTCCAGTTCTACGGGCTCGTCGGCTTTGCGCTCGGCGCGATGCTCGCCGGGTTGGTCGGCGGCCTTCTGGTCACCATTACCGGGGTCAATTCCGGCATCGGCGGGCCGATCTCGATCAAGGCCTTCATGATGGTGATGATCGGCGGGGCGGGCGTCGTCGGCGGCGCGATCGCCGGCGGCTTCATCCTCGGCATGCTGGAGTCGGTCGGCCTCACGGTCCTGCACGCCTATGGCGACATCACCTATCTCGTCATTTTCGTGGCCCTGATGATCTTCCTCGCCGTCCGCCCGAACGGGCTGATGGGCAAGCCGTGGGGATGAGCCGATGACGGCCAGTGAACGCGGAATGCGGGTCGCCGCGGTCGCGGCTTTTCTGGTTCTCGTCTATGTCGCGGCGCCGTGGATGATCGCCGCGACCGGGCGGACAGACCTCTATTACACGCTGAGCTCCGTCGCGCTGCTGGCGATCGCGAGCGGCGGGGTCTGGCTCACCTTCTACATCGGCCGGATCAACATCGGCCAGGGCGCCTATGCGCTCGTCGGCGGCTACGTCTCGGCGATCCTGGTCGCGACCTACGGGCTCTCCTTCTGGCTGAGCCTGCCGCTCGCCGGGCTCTTCTGCGCCGGCGCGAGCGTCCTCGTCGGCCTGCCGATCCTGAGACTGCGCGGCGTCTATTTCGCCATGGTTACCCTGGTCCTGACCGAAGTCGCCCGCCTCGCGGCGCTGGCGCTGCCGATCACCGGCGGCGCCAAGGGCATCACCAGCATCCCCTCGCCGGGCCGGATCGGCCTGTTCGGCATCACGATCGTGCCGGCGTTCGACTCCTTCGCCGATAAGAACGTGGCCTTCTATTTCCTGTCGGTGACGATGATGGTCATCTGCTTCGCCGGGCTGTGGCGCCTGGTCAATTCGCGGGTTGGCCGCCTGTTCGCGGCGCTGCGGCAGAACGAGGACCTCGCCTCCTCGATGGGTCTCAACGTGCCGCTCCTGCGCGTCCTCGCCTATGCGATCTCGTCGTTCCTCGGCGGCGTCGGCGGGGCGATCTTCGTCGCGATCGCGCAGTCGATCTATCCGTCGAGCTTCACCGTCAACGACAGCGTGAACTTCATGCTGAACTGCTTCCTCGGCGGGCTTGGGTACGTGTTCGGCCCGATGCTCGGCACGCTCGTTCTCTATTTCGGCTGGGACCTCCTGTTCCAGACCGGCGAATATCAGCTGCTCATCTACTCCGGCGTGATGATCCTGTTGATGCTGTTGCTGCCGAACGGCCTCCTCAGCGTCCGGCTGCCGTCGCGGCGGGCGAGCTGACGATGGCGCCGATTCTCCGGGTCAAGGACCTCACCAAGCGCTACGGCGGCCTCACCGCGGTCAACGAGGTCACGTTCGACGTCGAGCCGAACGAAATCCTGTCGGTCATCGGGCCCAACGGCGCGGGCAAGTCGACCATCTTCAAGCTCATCTCGTCCTTCGTGAAGCCGACGCGCGGCGAGGTGAGGTTCAACGGCGAGGTGATCTCGGGGCTTGCGCCGCATATCGTGGCGCGCAAGGGGGTCGTGCGCACCTTCCAGGAAACGACGATCTTCAAGGGGATGACCGCGCGCGACAGCGTGATCGTCGCCCATCACCTGCGCTCGCGCGCGAGCCTCTTCGGCTTCTATCTCGGCACGGCCGCGGCTGAGCGCGACGAAGCCGAATTCGGCCGCTCGAGCGACGAGATTCTCGAGTTCCTCGGCCTCGGGCCGGTGCGCAACGAGATCGCGAGCAACCTGCCGCAGGGACATTTGCGCGCGCTCGGCATCGCCATCGGGCTCGCAGCCAATCCAAAAATCCTGCTGCTCGACGAGCCGTTCGCCGGCATGAACGCCGACGAGACCGACCGGGCGGTCGAGATGGTGCGGGCGGTGCGCGACCGCGGCGTCACGCTGCTCCTGGTCGAGCACGACATGGCGGCGGTGATGAAGATTTCCGACCGCATCGTCGTCATCAATTTCGGCGTCAAGATCGCCGAGGGGACGCCGGCCGCGATCCGCGCCGACGAGAAGGTGATCGAAGCCTATCTCGGCGTCGAAGACGAAACGATCGGGCTCTAGGCGATGGACCCGATGCTCTCCCTCGCCGGCGTCGAGCTCTACTACGATCACGTCTTCGCGCTGAAGGGCGTGTCGATCGACCTCGAGAAGGGCGAGACGGTCGCCCTCATCGGCGCGAACGGGGCCGGCAAGTCGTCGATCCTGCGCGCGATCACCGGCCTCAACCGGATCCGCAAGGGCGCGATCACTTTCGAGGGCAGGCGCATCGACGGCCTCGACCCGGCGGCGATCGTCAAGCTCGGCATCGCCATGGTGCCCGAGGGAAGGCGGGTGTTTCCGTACATGAGCGTGCGCGACAATCTTATGATGGGCGCCTTCTCGCGTTCCGACGCCGCGGGCGTGCGCGCCTCGCTCGACGACGTGCTGCATCGGTTTTCGCGCCTGAAGGACAGGCTGCGTCAGGCCGCCGGAACGCTGAGCGGCGGCGAGCAGCAGATGCTGGTGATCGGCCGCGCCCTGATGGCGAAGCCGCGGCTCCTGCTGCTCGACGAGCCGTCGCTCGGCGTCGCGCCGAAGATCGTGCAGGACATCGCCCGCTCGATCGTCGCCATCAATCGCGACGAGAAGGCCAGCGTGCTGCTCGTCGAACAGAATTCGCGCATGGCTTTGCGCGTCTCGCACCGCGCCTACGCCATGGCGACCGGATCCGTCGCCCTCTCCGGCCTCTCCGCCGACCTCGCCATGGACGAGCGGGTCCAGCATCTCTATCTCGGCGGCGATCTTTGAGGGGCTGCCCATGCGCATCTGCGTCGTCAACCCGAACACGACCGCCTCGATGACCGCCAAGATCGGCCTGGCGGCGAGGGCCGCTGTGTCGCCCGGCGTCAAAGTCAGCGCGGTCAATCCGGAATTCGGCCCGCCGTCCATCGAGGGCTATTACGACGAGGCCTTCGCCGTGCCCGGGCTGCTGGCTGAAATCGCCAGGGCGCTCGACGCCGACGCCTTCGTCGTCGCCTGCTTCGACGACACGGGCCTCGAGGCAGCGCGCTCAGCGACCCACGCGCCGGTCGTCGGCATCGGCGAGGCCGCGTTCCACGTGGCGAGCCTTGTCGCGGAAAAATTTAGCGTCGTCACGACGCTGCCGCGCTCGATCGCGCCCATCGAGCGCAACCTCGTCAAATACGGCCTCGCGGCGCGCTGCGCCCGCGTCCGCGCCGCCAACGTGCCGGTGCTGGCGCTCGAAGAGCCGGGCTCCGACGCCTGCCGCACGATCGAAGCCGAAATCGCGCGGGCGCTGGCTGAGGACGGGGCGGAAGCGATCGTGCTCGGCTGCGCCGGCATGACCGACCTCGCGCGCGATCTCGAGCGCAAGGCCGGCGTCCCCGTGCTCGACGGAGTCGCCTGCGCCGTCGGTCTCGCCGAGGCTTTGGCGCGCCTCGGGATCAGGACCTCCAAGCGGAACGCCTACGCGTCCCCGCTCGGCAAGCCTTATGCGGGCGATTTCGCCCGGTTCTCGCCGCGGTAGGACAGCCCAGCTTTCGTGCGCCTTCGAGGTTCGACAGCCTTCGAGAGCGGCTTCGAAGCTCGTGAGATGACCCGGCATAGCAGGCGAATCGCCTCGCGCTGGATAGAGTGGTGGACGCGTCGGTACCGAACGGAACGTACTCTTTTCTATGAAGTCCTTCTGCGCCCAGCCCTTGTCAGCGATGTAAGTGAACAGGGCGTTGAACAGCACGAGGTCGGCACCCGAATTGATCGCCAAGTGGAGCACATTGTCCTTGCCTGCCTCCACTTCGCAGGCGTTGACAGTGACCGTTCGACGAGGGTCGATGATTATCATGCGGGCAGCTGCATGCGGCTCATTTGGCATCAGCGCCTTCTTCTTGTTGAGCGTCGCGCCGCGCAGGTTCGGAACCCAATGATTGAGGAAATAGTTGGTCTGAGTTTCGAGCGCATTGGTGCCGACGGCGACGACCGTGTCGGCAAGCTCCGCATCCTCGTAACAATTGTTGAGTTCGCCGACGCCCATGTCGCGCGTTGCATGCACCTCGGAATTGTAAGCCGGGCGGTTGTGGATGCGGATGTTCTTGACCTTCATCGCGCCGAAATAAAGCTTGCCCGTGCCGCCATAGCCGCTCTCGCCGGCGTCAGCCGGACGAGCGGCAAGAACGAATGGTCCGCTTGGTTGAAGCTCGACGGCGCGCGGGGAGGGTTCAAACCTTTGAGCGCCACGAGTAGCCAATTTCATTCAATGGGGGCGAACGGAAAGCCCGCTATCCACAGCCCCGCTCGGCTGCGGCGCTGGTCGGCTCCATGGGCGTCAACAACCTATGGTCGGCTCCGCAGACCGGGACGGATTCATTCCAGGGACAACGGCGGACCTCCATGCGACGGGCCTGTCAATCGGCAACCCAAAGCGTCTCGGCGAACGGCCACTCGCGATCCACCCATTGGCCCTTGCTCCGGAATCCGGCGCGCGGCGCCATTTCCCAGGCCTCTCTGAGATCGAACTTGTGGCAGCTCTCGGTCCAGATCGTCTCGCCCGCGCCGAAGGCGACTGAGAGGCCCGCGCCCCGGATTTTGACGCTGTGTGAGATCCGCGACCGAAGGTGCATCTCGATACGGCGTTCCTGCGCGTTGTAGGGTGCGAGATGCTCGAACTTGGCGAGGTCGAAATCGGCATCAAGCTCATGGTTGATGACGGCAAGTATGTTCAAGTTGAACGCGGCGGTTACACCGAGAGGATCGTCATAGGCGAGTTCGAGCTGGCGAATCGGCTTCTCAAGGTCGGTCGCCAGCGGCAGGGCATCCCCTACCTCGAGCTGGCGGCGAACCCCGCTCAAGAAAACCTCGGCGGCCGGGCGATCAAAATTGCCGACCGTGCTGCCTAGGAAAAGTACCAGCAGCTGGTCGCCGCTCTGCCTGCGGGCGACGACCTCGCGCAGACCATCAAGATAGTCGCGCTCAAAACCGACAATGCTGACGAAGGGGATCTTGCCGAGTTCGGAGTGCGAGCGGATTAGGGCGGCGGCAGAAATATCGATGGGATAGTAGCGGGTTGACTGGCTGCGGCTCAGCGTTTCGAGGATCCAACGCGTCTTCTTGCCGCTGCCACTGCCGAGCTCGACGACCGTGATCGGTCGCTGGAGCTGCGTCACAATCTCATCAGCGTGCTGGTGTAGGATGCGTTCCTCAGCTCGCGACAGGCCATACTCCGGCAAGAGGGTGATGACCTCGAACAGCGCTGAGCCGATCTCATCGTATAGATATTTGGACGGCAGTTCCTTCTGTCCCTTGGCCAGACATTGCCGGATATCCTCGGCGAGGCCGGCACGGGTCGTTCGGTTAACGGTCGCGAGGTCCATCGTCTTCAATTGCTCACGCAGCGGAAGCCCGCGTAGATGTGCGGATAGTGCCCCTGAAACCAGTTGCGGAAAGACCGCCGCAACATCGGCGAAGCCGTCCGCATCGACGCCCCTTTCATGACGTAATGTTTGCCATCGAAGAAATCGGCGGAATAACCGCGATAGAATGAAAACGCTTCAAAGCCGGGGAATGGCGCGAAGGGCGTTGCGGTCCATTCCCAACCATTGCCAACAAGATCGGATACCCCGAAGGCGCTGTCGCCAGCCGGGTGGGCACCTGCCGGCGTCGGGTCCCAGCGCCGGAAGTCGAAGTTGCCGTGGCGAGCCGAGGGGTCCTCATCGCCCCACGGATAGTCCAGCACGCGCCCATCGAGCGTGCCGTAGGCGGCGCGGTGGAATTCCGCCTCGGTCGGCAGCCTGCTGCCTGCCCAGAGAGCGTACGCCGAGGCCTCCGCCTGGCTGACATAGACAGGCCAGTCGAGGGGGAGGGGCCGCTCGCCGAACATTGTGCGGAAGACCCAATTTCCATCCCGCTTGGCCCAAAACTCGGGGTGCTGAACGTCGTTTGCCTCTCTCCATTCCCAATCCGATGCCGACCACAGCGCTCGGTCCAAGTAGCCGCCGGCCCGCAAGAAGTCGAGGTACTGGCCGTTAGTGACCTTGTTCTTGTCGATGGCGAAGGCCCGCACTTCGACCGTGTGCTCGGCGAACTCATTGTCCCAACCGAAGCCGATATGCCTGCCAAGCGTCGCCGTGCCGGCGGGGATTGCAATCTGCTGGGGCGGAGCCGGCGGCGCAGCCGGGAGGTCAGCTTCTCCAGGTCCGGCGATCTTGCTTGACAGCGGCAGCCAATGGAACATGTAGGCGAGGGTCTCCGCGTGCATCAACCGATGCTCGATGGCGACATTGAGGATCTGCTGGCGCTTGCCCGAACCATCGACGGGTCCGGCATCTGCACGGTTCAACTCGCGATCGATCGTCTCCCGAGCGCGGCGTACGTACTCCGCGATTTCAGTCAGCGACGGCCAGTCGCTCGCCTGATCGCTCGGAAGGCCGCCTCCAACTGGGTCAATACCGAGAGCAAATAGCTTGTCGAAGTCCCGCTTAAACGTGGAGGCTTCCAATAGCGTCGACGTGAGCAGGTTCCAATCGAACGCTTCCACATGGCCGATGTAGAAAACGATCCGATGTCTCTGGGTAATCGGCCGGTCGTAGAGAGCCTCGGGCCGAACAATGCGGAATAGGCTGTCGGTGACTTCGCGGGCTGCGGATAGACGCCGATCGAATTCCCCGACGAGTACCGAAGAGCTCGTGGTCATGGTGGCCTCCTGCTCTTTTGTTCAATCAGGAACAGATCGGTTGATCCCATAGCATTTCAAGAGCAGCTCAAGCGGCCTGCCCGCTCTCTAGGACCACGCAGAGATACGCGCGGCAAAAGCGAGGTGGGATTTTTGAGCGGCGGCAGAGTTCAAAAGATCGCGACCGGCGGCGGAGCCAGAGCCACAATCCTCAATCGGTGAGCGTGGAAATGTACTGGTTGATGACCGCCGCGCCCAGCTCAATGTCTGTGTCTGGCGTGCCCGCATGCGCTGAGGCGCGCAAAACTTGGTGGAGGCCCCGTTTTTCAAAATCGAGCGGCGCAGCCCACGTCCCGAGCACAGCGATATTGCGGCGACCTGCTAGTCGGCAATTTCAGCTTCGTCGACAGCGAAATCAACGCCTTCGACCCCACGACCGGGACATTCGAGGGCATGATCCCCATCGACCCCGGGGCGGGCAATACGTCGGGCGGCCTTTGGGACCTGATTTTTGGGAGCGGAGGCACCGGCAGCCCGAACACGCTCTACTTCACCGACGGCATCAACGGCGAGACCGCCGGCCTGTTCGGCGCGATCACGGTCGTGCCCGAGCCGTCGACCTGGGCGCTGATGCTGGCCGGCCTCGGCGGATTGGGCTTTGCCGCGAGGCGGCGCGGCCGTCCGGCGCGCGCGATCGTCTGAGGCGGCAGAGGCGGAACCGCCCGAGTCCGGGCGGTTCCCCCCATCCGTCGACGAGGCTATGCTCCGGCCGGCGCGTCAGCATTGACGGCAAGAGGAGTCTCCGCCATGTCAACGGAAGGGCTCATCACCGTTGCGAGCAATCTTGAGCCGAAAGAGACGATGGACCGGCTTTCGGCCGCGGTCTCGGCGCATGGCATGGCGATCCTCGCCCGAATCGATCATGCGGCCGCGGCGGGGTTTGATCTCCGGCCGACCGAGGTTCTCATTTTCGGCAACCCGCGCGCCGGCGCGCCGTTGATGCAGGCGGCGAAGACGATGGGAATCGACCTGCCGCTGGCGCTGGTCTGGCAGGACGAACGCGGACGGACGTGGCTCTCCTACAACGATCCGCAGTGGCTCGCCCGGCGCCATGGCGCGACGGTCGGGACGGACCGGATCCTTTCCGCCATGGCGGACGTCCTCGCGGCTCTCGCAAGCTTCGCGACTGGACCGCAAAAGAAGGAACGCAGGCCCCTTGAACCTGGGTTCAGAATCGGGTCGTGAGCGGCAGCGCCAGCTCGGCGACCCGCTGCTCCGGCATGCGCCCGACGAACATGTAGCTGCGGCCCCCGCGCGACCAGGTGACGTACGACAGACCTTCGCGCGCGACCATTTTCGGCGGCGCGCGCGGTTTGCCGTTCGCAATCACGCAGAAGAGGACCGGCGCGCCGCCGGCGTCGGTGTACGCGATTTCCGCAAGCGGTTCGCCCTCGTAGGAGAAATTCAGCGCCGTGCGGTAGCGCAGGCCCGGAACCGCGACCTTGTCGGGCGTGAGATCGACGCCAACTTTGGCGCTGACGGCCTGCAATTGCCGGACCTGTGCCGCGGTGTCCGGGTTCCAGAGCGCGAACGTGTCGGGCGTATAGAGCTCCATGTATTCGATGACCGCATCGCGCCAGGTTTCCCGCGCAGGGCCCAAAACGCCGCCGAATCCGACCCATGACGCCGCGCCCGCAAGCAGAAGGCCGATGGCGATTCCGGCTGCGAGCTCGAGCCAGCCGATCGAGGCTCGCTGCGGATGAGGCGGAAGGTCTGGGTCGGCTGCGGGAATGGCCGCGCGAAGCCGCGCCAACGGCGCCTCATCGAGCAGCGCGTCGAAGGACGCGACGAGCCGGGCGCGATCCTGTCGAAGGGCCTCGAGGCGCTCGCGCAACGCTTCGTCCTGCGCCAGCCGCGCCAGCAGCACGCTCTTCTCGTCTTCATCGAGTTCATTGTCGATCAAAGCGGCAAGCCGCTCCTTGTCGTCGTCGGGCATCAAACCTGGAACGCTCCTATTTCAGTCTTGCCAGCGCAGCCCGCACGGCGGCGAGCCGGCTCATGATTGTGCCGATTGGGACCCCGAGAGCCGTCGCCGCCTCGGCGTAGGTATAGCCCTCGGCGTAGACCAGCAAAGCGGTCTCCCGCTGGGCCTCCGGCAGTCGCCCCACGGCTCTCAACACTTCAGCAGTGACAATATTCACTTCCATCTCGTGTGCGCCGTCAACCGTCAAAACGTCTTCAGCGTCGACGAAGCCGCCGGCTTCGCGAACCCGTCGGGCGCGGATTTCATTGAGCCAGATCGACCTCAGGATGGTGAACAGCCACCGGTCGACCCTGGTTCCGGAAGCGAACTGGTGGGCCCGCTCGAGCGCGCGCACGCAGGTCGCCTGAACGAGGTCGTCAGCGGCGTCGCGCGAAGACGACAGCACGACGGCGTAGCGCCAGAGGCGCGCCAGGTATTGCTCAAGCCCCTGCCGCACTTCGTGCCGGCTTGCTTCGTTCATGCGCGCATTAGAGCACAAACGGGCGATGTGCGCAGGAGGGGCGCTCCTTGTGTCAGTGTCCCGCGAGAATGCTCGCCGAATAATTGACGCGCTTGCGTGTTTTATAGGCTCCACGTCCAGAAGGGAAAGGGTACAGCGATGCACGGTTCTCTAGAGTCGTTTCGCGGATCGGGCGGAAAATTCACGGCTGCGCTCTCGTGCGGCGTTCTGGTCCTCGGCCTGGCGCTCGCCGCGCCGGCCGCCCTCGCAGCGGGCGGAGGCGGGGGCGGAGGCGGCGGCGGCAGCGTGAAGCCCGACGCGGGGGCGACGGGAGGAGGCGGAACACGCTCGGTGAACCAGAACGACCTCACCACCTGCTACCCCGGGCAGGTGTGGGACCGGAAGAAGCACGTATGCCTCCAGCGGCACAGCGGCGTTCTTCCGGATTGGGACCTCACCGAATACGCCTATGCGCTCGCCAAGGCCGACCGCTTCCAGGAGGCGATCGACGTGCTCGACTCGTTCGACAATCCCAACACGCCGCGCGCCCTCAATTATCGCGGCTATGCGACGCGCAAGCTCGGCCGCACCGACGAGGGGATCGTCTATTATCTGAAGTCGGTGGCGCTCGATCCCGCCTATCCGCAGGTGCGCGAGTATCTGGGCGAAGCCTATGTGATCGAGGGCAAGTACGATCTGGCCAAGGATCAGCTGGCGACGATCGAGAAGATCTGCGGCTCGAAGGATTGCGAGTATTATGGCGAGCTGGCGAAGGCGCTGACCGACGCGAAAGCCCTGTAGAACAAGACCCTCATCCGGCCGACTTCGTCGGCCACCTTCTCCCGCAAGCGGGAGAGGGCTGGGGTGAGGGTGATGGTTCGACCAAATCGCGATACGCTCGAGCCGCATGTCGAAACCGGCCGCGCCGACGCTAGCCGTCCGCGCGGCCCCAACCTGAGGAGGCGGCGCATGTCGCGCATTCAATCGTCGCCCGGCGAGGGCGAATTACGGCCGGCAAGGCCGGCCTTCGACGCGGACCTCTTGTTTTTGAGGCGCTTCGCCGATCCCATCGTCCTTCTTGCGCGGGCGATGCTCTCCTACATCTTCATCGTCGAAGGCTACGGCAAGATCGCCGACTACGCCGAAGTGGCGGGCTACATGCGCGAGCACAGCGTCGCCCCCGCGCTGCTGCCGCTCGTGATCCTAACCGAACTCGGCGGCGGACTTCTCGTCCTCTTCGGCCTGAAGACGCGCTGGGCGGCGATCGTGCTTGCCGGCTTCTGCCTGCTGACGGCGCTCTTCTTCCACCTCGCCGCGGATGAGACGATAATGTTCCAGAAAAACGTCGCCATGGCGGGCGGATTCCTCGTGCTGGCGACCTTCGGCCCCGGCGCCTGGTCGGCCGACGGCCGGCTCGGACGCGCCGGCTAGCGCCGCCCCGTTCGCAGATGACGGGGCGGGACACGACACGCCCGTTGCGGCGGCGGGCCGCCTTCGTCGCGGCGCTTCTCGTCTCGACCGGTCTCGCCGCGCCGGCGCGGACCGGATCAGTCGACGTCGCACCGACGATCTCGCCCGACCGCATCGACGACGCGCCGGCGAACGAACGCGACGTCGTCGCCAATTTCGCCTGGCGCGCGTTCGTCGCGCTCAACTGGCCGTCCCGCCTCGACGCCTCGGAGCGGGGCGTCCCCGATCGCGACAAATCGCTCGGCGATTCCGGCAAGCGCGTATGGGAGACGTTCAAGTCCGACTATGAGCTGTTCGAGGTCGGCGAAGAGGGCCGCCGCGTCGCTCCGGCGCCCTGGACGAGCTATGCCGGACGCAACCCTTGCGGGCCAGAGATCGACAACAGGCAAAAGACGATCGCCTCGTTTGCGCCGTTCGCCGACTTCAACCAGCCGAGCTTCACCGTCGGCGCGGCCGCCAATCCGCTGATCGCTGAGAACGGCGCCTATACGCGCTACGAGATCCACTTCAACGAGCCCGAGTTCTCGGCTTTCACCGCGAGCCGCTGGAGTCTTGGGCTAAACCTGCCCAATGAACGCCGCCCGGGGCGCTTTCCCGTCGGGTCGATCGCGGTCAAGGCGGCCTGGCGCCCGTTGACGGCCGCCGATCCGCCGGCCGTGCGGGCGCGCACTTACGTCGAGCGCGCCGAGATCGTCGACGTCGCCAAGACCCTTGCCGCCGGGCGCACAGTCTGCTCGGAGAGCGACGTCGCGCTCGTCGGGCTCCACATCGCGATCAAGACGAAGAGCCGGCCGCAATGGATCTGGAGCACGTTCGAGCATGTCGACAACGTGCCGCCGGCGGGCGGGGGGGAGGCTCGCGAACCCGACGCGCGGGACGCTGGCGTTCCCTATGCGTATTTCGACCAGTCGCGGCCAAAAAACCTCTGGCCGCCGTTCGGCACGGCCGAGGCCTTGCCGGTCGACTGGACGAACCCGCCGAAGCCTGATCCCAAGCCGATGCAGGTCGTGCGCCGTCATCCGATCGACCCGTCGGTCATGGCTTTGAACCGGGCCTATTGGGATTTGCCCGGCGTCAAGGGAACGGTGTGGGAGCATTACATGCTGGTCGCCGTCCAGTGGCCGACGAGCGGCGGTCCGCCCGGACCGGGCAACGACGGCGCGCCTTTCCCCGGGGGGATGGCCTCTCCTGATGCGCAGGACGAATCCTACAAGTCGACCGCGAAGGCCGAGGAGAATCTGATCAACACGACGATGGAGACCTATCTGCAGGACAGCCCGTCGAGCTGCATGACCTGCCACCAGATAGTGTCCAACGCCCGCGGTGACGATTTCGTCGGAACGCTCGCGGGAATCAGGTAAGGGGAACTTGCGGATTTGTGCCCTGGCGGCCCTTGCGCAGGCGCGGCCTTGATTTTCGTTTCGGTCGTCCGACGCCGAAAGAGGCAAGCACCGCCTTGCTGGTCCGCGCGAGATTCGCGCTTGGGCCTTCGGTTCCCAGGCTGCGGCGGCTGACCCGCGCGCCCTCGATCAGAAGAACGAGCGCGTCGGCAAGGAGACCCGGTTGCGACGCCCCGGCCGCTCGACAAAGCGCCGCCAGACGATCGCGCTGGCGGACCTTGAACTCTTCGATCACCCGCAGCCCGGGATGTCCCGCCTCGGTCAATTCGACCGCGGCGTTGGCGAGGTCGCAACCGCGCTCGTCTTCGGCAATAAATTTCGCTGCCTGCTCCATAAAGCCATACAGTTGGCCGATTGGATCGCCGGGGTTCGACTGTTCGACCTCTGCCCAAATCTCGTCTGACTTCTTCCCCTTGTAGTTCAGATATTCGAGGATGAGGTCGTCCTTCGAACCGAAATGGCGATAAAGCGTCATTTTGTTCGTGCCCGCCGCTTCGGCGATGGCTTCGACGCCAACCCCGCGGATGCCATGGCGGTGAAACAGGTCATGCGCGCACGCGGCGATGCGCTCGCGGGGCCTTGGCGGCATGCAAGGCTCCGCCTCGGGGGCCTCTTGTCCGTGCTTTGATTTTTCCTTCGCCATGGCTCTTGACTTGCATGTTACCGATCGGTATCGGTTAGGTTACCGATCGGTATCGGCGGCGTTACCGATCGGTAATACTGCTCACGCCGGATGTCAACGCAGGCGCCGGCCCGATGCCTCGTCCGATGCTTGGTCGCCAACCCAAGGGAAGCGCCATGTCGCTATGCCACGCTCCTACTCTTGACGACCTCTTGGCGGATTCGCTGATCCAGACGGTCATGCGAGCCGACCATGTCGAGCCCGAGGCGCTCAAAGCGATGTTGAACGGAGCCGCGCGTCGAATCGCCGCAGGGCGCGCTTCGCAGCGCGCCGGCGCCGTTTTCGTCGGGTTGGGCGGCGATCGTCGGACGGCGTCCTGCGCAACGCGTCCGCCCGTCGACATCCGCCGATCGCGGCGCGTCCGCGGCGGAGATTGCGGGACCGCGCTTTGCTGCTAGCGGCTTGCGGGTGAAGCCGCGCTGATGGTCGGCTTCTTCATTCAACGTCCGATCTTGGCCTCGGCGATCGCCGCGATCCTCGTGCTCGCCGGCGCGATCTGCTTTTTCCTGCTGCCGGTCTCGCAATTCCCGGAGATCACGCCGCCGCAGGTGGTGGTCACCGCCAATTATCCGGGCGCAAGCGCGCAGGTCGTCGCCGACACCGGTCGGAACCAGGCGGCGAAAGGCGCCCTGGTCGGCCCCGCGACCGGGCCGCTCAGCACGCTCGTCGAGCTTGACCCGGTCTACGTCTCGTTCAGCCCGAGCGAGTCCGAACTGGCCGAGATCGTGGGAGCGCGTGCCGCCGGCAAGATCGAGGCGGAGATTTCCTTGGCGGGCAGGCCCGACCCGCTTCGCAAGGGCGAATTGACCTTTCTCGACAACGTGGTCGACAAGACGACGGGCACGATCGCCGCGCGCGTGACCATCGACAATGCCGATTTCGCTTTGCTGCCCGCCCAATATGTCCGCGTACGGCTGCACATCAAGGACGAGCCGGACGCCCTGATGGCGCCGCAGGCGGCGCTCGGCTCGAGCCAGATGCGCAAGCATGTCTTCGTCGTCGGGCCCGGCGACAAGGCCGAGATGCGCGTTGTCACCTTGGGACCAACGGATGGGGACCTGGTCAGCGTCGTCAAGGGCCTCGGCGAAGGGGACCGGATCATCGTCGGCAACTTGCAGAAGATCGCTCCGGGCGCGCCGGTGAAACCCCTTCCCTCGCGGGAGCAACCGAAGCTGTGAATACGATATGAAAGGGATTAACTGAATTGTCGCAGTAGCCTCGAACGCGGGCGTGCGTCCCGCCCCCCTTGTGGGCTACCGCATTCACACATCACAAGTCGCCGGGGCTCCATCCGAGCTTGCGGCGAAGCGAAGTCGGCAGGGTCATCAAGAGGGGGGCTTCGCGCCCTGATTCTCCCTGATACTCCCTGATAACAGGCAGAAAACAGGGAGAATTGGCGGTCTCAGGACCGGTTTTTGCAGGAAAATCAATTTGAATAACAAGAGGTTGGGGAAAAATTGGCGGTGCACGCGGAACAGGACGATAACAGGGAGATAATTTCGCCGTAACAGGGAAATAGTTCGCCGTAACAGGGAAAAACAGGTGGAGGGGACGCGCAAAACATGGACATTGAGCTCCGGCGCCACATGCGCCCTCAAATCCCGCGTTTGAAGCCGCAATTCGAGGCGATGGACGAATGCCTGAATCCGTATTGATTCGTGTAACTTGAAGTTCTTTGTTGTGACAGAACTTTCATCACGACGGAGACGAGGGGCGCGAAGTCGGAGCACTGAGAAATCGCCGGACGAGCGCCTCCTCGGCCAGCCTTCGTCACGAGGTGTCGTCCTAGTTTCAGCCCGCCGCGCAACTCCATGAAAAGCGTTGCGAATTCGACTTGTGTGAATTCGGTAGCCCGGATGCGGGGGAGGAAAAGCGCCGCCGGCCCCGTTCCTCCCCTACGAAGCGCTACGGCATGCACACATCTCGGAACTGCCAACCATTGGCGAACACGCGAAAGTATTGCAGACCGTGACGGAAGGTGACTGGCCC
>Ga0074044_10000687_pt1 | contig 31710 bp, 21 predicted proteins | sample BogForMeECP23OM1_FD_94443 | JGI IMG/M metagenome (GOLD analysis project Ga0074044, IMG submission 94443) | Bog forest soil microbial communities from Calvert Island, British Columbia, Canada - Bog Forest MetaG ECP23OM1 | ecosystem: Environmental > Terrestrial > Soil > Wetlands ...
CAATTATCTCTACTCGCACTTTCAGCTGGACGTCCAGGGAAGCTTCCGCTTGAAGTACGGTTTCACTCTCGTTGCCTATGGTCTCAATCTGACCGACGAAGCCTTTGGCTTCTATAACGGGCAGACCCAATACATGGTTCAGCGCGAATACTACGGTCCGACCTTCGCGCTCGGTATGCGCTGGTCGCCCACGCACGAAAAATAGCTCGACGACAGCGCGGCACTCTTTCAGGTGCTGGCCCGTCCTATGATTTGGAAAGAATCCGAGATGGAATTGACTCGCAGGCTTGCACTCATTTGTGCGTCGTTCTTTCTCACGTTCCTTTTCTTCGGCACGAAAGCATCTCCGTCTCCGGCAGCGCTCGACAACAATGCAGTCCTCGTGGGCGCTGGCGATATCGCAGACTGTACAGACCTCTCCGGCGCAGAGGCCACGGCAAAACTCCTTGAGCAAATCCCGGGGACTGTAATGGCCGTCGGCGATCTCGCCTACCCAGACGGCACTAAGGCCAATTTCGACTGCTACGATAAGACCTGGGGCCGCGTAAAGTCCCGGACACGTCCTGCCGTTGGCAATCACGAATTCCACTCGACCGACGCTGCATTTTATTTCAGCTATTTCGGTGATGTGGCAGGAAGCTATAAAGACGGTTTTTACAGCTACGAACTGGGCACATGGCACATTGTTGTGTTGAACAGTGAGTGCGCAGAAGTCGGAGGCTGCAACGCAGGTTCGCGCCAGGAAAAATGGCTGCGCGTGGACCTGGCTGCGCATCCCGCTGCATGTACGCTTGCCTATTTCCATAAGCCTCTTTTTAGTTCCGGAGCCAAGCACGGAGACGATCCCGAGCTCAGACCGATCTGGCAGGCTCTCTACGATGCAAATGCCGATGTCGTCGTCAACGGTCACGATCATGACTACGAGCGATTTGCTCCTCAGGATCCCGATGGCAAGCCGGACGCCAAGCGCGGCATCCGGGAATTCGTCGCTGGCACTGGCGGCAAGAATCTTCGCCCATTCGGCACAACGAAGCCCAACAGCGAAGTTCGCGATACGACCGCCTTTGGCGTTTTAAAACTCACGTTGAAGCCCAGCGGCTACGATTGGCAATTTATTCCCATAGCAGGAAAGAGCTTTACAGATTCGGGCAGTGGCACCTGTCACTGATTCAAGTCATTTGGATGGCTTCGCGGCGTGTTATTTCGGGGCTTGCTGCTAGACCCTATTGGGAGGCTCAGGGCTGCCTTCCGAGACTCGATGGCGGCCCAGAGACCCCAACGGGCGGCATTGTGCACCCGGTTGGCCCATTTGCGAGGCTGGAATCGCGGGAAAAGAGGTCCGTCAGAACTCCCCCATCCGTCAGAGCTCCCCTAAACGACGGTTTGGCGGCATCCATCACTCGGCCCCGTGACGACGGTCACAGAAACCAAAAGAGTGGCGGGTCTATTGTCGATATCGGGAGGTGCAACATGCCAGCCACACAGATGAAACAACGAGTCACTTTCCGCAATATTTTGTTCGCGACAGACTTTTCTTCCGCCGCCAACTCCGCAATGCCTTATGCCACAGGTCTAGCAAAAATCTTCGAGGGCAAGCTTTTTGCGATTCACGTGAAGGATCCTATTAACTATGCCGTGCCGCCGGAAATGTGGGCGAGCGCACAGCAGGTGTGTGAAATGGAATTGCAAAAACTTCGTGACGGCATGAACCGCGACTTTCCTGAGCTCAAGCACGAAGTTCTGGAGGGCGAGGGAGCCGTTTGGCCCGCGCTGGTTTCTGCCATCGAAAAATACGGCATCGATCTCATCGTCGTTGGCACGCGAGGAAGAACGGGCATCGGAAAAGCCGTCTTGGGTTCGCAGGCGGAAGAGATCCTTCGCCGCGCGCCTTGCCCGGTTCTCACGGTCGGACCACAGACGCCATCCGATGAAAGAAGCCGCGGAAAGCTCGCGTCCATACTGTTCGCTACTAATTTTGGCCCCGCATCGCATGCTGCTGCACGCATCGCCATATCTTTGGCGGAAGAGAATCAATCCAGACTTACGCTCCTGCATGTCATTGAAAATCGATCCGTGGGTGCATTGTCCAGTGCGGAAGAGTTCGGGGAATCGAGTGAAAGGGATCTTCGCGCGATGGTCCCGGACGAGGCGAATTTTTGGTGTGCTCCGCACTTCCTGGTCGAGCGGGGAGTTGCGGCGGATAAGATCCTTGAAGCAGCGCATCGCACCAAAGCCGGGCTGATTGTTCTTGGAGTTCATAAACCGGTTGGGGTACCGGGAGCGGCCACACATCTCCCTATCGCCACCGTGCACCATATCGTTGCGCACGCAGCGTGCCCAGTATTGACCGTTCGCGGTTAGTCCAAAGCGTCGAGTAAAGCCCGGGGAGCTGTCTAGATTTCTGGCAAGAAGGCTTATGCCAGTGAGAGTTCTCTCTCACAGTTGCGGGGACGGCAGGAGGTGCCACTGATGTGTGCTCGCCCTAGTGCGCCGAATCTCCATACTTCACCGAGCAGCCGTAAGGGCGCGTCGCGGCCGTCTGCACGGACTTGCCCGCCATCGACTCCTCGAGCGCGAGGCTGACGTAATTTGTCGCGCCGGTGACGTCCTGCAGATCGGTTGTCGGTCTATCGTCAATGGCACCGTCGTAGATCACGACGCCCTGGGGATTGATGACAACCATCTGCGGAGAGGTCTTCGCGTCGTAAAGATGCCCGATCTCTCCGCCCGGATCGAGTAATGCGGCAGTCGGAGCAGCCTGCATTTTGGCAAGGTAGTCGTTCTCTTCGCCGGCAGTAGCGTAGCCTTGCTTGCCCGGAGCGGAAGAGAGAATTGTGAACCAGGCCACGCCTCGGCCAGTCCACTCCTTTTGCAGTCGCTGCATGTTGCCGCTGTTGTAGTGCTTGCGAACGTAGGGGCAGCCATTATTGTGCCATTCGAGGACCACGTACTTTCCGCGATAGTCCGTGAGGTGAAAGGTCTTCCCGTTGCTCGCCGTGGACGTGAAATCCGGAGCTGGCTCGCCGACTTTTGCCGCCGAAATAAGCAGCGGAGCCGTGCACAGCACAAGAGACGCGAGCGTGGGGTACAATGCGGAGCGTTTCATTTTTGTGATCCTTTCTCTAAGAATTGAGTCGTGTGGATTCCAAGATCATAGCTGGTTTTTGCCGTGTGAGGCTTACTGAGAGGCACGTCGATCGAGTAGGCCCGATCCGCGGAGAGTACGAGCACGCCCCTCAGCCGCTCGATTGGTTTGAGGAGCTGATCAGACTTCCGCAGGGTGAGCCGGAAGCCGGTAGCCAAAGTCACGAGCTTCTGCGGCGTTGCATTATCAATCTGGGACTCGGCTAGCGGAAAAAAAACTGCCTGCGCGGTTTGCTGGCCGAGGTTCGCTGTAAGCAAGAGGGAATCCTTTGCGTCCTCCACCTGAAATCTCCAGTTCGCCGGCGCGGGGCGTGGCAACGACTTGCGCGCGGCCGTGAATAAATCGCTGGTCCGAGCATCTGGTGGAGGAGTCTGCGATTTGATGGGGAGAATGAGCGAGAGTTGTGCCTTGCCCGGAATGCACATTTCGCGGCAAACCAGCACTTTTACCTCGGCACCGACTTGCGCCTGAGATTGCGCCGCTAGACTGGCCTCCGCTTGCATCGGCACGATCAACATGACTGCGTCGTCGTAGCCGAAATCTACGATCGTGGATGTGCCGAGACGGCGCGGAGCAGGCCACTCAATGGCTCCAGGCGTGAGACCTGCCGGCAACTGCCACGCGACGCGCGGTGGTTCTCCAGAGTCGCCCGGATTCACCCAATAGATGTGCCAGCCCTTCTCAAGTTGGAAACGCAACCCGAGATCGAAGTCCTGTCCGGATGCGACCCATTGGTTCTCGGAGATGAGTTCCAGCGTGCCATGAGGAATGGGCGCTCCCGCCACCCGCGAACTAGCAGCACAAAGCAACAGAGCGCTTCCCAATAGGAGAGCCCGGGCGAAATCCGAACCTGGATCACATCTTGGCATTGTCTGTTGGATGCATTAGACGTTCTGGGCGTTCCCTGCTTCTGGAACCGGGCATCGGAGATTTGCTGAAACATTTGGGGGATGCCCGGCACGTCTAGCCTGTGACGTAAAGGGTATGGCGCGTCTGCCGAACTGCCTTCCGAGACTCGGGGGCTGTCCAGGAACCCCAACGTGCGGCATTGTACTCCCGGTGGGCCTTTTTGCGAGTTGGGGAATCGTCAACTCGCAACCCACTCTCGGGGGTTGACCCCTCGGCGAAGGTGCGGCTTCTACTTTGCCGTCTCCGATTTGCCTAAGTGCCGTCTAATATGCAGTCCGCACCCACAGTTCGCTAATTTTCTTCGGTAACTGTCTAAGAAATGTTCTATATTGCGGATTGTCCCAGAGGCGATGATTTCCTAAAGTGCATGCCGTCAAGAGGGCGCGCTACTGTACGCCGCATGGCGCTTATCTTCGCCGAGAGGCTTCGCTGATGAAGTCTGCCCCAGGTTTTTCTTTCTGTTCTTCCTTTCTTTCCACGTTGACGGCGAGCCTCATGCTGTCTTTTACAGCTGCGGCGCAGACTCCGCCAAAGCCTCTAGTGACCCAGGCCATCGACGAATCGAAAGTTGTTACCCTTCGGGGCACTGTACACCCGCTTGCTCAAACGGCATTTGATCGAGGATCTGTCCCCGAAACATTTGCGGCGAACCGCATGCTCTTGATGTTGAACCGGCCGCCGGAACGCGAAGCGGCTCTGCAACAATTCCTGGCAGATGCTCATAATCCGGCCTCGCCCGGTTACCACAAATGGATCACTCCGCAACGATTTGGCGAACTTTTCGGGCCCGCCGACTCAGATATCCTGGCCGCCGAAAACTGGCTTTCTTCCCACGGCTTTCGCGTGAGTTCGGTGACAAAAGCAAAAAGCCTCATTGAGTTCTCGGGGACGGCTGCAAATGTGCGAGTCGCTTTCCACACGGAGATTCATCGCTACACCATCGATGGCGAGATTCACTACGCGAACGCAGCCGAGCTGGCGATTCCTGAAGCCCTTGTTCCTCTTGTTCGCGGCGTTTCGCCCATAAACAATTTCCGGCCTGCGCCTGCGGTACGATCTGCGGGGAAGGCGCGGTATTTCCGTTACACGGGCAAAGCCACTCCTCTGTTCACGAACCCCGGCGGCAGCACGGATTTTTTCGCGATTGCTCCGGAAGATTTCGCCACGCAATATGATGTTGGTCCGTTGTACGAAGCAGGAGTGAATGGCACCGGCCAGGTCATCGGCATCCTCGGCGTATCGAACATCGATCTGAGTCTGGTGAACGATTTCCGCCAGCTGTTCGGCCTTTCGAACAATCCTACACAGGTAGTCATCGATGGTGGAGATCCCGGGATAGATCCGCTGCCTGACTCTGCTCTCGAAGCTTACCTCGATGTGGAACTCAGCGGTGCAGTGGCGCCCAACGACACAGTCAATCTGTACATCTCCGATGGCAGCCAGGTGCAGGACCCGCTTGTATTGGCAGCTCTCCGAGCCATTGAGGATAACCAGGCATCCGTCTTGAGCTTAAGTGTTTCCTCTTGCGAATCCGTGCTGGGCCCATCTGGAAATCAAATGTGGGCAGGCCTTTGGGAGCAAGCGGCCGCGCAAGGGCAGACTGTCTTCGTCGCGACCGGAGACAGTGGTTCGGCTGGCTGCGATTTTGCAGGCGAGCAGGCCGCTACGCAAGGCTTAGCCGTCAATGGTATCGCGTCGACGCCATGGAATGTCGCGGTCGGAGGCACTGACTTTTTTTACGCCGGGTACGGCTCCGGCCCCTCCAGCGCAGCGCCTTTCTGGAACCAGACGAATGACTCGAGCAACGGGTCCTTGAAGGAATCTCTTCCTGAACAACCGTGGGACGAGGCGTTCGGATTCAACATATTGGGGAACGCTGGGTCGATTTCTGGCGGCGGTGGCGGTGCCAGCAGTTGCGTCCAATCCACTACTGGAACTTCGGGACAAGTAGTTTGCCTCGGTGGCTATGCCAAACCAATTTGGCAAACGGGTCCAGGAATACCAAACGATGGATCCCGCGATCTGCCAGATGTTTCCCTCTTTGCGGGCGCAGGATTGAATTTGAGTTATTACGCGATTTGTGCCAGCACAGGGGATTGCGCCACCACTGGCGGCAGCCCGCCGCAGGTGTCCCTCGTTGGAGGTACGTCTGCTTCGTCGCCCGCAATGGCAGGTTTGATGGCCTTGGTTAACCAGAAGTATGGACGCCAAGGGCAAGCCGATTTCACCCTTTACGCGCTCGCGAGGGCGCAGCTCGGCGTTTTTCACGACCTTACATCAGGCACAAACAACGTTCCCTGCCTCCAGGGAACATCAGACTGTTCACTCGATACAAATGGCGATGGTTTTTATTCGCTGCAGAAATACGCAGCCGGTCCTGGCTACGATCTCGCTAGCGGCCTGGGATCGGTCGATGCGAATGCGCTGGTGACAAATTGGAACAAAGTCTCGTTCCTGCCCACGACTACAACGCTCGCTCTTTCGCAGTCATCGATCGTGCACGGGACGGCGATTGCATTCAGCGCCAACGTAGCGGCTTCCTCTGGCTCGGGCACTCCCACGGGCGACGTCGCAATTGCTACCACGAGCGATCTTCCGCTGTTAAAAAACGAAGCGATTCCGCTTTCCGGCGGATTTGCAAGTCAGTCGGTCGGATTTTTTCCGGGTGGCACGTATAACGTAAGCGCTCTCTATGGAGGTGACGGCATTTTTGGTTCAAGTGCGTCTCCGCCGGTGAATCTTACGGTTACTCCCGAGCCGAGTTCCATCTATTTTCTTGCGGATGGCCCCAATGGCATCGTGTCCAACAACGGCTCACCTGGAAGTTACGGAGCAAGATGGGTTTTTTCCGCCGAACCGTATGGGATGAACGGGCAGCAACTGTTCGGCCTAGCCACGGGCGCTGTGACCTTCACCGACGGCGCAAATGTGCAGGTCGTTCCCATCAATGCTCAGGGGGTTGCTGGATATATGCCCGCAGCCATGTCCGTTGGTACTCACGCCATTACGTTGAGCTATTCAGGCGACGCCAGTTATCAGCCCACCAACGCGGGTCCATTCACCTTTACCATCGGCAAGGGAACTCCCTCGATCTCAATTCTGTTTGTTGTACCATCTGTCCCGATTGGTGGAAGTCTCTTCGTCAGCACGGCTCTCGTTGGTGGGCCTGGAATACCTCCGACAGGAAACGTCACCATTAGTCTCGGAACCACATCGCTCACTGTACCGCTTGTTCTCGCGAATGAAGACGGCGGCCTTGAAGCCGTGGCCATGGCCACATTCACAAACTTACAGATTGCCGGCTCGCTTAGTCTCAGCGTAGCCTACGCTGGCGACAGCAATTGGACATCAGCCTCTGCAGCGTACCCCACTCCTATCGCCGTGGGAACTTCCGCTCGCGCCGCGTCGACTGTCGCGCTTTCCGTATCTCCCACAAATATCGACCGGTCCCAGACCACCAGCTACACGGCCACTGTGCAGAGCGCTTCCGCGACAGTCCCGGCTCCTACGGGATCAGTTTTTTTTGTCGTTAACGGTCAAAGCCTGCCCGCCGCTTTGGTGCAAACCGGTCCTTCCACTGCCGCAGCTTCGAGCTTTTCAGATGCTCTGTCGCTCTCTAACGGGAGCAATCAAGTCTTGGCTGTCTATAGCGGGGATGCTGTCTACAATCCCTCTACGAGTGCGCCTGCCACGGTAAACGTGAGTTTGAGTACATTTTCTCTCAGCCTAGGCGCATCGCGTGTTGTAATTACCTCCGGGCAATCCGGCAGTGTCCCCATCAATTTAAATGCGATTGGCGGCCTGAACGCGCCGCTTTCCTTGTCCTGCGCATCATCCTCAGCGAGTATCGGCTGTACGGTGAATCCTTCTACCCCCACGGTTAGTGGTCCCACTACGGCCACGCTTACGATTAATGCGTTTAATCTTGTTACGGCAGCCGGGGTGCCATCGCAAAACAATCGGCTATTCCAGTTATTCGTAGGCGCTGTGGGTCTATCTGGCGTTCTCATCCTCTTCGCATACCAACGGGCGAGGCCGCAAGCTCCGCTAAAAGTGCGATGGGCTCTCGGGTTCTGCGCTGCGGCGCTGCTATTGTTTGCCAATGGCTGTGGCGGGGGAGGCAGTGTAATCGTGCCACCCCCACCTCCGCCTCCGCCTATGAAAGTCCCGGCACCCGCTGGTTCCTACAGCGTTCTGGTCACTGCCTCGGCGAACGGCACCATCCATAACGTCAAGCTGCTCGTCGAAGTTCAATAGATAGCCGGGCGCTCTGCGGCTGTCAGCAGAGCCATCCGGAGCCTGCCGCCCAGAATATTTGAAACATTTGGGGGTGTCCGGCGCGTCTAACCTGTGACGCAAAGGGTATGGCGCGTCTGCCGCACTGCCCTCCCAGGCGAAGCCGGTCGAGGTTTGAATTTCGCGTTAGATTGCAGGAGTCCATCGATGGAAATGTGGGAAAAAGGGCGCCCGGGGCGCTTAAGAGCGATGGTTGTATTTGTATGCGTGGTGCTTGGCGCGACGAGCGGCGTCAATGCCGGGACGAGGCAGCAAGCACAGCAGGCGGCGCCGAACCCCGCTTCGCGACCCGTTGGCACAATCAAGACCATTTCGGGAAAGACGATTGTATTGGCGACAGATGCGGGAGCCGAGGTGGCGATTCAAGTGCAAGATGATGCCCGGCTCCTCCGGGTCGAGCCTGGCGAGAAGGATCTGAAGAACGCGTCTCCGCTTCAACTTCAGGACTTGCAGGTGGGCGACCGTATTTTGGTTCGCGGCAAGTTGGCTGACGACGGCAAGACGGTGCTGGCGGCCTCTGTCATCGCGATAAAATCCGCCGACATTGCCGCAAAGCAGGCGCACGACCGCGACGAATGGCAGAAGCATGGTGTAGGGGGGCTGGTCAAATCGGTCGACACGGCGAGCAGCACGATCACAATCTCAACAAATGTTCTCGGCGTCGCCAAGGACGTGACCGTCCAAATCTCGAAGCAGACGGTGGTTCGCCGGTACGCGCCGAATTCCGTGAAGTTCGATGATGCCAAGCCCGCGGCGATCGATCAGATCAAGGTGGGAGACCAACTGCGCGCGCGGGGAACCCGCAACGCGGATGGTACGCAACTGACGGCGGACGAAGTTGTCTCCGGAACATTCCGCAACATTGCGGGGACAATCAGCGCAATCGACTCCGCGGCCGGAACCATCACCGTCATGGATCTGCTGGCCAAGAAATCGATTACGGTGAAAGTTACGATGGATACGCAGCTTCGCAAGCTGCCGCCCTTGATGGCGCAGGGGATTGCCATGAGGCTCAAGGGCACTCCCGCGGATGCACCCGCTACCGCTGGAGGAAGTGGAAGTGCGGCTGCGACTCCCACGCCAAAGCCGGCAGAAGCTTCGAGTGGCGGCCAGGGCGGCGGTCAAGCTGGGGCTCAAGCAGCAGGAGCGGGAGGTGCCGGACGACCGGGCGCAGCTCGAGGAGGTGACCTGCAACAAATGCTTAGCCGATTACCAGCTGCGACCCTCACTGAGTTGCAGAAAGGCGATGCCGTGATGATCGTGACGACGGAGGGCACGCAAGAGACCGGCGGGACGGTAATCACTCTTCTAGCGGGAGTTGAGCCCATCCTCCAGGCTTCGCCGGCAGGAAGCGGCTCCAGCATTCTGACGCCCTGGACCATGAGCGGTGCACCGGCCGGGGATGCGGCGCCTTGAGGCATGGCAGTTGCGGAAAGAATGATCTTAGGTCAGGAGAAAGAATGAGATTTGGTTTGATATATCGATGCATTGTCCTCGCGGGGGCGTTGCTCCTTGCAGCGGCTGCGGGGAACGCGCGGCAAGCGCAAACAGCCACAGGCACAGGCACGTTACACGGGCAAGTGACGGATCCATCGGGCGCAGCGGTGACAAGCGCGACGGTGTTGGTCACGACTCCTAGCGGTGCGGCCACGACGGCGAATACGAATCGAGATGGCGTATTTGATGTGACGGGCCTGGCTCCGGGAAAATACGGCGTGAAGGTCATCGCGCCGGGATTTACGACGTATGAGAGCCCGGGCATTGATATCGCGGCTGGGCAATCGCAAAAGTTGAATGTATCGATGACCATCGAAGTGCAGGAGCAGAAGGTCGAAGTCACGGACACCACTACAAAGGTGGACGTGAACCCTGCGAATAACGCAGGCGCGATTGTGATGCAGGGCAAGGATCTCGAAGCGCTTTCCGATGATCCGGATGAGCTCCAATCCGAGCTGCAGGCGCTGGCTGGCCCTTCGGCAGGCCCCAATGGAGGCCAGATATATATCGATGGATTCACGGCAGGGCAACTTCCGCCGAAGGCTTCGATTCGAGAGATTCGCATCAATCAAAATCCGTTCTCGGCGGAATATGACAAGCTGGGTTACGGGCGAATCGAAATCCTGACTAAGCCCGGCACGGACCAGTTCCACGGACAATTTTTTCTTACGGGAAATACGGCGGGATTTAACTCGCGGAACCCCTTTGAAGATTTGCCGGAGGGAACAGAACCTCCTGGGTACTATACGACTCAGTTCAGCGTAAACGTGGGCGGACCGTTGAGCAAGAAAGCTTCGTTTTTCTTCAACATTGAGCGCCGCGATATCACCGATTTGTCCGTCGTGAGCGCACAGATCGTGAATCCCACGACATTTGCGATTGAACCCTTCAGCGACGCAGTCGCCAATCCGAAGACGAGGCTCAATTTGAGCCCGCGGCTCGACTATCAGGTTACTCCGACGAATACCTTGAGCGTCCGATACCAGTATTGGCGCAACGTGGAAACCGCCGACAGCGTCGGTTCATTCAATCTCGCTTCCCTGGCGACGAATGCCACGACCGTCGAAAATACGCTCCAAGCGACTGACACGCAGACATTGGGTCCCACGATGATCAACGAGACGCGCTTTCAATACATTCGCGATACCACAAACGGAAATCCATTGAATACGACTCCGGAGATCAGCGTGCCGGGCGCGTTTGTCTCCGGCGGAAACACAAGCGGGATAAACACCGATACGCAGAACCGGTATGAGCTGACGAACATCACGTACATCACGAAGGGCAAGCATGCGTGGAAAATCGGCGGACGCCTGCGAGATACTGTCGACAATACGGCGTCGAATGCCAGCTTCAATGGCATGTATTCCTTCGGCTCGCGGGTCAATCCAACAGCCCCGGGTTGCAACGTGCCCACTCCTCCCACCACTTGCCCCACGATTACCGGTATCAACGCGTACCAAATCACGCTGATGGGAATCTCGGACGGCTTAACGCCGGCCGAAATCCAGCAGGAGGGCGGCGGCGCCAGTTTTTATTCTTTGAATTACAACACGGTGGGAACAGCAGCCACCCGGGTCAACTATTTTGACGGCGCACTTTTCGTGCTGGACGATTACAAGTTTCGTCCAAACATAACCGTCAGCTATGGTCTTCGCTACGAGATGCAAAATAATTTGGGAGACCACGACGATTTTGCGCCGCGGCTCGGGATTGCCTGGGGCATTGATGGGAACGGAAAAAACAAGTCGGCAAAGACCATCTTGCGGCTCGGTTATGGCATTTTTTACGACCGCTTCACGGAGAACCTGGTCTTGCAGCAACAGCTTCAGAACGGATTTATCCAGCAGCAATACCTGATTCAAAACCCGGCTTTTTTCGATCCTAACACCACTATTCTGCCGACGAGCGCGCTGTTTCCACCCACTGCGACGTCAACACAGTCGATTTATGTACAGAATCCCAATCTGCGAACTCCTTACACCATGCAAACGGGTGTGACGCTCGAGAGGCAGCTTTCCAAATTCGCGAACCTTTCCGTTACGTATTTGAATTCTCGGGGTAACCATCAGTTCTATTCGAACTTCATTAATGCACCGGCAGTTGAACCAGGGCAGCCGGTACCGCCGCCGCCGAGTCAGATCGAGTATGCATTTCAGTCGGAAGGCGTTTTCAAGCAGAATCAGCTGATCATAAACAGCAGTGTGCGCCTTCCGACGCCGCACGGCCCCGTCAAGGACCTCTCTCTCTTCGGCTATTACACGCTGAATTATGCGAACAGCGACACCGCTGGAGCGAACTTCTTTCCCTCCATCCCAAGCGACCCCAGCGCGGATTACGGGCGAGCCGCCTTTGATATTCGCCAGCGTATTTTCTTTGGTGGCTCAATCGGAATGCCCTACGGTTTCCGTCTGAGCCCATTTCTAATCGCGAGCTCGGGGATTCCCTTTAACATCACGACGGGCCAGGATGTCTACGGCGACGCGCAATTCAATGCGCGCCCCTCGTTCGCCACTTGTGGCCCCGGCGCTCCAACTGGCGTCATTCAAACTGCATTTGGATGCTTTAATGCGCTTCCTCAACCGGGGGAAACTCCCATTCCCATTAACTACGCAAACGGGCCGGGACGATTCGTGTTTAACCTGCGGGTGAGCAAGACCTTTGGTTTCGGACAAAAGAAAGAAGCGACGGCGGCGAGCGGCGGGCCTGGCGGAGGCACTTTTGGGCGCGGCCCCGGTCCCGGCGGCGGTGGACCAGGGGGACCCAGAGGTGGCGGCGGCGGACCGATGTTCGGCGGAGGCGGATCTTCGAACTATCGCTACAACCTCACGTTCAGCGTAAGTGCGCGGAACGTATTCAACAATGTGAACTATGGAACTCCGATTGGAAATTTGAGCTCCCCGCTCTTTGGTGAAGCGAACTCGCTCGCAGGGCAGCCCTATGCTTCTTCGACGGCCAATCGCCGGATCGATTTGCAGGTACAGTTCACGTTCTAATCCCCGCTAACCTCTCTTAAGGTGCGAGAGCGGATCGACGCGGAAATTGCCCGAAAGAAACGATGAAGAGGCGAAAAAAGAAGCTTCTGGATGCGGGAGTGGAAGCGAGGCGTGCGGCTCGCAATTCTGGAATTGCGCCTGCAGCCACGCGGGTGATCGCGGATAAGCGCAAACATCCAGCCAAGCACAAGAAAAAGTGGTTAGAAAAAGAGGCGGAATAGAACCGTAGAACTGCTGCAGTTTGTTTTCTTCTTGCTAGGCCCGGACCGGACCTAATTTTTCGAGCCTCATCCAGGCTTGTGGGCTGGGACGGATTCATCCGGACGGAAAAACGCGGCCGGGACGATCTTTTTGCGCTCGGCAAGTGCTGCGGCGATGGATTCCAGATCCTTTTTGTCGAAGCCCATAGAACTGACTTTGACGGTCCCGTCCGTCTCGACGAGAAAAATCGTTGGGACATTGGTGAGCCCGTAGGCGTTGGAGGCCGGATAGCCCTTTTCTTTTTGGTCGAGGAGCATCGGAAAAGAGACGCCGAATTCCTTCATGAAATCTTTCGTGTCGCGAGCATCGTCTTGCGAGATGCCAAGAATCGTCACCCCGTCGCCGCCATGGCGCTTATGGAGGCGTTCGAGAAAAGGGAACGTGAATTGGCAGACAGGGCAGGAAACTTTGAAGAACGCGGCTACGACCGGGCCGCGCTCAAGCAACTTGCCAAGCGAGAATTCACTTCCATCGAGTGCTTTTAAGGAAAAAAGAGGTGCCGGAGTTCCCGCAATAATATTTGTCATTGTCCCTTCCATGCCAATCCAGCGTGAAAGCCGCCGCAACACTCCCATAGATTAAGTTTAGCGCGGTAATGCGAAAGAGGATGCATCGTGCCGCGATGCTGCTTGCGTATGCAACAATCCCAGACCGCAGCCCGCGGCGGCCGGCGTTATCAGCGAATGTTCATCAGTGGATCTGCTTGGTCTTTCGCTGCATGTAATCCATCAACAAGTACTGGCCGAGCGTGTAAGGCGTGGTGAAGTAAGCTTTGCCGCGGCACATTTCTGTGATTTTCTGGACGAAATGGACGAGGCTGTAATCGCTGGCGAGCATGAAAGTGTTGATCATTATGCCAGCGCGCTTGCATTTGTTCACCTCTTCCAGAGTTTGGCCGACGACGAAAGGATCCAGGCCGAAGGCATTTTTGTAGATGCGTCCGTCTTCGAGCGTGAGCGCGGAGGGCTTCCCGTCCGTGATCATGATGATTTGGCGCATGTCTTTCTTTTGGCGGAGCAGGATGCGCTGCGCAAGGCGCAGCCCTTCGCGCGTGTTGGTGTAATACGGGCCGACCTGGACACGGGCGAGCTCGCCAAGGGGAACTTCTTCGGCGCTATCGTGAAAGAGCACGAGGCTCAAAGTATCGCCGGGATACTGCGTGCGAATGAGATGAGAGAGTGCCATTGCGACACGCTTGGCGGGAGTGAAGCGGTCCTCGCCGTAGAGAATCATGCTGTGGCTGCAATCAAGAAGAACGACCGTGGCGCATGAACTATGATACTCGCACTGGTGAACCATCAGGTCGGAGTACGTCATGTCGATGGGAACTTTTGCGCCTTGGCGGCGGACAGCGTTGAAAAGAGTTTCGCTGACGTCGAGGTTCATGGTGTCGCCAAACTCGTAGGGGCGCGAGACTCCGCCCGATTCGATCCCGGTCGAGAGATCGCGCGTGTCGTGGCGGCCGAAACTGCTGCGGCCGAGCGAGCCGAGAAGGTCCTGGAGAGTTTTAAAGCCGAGGAAGTCGATGGTCTTGTCCGTGATCTCGAAGCGGGCCTCGGGCTGGCGCTGCTGAGGCTGGCCGAGTTGGCCACGAGCGGATGTTTGCGGAGGAGGAGTGACCTGCGGAGGTTGTTGAGGATTGATGAAGCCTTCCTGGGCCAGACGTTCCATTAGTTTTTCGATCAGATCTTTAACAGCCTGACTGTTTTGCGCGTCTGGATTTTGCAGCATCTCGCGAAGTTCTTCGCTCATGGCGTCCTCGGGGAGCAAGTCGCCTTCCTGAAGGGCGCGAAGGATGGCTTCGCGGAGGGCTTCCATCGAGCGGTCCGGATCCATTTGGGAAACGCCGTAAAATTGCGATTCAAAGCCGCTTTGAAGAAAAAAATCGCCCATGCGTTTGACGAGCTCTTCGAGGTCAACGGCATCGGCTGGTTCGCCGACGTATTTCCCGTAGCGGATGAATTTCATGGGCGGTGGTCCTTAATCGCGTTCATCATAACGGCCGATCCCTCGTCGCGGTGCTTCCCGAAATGGCGGCCCTTTTTCAGGTCATCAGTTGAATTGACGGCGCGGCGGCCGGCCCGGGTTTTCGCGCTGCTCCGGCTGCTGCTTGGGTTTATCCGCGTAGAAGCCGCGCTCTTCGCTGCGGCCGATTCGGCGGTGGGCCCAAAGACCTTCGAGGATCATTTCCGCGGCGGATGCTGCGCTTGCGGCGTCTTTGCGATCCTGCACGCCGAGGCGGCCGATGTGTTCCATCAATCCCTGAATCTTCGAAAGCTGGTGATAACGATCGGAAGAGGTTGCGAGCTCGGGAAGTTTCAGTTCGCCGCCGATTTCGAACCACTGGATGACCGGTTGAAAATTGACCTCGGCGAAATGTTTGCTGAAGACGCGGCCAACCGCGGTGCGAATCAGTTCGCGGGCGATGGTGTCGGCGCCTTTCAGCTCCCCCTCATATTCGAGTTCGAGCTTGCCGGTAATTGCCGGAAGCGCCGAATAAACATCGGCGATGCGTGCGACGGAAGCCTTTTCCCCGGTACGGGCGGCGCGCTGCTCGGCGCTGCTCACCAGGCTTTCAAGAGTGGTGATGGGCAGCCGCTGGCTGACCCCCGAACGGCGATCGACACGTTTGTCTTCGCGAGCCTGAAAAGCAATCTCTTCCACAACGTTGCGAAGATAAGCCGGGACTTCGACCTTGCGCACGGCATCGCGCGCGACCCAGGACTCCTGAGCGGTGATCGCCATGCCCTCCTCGAGGGTGGAAGGATAGTGGGTGCGAATTTCGGCCCCGATACGGTCTTTGAGCGGAGTAATAATCTTTCCGCGAGCCGTGTAGTCCTCGGGATTCGCCGTAAAGACAAGAAGCACGTCCAGGGGAAGCCGCAGGGGGTAACCTTTAATCTGGATATCGCCTTCTTGCATGATGTTGAACAAGCCGACCTGGATTTTTCCGGCGAGGTCGGGAAGTTCGTTGATAGCGAAGATTCCGCGATTGGCGCGGGGAAGCAGGCCGTAGTGGATGGTGAGTTCGTCGGAAAGATCGCGGCCCCCGCGGGCGGCGCGGATGGGGTCAACGTCGCCGATGATGTCGGCCATGGTCACGTCGGGGGTGGCGAGCTTTTCAACATAGCGGTAATCGCGGGGCATCCAGGCGATGGGAGTATTGTCGCCTTCCGCGGCTATTTTCTCGCGGCAGGCGCGGCAGATGGGGCGAAGGGGATCGTCGTTGATTTCGCAGCCGGCGACCACCGGAATCTCCGGATCGAGGAACTGGGCCAAGCCGCGAAGGATACGGCTTTTGGCTTGGCCGCGAAGCCCCAAAAGGATGAAATTGTGGCGGGAGAGCAGCGCGTTGATGATCTGCGGGATGACGGTGTCTTCGTAGCCGTGCACGCCCGGGAAGAGCGGCTCGTTCTTTTCAATCATGCGCAATAAATTTTGGCGCATCTCGGTTTTCACCGAGCGCGACATCGTTCGAGCATCGAAATCCGGGATACCTTTGAGTTCGCCGAGTGTGCGGGCTCTCGGGTGTCCTGCAGATTGCATGGAGGTGCTTGCCGTCATGAGGCCTCGTTCCGCGTCCCCAACGAAGAAGACGCAAAAGATGCTAATTCAATCCTTGTCCATTGCCACCAGCGCGTTGACGCATAACCCCTGCCTTCTGTAGATGCGGCGCCCAGGCGCGGAGATACCCGACGAGGCGTTCCTGCCGGTCCGATTCGGAGCGAAGTTCGAGGATCTGCTGCTTCCATAGCAGATCCATCGGCAGTGTGCCCGCGATTACGAATGAAATTTGAGCGGACGGGTCGCTCTCAGTGTTCTTGGGATAGTCCTCAAAGATGAGCGTGTGGCAAGTCTCGTAGAGTTCGATAAGCTCGCGGCGCATGGACGGGTTGAGGGGTGCCTCACGGTCCTCGAGGTAATCGACTTCTCCCTCCGCAAGAGGATTCTGGTCGAAGAACTCAATCACGCGGAATGATGCGCGGCCCACGGTCAGAATGTCCATGGTTTGGTCGTCGCGGCGCTTGACGACTTCAATGATCTCCGCGGTGCAGCCCACGCGAGCGACTCCCTTGGGCAGCGCCAAGAGAACGCCGAACTCAGACTTTTCCTTGAGGCAACGGTTGACCATTTCAAGATAGCGCGGCTCGAAGATGTGCAGAGGAAGGTCCGCGCCGGGAAAAAGAACGACGTTCAGTGGAAAGAGCGGAATACGATCGGGCCGCATTGTTCCTGGTCAAATCATACCAGACGGCAGGGAACCGTGCTGTCGAGGAGCGCCATCGTAGAGGAGTTTTGGTTCACTGGCGCTACCCCATAGATTGTCTACCGAGGGCGTTCTCGCGTTGAATTAGCGATCTATACGCAATAGCGTGCGTCTAACGGTGAGAGAAATGGTCTTGTAGTAGACGCTCGTTCTCGGCGCAAAGAACGGTGAATTTTGAACCGTTGTTCCGCGCTTGCCGCTGTTCCGGGTCGGCCTCAACAAATCCGACGATCGTTACCGAGCTCAAGTAGGACACGGAAATGTCTCCTTTTTCTGCCCCATTTTTCTGGGGCACGCAAAAGCGAAGGATTCTGCTTCCAAGGCGAGTGGCTGCTTTATGGGAGAGAACCCGATGGTGTAAGGGCGGAACCGGAAAAGCAGAAGACGCGAAGCTGCAGGACGCAGGAATTAGCCTGAAGCAGTGCCCAGAAAAATGAGCGGCAGAAAAAGGCTGGCCTACAGAATTAAGAAGATCGATGTGACATGAGCGCCCGAAAGGGCTCTCCCCTTGCTTACCGAGGGCAGGAGTGCTATCCTCGGTTACCGAGGACATAAAATGAGCAAACCTTCGGATCTGGTGCAGGGCACGTTGGACATGTTGCTGCTGAAAATTCTGGCCCTTGAGCCAATGAATGGCTTCGCCGTTAGTCAGCGATTGAAGCAGGTGTCTGGCGACGTTTTGCAGGTCAGTGATGGATCGCTGTACCCTTCGCTGCACAAGCTGGAGCAAGAGGGCTGGATCACAGCGGAGTGGAAAACGTCGGAGTATGGACGGCGGGCGAAATACTATTCGTTGACGCGGCTCGGGCGGCGGCAGCTCGAAAAAGAAGCGGACAACTGGGGCAGGCTTTCGGGTGCGATTTCGCGGGTTATTAAGATGAGAGAGGCCTGAGCCTCGCGCGGGCGCGGGACGGAGGTGGGAGATGCGACCGGAGCATTGGCTGTACACGATTCCGCTGCGGCTGCGCTCGTTGTTTCGCCGGGCGCAGGCGGACCAGGAATTGGACGACGAGCTGCGCGACCACCTCGAACGTAAAACTGAGGTGTACGTTGCGGGAGGCATGACGCCAGAAGAGGCGCAGCGTCGTGCGCGGTTCGACCTGCGTGGTATCGAGCAGACCAAGGAAAAATGCCGCGACACCCGCCGCGTAAACTGGATTCAGGACCTAATTCAAGATTTACACTACGGCATGCGCATGTTGCGCAAGTCTCCCGGCTTCACCATCGTCGCCGTCCTTACAATCGCTCTCGGAATCGGCGCAAACTCCGCGATCTTCACTCTGTTCGACGCGATACTCCTTGAGTCTTTGCCGGTTCGTGAGCCATCGCAACTTGTTCTCTTCTCAGACGCAGTCGATGAAGGAACGTACACCAATAGTTCGCCGGTCACTGGCCGATGGGGGCGTTTCACCAAGGAGTCCTACGAATTTCTGAGGTCGCAGCCCTTGCCGTTCGAATCGCTCTGTGCGTTCCGCAGCGGCACAGCGACGGTCAGCGTTCGTGTGCCGGGGCAGAACGAGGATGCTCAGGTCCAACGAGCGGTCGTCCATCTGGTGTCTGGAAACTATTTCGCGACCCTGGGTGTGGATGCTGCTTTCGGACGGACGCTTTCCGACGATGATAACCGCGTGAACGCTGAGCCGGTGGCTGTCGTCAGCAACGCTTACTGGAGGCAACGTCTCAACTCCGACCCATCCGCGGTGGGCCAGGTCAGAATTCTCAACAGCTTGCCCGTCATCATCGTTGGGGTTGCACCTCCAGAATTCTTTGGCGAGCGCGTACGCGGGGCGCCTGATTTTTGGATGCCGTTCGTCTTCCAGCCCCAAACTGAATTGCGCGAGTCCTATCTCGATCGGACGGATACCTACTGGCTCAGCCTAATGGGCAGGGTACGTCATGGTGTTTCTCGCGAGGAGGCCCGCATAGCGGTCACGGTCGCATTGCAACAATATTTGGCCAGCCAGGCTGGCACGCAGCTTAGCGCCCAGCGCCAGCAAGGGATCAAGAAGACCTACATAGAGCTTTACGACGGCGGAGCGGGAATTTCTGAGCTAAGGCTGCAATATTCACGGCCTCTGCATGTGCTGCTAGCGGTCGTCGTCATGGTGCTTTTGATTGCCTGCTTGAACGTCGGAAATCTTCTGATCACGCGAGCGGCGGCGCGCCGCGCAGAGATCTCGGTTCGCCTGACGCTCGGAGCAAATCGTGGCCGTCTACTGCGCCAGCTTCTCACAGAGGGCCTTCTTCTTGCCGCGCTCGGCGCCGGCGTGGGGCTACTGATTGGCTACTGGGGAACTCAGGGCCTCGCCGCGCTCGCACATTTGGGGAACTCGCCAATGCATCCGCGCTTGAATGTACCGGTGCTGATGTTCACTCTCGGGATCACGTTAGTTACTGGAGTTTTCTTCGGGTTTGCGCCCGCGCTGCAGGCGCGAAAGGTCGACTTGATCACCTCGCTCAAGGGAGGTGGGCGTAGCGTGATGGGTCAGAGGAAATTTACGGTTACGCAAGGGCTCGTCGTGGCGCAAATCACGATTTCGTTGATCTTGCTGGTCGGCGCGAGTCTTTTTTCGAGAAGTTTGTTGAACATCGAGCGTGAACCCCTCGGTTTCGATCAAGATAACGTTCTTCTAGCAAGTATCAATCTTCGGATTGCGGGCTACCAGCCAGCGGAGGTAGCCGCGCTCTATCAAAGGCTGTTTGAGCACATCAACACCTTGCCCGGCGTGCGCGTGGCGACGATCGCCCGTTTCAGTCCCTTCAGTGGGCACGTCAGCGTGAGCGATGTTGACGTCGAGGGATATTCCGCCCGTCCGAACGAAAGCATGAGTGTTAGTGACGTTCTCGTGGGGCCGGCCTACTCCAGCACGCTTGGAATTCCTTTGCTTCTTGGAAGAGAAATTAATCTGCGTGACACGGAAGCATCAGCAAGGGTCGCCATGGTGAACGAGGCGTTTGTCAGTCACTATTTTCCTGGTGGAAATCCCATCGGACACCGGTTCAACTTCGGAGACCAAAGCTACGAAATCGTCGGAGTATTGAAAAATGTTCTCTTCGAGGATGCGAAAACCAAAGTGCGCGCCATGATACTCCGCGCGCTTCTTCAGGATCAGACGCAGTCGGCAATGACTGCGGAACTGGAGCTGCGCACGATGGGCGATCCCCGGGCGATCACCTCGGAGGTGCGCGGCGCCGTATCGCAAGAGGACTCCAGAATTCCCGTTGCACGAGTGCAAACGCTTCGGCAGCAAGTGGAAGAGACTTTTAACCAGGACAGGCTCGCCGCGCGCTTGGTCAGTTTCTTCGGAAGTATTGCCCTGTTTCTGGCGTGTATTGGACTCTACGGCGTGACAGCGCAGGGCGTTGCGCGTCGAACAAATGAGATCGGTGTGCGTATGGCACTCGGTGCGGGACGCCGCGACATTTTTGCCTGATTCTGCGAGGCACCGCTCTGTTATGCGGCGGAGGGCTACTGCTCGGACTTCCCTTGTCATATGCCGCTTCGCGGGCGATTTCCAGCCAACTTTTTGGCCTAGGACCCGGAGACACTTCCTCTTTTATGGTTGCGGTCGCGGTCCTTGCTATTGCGATGGCTTTAGCTGGATTCTTGCCAGCGCGGCGAGCCACGCATGTCGATCCCATGGTCGCGTTGCGGTACGAATAAGAAACGCTGCATTTCAGGCCGCGTTTTTGCGCCTGCTTCGGAAGCCGTTCTCTTAATAATAACGAAGATAGATCTGCGCCCAGTCAGGAAAGTTCGGCGAGAAGCGTTTCCATTTCGGAGCGGGCGTGCTCGTCGCCCTTTTTGGCCGCGGCGGCGATGCCATTGGAAAGGACGTGCTTGGCGTCGTCGTTGCGAGATTCGCGGGCCAGAAGCTGGCCATACATAAGGTATGCCGGGATATAGTCGGGAGTGCGCTCGATAAGGGCGCGGAAGTGGCCGTCGGCGGCGCTCGGGTCGCCGCTGTTCATGCACTCCATGGCCAGGCCGTAGCGAGAGAAGGCGTCGTCGGGCTTCTTGGTGACGAACTCTTCGAGCATCTGGCGGCGGGTTTTCTTTTGGTCTGTCATGGTTTGCTCCCGTATTATACGGGGAAAGAGACTGCGTTCGAAAGCAGCCGAGGAACGGGGACCGAATGAAGCGCAAGCAGCTGGTGAAGAGCGAGATGAGCGGGGAATTGGCCTTGAAAGGTAAGCCCGTCAGCGCATCGCGGTCGGAGATGACGGAGATCGTGTTACCGGCGCAGACGAACCCGCTGGGGAAGCTGCTCGGCGGCCAGGTAATGCACTTGGTGGATATGGTGGCGGCGATGGCGGCGCACCGGCATTCGAATAGTTACGTGGTGACAGCTTCGGTGGACTACATCGATTTTCGCAATCCCGTGAATTTGGGAGAGATCGTCAATTTGAAATCACAAGTCAATCGAGTTTTTCGAACTTCAATGGAAGTTGGGGTCGAAGTGTATTCGGAAAATGCGATGACGGAGGAACGAAAACACACGACGTCAGCTTATGTGACTTTTGTGGCCATCGACGAGCACACCAGGCTTCCCAAGCCCGTGGCCCCGTTGATCTTGAAGACGCCCGAAGAGAAGCAACGCTTCCGAGAGGCAGCGAAACGACGCAAGGTGCGGCTCGCACTGCGCTTCGGAAAAAGACACATCGTCAGCTGAACATTTATCCCGCATCAGGTGACGTTGCCGGACCAAAGGATAGGAGTCGTGGGCCAACCGCTGCCGCCGGCCGGTTCCTCGGTGATGGCGATGGCTTTTGTGTTGTCCATGGAGTCGGGCGGCGCGGAAACGTAGAGCATTAATTTTCCGTTGGCGTCGGGACGCACCATCGCCGAAGGCATGGGCTTGGCGCCTTCCTTTTTCGGAATGAACCACACTTGAAGAACGTGATTGGCGCTGGGCATAGGAACCTTTTCGCCGATGATGCACACGCCGAGTTGCGAATGCCATTTGGCTTCCAGCGTTTCGGGGTGCGCGTGTTCGCCCCAGAGAGCAATTTTGTGAGAAGCGGGATCCATCATGATGGCGGCTTCGCGCTTGGCGTCGGCGAGCTGCTCTTCAATTTGTCCTCGTTCGACGCTCAGTGCGGCGGAGCGCTCATTGGCTTGGCGGATTTCCTCCTGCAAGCGGCGCGTGTTCCACGCGGAGTAAATCGAAAAGACGAGCAGCGCGGCGACGCCGGCCCAAAGCCAAAAAGGGATGGCGCTCTTGGCGGGGAGCACATGCGGCTTCGTTTGCGATTGCGCTTCGGCCCGGACCGTTTGCATCAGCCGGCCCTTGAGCATGTCCGAGGGAGCCGCTTCGGGAGCCGTGTAAGCGAGTTGGCTGACGAGCCAGCGCGCTTCTTCAACAGCCCTAGCGCAGTCCGGGCAGCCGGCCGCGAGGTGCGCTTCGAGGGCAGATCGGTCGCCGGGATCGAGCGCGCCTAGAGCGTGGGCTTCGATCAGCTCACGGAATTGGTCGCAGTTTTTCACGTCGTTGCCTGCAATCCTTCTTTCAAGCGAAGCAAACCATTTCTGATCCAGCTCTTTACCGTGCCGAGCGGTTCTTTCAGCGTTGCGGCAATCTCGGAATGGCTCAGGCCTTCAAAATAGGCCAGCTCGATGGCGCGTTTCTGCTGTGGCGTGAGAGAACCCATCAAGGCGCGGACGCGTTCAGCACGGCGCTTTTCGTCGAGCGCTTTTTCGTAGTCGGGAGCAACGACGACGCTTGGCAATTCTTCCGGCTGATCTTCGCGGCGGCGCTGACGTTCGCTTTTCAGGCGAAGATGATCAAGAGCGCGGTTGCGCGCCATGGTACATAGCCAGGGGACGAACGGGCCGCGCGACGAATCGTATTGATCGGCGTTGCGCCAGAGCTGGAGAAAGACATCTTGAACGACTTCCTCGGAAGTCGAGGCCTGCTGGAGAATGCGCAGTACCAGGCCGTAGACGAGGCGCGAGTGGCGATCGTAGAGCTGTTCAAAGGCGCTCACGTCTTTGTGAAGAAGGCGCGACAGCAGCGTCGCGTCAAGCGACACTTCGCGGGCGCTACTGGATGTGAAAGCCGCCAGGAACACGAGTGTCGGCTTCTTCCTCTCCTCAAAGACAATACGGCAGAAACGCCGTTTCGGATGAAATCTTGGAGTTGGTCTCGGTCATCGCGAACCTGCAGCTGAAACGCCAGCGCGAATTTCGTCCGCCACGGCGAGGGCTCGGTCGATGCAGGCACCGATGGCCGGTCCGCAAAGATAGTTTCCCACAAGCTTCAGATTTAGAAGAGAAGAAGATTCGCGTTCGAGACTGGCGATACGTGCGGAGTGGCCGATGTTGTATTGGGGCAGAGCGCGTTGGTAGATCTCGACGTTTGCGAATGTTGGTTCATTGCGGATGGAGAGGATCGACGCGATCTCGCGATGGACGATCGCGCTTATTTCTTCGGGGAAGAGTGTTACGGCGTGAGGATCCGTGGCGCCGCCGATGAAGCTGGTGAGGAGAACGGAACCTTGCGGGGCGCGGCTGGGGAAGAGCGACGAATTCCAGACGGTACCGAGCGTGCGGAGGCCTTCGGAGCGGGGGATTAGAAAGCCGAAGCCTTCCAGAGAATGTCCCACATCTTCCCTGCGATATCCGAGCGAGACTACGGCGAGTGGAGCGTATTCGATCTCTCCCAGCGGAGAGGCGAGTTCGGGGCGGAGGAGTTTCGCAGCGACATGGGTTGGCGTCGCCAGAACGAGACGGTCGGCGATTATGCTTTCTGTGCCTGCTTCTGTTCTGGCTTCCACCATAAACGGTTCGCTTGATTGTGGAGTGTTTGCGCCGCCCTGCCGAATCGCCGTTACTTCTACGCCGCAGCGCAGGGCCGGGCCGAGATTCGCGGCAAGGGCCTTGGTTAGCGTTTCGTTTCCATCACGAAAGGTTTGAAGTGTAGGCCGTTGTTTGGGACCGGGCTTGGATTTAGCGGCGCGTAGCATTCCGCGGATTACGCTGCCCGTGGAGCGTTCGGCTTCGTGGAGTAGGGGAAACGCGGCGCGGAGGCTGAGTTTTTCGGGGTCGCCGGCGTAGATTCCGGAAACGAAGGGGCCGACGAGTTTGTCGAGGAGTTCGGCGGAAAATTTGCGGCGTGTGAAGGCGGCGACGGATTCGTCTACATAGGGGGGCGTGCTGCGGGCGATTGCATCGCGCAGGATGCTCCACTTTGTGCTGAGGCTGAACAGGGAAGAGGCGAAGAAGGAGGGTGGGTTTAGGGGAGCTGGTTCTAGTAGGCCTTTGATAAGGAGGAATCTGGGTGCGCTGTGTGGAGCTTCCAGCAATTCATTCTCGATGCCAAGATCGCGGCAGAGGTCACGGAGCGGAGGAGTGCCACTGAAGCTTTGCGGGCCTATTTCGAGGAGGAATCCATCGCGGCGTTCGGAGCGAATGACGCCGCCTGGGCGCGGCCCGGCTTCGACGATTCGGGCGTCGATTCCAGATTTGCGCAGGTGGTAGGCGCAGGCGAGGCCGGAGATTCCGGCGCCGATGATGAGGATGGGGACGTGGGTGGCCATTTGTTCGCTTGGTTGCCGAGATGGGGCGCAGCATGCTGCGCCCCTACGATCGACAGCCGTGAGCCATCGTATCATTTTGAATTCGTGATCCGTGCCCCGTGCTCCGTGGCACGTGGCCCGTGCTCCGTGTCCCGTGCGAGTAGTCGGCAGCCGACCGCTCACAGCTTGTGGCTGCTGGCGGGCGTTCAAAAGTTCAAGGTTGAAAAGTCGAAGGCGGGAAGCGGTCATCCTTGGAAGGATGACCCCACGGGCTGCGGAGTGGGCGGCTAGGGACCCTCCCCCCTGGTTTTGTGTAAGTGTTGCGTATAGAAGACTTACGCTTGGCGAGGTGGGGAGTTTCGGGCGGCTAGTGGCGAGGATTAAGCTGACAGTCGACAGCTCACAGCTGATAGGCAGAGGTGGCGGAGGAGACAAGCGGCGAGGTGGGAGAGCTGCTATCTTCGGAAGGATGGACCTACCGGCCGCAGGGGACTGTCCCCCCGGTTTTTTTGTAAGTGTTGCATATAAAGGCATTAGCGTAGCCGTGGGTGCTTTGGCGCTGAGCGGGTCGGCCGCGGAGAAGGATCGGGTTGGTTTTAACGCAGAGTGCGCAGGGTTCACAGAGGACGAGCGGAGAGGGTGGATACCCCCCACCCGGGGGTGTCCGCGAGTTATGAAGTAAATGGCTGAGGGGACTGGGGTTGTGGGCGTTCCTGCGTGTGCGCAGAGCGGTCGATAGAAGCGAGAGAAAGAAGAAGAGGAAGAAGAAAAGGATAACGCAGAGACGCGGAGATTTTGTGGGCGCAGTGGGTCTGGGTGGACAGGGGCTGGGTTGGTTCCAAAGTGGCAAGGGGAATTGACAGCTGACTGCTCATGGCCGATAGCCAAACGGAAAGGGTGACGGGATCTCGCGATAGGATCGATGGGCGTCAGGGGACGAGCAAGCTGGGGTCCTTCGCTGCGCTCAGGATGGCATCGTAGGGGGCGGGGCTGGAAGCCAATGTTCACGGTGTATTTTACCGCAATTTGTGATAACTTGTAAAGTTATTTATTACGTGGTAATGATTCGAACGGTGGGCGCAGGGGGCGAAGATTATGGTTAGGTTGCGGATGAAGATGCGGGCTAATTGGGTAGTGCGGATTGGAGCGGCAGTTGCGCGCCATCACGGAAAGAAGAAGCAGATTCCTCGCTGCGCTCGGAATGACAAATTGTTGTGCGCGGCACTGGCCGTGGGTGCGGATTGCTTCAGGGGCTGAAGCCCCTGCGATCTTCTGGCTTTGCGGCACGGCTGAAGCCGTGCCCTCCTAAAGAGAGGTAAGTCAACACTCGCATCGTGCCATTACGGAAAAAAAAGCAGATTTCTCGCTGCGCTCGGAATGACAAATTGTTGTGCGCGGCACTGGCCGTGGGTGCGGATTGCTTCAGGGGCTAAAGCCCCTGTGATCTTCTCGCTTTGCGGCACGGCTGAAGCCGTGCCCTCCTAAAGAGGTAGGTCAACACGCGCATCGTGCCATCGCGGAAACAAAAAGCAGATTCTTCGCTGCGCTCGGAATGACAAATTGTTGTGCGCGGCACTGGCCATGGGTTCGGATTGCTTCAGGGGCTAAAGCCCCTGCGATCTACTCGCTTTGCGGCACGGCTGAAGCCGTGCCCTCCCAAAGAGAGGTAGGTCAACACCCGCCTCGTACCCTCCTAGAGAGAGGTAGGTCAACACCCGCGCCGTGCCCTTCTAAAGAGGGGTAGGTTAACACCCGCATCGTGCCCCCTCGAAGAAAGCGAAGTCAAGACCGGCCCCTGAAATCAGGAGGGCCGGGCAGCGGGCAAAGTCAACGTCTTGTACTGCCGCTAGTTGTGCGATGGATGCTGAGTGGCCACGTGTGACAGATAGCGTGGCGGAAGGAATTCAATCGTAATGTCCTGTTGAGCCTGGATAGGCCTGTTGTTCAAGAGAGTGGGCCTGTAATGCCACATGCGGATGGCGCTCGTAGCGGCAGGAAGAAGAGAGGTCGAGCCGTTCAAGAGCTTTATATCCAGGACCTGGCCGAGCTCTCCAATGGTGGTGCGGACCTTTACGGTTTCTGGTGATCCATGTCGATCCCCTGGCTTTGGATAACGAGGCCACACAAAGGAGACAACCCCACCAGGTTGCAATCGAGCAGGATTATTAGTTACTGCGGATCCGGGCACAGGAGGAACAAGAACAGAAAGCTGCGAGGTCATCGCGAATGAAGAGGAGGCGGCAATGGGTTCTTCTTCCAAAGTCAGCCTGAACGGTTTGCTGCCATCGCCTGGGCCCCTGACAAGGATTGCGGAAGCCGGTGACAAGTGCCACGCTGCGCCCGTCGGAGGCGATGCCCTGCGTGGGACGGACTTCGCGGGGGCGCCACTTATCGGGCCTGCAGTCTTGCGTGAATGTGCGGGTTGGGAATTTGCGGATGGCAGTGCGTTTCGGGCGATTAGCCCGGTCGAGCCTCTGCTATCAGGAGTGGCTTCAGGACTAGCAGGCGGGCTTTCTGAGCGCGATTCTTCCGCCTCCGGCCCGGGCACGTGCACTGGAGGCGTAGGGAAGGTATTTGACGCCGGTGTAGACGAAGCTGGCGAAGTCGTTTCCCCTGGGCGATTAGGCAGCGCCGGTGACGTGGCATCGACAGCCGGTATTGATTTCTGGGGGTCGAGGAGGCGTTTGCCAAGCGGGACGCGTCCCACTGTGAGCCCAACGGAGAGGCTGATCACCGCGAGCAAAAAGACCACTGCGGCGACGTGAAACGCGGATATTTCAAGAACATATAAGCGTGAAGGTGGATTCTCGATGGGATCCGTTGACTTCCCGGCTTTGCCTGTTCGAGCTTGCGGTGCAAAACCGGCGACCGGAGTGCGGCGATGCACTCTTTTCTGGAAACGTTCGGCAAGCGATGGCGGGTTCGCATCCAGAACGTCGGGCGTCACGATCTTCGACGCTTGAGACGCAGTGTGCGCAATCAGTCCGGGTGAACAGGGTTGGTCTTGCTCAGCAAAAGCACTCGGAATTGGCTCTTCCGGCAAGCTTTCGAGCGTTTCGGGGACGAGGATCTCAACGGGGATTGGCGTTAAGTCTTCAAATTCTGGGGTTGGCTTTTCGGACTCGATCCAATTTGAAATCTGTTTGCTGGCCTGGGCGGTGAGATCAACAAATCGAATGCCTACGCTTTTTTTCGATTCCGCTAGCCATACAATCTGCGCGGAGACTTCGACGCTCTGCTCCAAGCTAGGCAATTGAAAGCGAATGAGTGGAAGATAGTCGTCTATTACAAAAGGCATAAGCCGGTCGGTTGCGACAACGGCCATGCCCGTCTCACTTACATTGAGGACAATGCCGCCATTGGCACCCCCGAGCTCGACGTACGCGCGAGAGGCAGGTGTGGTGCGCACCTGAAGGCGGCGGTCGCGCGTGGGATGAATCGCTTCAACCGACGCGTGGCGTTTGGTGTCGAGGGCGCTCGCTTCCGCTTTTGCCGGTACGTCCGCTCCTTGCTCCGTCCTACTCCGCTGCGCGATTTCTAGGAGTGCTGCCAGCTTGCCGCCCGCCTTCGAAAGTGCGTCAAAGACGTAGGCAACATTCTTCGGGTTGAACTGAAGCTGCAGAGCTGTAAGAGTCAGTCGGATGATGTCGTTGATCTCATCTTGCTGGCTTTCGGAAAGATAGTCCTGCAAGCCAGAATAGAGTGCGCCGTTTTCGTAATTCTCTCTCCACTCAAGAATTGCCTGGAGACGACGACTGGCCTCCTTCTCCAATTCTTGTTCTTGTGGTTCTGCTGCGGCACATTCGGCAAACACCTCGACCTGACCGCCGGGCAATGTCATGGTAATTTCTGCCAATCCGCCACGCAGTTCCTGAACCTTGTTGGACGGTAAAGACGTCTTGCGACAGACCCACTCTCCGCGCATCTTGTCGAATTCAATCGAGGCGCGATACTCATCCGCTTCGTACTTGAATACTGGTAACGGCTTGAGTGGTGGCCATCTACCGGCCAGGAGCAATGTCATCTCGGCCTGTTGCACTGGAGACGTAAGTCCAGCAAGGTTGGGCCTAGCTCGTTCGTGCTCATTCCATTTCATGATTCGGCCCGAAAAGTTCTGCCTGCCACGCGATTTTGCCGGCGTGCAGCCAGCAAACTTCTAGAAGCGGGCGTCGCTAAGGGGATTTGTACGATCAATGCTTTGGAGGACAACGAGTGCGCTGAAGTATTCCCGGAGATTCGATGAGTCCCCACCCCCTCTTTTTGTGCGTTGAGCGTCGTCTGACTTGTTTTCTTCGTGGTCGAGGTCCGAACGAGAACTTTCGGGCCACCGATCTTGACCAAGATGCGGCGGAGATACGAGCGCCTGGCGCGCCGGTAGGGCACTTCTTCGCACGCCAGAGGGACCATCTGGAGAACGGTGCTGTTGGACTCAGGGCAGGGCACGTCCATCTCGTCACCCCTTGCAGCCCCACTTCAATGTGGGAAGAATCCTTATCTGATCAACTTCCCGCGTCCGTTGTAGTAACTTTCCTCAGTGTAGTCAATCCCAAACCCCGTCCGGCGGGATTAGTTGCTTGCCTCTTTTCGACGAGACCTCGTTCCAGCCATTTTATGAGCTACGCACAGGAGCAGCTCGCGGTCCCCTTCTTGCGGCTTGGCCACCAGACGCAAACGTTCTCGCACAATCCTCTTTTTTCCATCAAACCCTTCATTCTTAGTCACATGCGAGAGAGTCGCAATGAGGTTACCCGCTGCGTGCCTGCAGCGGTTATCAGCAACTGACGTGTCAGTTGGCAGGGTTGAGAGTGGGGGACTTTGCTGATGGCATGTAGGGATTTGGAGTAGAGGGGCTTGGCGTCGAGGTGGTGTTTTTCGAGGTAGGGGTCGAAGATTATGGCTAGGCTGCGAGGGAGGCGGGGGCAAGGTCCGAGAGTGTTATAATCCACCTGTGGTGGCTAGAATTTTGATCGGGTGTGGCAAATGAGCGGAAAAAGGGTTGAAGAGATCGAGCGGGTGATCGGAACGCTTACGCAAGAGGAGTTGGAAGAACTGCGGCTGTGGCTCGATGAGTACGCGGGGCCGAGACCAATCGATAGCAGGATTGAAGGGGACCTGGCGACGGGCCGGCTAGACGGGGCTGTGCAGAACGCGCTGGAGGATGAGAAGCGCGGAAGGGTCCGTCCGCTGTAAGTAAATGGAACACCGCGCCACGGAAGGCTTTTGGCGAGGATACGAAGCCCTGCCCCTAGAAATACGAAATCGTGCGGATAAACAGTTTGCACTACTGAAGAGCAATTCGCAGCATCCCTCGCTACAATTCAAGAAAGTTGGAGAATCTCGCGGCCAAGAAGTGTGGTCGGCGCGGGTCACGCTGAACTATCGGGCACTGGCTCTTAGACGGGCTGACGGATTTTTGTGGTTCTGGATCGGCGACCACAAAACCTACGAGCAGTTGATTTGAGTAGAATTTGGGGCGTTGCCAGCTGCGTCGAGCGAAGTCGAAACCCTCAACCTCCAAGCCAACTATACAGACTTCACTGCTGTCCTAATCTCTACGCGACCCGGCGAATGACTTAGGTCGTCATGGAGCGGATGATTCGAGAGGCGCAAGAGCGGTTCGCGTTCGTGTTTCGGCAGCGCTGATGGATGGCGTCGAATCTTAGGCAACGACCAGTAAACGATGCTGACCAGAAGGAGCGCTCCGGCGATCCACGCGCCGTGACGGGCGACGCTATCGACGACTACGTCCACCGAGCTATGCACGCCTAACAAACGTTCCGCGATCCAGCCAAGGGACGCAAAGCCCGCAAAGAGCGCGCCACCGATTCGAAGAACGGAGTAGGAACGCGTGCGACTCATTAGAACGAGGGAAGGCAAGATAGCCACGACTACGAGCAGCTGCATGGTTTCGATGCCGAGGTTGAAGGAGAGAATGCCGGCGACGCGTTCCCAGCGGCCGAGGCCTAATTGGCTGAGGGTGGCGGCAAATGCCAGACCGTGAATGAGGCCGAAGAACGCGGCGATAATTGCTTCGCGTCCGGGGAAAAGCGGGCGGAGGGCGTGAATGGCCGAGACGAGTATTGAGACGGCGATCAGTACTTCAATGGGACGGGCCGGCGCGCGGACGAATCCCAATGCGGCTAAGGCGAGAGTGATCGAGTGGCCGATGGTAAATGCGGTCACCACTTTTAGAATTTGCAAAAGGCTGTGGCGCGTGCCGGCGAAACCGGCCCAACGCGAACCTGCGGCGAGGAGAGGCGCAGGCAGAAGAAGCGCGAGCAGGAACAGAAGGTGGTCCGTACCTTCGGCAATGTGGTGCATACCGAGACGGAATAGGCTTGCGAAGCCGACCGAGTTTATCCATGCGCGAAGGTTTGACGACAGCTTGGAGAAAAGAGGCTGTGAACCGCTGCCGGGCTGCATGTAATCCAGTTGATAGAACGATTGGGTTTCGTTTCTGTTTTGCGCGAGGATGCGAATACTGGGGTCACTGGGAACAAGACAATTTACGAGGTAGGCGGATATCGCGTTTTGGTGATGGTTCTCGAGAACGATTCTCCGCTGCGGTCCACCAGGGGGCAGATCCACGGTGAACTCAATCTGAATTTCGCCGAGTCCTTCTTTGATCTGTTCGATGGACGGGAACTTCTGTGAGACGAGAGTGGGGCGCACACGCTGGCCGTCAACGGTGATGGATAGATCGCGAAGGACTCGCTCCGCGTAAGCGCGCTGCTCGGCTTCCGAGATAACGCCGTCCGCGTTTGTGTCGATGTTCGCTAGTACGAAGGAGGAAACGGCGACGCCGGGAATGAGCCGCATGG
>Ga0074044_10000688_pt1 | contig 31677 bp, 29 predicted proteins | sample BogForMeECP23OM1_FD_94443 | JGI IMG/M metagenome (GOLD analysis project Ga0074044, IMG submission 94443) | Bog forest soil microbial communities from Calvert Island, British Columbia, Canada - Bog Forest MetaG ECP23OM1 | ecosystem: Environmental > Terrestrial > Soil > Wetlands ...
GCCGCAACTTCTGGTGGGCGGTAGCTCTCTCCGCATCGGCCCAGTTTACCCTTCCTTACCTGCAGCCGCTTCCGAATGTGTTTTCGATCTGCTTGTTCGGGTTAGCGCTGCACTGGATCCTCGAAGCTCGTCGTAAGAATGACTTAGCACACTTGCTGTGGCTGCCACCTTTGTTCTTGCTGTGGGCAAATCTCGATGCTCAGTTTGTTCTCGGGCTGCTGCTGCTCTCCATGCTCCTGCTGGCAGAGATAACAGAAAGGGCGTTCCGTCTCCCGGGGATTTGGAACGCCGATTCGCACCGAATTCCTCTCGTTCATCTTGTCGCGATCGCCGTAGCGTGTGTTGTTGCGACAATGATTACGCCTTACTCCATTCATCTCATTCCTGCTGCATTGCAGTCCGCGTATAGCCCCCCTCTCTTCAAGAACTTCGCCTTCATGGCCGCGATGAGCTTTCGGCAGCCTGAACACTTTGTGCTTATCTTGCTCCTTTTGTCTGCCTGTTTCCAACTGGGACGGCAGCGCCCGCATGATATCTTCAAAATTCTTCTGCTTACCCTCTGGGCGGCTCTCGCATTCCGGGTTCAACGCGACAACTGGACAATTGTTCTACCCTCGATTGCTATTCTCGGTGAGGCCATCGGAGTTCATGGCGATGAGTTTCGCCCTGCTGGACAAGGAAGTGCGGGCAAGAAATATCTTTATGTTGCTGCAGGCGTTGCGATCCTGCTGACGCTCTCTTTCTTTTCTCTGCCCAGTAGTCGAACTCTTGAAACACGACTCGAGCGTGTCCTTCCGGCCAAGGCCTGCGACTACATACAAAAGAATCGTCTTCCCGGTCCCATCTTCAGCGAGTACAGATGGGGTGGATATCTGATGTGGAAACTTCCTGAGTATCCGGTCTCAATCGATGAACGATTGAATCTATACGGAGATGAGTTCAGCGGCGCGTACTTTGAAGCAGTCACGGGCAAGCGGAGAATGGAGACACTGCCGGGTTTTGCTAGTGAGCAGATTATCCTCCTGCCGGTCAACCTTGCCATGGTCAAGGCGTTGACTACAATTCCGGTATTGCAACAACAGTTCCGCGAGGTTTACCGAGATGAAATTGCGGTCGTTCTGGTGCGGCGATGAATATCTACCCTGCTTCGGGCCGAGCTGATTCGAGGATAGTTCGGGAATTAGAGCAACTGTCACACAAGCAGATTGTGAGGTTGGCTGCACTCGGGATTTTGTTCACTCTGTTTGGGGAAATTATTTTGTTGAGCAAGGGCTTCCTCACTGACCCGGATATCTGGTGGCACTTAAAGGTTGGGGATTGGATCGTGCAACATCGGTCCGTCCCGTTGGTGGGTATCCTTTCACGTACGGCCGCCACTCGACCGTGGGTGGCGTACAGCTGGGGGTTTGAGGTAATTCTCTCGCGCGTCTACGCGTGGTTGGGATTGATGGGCTTTGCCTACTTCGGCATTCTGTTATCGGTGCTGGTCTCGATTGTCCTATTTGCCACCTGCTTTGCCCTTTCCCGTCGCTTCTGGCGATCGTGGCTGTTGACACTCTTCGGAACATTCGCTTACGTCTACTCCCTCTATCCCCGTCCTGTTTTCTTCAGCATGATGCTGTTCAACGTCATGTTGTACCTGCTCTTGAAAGCACAACGCAGCGGTCAGATCCGGGAACTTTACTGCTTCCCGCTGCTTTTCTTGGTGTGGGCGAATCTTCATATCCAATTCATTTACGGGCTGGCAACCCTGGGACTCTACATTGTTGTTACTGCCGCTGTTCGGCTTGCTTCACGCTTGTCCCTCAATATAAACGCTTTACGAACATCCTCGCTGTCGTTGTCCCGGTTGTCGCTGATCTGGGCCGCTAGTGCTGCGGCTTCTTGCGTAGGTCCATATTCTTATCGACTCTTCGCCGTAGTCGTCGGATACTCCCGCGCGAGACAGACTTACTTCGTTATTCAGGAGCTGCTGTCCCCGCCGTTTCTCGACTTCACTTGCTTCATTTTCCTTTTTGTTATCATGGCTGCCTTCTATGCGGCGGGCTCGCGAAAAAAGATCGACCTGTTTCAGCTCTCCTTGATGGTCATAGCTTCCCTTTGTGCCTTCCGTACGGTACGAGACGCTTGGTTTGCGGCAATTCCAGCCATTCTCCTGCTCGCTGATGTTTCTGTGGAACCGACCGACCAGGATCCGGCTTTCACTCCCGGGCAACTTTTGTCTCTTGCCGGTTCAACGGCAGCACTGGTTTTCTTGCTGGCCACCAACATGGGGTTTACCCCTGGTGGAGTCGATTACTGCGTCAGTATGGAATTTCCGGTCGATGCCGCCAATTTCTTGCGCAGGATCGAACCTCCAGGACCAATTTACAACGACTTCGATTGGGGAGGCTTCCTTACTTGGTATCTTCCCCAGTATCCAGTTTCCATTGACGGGCGCAATGACCTTTATGGGGATACTTTCGTGTCGGACTATCTTACTTTCGATGCTGGTGATCGAACGGACGGGGATCCACACCTTGATGAGGCAGGCATTGTGTTACTTAAGAAAGATGCTCAGCTTGCCAAATTGCTCAAGCACGACTCCCGTTTCCGTTTTGTTTACGAGGATCGAATTGCCGATGTTTTCCTGCGCAATTGAGAGATCGAATCCAGAAACAAGATGACATGCGAGCCACATTCCGGAATGACTCTACAGAAAGCAGCGGTGGCCGGCACTGGCCGTTCAGTGCCCTGGCCAATTCGCGTTTTCTACTGCGATGTGACGACGGTCGCGGTAGGCAGGCCGTGATCGCTACCATAAGCACGAGCTCGCACGTGCCCTACCGTATGGCATTTCCTGCGATACGTGGCGCGGTACGTTCGACGGCCACCAATCGCTCAGCATCGACTCACGAAGATCACGGATCGTGAAGTCGAGGGCCTCAGGGCGCTTGGGGGGGTTGGGAAGTGCTCGCTCGGCGTGTGCGGCGCTGTCCTGCGCAGTCGCTGCGTGCGGGGGATGGCTTCTACGCAAGTCGATTCACTTGCCAAGGGGCCTCGCTGACGGTCTTGCGGGGCCTCACTTCGTCACTGGTATCTGTGAGCACTTCGCGGCGTAACATACACAATCCCATAGATAGAACAGCAAGCGAATCAGAATCGTGTGTCAGACTCACCCTTCGAGTTTAGCGGACCGCAAAATTGGACAATGCGCTTAGAGTTGCTGACGGCAAAGACAACGCAGATCACGAGCACACCCATGAAGGGTATGCCTTCCTTCGTATAATAGGCATTGAAGACGCAGCAACAAAGGATTGTCGCGAACGCTCCCATGGCAAGTGCCGCTACGGCGCCATCGCGCAAAAGATGCTCATGTTCCCGGCTCAGCAGCACCAACGGACTGAACAGAACATATGCCAGGAGCACTACGTAACCTGCTGTGAGCAACGGCGCCTCCAAGCGACTGATCCAGACGGTGAGCCCGTAAAGAGGTCTGTGACGAACGACGCTCCCGCCCTCGGGAGCGCGGGGATCCTTCTGTCTCAGAAGGGCTTGGGGGCGGATGGCTGTAGTCAAACGTGTCGGTCGCGAAGTTGTACAGGACATTGTGCAGGTAGAGCGAGGGATGCTTCTTCGCAAGCTTCCAAGAGACATGGCCGAGATAGTCGTAAAGATCCACCCCTTGAATTAGGTTGTCGTTAATACCGAGCTGACGATCCAGCCAGTTGTGGGCGTTGATTACCAACACGTTCTCAGGACGATGCACTCTGGGAGGAGGGATGGGCAGCAAGCCAAGCTGCCATGCCGTATAGAGGTCACCCCAGGCAAACCACACGTGATCCCGGTAGATGTGCCCGTCGCCGTTCTTCAGGAGATAGCTCCGCCACAAAATCTTGCCGACAAGCTGATCTTCGCTATCCACAAGGTTAAACATGTTATAGGTGGACTCGGTCGCTGTCAGTCCATTAAGAGTGTTGATGCGAAACTGTCCGAAACTAACTAGGTTCCAGCTCATCCAGCAGAGGACAAGTGGAGCTGTGGAAACACCCAGCAGCAGCGCGGCCTTTGCCAATGATCGTGCGGCCCGCTGCATCCCAGGCAGATAGCTGCATCGCACAGCAAGAACCACCAACACAAGAGTGAGCGCGAGGAAGAAGACAAGATTCTCAGGCCGCGTCAGGATGGCGAAGCTGAAACACACTGCGCTTAGCAAGGCCATAGACGCGAAACCTGTGCTGTTGCTTACTGCTCGCATGCAGCAAAGAAAGAACCAAATTCCTAGCGTCAGGAAGAAAAGCGACAGTAGTTCCGACAAGATAAGCAGTTCCCACAAGCAAATAGCACCGACCAGCGCAAAGCATACCCCGCCGACAAGGGCGAGTTCGGGGCGCACCCCCAGAGCACGCAACGAGAAGTACACGAGCAGGGCGGCTAACAGACCCAACAGACATTACAAGCGGACGGCCAGATACTGCGAGGGTACGCCCATCCCCGCTAGCACTGGAGCATCACCGGCCAACCATTGCACAAGTCCGAAAAAGAGCGGATATACCGGTGGACGCTCGGCAATGGCATATGTGTGGCAGGTCCAGAGCCAGAATATGTTCTAATAACCATGGCTATCCCCGGACCAGAAGGGCTTGTAGGCTATTTGATAGATAAGGCGAAATGCAGTACCGCAGGGGAGAATGATAGCGACATGCAAAATGTCCGTGTGCCAACCTGCTCGAACCCGTTTCCGTGTTGTGGGCAATCCTCCAGCCTGTGGTTCAGCGGCGTTCTCCATGCCTGTGCTCCGTGCAGTGGCACTTGTGGGTGAACCCCCTGCGTACTCTGGGCGCGCGGGGACTCCATAGTCTCCAGAGTTATTTCTTAAACTACCTAGTCTGAGCACCTAGGAAAGTGATCCTGATCACGCGCAACCGTGATGGTGGTCGCTTATGGTACTCGTCAAAAAACCATCTTGGCTCTGCTCGGGACAGCACCGGCGTCTCAAAACGGGAAAACTTTGGAGTGGGGACCTTTTCGCTTACGAAGCCGAAGTTAGGGCCATTGAGCGATCTCTCCGGCGGAGCGTCTTCGTCGGCCTTACCCCGCTGAGCGAGCTTTGGAGAAGCCCTTGCCTGATGTCGGTCGGATCCTTGGAAATGCTACCGGGCGATGGGGCGTATCACGCTCCAGGCGTGTCATATTCCGCTTTGGAAGTCCCTAGATTTCGATTCTTGTCTGAAGCCCCCGGCGTAAGTTGTTGAACCTTCAGCTCTGCAGCAGAAGGCTTGGATGGATGTTTTGGTACTCTGGCTGCTTTGGAACAGAGTGCCTCGTCCGGAACAACTTAACCCCGCCACTACTCACGCCAGCGGAATTTCCGGTTTTCCGGTTCGTGGCATCGCCGGCCATAATGTCTTCTGCCCTGATCTGCCAGGCGAGGAAACGAACCAAATCGGCGTTTGACGGCTAGGTGTCTGATGGCGAAGCTCTCCCTACTGTTTCTGTTGCTCGGCTCTCTGTACGCTGTCGGGCAAAACCCGCCTAGTCTCGATCTTTACACAAGTGCAACGTATCACTTCAGCATCGCGTATCCGGCTAGCTACGACCTGCTCGAAGGAGAGGGCATTCTTAAACGTACACAGGGTAAGCACGTGGGCATTCCGGTTTGTGATTTGCTGACAGTAATCGCGTGCGTTATTTATCCAGGCGACAATCTGCAAGACCCCAGCTTCGAAGCGGCGGCGTTTTCAGTAAACGACATTTCCAAAGCAGCTACGGAACAGGATTGTTTGGGGTTTGCAGACCAGCTGCCGCGCCCGGGTGGTGAACCCCTGGCCACAAAACCGGTTGGTCTTAACGGGCAGCTTTTCCGATATGCGTCTACCACAACGACGCTGGCCGGCCACGTGCAGTTCGCAGACCGGTACAGAAGCTTTCACAAGGATCGATGTTACGAGCTGCGCATCGCCATTTCGTTCTCGGATGTCGCCCCAGCGCTATCTCCCTCTAAGAAGGTTCTCGATAATGAGGATGCGAAAAAGGCCCGTCGTTCGCTCGAGCTGATTCTCAGCTCCTTTGTTGTCGCGAATTGATTCTGAGCTGGCACTGGACGGGTTTCGTGCGATTGCGGGCCAACAAATTGAGAACTCACATTGGGATTGGTTCAGCAAACAGGGCTCTTCAGTCCCACAGGGCACTAATTTAAAGAACTCAGTTGGCTGAAGTTCTGTTTCGCAGCTCCTGCAAGCTCTGGTCAATCGCAGAAAGGCAAGGAATGCTCATCGGCTGATTCAATGCCAGATTCCGGGCGTATTCCAATTCACTGATTGCGGCCTTAAGTTCACCGAGTTTAGCCAGAATAATCGCATGTACGTAATGTCCATAAGGACTGCCCGGCGACATCTGAATTGCGTAATCGCTGAGTTTCAGAGCCTCAGGTAGTTGCGACCGGAGTGCGGACTCTCGCGCCAGCAATGTTTCACTCACGCTTGCTATTGCCCGGGTGTCGAAATTTCCTTTATAAACCAGAATTGCACTGCCTCCAATCGTGTCAGCAGGGTGGATGTTCTCGAATGGTTCTACCCCATACGTGTCAATGTTCGTCGAGGATAGCGCCCAACTACTTACGAGCACAGTGCCGTTCATCTGACTTGGCGCTAATCCCGGGCGTAAATGCCCAATATGCTCGCAGGGGAGCCCATAAAACTCGGAAAGTGGCAGACCATCGGTAATGAGCCAGCATTTATCTGAGGGATGTTTCTCCATGTATGCTTTCGCTTGCCAATAGGACTGCCCCAGATCAATGCCCTCCAAGTATTTATAACTCCGAGTGGGCCCGCCCCAGAATTCATTGCCATAGGAGAGGTAGTTTGGAAAGGCGTGCAACGAGCTTGCTGCATGGAGCACGATCAGGCAGAGTACGGCGTATTTTCCCCATCGCAAATGCTTCGCCAATTCCAGACAGCCAGCAGCAGCAAGGATCATCAGGAAGGGAAGCATCGGCAGCATATGGCGGATGCCGGCGTTCCAGCCGGCATGCAGGAAGCCCGCGGCAAAGAACACAATAGGGACAAGCAAGAAAACAATCTCACGTCGGTGTTTCGCAAACGCATTCATGATGCCCACGACTGACAGCAGTGTGATTGCCAAAAATCCTATAGTACAGCGAATCAAGAAGTTTACTGGAAGTGAAAACCACGGTGCGCGCAGATAGAACTTTCCAAGCATGAACATTGGCGCTGATCGAGGGGAATCCACGTCTAGTAACAGAAAGGAGAATCCTTCAAGGTAAGCTTGGGGCAGCAGATGATGTGTCTCCAGCGCAAGTAGCGTCCGGCCAGCTACCGAAGTGGAAGGCAAGGAAGAAGGCGATTCCTGCCCCAGAGACGGGCCGGGCTGCGCGGCGTAGCGCATTCCGTATCCCGCCCAAAGGACGGCATATGCGATGAAGAGAATCAGTCCCACCATCACCAGATTGCGGAGGGCCAACTTAGATAATGGTTGCTTGCCGTCTTGCGGAAGGCAGGCGTCTGCGACGGCGAGAATGATGAGTACCGGGATTATAACCACGCCTGAAAGCTTTGCCAGAAGCGTAAGACCGACAGCCATCCCCGTCAGCGCCAGAAGCGGGATGCAGGGCCGGCGTGTGCAGAGATAAAAGCCGAAGACGGCAAAGAACAGCATCGCGGTCACTGCCATATCGGTTGCGACCAGAGCGCCATTCGCGAGTAGATTCGGCTCAAAAATCAGGAGCAGCGCTGCCAGGAATGCCGTTCCGAGGCCGAACATGCGGCGTGCCGCGACCCAGAGCAGGACGCAGAGAAAGATCGAAAAGACGGACACTGCCAAGCGTGCTTGAAACAGTTCTGAGCGCCAATCGGTTGAGTAGAGCCACACCGTAGCGTTCGCGAATGCATCGTAGTCATCGCCGTGAAAGGGGGCGCAATTCACTTGTGGGTTCCTGGAAACCAGCGGGGCTGCTGCAATAATCTTGGCTAGCGGAGGATGTTCGGGGCTGAAAGTCAAGTCGCCGCACTTCAAATAGCGGTAGCCGGAATAGAGGTGCACTGCCTCGTCCCATGTTTGCGAGAGCTGCCGGACGCTAAGTGACAACTGTCCCAGCATGACGGCGCAGAGTGCCAATAGGATTAGCCACTCCAACCGGGGATTCTTCCGGAGCGCACTCCTGACGCCATCGATAACACTTCTTTGATCTTCAAATAGTGCCACTAACCTGCGAGCCGACATGATAGTACCAAGGAAATGCGGGGACCAAGGGCACACATGTGATTCTCTGAATACGTCACGGGTTCGGCAGATTGCTGGCTGCCCTGATGTTTCGTATGAGCTCTTGAGTTGCTTCAATCATGTGGGAGCTTTGCCACTCAGCTCGGTTAAGCGGATCGCCCTCCGCCAGCTCTATTGCACTCTCACATTCAGCGATCCCTGCGTAGGGTTGGCCACTCTTTGCGAGCATCTGACACCGGACCACATGTGCGTGCGGACTCTGTGGTTCCAGTGCGACCGCATCATTGGCGTCCTGCAGGGCAGCATCGAGTGGTTCGCCACTCAAAAGGACTCTTCGAAATGCAAGCATGCCCGCTGCCGCCCTAGTATCGAAATCGCCCGCGTAGACTAACAAGGCACTGCCCCCGATAGAGTCTTTGGGCGGGCCATTCATAAACGGCGCCACTGCTTGCCGCTGTTCCGGTCGGATGGTAGTAAGCAGTGTGCTGCTGACAATAACGGTACCGCGCAAGCGCGGCGGTATCCGGATGGGGAACCACCATCCGACTGGCTGGCAGCGCACGCCGTAGGGACCGGGGTCCCAGAACCAGTCCGTCAGCAGCCAGCAGGGGTCGGCTGGATGCCGATCGAGGTAATCTTTCGCCTGCCAGTACGCCTGTCCCCAGTCGATGGCGGGCAGGTATCTGTATGCTTTTGCCGGCCCACCCCAGAACTCGTTGGCATAGGAAAGATAATTCGGGTAAGCATGGAGTGACGACGCTGCGTGTAGCACAATGAGGCAAGGCAATGCGTAGCTCATCCAGCGCAGACGCTTGGCTAACTCCACACATCCGGTGGCAACCGCGATCAACAGAAAGGGAAATATCGGCAAAAGATAGCGGACGCCGACATTGATACTTGAGCGGAGGCATACCGCCAGAAAAATACCAGCCGGAAGCAGCAGAAACAGTACCTCACGACGGCGCTGCCCAAAGGCAATCGCTAGGCCAAATGCGGACGCCATGATCATTAGCCACGATCCCGTCGTGCTCCGAATCAGCAGGTTAAAAGGGGTGGAAAACCACGGTGCCTGCGAATAAATCCTCCCGGCTACGAACGCCGGACCGGACTGGCTTGAGATCGAAAGTGCCCCGGCAAGACCCTCCAAGTAGGCTTCAGGCAGTGCGTGGTAATTCTTCATGGCCACCAGCACTCGTGCGGCGGTCGATGTTGCATCTTGTCGTGCCTCCGGGAGTTGCACTTTCCCGGGGTACGCGGCGAAGCGCATCCCGTAGCCCAACCAGACAATGCCGAGGGCGATGGCGCATATCAGCGCTACGGCAAGTAGGTTGCGTACTGCTGCATGCAAGGTTGACCGCTGACCGGCGTGCTGGATGAAAGCATCCACGACCGCCAGCACGCACAGGATCGGTAGGACCACGACTCCGGAATGCTTTGCCAGCAGCGTGAGCCCTGTAGCCAGACCCGTCAATAGAAGAAATGGGGCGGTGCGATTGCCCGCCCAAAGGTAAAACCCGAACACCGCGAACAGCAGCAGGCAGGTAACCGGGACGTCGGTCATGACCAGCCCACCGAAAGCCAGAACGTTGGGCTCAAAGATCAGCAGCAAACTTGCAACGATAGCCGTGGTAAGGCCAAACATCCTCCGCGCCGTCATCCATACGAGTAGACAGAGCCCCACCGCAAAAACAAAAACTGCCATGCGCGCACGAGCCAACGCTTCGGGCCAATTCCCGCTGTAGAACCAGATGAGGCCCACAGCCGCTTGCTGGACGTCGTTCCCCTCGAAAGGCGTGCAGTCCGCCGCAGAGTTCATTGGAAGCAGCGGAGCGGCCGCGATGATCCTCGCCAGTGGAGGATGCTCAAGACTAAAATCGAGAGCGCCGCACTTCAAGTAGCGATAGCCGGAGTAAAGGTGCGTGGCTTCATCGGCGGTTTGTGAAAGCTGGCGATCACTGAGAAGCAACTGCCCGAACATGACAGCACAAAGCGCTGCCGGAATCAGCCACTCCAACCAAGGATGTCTCCGGAGCGCACTGTGGATACTGCTTACAATGCTCCTAGGTATGCGCCCGCAATCTGGGACCTCAACCACGGCCACATCTTGGCCCTCGACTACCGTGGACATACCTCCCTCCGACCCAAACGCTCCCTTTGTTGCGAATGGGACCTCCGCATGCGGCTCGCAGTCGCTGCCCAATTGCGCAAGAACTCCGCCGTATCTGGAAAAACGCCGGCTGCCGTCCCCAAGCCATCGAACCCTGAAATTGTTCTTCCCGACAGCCGATCTTTACCTTAAAGGGAGAAGCAAAATCTGGCAGCACTGCTCATCACAAAAGAACGTGACGTATATCACGCACCGTTCACACCGGTGAGCAAGCCGAGAGCGGCGTTGGGGACACCGACGACTCGATGCGGGGATGCTTACTGCCGGTTCCACTAACGCTGAATGCTATCCGCAGTCGCCACACAGCGAAACGCCCTGACATAATTGTTGGCAACTACTGGGTGTTGACTCCAGATCCAAGATGACTTCTCCCGCCACACGGGGTCTGAATCCTCCACTACGATTGCGTCGATGCCATACTCTCGACACGTAGCGTCTAAATTGCTGCCATCCGGAAACTCGAATACCCCGGCGAGCTTCTCCAGACGCAGAGCACAGATGCCGGGGTCACCGCCAAAGGTCGTCCCACATTCCCCATTACCAGCGGCGGCGTCATGACCGGAATATAGCATGTGCAGAATGGGATCCTCCGTAGAGGGATTGCTCTGCAGGACTGCCGAAGAAGGCAGTTGCGCATCGAGAACTTCATATGCTGACCGCAGCGCATATGCCCGTTTGCCGAATTGCCGGCCCGGACCCAACCAGCTTTCTCCCGTAATCGTCCCGTGATCAAAGAGTACCGGGAACATGCGCAGCATGAACACCTGGTAGGCAGTTCCGAGTATGCCTAGAATCAATAGCGTTGCAAGCACCCCGCGAGTCCACGGACGTGGCGAGGGTTGTGACGCGGTGCCGTGGAACCACCAATCATGAACCATCGTAGCTCCCCATAGCAGCAAGATCAGTTGCGCCGGAAGGAAGCATCTCCATCCCAAGTCGTTACTGCTGAGGGTACTCGATCGCAGAAATGTGCCGATCAGGAAACTAGTCATGACCAACGTCCAAGCAGCCAGTTCGTTGGCGCTGGCCTCAACCGTGCCACGCACAAGCTGCCGCAGGCGCAAACCACCGACAGCGAAAAAGAATCCGAGTTCAAGCGCATAGTTGATGGGCAGGAGGATCGCGTTGGCGACGTTCACCGCGAATGGCGTCCCTAGGTGGATACCGATCTGTTGGGCGAGATCAATCCCTATGCTAAACGGGCGCAGCGCGAATTCCACAAAGGCGGCGCCGGTGGCGGGGCCGCGGAGACCGGAAAGAAACGATAGTGCCCAGACCAACGCCACCGCACCCGCGCTTACGAACATCACTATTTCCAGCCACTCCTTCCGCGTGATCAACGCCAGCAGCCAAAAACCGACAGCAACTACAAACGTGAACGTAACGTAAACGGACATACCCGCCGCGCTGGCAAAGGCCATCCCCGCCACGATTACGGGTGCAGTGGCCCACCTGCGATTGGCGTCGGCCTGATGACGCAGCAACAAGAATGCAACGAAACATGCAATCAACGCGGCGACGTTGTGGGGCACCCAGAGCACGGAGGCAACCCAAGAGGTGATCTGTGCTTCGTTCCACCACTCCATGTCACTCAGCCACGAGCGTTCCGCAAGCCCGAGGTAGAGGGTCGGCAGAATGTCCAGGCCGGTGACACAGAGCAGGCCGACCGCGAGTAAAGTTTTTCGCTCGATGCAAGTTTGAACTCCCACCAAGAACTTGAGGCCGAGCGCGATCGTGCAGATCAGGCCCAAGCCGCACCAGACGACACCGGAATACACCACGTATCGCGGCGACAAATGAAGCACCTTCATGGGCAGGCTGCAAAACAGCAACCACAAGTAGTGGTAGCGCAGAGGCGCCGCCGCATTGGCAAAGAAAGGATTACTCGGCGGAACATGGCGTGCGACCGCGACCGTCATGGCGGTGCGTACCGAATGGTCAAAAGCAACGATTGGCGGATAGAGCTTGTCCCCGATTTGTAGATCTACCATCGACCCAAGGGCTGTTATCCCCCAAACAGCCATCAAGCCCAAAGCAACCCAGATGTATTTTGAAACTGACCGCAGCTTCGCTCGGCGACCTTCCTTGGCCAGAAGCAGCACGCAGGCAGCGAACACAACGATATAGAACGCCCAGAGCATCGGTTCCAGGAACCGTGCCAGCAGATACGAAAGCATCGGGCAGATGGCAATGGAGAGTGGAACGGCGAGAATCAGCCGCAGAATCGGACGCCGCTGCCGGAACTCAAAGAGGTCGAGCGCCCATCCCGCGACATACCCTGGGGCGAGCATGAATGGGAGAAGAGCGAGGCATGCCTTGAGGGTCCCCAGCGTGTCCACGACCGTGAGATTTCGCATGCAATTCAGAGCAGTTCTGAGCTTTTTCTTCTGGGCGCTGACGGTCTTTCGCTATCGCGCCGCCTTGCCGGTCTCAATGCCGGGAGGGACGTTTAAGTGTGATAGCCCTGCTGTCGGGCCGGTCCTTGCTGGAACCGTGGTCTCCACTTCCGATGCTTGCTCACCCGCCGCGCCCGCCTCGTGGTATTCAGCGTCCTGGTTCACCGCCCAGACATCATACCTGCGCGTGCCCGCCAGGATGTTCTTGGCGGTAAGCATTGCCGTCATCATGGCATGGTCCTGATTGTTGTACTTGTGCATGCCATTGCGACCGACCAGGTGAAGCGTGGGGCAGGTTTCGCCTAAGACTTTCCGAATTGTGTTCACGTGCTGCTGATACGCATCGTCATAAACCGGATATGCTTTGGGCTGCCGGATGACGCAGCCATCAACCACATCAGCACTGGCGGCCAGATTTACTTTTTGAATCTCCTGCTTCGCCAGTTCGATCAGCTCATGATCGCTTGTCGTCCAGAGCCCATCACCCTCAAAGCAGAAATATTCGAGGCCATAGGAGCAATAGCTGGCGTCGGGAACCATCTCCGGCGACCAGGACTTGTAATTTTGCACGCGACCAACCTGCACGCTGGGATCGTGAATGTAAATCCAGTTATCGTTGAAACGGCCGCGGTCGTGCACGATCAAACCGACGGTCAGGAAATCGCGATAACGCAAAGAACGCGCAGCCTGGAGGGCGGCGTCGGGAAGCTGCGGTTCGATCTGTGCAACCAGCTCCCGGATGGGCATCGACGAGACTAAATTTTCCGCGCGGTACTCTTCCGATTCGCCATTGGCATTGCGCGTAGTCACAATCCAGAGGTCGCTGGCGGAGTCGAAGCGGCAGGCCGTGACTTTGCGGCCCAGCATTACGGTGCCGCCGAGCTGGCGGACCTTCTCTGCGCACGCTTCCCACATCATTCCTGGGCCCAAGCGCGGATAGCGGAAGGTGTCGATCAGCGTCTTCACTATCTGCGTGCGGTCCCTGGGCTTCTTGGTAGAAAGCGCATGCTTGAGAGCCGAACCGAGCGATAAGCCTTTGATCCTTTGCGCCGCCCAATCGGCGGAAATTTCGTCGCAGCTCATCCCCCACACCTTCTCGGTGTAGGTCTTGAAGAAGATGCGGAACAAGCGCCTGCCAAACTGGTTGGAGACCCACTCTTCGAACGTCTTGGGATTGCGCCTAGGATGGAGGCGCGCCGCCAAGAACGAGAGAACGCAGAGCACCGACTCGATCAATCCTAGCTTGGAGAGTGCCTCGAAGGGCTTCAAGGGGTAGGTGTAGAACTTGCCGCGATAGTAAATGCGCGACGACCGGGGACGATTGAGCATGTCTTCGCCCGCGATCTCGGTCCAAAGATCTTCAACCTCGCGGGACTTGGAGAAGAAGCGGTGTCCGCCAATATCGAAGTGGAACCCCTTATAGTTGACGGTTCGCGAGATTCCGCCAACATATTGTGGGTCGCTCTCGAGGACAACCACCGGGGCATGCTTCTTCGACAGTTCGTAGGCGGCAGTTAGACCCGCCGGTCCGGCGCCGATAATTGCTGCCTTAAAGGTCGGTGGTTCCATATATGTACGCAGTTCCCCAGTGGCAGAATGGCAATCGCGATACCAACTCAGAATAGGGGCTAAGTGCAAGATACACAATGATCGCAGCGATCAAAATGGTGGCGCACGGGGCACGCGAAGGGGCAAAATGCGCCTTGCTGCGGAGAAAGACGCGACTCGAGACGTCACCGCTCATGCGCATTCGCCGGTAAGGCGCACCCGGAAGGCCTAGAAAAGTCGCCATATAATGAGGTTCGGCGGGAGAGTCCGCGACGCCCGGGCCAAGCTGTCGGCGTTAACTTCGAAGACACCCCGGCATGGTACCTCCGTTTTACCACCGTTGCTCGCGGCCTCAGCGGCGATGTGCTCCGGCGTGGCATGCCGTGCACAGCGTGATCAAGTTTTCCTCTGAGTCCGCTCCTGAATGGCTGCGGAACTCCATGTGGTGCACCTCAAGATTCGACATCGTGCCACAGGATTGACACCTCCAGCCGTCGCGACGCAGGATCTGCCGGCGCAGACTTTCGTACGACAAGGGGTCCAGCCGCAAGGGAGCGGCTTTGGGGCGAATCATTCTCAGGACGCCTTCTCGCACAGGTTTTCGAGGAAAGCCTGCTGCTGTTCGCTGGGCAAGAACTTGTAGTAGCGGCAGATCGAGTGGAGCAGGATTTCCGGATTGCCATTGTCCAGATGCGCGCCAGCCAGGAAGTCGGCGCAGATCATCTCCAGACAGTAGCCGCGCGATTTGTCCGTTCCCAGCATCTGCGCCGCCGTCTCGATTGCCTGCTCGATCACCGGGATCTGGCTCTTGTAGACCTTGAAGTAGATCAGTTCGGAAGGCTCCTCTTCCCTTCCCGTCAGTTCCTTCTCCACTGCCCGCCTGAAGTCCTCCTTCGGTAGGACTCGAGCTTTGTGCAACCAGGTTGCACAATCGAAGTCCTGCCCGTCCCGGCGCGCGATCTTCGCTAGTTCCAGCCCCTTCGTCCATCCCACCTCTTTCAGTTCACGTCTCGCCTGCGGCGGCAGGTGCTCGTGGATCGACATCAGGTAGTATGCCTTTCTCCTAGATTCTGGAAACCGCCTCGCCAGGAATTCGTCAAACGACTTCAGGTTCTCCAGCCTCCAGTACTGTTCCGCCCGCACCTCGCACAGATACCTGCCCAGCTCGACGAAGTGGGTGTCGCGCTCTGCTTCCTTCTGCCGTTCCCACGCCAGGATCTCGTCGATCTTGGTCAACACAAACAGGGCGCGCTTGCGATTGAGCTTGGGCGGCATCGGCGGATACCTAGTAAACAAGTTCGTCAAACAGACCAAGATCGACTCCCGGCTTGCGCACGAGCGCGGCTTCGACCAAAGCGGGCTTGTCGAGGCAGAGCCCCAGGAAGGGGCAGGTTGTGCACGGATTCTGTGGAAAGCGGATGCCGCTGTGCGGCAGAAACAGTCCGGACTCGATCCGTCGGACTGTGTCATCGACCAAGGTTGCGAACTCCTGCCGCTGCTCGTCAGAAATGGTAGCCCGGAGGTATTGAACTTCGACCAGGCGCTTGCGGACGAAAACAACTTGGGCGACTTCGTCGATCCCTGTCATCCACGAATAGCAGACGAGTTGTGGATCCAGTGCGGAAATGCCGGCCGGCTCTTCCGGATATCGTGCAGAGGTAGTCTTCCACTCCAGAACGCAGGGCGTGCCGTCCAGCTCACCAATGGCATCGAGGTAGGATACGAAATTGTTGCCAGAGCTGAGCATTCGATCGAACTGAACCTGCTGGTTTGCACGAGGGCGCCGAATGCGAACGCGGCCGTCCTGAGCGAAGCGCTCGAGCAACTGGATGCCTTGTTGCAACATTCGGTCCCAGGTGTCGTTGCCGGAATAGGTCAGGCCCATGTCCTTGCACGCGCTCCACTGCTCGAACAGCACAGCCGCCGGGTCCTCACGGCGGAAAAGAGCGGCGACGGCCTGTTCGAAGGCTCGGCCAAAGAGCATCGCGGCGCGCGTGTCTTTCTCCTGCCATCCGTCGAGGTAGCGGTGCCGGTAACGGCGCGGGCAGCCAAGGTACTGGCTGATCTGAGTGTAGGAGTAGGTCATCGAGTTGCCTCCGCGGGGTTGGAGCGAGGAGCACTCGATACGGGAGCTGCGGCCAGTTCTTCCCACTGGCTAGCTGGGGCAAAGCCATCGAGGTTGATTAGTGAAATGCCGTTGATCACGGTGTGGCTGATCTTGACGACACCGCGGAGTCCGGGCAAAGCCTTCTCATCAACCTGTTCGTGGGCTAGCAATTCTGGGTCATAGAGGAAATCCCGCAGGAACCAGTCCAGCTTCCACATCGCCTTCTGGGTGCAGTAGAGACGACCCACGATGGGCTGCCCGGCCAGAGTGCGGGGTTCAAGAATCGAGAGTCGGAGGACATAGAACGGTTTGTGGGCATGCCAGCGGAATTGGGCGCCATCGACGCGCACGAGGAAGATGCCGTCAGGAATCTCCGGACGGGAATCGCGGGCCATCTCGGCGAGGCCAGGGACCTGGCGTTTCATGCGACCACCTCCTGCTTCGGGCGCGCGTAGCTATTGAGCTGGCAGAGGAGAGCATTGCGGTCCTTCTCGGCCCAGTCGGCCAGCTGCTGGACGAAGTTCTCAACCTGTTCCCTGCTGGCATCTCTGAGTGTCTTCGTGCCGCAGAAATCGACGGCGTAGGACTTTACCAATTCGGGATCGAGCTTGTGCTGGCGGATGAGCTGGCAGAGGCGGTCGCGGACCCTGGGGCCGGTCGCATTCCCGTTTCCATTTGCGCTCTGCGGAGGGAGCTTCTCGCCAGTGTTTGGAACGGTCCCGATTTCCTCGACCGAGCAGATGCCGATACCGTAGGCCTTGCGCAGGGCGCGATTGACTGCCCGGGTTTCGGCCACGCGCATCTCGGCGCCGCGAACGAGCGCGGAAACGTTCGATGGATCGGCATCACCGTAGCCGACGAAGCCTCTGCACTGTTTTGATCTATAAACCGTTGCCTTGAACGCCCAACGCTGCGAACTCGGATCACAGAACTTGTCTACAGACGAGACCCTAATACCGGTGCAATGCTTTCGTCGGGCCAGCCGGAGGAGGCCCGCGTGTGTAACATACCAGCCACGATTCAACAAAAGCAGATCGCCATGGCTCACGGACAGCTGATGTTCTTCGATGAGAGACTCAAAACGGGTCACCACTTCAGGACTCAGTGCCCCCCACCTTTCTTGTGCAGTTTCCAGGTCAGCTCGCACTGCGCTTGCTCTGGTTTTCATAGTGCCCCCAATGGACTGTCAAACGTCTGACAAAAGTATGACATTCTACAAAGGAAATGTCAACGGTGTTCCCCGAAGCGCAATAGTGGGAGTGCAGGTCAGGTGCTAAGATTCTGCCGATGAAGAAAGATACCCGCCTGAGTTTTAGAGTCCGCTCCGATTTGAAGAAGGAGCTTGAGACAATCGCGGCACGCGAAGGACAGAGCGTCGCCCGAATTTGTGAAGCCTTCCTATTGGCTGGTTCGGATGCATATAAGACACACGGGACTAAATTGCTGCAGCGACTGATCGGTCGGCTCAGCACAAAATCATTGGAGTGAAAGGAAAGGCCGAAGTTCATGCAGCGCCTGGTCGCCAAACAGAAGGGCAGGGTCAAGACTCATGACCGAGAGCGAGTTCTGCTGGCGAATGCGCTGACGATCATAGCGCGGGTCGCGGTCCTGAGATCGGAGCCGGAGATTCGCCGGACCGGATCGCGCCAAGCCCGGATTGTTCGATTCTGATCGCGACCAATCGCGATGAACACTCGATAGTGCGGCAGCGCCTTTTTCCGCGAGGATTTGTTTTACGGCTTGAGCGCGATCACGGTGGGGGGTACCGCCCTGGCGGGCCCGAGTACCCGATATGGACCTGCTGGCGCAACACTTCGTGATCGTGCTCAACACTTACGAAACTTACCAAGGCGAGCACCACTGCGCCAGCGTGGAAACCGTGATTGTTTTGCCCGCTACCCGCGGTCAATATTGGGCTTAACCTCTCACTTTGGAACTCCCTCCATTTTCGAGCATTTTGGAACTGAGTGTTGGTAAACAGGCGTCTCTGACAAAGTCGGCGGTGTCAAGTACTTTTTGAGCGTACTAATCCGTGCACTCCGAAGAGCGCGCCGGACATCTGGTCCTAAGCGACGTTGAGAAAGACGACCCCTCAGTTGCCCGCTGGAAAATTGTCTGGGAGAAAGTTCAATAGGTCTCGCCGCCGAACCCTCGCGATCAGGGGTGCTCACTGAGGAGATCATCGGAGAGTCCTCAATGAGTTCTATAAAAAGGGATGTCAAGAAAAAAGCTCCGCCTTAGCTGGAGCCATGGGTGACTTGCTTGAGATCCAGCCCACCGTAGTTTCGCTTCCCTGGGAGAGTTTGGCGTTTTGTCCATTCTGATGAGTTTCTCCTGTGATCGTGGCGGCCCAATCGAGTTGGAAAGAGCGCAAGCGACCGGTGTTTTGATGCGTCAACCATGGTTCTATCCGAGGCTCGTGGCCTATGGCTATTTCTGGTTATCCGAGGGGGCATAACGTGGAATGGGTGACTCGGTGCCGAAGCACACAGGGCCGATCTCATTGACTGATACTCCCTTCGAACCGAGCATCTTCAGAACCCGACTGACCACCACCAGGGAAGAAATCCCAGAGATGGAAAGGCCTCTTCCTCAGCGATGCTCAAACTGCTTGCTGCTGCAATCGTTTCGGGTCGAAGCTCACCCCTTTCTTCCAGATGGTTAAACTAACGGCGGCAATTTTCCGTGCCACCGTGAGACGGGCCATCGTCGGCCGCATCCCTTTGGCAACCAAAGCAACATAAAAGTCGTGCAGAGGACCAGGACGTGTGCTGGCAGAGATGGCGGCCCCTTTGAACAGATTCTTCAAGTCCTTGTTGTAGTTGTCATTCAGACCGCGCACGGTGATGCGCTCGCGGTTGCGTTGCGGTTTGCCGCGCACATAGCGGTACTCACCGCTATCGTGGGTCTCGACGGCGAAACCGCTGTAGGCCCAGAGCTGGCGCTTGGTGCGGAAACGATGCGGTGTCTGCAGCAATGCCACCAGCAAGGCCGCGCGAATCGGGCCGATCGAAGGAATCTGGCGAAGTAACTTCACCGCAGGGTGCTTGTGGCTCTCCCCCAGGAGTTCGCGTCGTGCTTCCCGACGCAGCGGTTGCAAACTATCGAGTTGCTGGTATAAATGCTCGGCTCGAACCCGAACTCCTGGTTCCACGAGCTGGGCCAGCCACTCGGCGCGATGGCGGCGAGCATAGACCGTCGTACCGCTGCAGGGAATGGCCCAGCTGCGATACAGCGCTTTGAGCCGATTCATCACCCGGGTCACATCTTTGGTGACGGTCAGATAACTGCGCCCCAGTTCCTTCAACGTGCGCATCCCATGCTCGCCGTGGTAGACCGAGTGGAGCTGGTTGGTGCGTAGCATCTCGGCCAGCTTGCGCGCATCGATCCGGTCACTCTTGTTGCCTTCTTTCAACAGAGCCGCTTTGCGCGGATCGCAGACTACGAGCCGGCTGACGTGTGGCTTCAGCAGATCGTGTAACCAAGCCGCTGCCGTTCCTTCTTCGAAAGTCAGCGACAGAGTTCCATGCAGTCCCTGGATGAACTCGACGATCGTGGCTGCCTCGGTCTCCAGCAGGCATTCCATGATCAACTTGCCAGCAGCATCCATCACCGCAACCGAAATGGTGGCCTGATGAACGTCCATGCCGATATACTTTTCCTGACTCATAAAGGCGCTCCTTTCCCTAGGTTGGTGATCCAACACTCACAACCTATCGCAAAAGTGGGCGCCTTTTTATATTGCGTGTAATCGGGATATTTCAACAGCGACGGTCTCTAGTTCGCATATACGAGGTCTGCGCCGTCGCGGGGAGCATCGCGCTCGAAGTGCACTCTTTCGGCCGGAAAGTAAATGCGCTCATAGGCAGCAATTGTAGCGGAGGCCGCCAGTCCCTCTTGTGAGCGAGCGATGGCTCGCTCGAGCGCGGTCTCGAAGCTACAATCGATCCAGAGGCGGAAGTCGTAGCGCTGTTGGAGCTCCCGTTTGAACAGAAAAATCCCTTCCAGCAACACCACATCCACACTTTCGAATGAGTACAAGTGCTTGCGATACGCTGATGCCGTCTCCTCCGTGAAGTCGGCGAGGAGACGCACGCTGCCGTGACGCACCAGAGGATCAATCAGCCAAGAGAACATCTTTTCGAACCGGAAAGCGTGTGAGTAGAAGTGCTCGACCGGCTCATCGCCGCCAAAGCGAACATGCGGCAGGTTCAACCAGCCGTCGGCGGCGATCAGCGCGACATGGTGTCCTTTGTCCGTCAGCCTATCCGCCAGCCGTGCAGCCACGTAGCCTTTCCCCGATCCGTCGATACCACTGATGGCGATCAGCCGTGCCTTGCATCCCCCGCGGAGTTGCACGCCACGGATCGCCGCGACGATGTGATCAAGATTTGATACTAGGTGGATAGGTTGCAAAGGCATAACCCGATTTTTTTTACTTCGAACTCGGCAAAGAGTCTACACCTTTGCCAGTGCCAACCCCTCCGTTCATCCCACTTCTTTCAGTTCTCCCGTTCCTCTCGATTCCGGAAACCGCCGCGCTAGGAAATCGTCAAACGAGTTCAGGTTCTCCAGCCGCCAGTATTGTGCCGCCCGCGCCCCGCACGCCCCGCACAGATACGTTGCCCTGAAAGAACCCAAATCATGTCCTTTCGTACATGTCCTTTAGTAACCTTTCCACGGTTTTCAAAAGGTGCGAGAGTCTTGATGATGGCCCAATATCTAGTAGCTCGATTTCCTAGCCACAATTAGGAGGGTACAAAGATGACACTTCCCAACGGAGCATCCCGCAGCGATGCGCCTATCGACGACGAGGCGACGAGCAATTCGCCTGGCCTCGAGAGCGCAGCGTCGGGAGCGAACAACGCCCATCGCCAGTCGGACGCGTCTTCGAACGACAAGACGCTCTCGAAACCAAAACCAGAATTGCTGCCAACTGGCCTCCAGAAAAAGAACACCGACTCGATTGCCTTTGACAAAACATGTCTCGTCAAAGTGGACCCGTCTACCAAGACAGTCGACGTTCCGAGGCCAATATTTGGAACGAAGAACAGCGATTTGACCCGCGCCCTTGTTGAGCAAGTTGTCAACGTCACGCTGAACTCCGCGGGCAAGCACGATGAGGAGAATTTGAAATATGCCCTGGCCGCAATACACGGCATCGGTCCAAAGGACGAACTTGAAGGTCTCCTCGCGGTCCAAATGATTGGGGTTCATAGTTTGGTTATGGAATATCTGAAGCGTGCATCATGGGAAGGCCTAACGAAAGACGGTATAGACACCAACGTCAATCGCGCCATAAAGTTGGCGCATACTTTCACAACGCAGATGGACGCGCTAAACCGCCACCGCGGAAAGGTCGGCGAAAAGATAGTCGTGCGGGACGTAAATGTTAACGAGGGCGGCCAAGCGATCGTTGGACCTGTGAGCCATGACGGTCGTGGAAGTGCCGCCACGGAACATGACGCACACAAAGTCAAATGAGGAGACATCCCCCGCCCGAAGGGGACGGCTGAAAAACGGAAATCCGCCAGGGGACCCGAACACCGCGCCGAGGTGCGGAGCCAAGACGCGTCGTGGCACGGCATGTCAGTCGCCCGCCATGCGTAACGGCCGATGTCGGATGCACGGGGGCGCCAGCACGGGCCCTCGTACCCCGGAAGGTTTGGCAAGATCGCGACGCTCGCGTTGGAAACACGGGCTGTATTCTTCAGAAGCTAGGGCGGAACAGAAACGCGTACGCGATCTCATCCGACAGAGTCGCGAGCTCATGAAACAATTGTGACCTGGTCTACGGTTGGACCCGAGCCCGTCGATCTTCCGATTCAGCGCCCGTAGAACTCACCCCGGCTGCCTGGGCCATGCAGCACTCATACATAATGGTGCAGCCGTCCCGTCTTAATCCGCATCGTGAACCCTTGCGCGTCTTCCAAATACCCAGTGCGACCTAAATGGTCGTTATCATCCCGCGGTGCATGGGGTTCATCCCTAAGTTTTGTTGCCAAGCAGAAGGCCAGGGTCAAAGTGCCATTCGGCAGGCCGCGACAAAGAACCGAACGCGGTCGCCGAGTAACACGGGCGCTAGGTGGATCGCAATCTCGTCGATCAGGCCTCCTGTTATGAGAGCAGTCTGCGACGTCCTTGTGGCAAGTAGCCGTTGCCTGGTGCAAAGGGGGCAAACCGTTGTTGTCCTTGGCATTGACCTAGGTTGCTGCATACACTACGTGAGGGTTCGATGCCTGTGGTGACGGTTCGTCTTATGGTTCGTCTTATGGTTTGTCTTCTGGCACTTCTGCTGGCTGCCGGCCTCGCAGACGGTCAAAGCGCACAACCCGGAGTCCAGACCGAACCGCTGAAGGCCGACGACATCATGGCGCGGGTGGCGGCTAACCAAGATCGCAGCGAAGCATTGCGGAAGGAATACGTCTACAAACAGCACATCCACATCGCGACCCATAAGCCCAAGAGCAGAATGATGAGAGACCGCCGACTATGACGTGGTGCCGCTGCCGGACGGGACCGAGAAGCGGCTCAAATTGCTAACCGGGCGCTATTGGAACAAAGGCAAGTACGTGGACATTCAAGGCGAGCCTGTGCCCGAAGCCGGCAGCAAGGATGCGGATTTGATTCACAACCTGCGCAACCACGAGCCTGTGCCCGAAGCCGGCAGAACGGATGCAGATTTGATTCACAACTTGCGCAACAACCTGTTAAACGACAAGTCCAAGGACGGTCTGGCGCGCGACCTGTTTCCGCTGACGTCCGGGGAGCAGAAGAACTACGAGTTCAAACTTCTTGGGCAAGAGGTTGAGGCGGGACGCAACGTCTACCACATCGCCTTCACGCCCAAGGACGAGGAAGAACCGACGTGGGCGGGCGAAGCGTTTATCGATACCGCAGAATTCCAGCCCGTTAGAGTGTTCACCCGGATGTCGCGGCGATTGCCCCTTTTGGTGCGGACGATGTGGTTCGATCTGCCAGGATTTGGGTTCAACGTGGTCTACAAGCGGCTGGAGGACGGAGTGTGGTTTCCTTCGAGCTTCGGGACGGAGTTCCAGATGCAGTTTGGGCCGCTGTTCTTCTCCAATCGGGACATTTCGATGTGGCTGGAGAATTCGGGGTTTGAACATACGCATGTGGAGACCAAGTAAGGTCGGGGGATGAGATAAGACTGTTTGTCGAGGCCTACAAGAAGGAACGGGCCAAGTTCCTGCAGCGCCTGGTCGCCGAGTGACGAACTCGCGGAGCATTGGCAAAAATAGCCTTTCCTTCGCTTGCGGCAATCGGGCGAGTATGCTCGGTTTTGTGCTACAATAGCGTTAAGTTTGTGCTACAAGGGAATGGCGATTAAGCTGTGTCCGAGGGGGTACGTCGTGAAGCGTGGTGTCCCGTCCAGTTCCTCACAAAGAAGGAAACATGTAGGCATGGGGGACGGGAGTCCCATGCGCTCTAGCAAGTTGCGCGACGTGATGGTCATTGCCGAGAAGGAAGGACTACTGCGCGGCGAGCGCACCCAGGTGGTCCGGGGAAGAATGCCGGAGGCCCTTGTGACCATGGCAAAAAAACGCAGCGGAATTGATTCTGACACGGACCTGATCGAGGTGGCGCTGGCCAACATTGCGGTCGCTGACGACTACGCGGACTGGCTGCTCTCCCGGCGCGGCACGATTGTTAGCGAGGCTGAGCTTGAGTTCTGAATTTCAAGGCACTCTCAGGCGACTCAAACCCGACAAACATCGAGCGCAACTTGGACCGCGGGCCGAATCGGAGCTTGAATTCATTGGAACGACCCGCCAGCGACCGGCCAAGCTGCTCTACGATACAACGGTCTACATTGATATTCTTCAAGGCCGTTTTCCGCAGGTGGGCGAAGCAATGCTGCGGGCGACCGAGGCATGGCATTCCCCAGTCACGGAAGCCGAACTAGCGGCAACCTGCGGCCTGCTTGATCCTGCCCACTCCCAAACGCCCGAGATCATCGAGCAGATTGCCGCGGTCATCGACCGGCGGCCCAGCTACCGGACGATCACGCCGGATCCCGAGGTCTGGAGGGAAGCCGGAGTGCTGTCCGGCACGCTGGCCCGGACCCAGGGATACGGAAAAGAGCAGCGGCGGCGCGTTTTGAACGACGCCCTGCTATTCGCCACCGCTCGAAAATTCGGATGTGCGGTGTTGTCCCGCAACGTTCGGGACTTCGACTTGCTGCAGCAACTTGATCCCTCGGGGAAAGTCATGTTCTATAAAGTAGACGCTTAGTAAGCACCTGTGGTTCGCAAAACCTCACGCGCTGGTAGGAGCTTTCTTTCGGGTGTATGGAGCCACTGATTGCGAACACTTCCCGACTTTCCGCCCGAAGTCGTACCTTCGGCGTCGCAACTGGGAGTCAGTCAAGGTCAGCTCTCAAAAGTCGAGAGCGGGAAAAGTTGCTCCGACGCTTGTAATCCTTCTGGGCGTGGCGATCAAGTTCGGCAAAAGTCTAGATTGGATTCACCCTCTACGGCTTTCATTGACTTGCCCGATTCACCCACGTAAGATTTGCCCCTGATGATCGGCCAAACTATCTCCCATTACCGCATCGTCGAGAAACTTGGCGGTGGCGGCATGGGCGTTGTCTTTAAGGCGGAAGATGCCCGACTGCATCGCTTCGTCGCCCTCAAATTTTTGCCCGAGGAAGTTGCTCGTGATCCGCAGGCGCTCGCTCGATTTCGACGCGAAGCCCAAGCCGCTTCCGCACTGAACCACCCCAACATCTGCACGATTTACGACATTGGCGAGCAAGATGCCCAGGCGTTCATCGCCATGGAATTTCTGGAGGGGATGACGCTGAAGCATCGCATCGCCGGGCGTCAACTGGAGACCGACGTATTGCTCGGTCTGGCAATCGAAATTGCCGACGCTCTCGATGCCGCCCACACCGAAGGCATTGTTCACCGCGACATCAAGCCCGCCAACATCTTTGTGACCAGGCGCGGACACGCCAAGATTCTCGACTTTGGGCTGGCCAAAGTGACCGCAGTCGGGCCGAGGCCGGGCCTCGGCGTTACCGAGACTGGTACGGTAGAAACCCACCTGACCAGTCCCGGCATGGCAGTCGGCACGGTAGCGTATATGTCGCCGGAGCAGGTGCGCGCCAAAGAACTGGACGCCCGCACCGACCTGTTTTCATTCGGAGCCGTGCTCTATGAGATGGCAACCGGCACGCTGCCGTTCCGTGGCGAAAGCTCGGGAGTGATCCAGCGCGAGATTCTCGATCGCGCCCCCGTTGCCGCAATACGACTGAATCCCGATCTGCCAGCCGAATTGGAGCGCATTATCAGCAAGGCGCTGGAGAAGGATCTGGATCTGCGTTACCAGCACGCCGGCGATATGCGTGCCGACCTGAAACGCCTCAAACGTGAAACCGAGTCCAGCCGCACAGCCGCGTCCAGCAGGGCGGATGCTCCCTCGGTCGCCAGTTCGAGCGCCAGTGGGTTGCCTGTCTCTTCCTCCGTGAGCGGGGTAGCCGCTGTTCCCCTAAGCGGCCCAGCCCAGCCCACGCATAGCAGCAGTTCCGCGGTAGTCGCCGCTGCGAAACAACACAAGTTCGGGTTCGTCGGAGCAGCCCTTGCGGCGTTGGCCGTGCTGGCTGCGGCGGGCGTCGGCGTTTATTCGATGCTTCATCATGCCGCGCCAACTCCCTTCCAGAATTTCAGCATCGCGCAGGTTACGAATTCCAGCAAAGCAGTGGTCACCGCCATTTCTTCCGATGGGAAATACCTGCTCACGGTGATGAATGATAAGGGACTCAATAGTCTATGGCTGCGCAATGTGGCTACCGCCAGTGACGCACAGATAGTCCCGCCCTCGGCCAACATTCCGAACGTCGCGTTTTCACCCGACGGAAATTACGTTTACTTCCGCAAAGCGGAGAATGCGATGAATACCGATTTCAATATTTATCGTTCGCCGGTCTTGGGCGGCACTCCGCAGGTTGTGGCCCACGACGTGGATAGCGCCGTCACGTTCTCGCCCGACGGTACTCGCATGGCGTATTTCCGCGCCAATGATCCGGAGACTGGCAAGTACCGGCTGCTCAGCGCAAAACTGGATGGCAGCGATGAAAAGGTGCTGCACATCCAGCCCCTGGTTTTCCTTCCGCGATGGCTGGCCTGGTCTCCTGACGGCAAGAAGATCGCCTATCCCGACGGTCCACCGGGTGCATTTGGAGCCATGAGTCTGTTTGATCTGGACAGTGGAAAGATTCAAACCTTGACCTTCGCCGACAAGCGTATTTTGCAACTCCAGTGGACTACCGCAGGCGATGGATTGTTTGTCACTTACCAGCAAAAAGGTCCTGATTTCAGGCGTAGTCAGATCGGGTTGGTCGCGTTGTCTGATGGCCAGCTGCGGCCCATCTCTCGTGACACCAACAGCTATTCGACCGTGACGCTTTCGGCCGATGGCAAGACTCTGGCCACGGTTCAACAAAAAGCGGTAAGCAATCTTTTTGTTGTGCCCGGCCAAGGCGCCATGTCCGCCGAAGTGACTCCCCTGGAAATTGATGGAGAACATATCACCAGTTTCAATTGGCTGTTCGACGGAAAATTGCTCACCAGCAATTCGACACGAATGGAGCGCCGGGATAGCACCGGAAAGAATCCTGCCGTGCTGGCCAGCGATCTGGCCGCCGGAATTCTGGATCTGTCTCCGTGCACCGCGCAGTATATCGTTTTTCCCTGGGCATTCCATGGCGGCGCCAATTCCGTCGGCATTTGGCGCGTGGATGCGGATGGCTCGCATCCCACCCAATTGACGGATGGGAGTGTCGACCGCGACCCGACCTGTGCCGGCAATTGGGTTTATTTTTTTAGGGGTGTCGAGCACATTTGGCGTGTCCCGCTGGATGGAACAGGTAAAGCGGAACCGGTCCCCGCGACCGGCGTTGCTCATGGCTTCGTGGTGGGCCGGGGAATGGGTATCTCACCCGACCAGAAAACGTTGGTGTATCTGGTCGAATTGGTAACTCCGGATACGCAAACCGGCATCGAGAAGCTTGCGCTTCTGGATCTGGCAACCCTCAAGCCGTCGCGCTTGCTCGACGCCAATCCGCACGTTTCCGGAGGTGTGAAATTCACACCTGACGGCAAAGCCGTCGCGCACCCGGTTCGCGAAAACGGCGTCGATAACATCTGGCTTCAGCCGATTGACGCCTCTCCCGGACGCCCGATCACAAAATTCGATGCGGAGCAGATCCTCTCGTTTCACTGGTCACCGGATGGAAAGAATCTTGGCATTTTGCGCGGCCACACCGACTCCGACGTTGTTCTCCTGCAAGAATCCAAGCCTTAGTTCAAAAGATAGTTCAGATTCATTGCATATGTCGGGTCACGACCTTCCGAGTGTCCGATCCTGATTAGGGATACTTACATGACGCCACCAAGCTTAACAGGTTGTGGTTTGGTCAAAATTGCAAATGGGGCCGGATCCACTCGGACAGCCTGTTGAGCCAGTCGATCGAACAACTTCCCTCGGGATGCTGACGTGCGGCGGTTGAAGCGGAATGCGAATTCGTCGAGGTAATCGTTGAGGTGGTCGTGCCCGATAGCACCCTGATGAGTGCCCATCAACCGGCGCTTCAGCAGCGAAATCACGCGATGGACTCGCGGAAGCAAATGTTCTCCCTGCCTTTGGCGGCGCTGCACTTGACGGTCGTGGATGTAGCCGGTCAACTCGCGGTAGGCGTTCAAACCATCGGTTCGGACGGTGCTGCCCGATTCGATGGCTTGGGCGATGAATCCGTGTAGGCAGACCCTGGTTAGGTCCGCGAGGCAGCGCAGACGGATTCGGCCAATGCCTTTCCCATTCTCCTCGGCGGCGATAATGATCAGGGCCCTGTCTTGCGTGCGCCGACCCTTGACACCTGCTTCCTCGTGCCCCCAGTACGTCTCGTCCACCTCCACGATGCCCTGCAAGCGCTCGCGGCCCGGACGAACCATCGCCCGCCGCAACTTGTGGAGCATGGCCCAGGCGGTTTTGTAGCTGCCCAAGCCCAAAACCCGCTGTAGTCCCAGAGCGCTGATGCCATTCTTTTGGCTGGTCACATGCCACATGGCCCGAAACCAGGTCGTCTGGGGCAGATGACTGTCCTGAAAGATCGTACCCGCAGTCACCGACATCTCGTATCGGCATTGGCCACAGCGCCAGCGGGCGCGCCGAACCGACCACGCCGCCTCTCCCGCGCACCGCGGACACACCCAACCGGCGGGCCAGCGCACCGAGGCAAGATAGCCGGCGCAGGCCTCATCGCCGCTGAAGCGCTGCTCCAACTCCAGCAAAGTCCGCGGATAATCCTCGCTCATGCCCGCAGCAACAGCTATCGCTGTCCTGCCGGGCAGCAACTGAACTACGGTGGCCGTAACCTGCGGAACCGCACCTATGCCTACATCGGGACTCGCAAGCGTTGCGGTGCGTGTGCGCTAAAAGCGCAATGCACCCGCGGAGGGTTTCGCTTTCTTGCCATCCACATGGATGAACCCGCCCGGCAACGCGCCCGGGACTTGGCGAGCACCCCAGAGTTCGCCCATGCCCAGCGGCAGAGAAAGAAGGTGGAAGCCTTGTTCGCGGAACTCAAGCATCAGATCGGACTGCGTCGCTTGCGCCTGCGCCCAATGATTCTTGATGTACCAAAGGGATCTTCCGGCAGCGCCTCAACAATTGCATACTGAAATGGACGGACACCATGTCGGCGAAACTCTCCAGTCTTTCGCGATCACCGCACATCAATACGTGACCATTCTCACTGACAGAACAAGCTCATTTGTATCCAATTAACACGAGTCGCCTCTCCGAAGAGCAGTTCCCGCCCGTTGAGACGCACACCCCTGAGGCGAATGCCCCCAATTCTTGGAGAGAAAATATATGAACCGCGCCGTTAACTTTCTGCTACTCACGGCCATATTTCTGACTATGGCCACGACCGCCTTTTGTGATACAGCGGAGGATTTCTTCAATAGCGGTCGCGCCAAGGCAGCCAAAGCCGACTTACAGAATGCCCCCAACACCACCAAAGAGTGGCTAAGGGACGCCGAAGCCGGCTTGGACGGGGCGATCGCAGACTACACTAAGGCCATCGAACTCAAACCGGATTATGCGGACGCCTACTACAATCGCGGCCTTGCGAAGAAAGCCAAAGTCTACATCTTCGGTGGTCGCGTCTGGACAGAAAGAGGCGGCTTGGACGGGGCGATCGAGGACTATACCAAAGCCATCGAACTCAAGCCGGACTTTGCGGATGCCTACTACGATCGCGGCCTTGCGAAGCAAGCCAGCGCCGACGTTGCGCACGCCACGGGCCTTCTCTACCGGCCTCACAAGGGGAAGGAAGCCAAAGGCGACGTGGCGGACGCCATCGCAGACTACACCAAAGCCATCGAACTCAAACCGGATTATGCGGACGCCTACTACAATCGCGGCCTTGCGAAGCAAGCCGAAGGCGACTTGGACGGGGCTCGCGTTGACTGCACCAAAGCCATTGAACTCAAACACAAGATAAAAGTGAATCCAAAGGACGGGTTGACCTACGTTTGGATCGAGCCAGGCACTTTCAGGATGGGATACTATCAGCTCGAGCAGATGAGCCTCCCACTGGGCTTCTGGCTTACCACGATCGGGACGCCGATGCACCAGGTGACGATTACGAAAGGATTTTGGATCGGCCAAACGGTCGTGACGCAGGAGGCTTACCAAAAGGTGACGGGAGCAAACCCGAGTCATTTCCAGGAACCGAAGCTCCCTGTAGAGATGGTTAATTGGAACGAATCCCAGAGCTATTGTCAGGCGCTGGGGATGCGGTTGCCGACCGAAGCGGAATGGGAGTACGCGGCACGGGCGGGAAGCACGTTAGCAATCCTTTATGGCGATATCGCTCAGATCAAGGGCGTCGGTAACGAGCCTCGCATCATAAAGGGCTCTTACGGGAAGAGGACCGAGGTGATGCAGAAACTGCCCAACGCATGGGGCTTGTACGACATATTTGGTAATGTCTTCCAGTGGACAGCGAGCTATGAATTTCAAAATCAGCAGAGTAGCGAAACCGATCCGCAGGCTGTTGCCCCAACCGTTCCCGGGTTCCCCATGGTCGTGCTCGGCGGTACGAAGTGGATCAGAGGTGGTGGAAACTACCGCGTACCGGCCCGCATGGGCTTCAAGCCGGAGGAAGCTGGCCGCAGCCTCGGCTTCCGGTGTGCGGGAAATTGATTTCCGTTTCCCCTGTTGTCTTCTTTCTTTGGGTGTTGCGGATAAGCTTCCTGTACATCGCAGTGCCGAAGGGGGCTCCGGCGGCAGAAGATTCACCTGCGGGTTCCAATCACCAGGGCCGGCACGGACGAAATGCTCGTTTTGGATTTCGTTCTTTGAGGAGGATTACAATGCTGCAGACTCATCATTCTCTTGTTGCACCGGCGCTGTTGTGCGCGCTGGTCCCTTCGGTCCTGTTTGTGGCAGCCCACGGACAAACTGCATCGGCGGCGGATGCAAAGCTACCGCTCAGGGCCGCGCTGGTTCTCACGCCGGAATTCTGCTCGACCAGGATAAAGCAGAAAGCTGAAAGGTTTGAGGTTGGGCAAGCCGCTTGCGTGGAACTTGAGCCAGCCCTCGAAGGCACTTTTTCCAGCTTGACTCGCGTGGCCGAGGCCCCATCGTCAGGCGATCTACAAGTTGTGTTGCTGCCCAGATTCGTCAACGCCGGTGCCACAACAAAGGTGGGCTTTTCCAAAAAGATTATGGTTGTTTTGTTGGAATGGACCGTGAAAGACCTATCGGGCAAAACAGTTTGGTTCGAGACGGTGCAGGGCTCCGCAAAGGGCGGCCAAGGCAATCTGTTCACTTACAAAGGGGACCTGCGGCGGCTAGTCGAGGATTCGGTGAAGGATGCGGCCCAGCAATCGGCGAGCAAAATGTCCTCCGCACCGGAGTTACGCAAGCTCGCCCAGTAGGCCGGGTGCCCCACCGTTCAGGATGTCCGCGCCCAACCCAGCCGCCCGGAAAACGACGACAGCAAGAGCTGGCTCGCGGCCATTTCCCCAGCCTCTCGTTTTTGGGGAAATCGTTACTGTTCGCCGATGGTTGATGCAACCAGCCGTGGGTGTTGAAAAAGGAGCTTCCGAAGGAGATCTTCCCTCACCTTCGGACAGTCGGTAGCGCGAGTTTTTCTTCACGACGGGATGGCACTACGTCGTCGCGGCTAACATTGGTCTTGGCCC
>Ga0074044_10000689_pt1 | contig 31673 bp, 28 predicted proteins | sample BogForMeECP23OM1_FD_94443 | JGI IMG/M metagenome (GOLD analysis project Ga0074044, IMG submission 94443) | Bog forest soil microbial communities from Calvert Island, British Columbia, Canada - Bog Forest MetaG ECP23OM1 | ecosystem: Environmental > Terrestrial > Soil > Wetlands ...
GCAATCGTTGCACGGCATCCAGCTTGAACTCCCTGGTGAACTTCCTTCGAGATCCCATCCAGTTTCCCCTTTCGCTGCATTTTAGGGCTTAACTGGTTGTCTCAAAATTGGGGTCCACTCCAAAGTGTAAAGCTCGCCTGGCCGGCGTTGAAGCGTTGTCTTGACGAACTCTATGTTGCCATGTCACTCGGCGAGCGAACTTCTATCCTCGCCAAACTCCAAAAGATCGTGCCGCAATTCTCGTACGGGGACGGTCATGCGGTTGGGGGCACGGAGAAGCTGCTATTAAAGCCGGGCGCGTTCGCGCTCGTGGCCGAGGCGCAGCCAGAAGCCCCGGCACTTGCGGAGGCAGCGCAATCGTCTTATCGAACCTGGCAGGTGAACCCGCTGGCGAACCCATTGCCCGGACCGACGTTCGGACCGACGGGTGGCGGTCCGGGGGACTAATTCCGTCCCGAATCGAGGATACTCCTTGCCGACCGCGCGGCTGCCGCTCCACGGCGCGCGAGCAGCAGCATGGCCACGCCGAACCGCAGCATGACAATTCCCCACCATAGGTTGACATTGAGACCGAGCGAATGACGCGTGTACAGTGCACATAAAACGTTGTCAAGAAGCTACACTCGTCCAGAAGAATCGTTTCTGCTGCACGTTATCGTTGCTGCTGATCGAGGGCGCGGAGGTCTTCATCTTCCCCGAGGTACTCCCAGCGTTGCAGCGCGATCGGCACATTGCCGTTTGTCCACACGAAGTCGTGAAACGCCCGCAAGTCGAATTTGCTGCCCTGGGTGAGCCTGGCATCGGCGAGGAAATGAAGGATCTGACTCTTCCCGATCTGATAGCTGATGGCTTGCCCGGGATCGGTGGCAAACAGGGCGGCCTCTCCCTCCGCCGTTTTCTTGTCCATGGGGACACGTTGAGAAAGGTAGTCAGCGGCCTGAGTAATCGTGAATGATCCGAGCGCAAGCTTTACATCCACTTCGACGCGCAAAGCGCGCAAGCGCATGAAGTTGTAGATGATCTCGCGAGTGCGCGGGCTGTCGTCAAAGAGCCCCGTCTGCAGCATCATTTCTTCAGCATAAAAACCGATTCCTTCATTGGCTCCAGAATCGTAATAGTGGCGCCGAATCGGATCGGGATGCCGCCACGATAAACACATCTGAAAATAATGTCCGGGCACGCCCTCGTGAGTAATCTCGGGCCGCGGGTCCTTGGCCGTGGCCAGCCAGAAATATCCCAACTGCGGCGACGGAGGGCTGGCCCAGCGCACGCCATCGTCATTCAGCCTTGAGGGGCCGGTGAAGTCATCCGTTTCTCCGAAGTCGGCGAGCGCCTTGAGATAGCCGGGCATGGGCCGGAGGGTGTAGTGCCGCACCTCGGCGGGGACGGAGAGAATGTCCTTCTCTTGAAGAAATTTACGAATCGCAAGTTCGTCCCGCTTTGCCCTGTCGATCTCCTCCTGCAGACTGGCGGCAAGCTTGAGCTCGGGCAGTCCCTGATTTGACGAAGCCTGGTTTGACAAAGCATGGTTCCGCTGCTCTTCGTATTGCTCGAACGCAACCGAGCGGTCCCATTCCTGGCGGCTGATCGATAGGAGTTGCTCCGGGCTGTAAGGCAGAAGAGCGACATGGTGCAGGAAGAATTCGTAGCGCTCCCGCCCGACTGCCGCGTTATCAGGCATGGTGTCGAGTTGCGCTTGCAGCCAGGTTCGATACGATTCCAGCGCAACGATAGCCTTCTCGGTCGCCGTATTGAACTCAGCAGCGAGGGTCTTATTCTCTGCTGAGTCCTCGTGCAGCATGGGCGCAACCTCGCGTTCCACTTGCTCCAGTTCGGGTCGAATCCGCTGCAGATCTCCGATAGCCAATTGGGCAAAGGGGCGGACAGCTTTGAGGTTCGCCTTCCCGTCATCAATGATCTTCGGAATCTCTTGCATGCGGTCCACGATCTCGCAGCTGCGCTGAGGGTCGAATGGGGGAGGCTGCACCAGCGCTTCGAGCACCGCGGTAAGCGTCTGGTCGAGATAGAACGATGGATCCCGCTGCCATCGCGGATTGACATCCAACTCCCAGCGCACGCGGGCCAGCGCAGAACCCATCAACCGGTAATCGACTTGCCGGGCCACGCTCCAACCATTCGTGTGGATCTGCTTCCATCGTCGTTCGAAATCTTCCAGGGCCGTTTTTTGCTTGGCAATCGAAGAGGCCGACCAATCCCGAGGGCCGTCCGATCGTTCCAGAGGACGTTCGATGCGTGGTATATCGTCCTGTGAAAATGGCTGATAACGTGCGCGCCATTGCCAGAAGTCGTGGGCAAGCGCTTCGAGGGAAGCCGACGGAAGCGGAGTCTGGTCCTCCGCAAGTAGCGATTCTGTGGGCGGAACACAAAATGCGAGTGCGACCAGGCAGCGGAGCAGAGGACGTCTCAGAAGAAGCCACGAGTTGATCATGGTTCGCATCTTAAACTAATCGCAAATCGGCCGATCTGCGCCTGCGATCCAAACTTGGCGGCCTCGCAGAAAATGCACAGAAAAAGTCCCGGGGGACCATCCCGGGACTTTTTCTTCTTTATGGCTGCGGAGCCATGAACGATTTAGTGTGAAACCGCCGCGAACAGCGGCGTGTTCATCAGGGACTGGAACTTCTGGTCGTCGCTCTTGAAGTGTAGTTGCAGGTTTGAGCTGTCGGAATCGACGGTAGCGGCATCATAGGCAGTCTTCTCGACCGGGCTGGCACTAATCTTCTTGTAAAGTATGACGCCCTTGAGGAGCGTAGACAGCGTGGCCGCCGTCATCGAGTCGGCCGTTTGAACATTTAGATCGAAATTGACTCCGCTCTGGAAGTTCATGGTGTAGCGAGAAGCCAGAATGCGCTTCTTAAGGCTATCGTAGTCGCCGACCTTCGAGGCATCGCCCATCGCCGACATCATCATTGCCTGCGTCCCCTTCTGGTCGAGGATGCTCCATAGGGGCGCGCCGTCGACAGCCGACATCTGGTCGGTCATCACCGGATTCGAATCCATCGACGGACGCTTGCCGTCGCGGGTATCGAGGGCGCTGTGCAAGGAGGCCGACTCGCCGAAAGCCAGCGTGTTGTCGTCAAGAAAGGTCATCACCAGACCGTTATCCATCGGGTAAATGCTGGCCGTGCCGTATTTGGTGCCGGTGATCTTCTTGAGCTTCATCTTTTTGAGGACAACCTTGGCGGAGAACGATCCCTGGGCCACGCCGATGGTTTGAATGCCCTTCTTCTCGGTACGGAAAGAAGCGAAGTTGAGTTGGTCGAGATCGTGGTCGGCGTCAATGCCGATGCCCTTCAGCGCGCTCTCGAGTTCCTTCAGATTTTCGGGCAGGACTTTTTCCTTGAGCGCCTGGGCGGTGGGCGAATCCTTCAGTGCGCGGTAATCGACACCGATCAGCTGCTGAATTTCAGAAGGCATCATGGACCGTGCTGACGATGCGATCGGCATGGCATAGCCAGCCGTTGCGCAAAGAAGCAAAGCTGCAAGACACAAATTCTTCATAGAAGTTCCTCGAAAGAAGTTCGGAAACGAAATCCTCAAAATGGGTCTGCAACGTTTAGATGCAAGCCGCAAACCCTGCGTTGGCGATCTTTTGGCTAGCCTCGATCGATTCTCGGTCTATTTTAGTCCCTAATGCGCACGGCAGGACGGTAACTAAAGTGCGTCCTCCCCGGCTCGGTATTAGAACGCTCGAATCGCGGTAGTTTGCGTGGAAAACAGACGGTTTGACTTGAGGATCGTCTGGAACACAGCGGCGATCACGGGCGGCAGCAAAAACAGGGCGAGTCGTCACCCGACTTGCGAACTTATTTCAAGCCCAGCTCGCCATTGTACTGTTGGGTAATCCCGTAGCACTCACAGGCGGAGTCTTCAAGTTTTTTGCGGTTCACGATCTTCACTGCACCACGGGTGTACTCGATAACCTTCTTCTTCTGCAAAATACCCGCTGCCAAACTCACACTAGGCCTATCAGTCCCTAGCATCGTTGCGAGAAAATCATGGGTGATGGGCAGCGACTCCGAATCCACTCTGTCCTGAGTCATTAGCAGCCACCGTGCAAGGCGCTGCTTAATATCGTGCAGCCGATTGCACGCGGCTGTTTGTGCAACCTGCATACCCTGAACTACTGCATAGCGGCTCAACATCAACTGCAGGTGTGGAGTGGATTCCAAAGTCTTTTGCAAAGCTGCAACCTCGACCCGAAACCCATCCCCCGTGATTTGTACCACCGCTTGAAGCGGGCTTCTGCTCAGGCCAACAGCTGCCGGTGTTCCTGTAAAACCCTCATTGCCAACGATCCCGGCTTCAGCCGTCTTTCCATCTTTCATTACGACCACAAGAGAAATCAATCCTCGATTCGGAAAATACGCAAATTCCAGCTTTCCACCCCCCTCGTGAAGGACTAGATGGTTTGGCAAGCTGACGTATTCGAGATAAGGACGAAGGGAGCTGTAGTCGCTATCGGAGATCGATAGAAGTATTAGGTTGCTGACTGGTTTCCCTTCGGTATTCGTCCGCTCGCCAGACTGCACGACTTGGAGGCCTTTGCTTTCCACAAGCGAGCCTTAAGACACAAGAATCACAGCCGAAAACCTCTCCGATGCGGGAAACAGGAACCCTAATTCAAACGAGGCCCGAAATCAAGGTGCGCGCATGAAGAAAAGTTTTCCAGTGTGTAGGATATCGAACCGACATTCACACCAGTGCATGTAAACTTCGTCAGCCTCTGTACGCAGCGCGTCGCGAGACCGCGTGAGAGGGTTCTGCGCAATCAGGCAGTATGGCGGGTGCGAAAGCAGCTTCTATTGCGAACTGCAGTTTTCGCACCCGCATACAAAAGCTACTCGCGAGCACTAGGGCCTGAAGTCGGACAGCGATGGGGCGCAGCGGCGAGGGCCATGATGAGCCGGAAGCTGGTATGGATTGAACAACAGCGTTTCCGGGGTTGGGGTTGCTCCGAATGCGCCTGGGTCTTCAACCCTTCGGGCCCGCCCGCTGGCAAATTTTTCGATGAAATGATGCGGAACTTTGAGTTGCGGCGCGACAGAGAGTTCTCATTGCATGTTTGCGCCGATCACCCAAGAGCCAAGAGCACAGGGGGCAAAAGCGCTAAATAACTCAAGCTACCGTATGTTCCAGCGCGGAGGTCAATATGTGCCCTGGTCATTGGGATCACACCGATCCGACCCGGTCTACGCGTGATGTCAAGCAAGATTGGGAAAGGCTTTACCGGGCCGCAGTCATCGAGTCCGACCGGAGCAAGTTGCTGCAGCGGATCAAGGACGCAGAGGCCGCGATTCTCGAGCGATCGAGAAGTTTATCAAAGCCGCCGGGCAACAATAGAAAAGAGCAGGACGCTATGAATCGTGCACTGCATATCCTGAGCTTGCTGCGTGAGGCTGGGCCTGAGCCGTAGCTTCACGCGATTGCCGCTGGAAAGAGATCGGTTCCCACTATGCTCGTCTGTGTGATAGCTGATCGCTTCTAGCCTTTCAGCGCCGCTGCCCGCTCCCGCATCTCGGTCACGAACGCCTCGTCCTTCAGCGAATCAAGATTGATCTCGACATTCGCGAGCGCGCCTTCCAGGGCGGCCTTTGCCAAGGCGATTGCGGTCGTCAGGTCGGACTTCATATTCGGGTTGGTGATCGGCTTCAGATTGCTCGCTATCTCGGCCACCTCCGCCACTCTTTCGGCCACGCCTAGAGGGACACTGGTCGCCTGCTTGAGAGCGGAGATGATCGCGGCGTCGCCGTCGGACGATTCCTTGGCAGACTTATAAGCTTTCATAACGAGATTATAAGATTCGGCGTCGGCATCAATCGCGGTCTTGAGTTCTTCGCGAAGCTGGCTGAGCCGGGCAATCGCTTCGCTGAGCTGGCTTTCATGTTGTAAATACGCTTTCTTGCCGCGCGACATGGACGCAACCATGCTTGCGAGTCCGGCGGCCATGGCGCCGCTGGCGGCGGCAGCACTGCCTCCTCCGGGAGTCGCGGTGGGAGCGGCCAGTTGTTCGATGAAGGGCTCGACTCCAGCACGCAGTCCTCCGATGGCCATCTTGCCGCCCATCACCGCGGTCAGGCGGTTTTCGAGGATAAGCGAGGAATCGAAATTCTCTACCTGCAGAAACCATTCCGCGGCCTGCTCTAAAGCCCGCTTTGGAATCAGTCCTACGATCTCGCTTGCAACCGGCGTGACGCCGTAGCGCGCGGCTTCGCGTCTCACGAATTCGAAGACGCGGTAAATGGGAGTCTGCTCGAAGTCGGTCAGGTTCATCGAGACCTGAGCCATGCCGCGTACCAGGAATCCAGCACCCTTGACGAAGCGCAGGCCGCCATTCGAAAAGCGCACCGCCTTCGCAACTTTCTTGGCAATGTCGACATCTGGCGTATTCAGAAAGACGTTGTATGCGATCAGAAACTTGCGCGCACCGACGACCGTCGCGCCCGCGGTGGGATGCACCCGGGGTTCGCCGAAATCAGGCTTGCGCGCGGGATTGGTCGCGATGTCGGCACGGATGCCTTCGAATTGACCGCGACGGATATTTTCCAGGTTCTGCCGCTCCGGCGTGGCCGCGGCGGCCTCATAAAGATAGACCGGAATCTGGAAACGTTTCGCAATCTCGGCGCCGACGTGGCGCGCCATGGCGACGCAGTCTTCGATGGTGACGCCGTCAATCGGGATAAAGGGCACGACGTCGGCTGCGCCCATGCGGGGGTGGGCCCCCTGATGTTTGGTGAGGTCGATCAACTCGGCGGCCTTCCCTACTCCGCGGATGGCGGCTTCCTGGATGGGGTCACGCTCGCCGACCAAGGTGATGACGCAGCGGTTGTGGTCGGCATCCATTTCGCGGTCGAGAAGATAGACGCCGGGGATCTTCATGGCTTCGACGATAGCATCGACTTTGGCCGGGTCGCGGCCTTCGGAAAAATTGGGAACGCATTCGACTAGAGTGCTGGGCATGGCGAGAAGGATAACGGGCGATGGTTGAGTCAGGCAACTGCGTGCTGCGAGTGCCCGTGGGCGATTCGGTGGAGAACCGGGCGCCCGCCCTGCCCGCTGCATCGCGGACGAGCGAGGACGCCCGTCGCTCCACCGAACTCAACAAACGAATTTGACAATCTGCTCATGTAACGGGCAGACTGCGAAGCTAGACTACGAACTATGCGGTGCACGCTTCGACTCTCCGGCCGCGGTTTTACTTGACGATAATCTAGCCCAAAACGTCCGTCGGCCGTTCCCCTGTCACCTAGCGCTTATAGAAAGCGATCACTCGTCGAAAGGATGCGTCATGCTCCGTCGGTCCCTGCTCTCCCTGCTGATCGTAGTTTCGTCTCTCCCGGTTCTCGCTCAGAAGGAGCGTCACTTCACCTTCCACTACGCATTCACGGTGAAGAACGTCAGCCTCGGCGAGCGCGTAAGGGTCTGGATTCCGCTGGCGCACTCCGACGGCTTCCAGGATGTGCAGATCGTTTCCAAGAACGGAGACTTGCCGCTCAAGCAAGTTCGCCAGCCGGAATATGAGAACGAGGTTCTGTACGCCGAAACTGCGAAAGCGGACAAGGGCGAGTACAAATTTTCCGTGGACTACGACGTGGTGCGGAGAGAGCACGTGGTCCTGGTGAACGGAAAGCCACTCACTGACGCGAAGGCGGCGCCAGTGCCGCGCGTCGAGCTGGCGCGATTTCTTGAGTCCGACCGACTGGTGCCGGTGACGGGAGTTCCGGCGCAACTGGCAGCGCAGGAAACCAAAGGCGCAACCACTCCGCTGGAAAAAGCCAAAGACATCTACGAATACGTTTTTCGCACTATGAAATACGACAAGAGCGGCACCGGTTGGGGACATGGCGATACGCTCTGGGCGTGCGATTCGAAGCATGGCAACTGCACCGACTTTCACTCGGTTTTTATTTCGATGGCGCGGGCGGAGAAGATTCCGGCGCGCTTTCAGATCGGCTTCCCGCTTCCGGCCGACAAACATTCCGCCGAGATTCCCGGATACCACTGCTGGGCGGAGTTCTATCTGGATTCGACGGGCTGGGTCCCGGTAGATATTTCGGAGGCATGGAAACATCAGGAAAAGCGCGATTACTTCTTCGGAGCGCATGATGTGAATCGGGTGCAGTTCACGCAAGGACGCGACCTGAGACTCGCGCCGGCGCAAGAGGGAGCGCCGCTGAACTATTTTGTCTATCCGTATGTGGAGATCGATGGGAAGGAATATCCGAACGTTTCGATTGCGTTCTCGTTTGAGGACGTAAACGAAAAGGTGGCGGCTGCGAGTACTCCTCAGTAAGGCTTCTGCGCGGGAGAGCCTTGTATCATAAGCAAGATGGTTCCTTCACGCAGACCAATCATCGGCGTCTTTGACTCCGGCGTAGGTGGGCTCACCGTGCTGCGCGCGCTGGTCGAGCGTATTCCCGACGCCAGCTATCTCTACTTCGGCGACACGGCGCGCCTTCCATACGGATCGAAATCAGCGGCTACGGTCGCGCATTACGCGGTGGGAGCGGTGCGTTATTTGCAGGGCCAGGGAGCGGAGCTGCTGGTGATCGCGTGCAACACCGCCACGGCGCTGGCGCTGAACGAAATTAAAGCGGCGGCGAGCGTGGATGTGATCGGCGTCGTCGAACCGGGAGCGGATGCGGCGGCTGCGGCCAGCCGGAAGCGGAAAGTGGTCGTCATCGGCACCGATGCGACCATCAGCAGCCACGCGTACCGGCGGGCGCTTGAAGCCCGAAAAGTCGGGGTGCGCGAGAAGGCTTGCCCTCTGTTTGTGCCGCTGGTCGAGGAGGGTTGGGTAGAACATCCGGTAACCGAGCAGGTGGCGAAGATTTATCTGTCGGAAGCTTTTTCGGGTGACGGGCGCGATGCTGACGTACTGGTCCTCGGCTGCACCCACTATCCGCTGATCAAGCCGCTGCTGCGGCGGGTGGCGCCGGAGCACGTAGCGATCGTAGACTCCGCCGAATCGACTGCGCAGGATGTGGAGCGTCAAATGCAAATCGAATCCTCGTCGGGGTCAACAAAAAGCGCTCTTCACGGGGCTCCCGAACTCAAGTTCTTTGCGACCGATTCGGCAGAGAAATTCAGGAAGATGGGGACTCGGTTCCTGGGGCTTCCGGTGGAAGACGTGCTGCACGTGGATTTGAAGGAGTAGGCGGCCCGGGCCGTGCTGCGCACGGCTTGGACGGGCGGGACGCCCGTCCCCACACTAAAACAAAAACGGCCGCTTGTGCGGCCGTTTTCTGGGCTCCAAACTTTTTGGTGCAACCGGGTTCAATACAAATGGAAATTGACTTCGACGTTAATTTGCACAGCCACCGGCTTGCCGTCTTTCATAGCCGGCTCGAAGCGCCAGTTCTTTACGGCTTCGATGGCCTTTTCATCCAGACCTAATCCTAAAGTTCGAAGCACTCGGATGTCGCGCGGCTTACCGTCCGGACCGACCACCAGCCATAATACGACCGTACCCATGTGCTTAACCTTGCGGGCTTCCTCCGAGTACTCAGGGTCGGGCGCAAAAATCGCTTTCGGAGCGGAAACACCACCGCCTACGCGGAACGCTCCACCACCGGTGCCGCCACCGTGGCCAGGGCCGAATCCGGGACCCTCACCCGAACCTACGCCGCCACCGCTCCCGGAGCCAATTCCGCCGCCAGAGCCGGTTCCATTCGAGGGTACGGACGGCAGGTGCGAAAGCGGATCGCCCAGGTCGGGCATGTTGGGCTGCTGCAGTTTAATCTCGGGTGGAACCACGATCGTCGGGGCCATGGGCAGCTTCGGATCCAGGTTGCGCACCACCGCCATGGGCGGAGTGAACTGTTGCATGGACTGCTTGGGCAAACGGCCCTGCGATGCTTGCAGTTTGTCGCGATCGCCACCACCACCGCCGCCGCCGCTCGCGGTCTTCGAAGGCGGCAGAACGGGCAGATCATCGGGCGCGATCAATTCGACGGTTGCTTTCGGTTTGTTTACAACCATAGTGCGCCCCAGGTAGGCGCCAGCAATAATGAGTGCCAAGGCCAGCAGGTGGACGACGGTTGAGCCGAACGCTCCCCGTCTCTTGTAGTTGTAGAAACCCCAGATGTCGCGCACCGGGACAGGCTTCGAGGTAAGCACCAGCGGAGGGAGTTTCTTGGGGAAGAAGAAGTCGTCAATATTGCGGGACAGGGATTTCCACAGAGGCTCGTCCAGAGCCTGATCGTTCAGGAGAAGATGCAACTCCGGCTCTGGACCCAGCGATTGCAGATTCTGCGGCGTTTCTAATTCTGGCATATTTTCCCGAGCAGGAACCCGAACTCACGACACGGGGAGCCGCTGATTTAGATGCGCGAGCGCTCCTCAAAGATCGCTTGAAAAACAGACGAGCCTACCCGGCCCCTATTTCCCAGTCAGTTAGATGCGAGCAGACTTCGATCTGCTGAAAATTGTACACGCTTTTCGCGTAGCGGAAACAGTACTTTTTGAATTCGTTCCCCGTGCGGCTACCCTAAAAGACGTGCCCTTCCGCGCTGCCTATATAATGAAAAGATTCAATCAGTTGGGAGAACCTTGCGAGTGCCGATGGATCTGAAATCCACCATCAATTTGCCCAAAACCAGTTTCCCCATGAAGGCGAACCTGCCTCAGAACGAGCCCAAAATACTGGCTCGGTGGGAAGAGCAGCGGATTTATGACCGCATCCGGGAAGTGCGCAAGGGCGCGCCCGCCTATGTGCTGCACGATGGACCTCCGTACACGAGCGGCCCTATTCACCTAGGCACGGCCCTTAACAAGTGCCTCAAGGATTTCATCGTCAAATCCAAAACCATGTCCGGCTTCGACGCGCCCTACGTGCCGGGCTGGGACTGCCATGGCCTGCCTATCGAAATCAAGGTCGACAAAGAACTCGGCGGCAAGAAGCTCGAGATGCACCCTACCGACGTCCGCGCCGAGTGCCGCAAATACGCGCAGAAATTCCTCGATCTGCAGCGCCAGCAATTCAAGCGCATCGGCGTCTTCGGCCGCTTCGACAAGCCCTACGCCACGATGACGCCGCAGTACGAGTCAGTGGTGCTCTCCACTTTCTTCTCCTTCTACGAAAACGGGTTCGTCTACAAGGGCCTGCGCGCCGTTTACTGGTGCATGCACGACGAGACTGCGCTCGCCGAAGCCGAAGTCGAATACGAAAACCACACCAGTTCGACCGTCTGGGTGAAGTACGCGCTGCTCGACGATCCCGCAAAACTCGACCCGGCACTCAGCGGCAAGAAGCTTTCCACCATCATCTGGACTACCACTCCCTGGACGCTGCCTGCTTCGATGGCCGTGGCCTTCCATCCCGACGAAGAATACGTGGCGCTTGAATCCGGCGGCGAGGCATTCATCGTTGCCTCCAAGCTTGCCAAAGACGCCGCTGAGAAATGCGGCCTTGCGAACCCGCGCGAGCTTGCCCACTTCCCCGGACGCAAACTCGAGCGCCTCAACTTCCAGCACCCTTTCCTCGACCGCAAAGTTCTCGGCGTGCTCGCCGACTACGTCACCATGGACACGGGCACCGGCGTCGTCCACACCGCGCCCTCGCACGGCGCCGAAGACTTCGCTACCGGCGTCAAGTATGGCCTCGACGCCACCAGCAACGTCGATGAAAAAGGCATCCTGCGCAACGGCCTTCCCGAATACAACGGCAAGCGCGTTTGGGACGCCAATCAGCCCATCATCGATTTGGTGAGGAGCCGTGGCGCGCTGCTGCACACCGAAAAGACTGAGCACTCCTATCCTCACTGCTGGCGCTGCCACAATCCCGTCATCTTCCGCGCCACCGAGCAGTGGTTCATTTCCATGGAAACGCCCATGCCCGGCGGCACGGGAAAAGAAGACACGCTGCGCACGCGTACGCTCAACGAGATCAAGAGCGTCAAATGGGATCCCGCGTGGGGCGAAGAGCGCATGTCCAACATGATTCAGACTCGCCCCGACTGGTGCATCTCACGGCAGCGCGTGTGGGGCGTGCCGATCGCCGTCTTTCTGTGCAAAGGCTGTGGCAAGCCGCTTAATGACCACGCCATCAACCGCAAGGTCGTCGAACTCTTTGCCCGCTTGGGCGCGGATGCCTGGTTTACTTCCGAACCCGACACCATTGTTCCCGCCGGAACAAAATGCCCGCATTGCGGCGGCACGAAGTTCGAAAAAGAAACCGACATCTTCGACGTCTGGCTGGAATCGGGAGCGAGCTATTTGGCGCTGGTTGCGGACGAACCTGAATACCCATGGCCCTCCGATCTCTACCTCGAAGGCGGTGATCAGTATCGCGGCTGGTTCCAGTCTTCGCTGCTTTGCGCCATGGGCGCGCGCGGCACGCCTCCGTATCGTGGCGTGGTCACGCCCGGTTGGACGCTTGACGAAAAAGGCCAGGCGCTGTCGAAGTCGCGCGGCAACGATGTCGATCCCGTTGACATCGCCAGCCGACTCGGCGGAGAAATCGTCCGACTGTGGACTGCCTCGGTGGACTTCCGCGAAGATGTTGTCGGCTCCGAAACGTTGATGCAGCGCGTCGCGGAGAACTACCGGGAGATTCGGAACAAACTGTTCAAGAACGCGCTCGGCAATCTCTACGACTTCGATCCGCAGACGAACGCTGTTCCGTTTGAAAAGCTCGACGCGCTTGACCAATACATGCTGCGCCAGACTTGGGCCCTCGCCAGGGACGTTCGCAATGGTTATGAGGAGTTTGCTTTCCACAAGATTTATCACCGCGTGAACCACTTCTGCGTGGTCGATCTCAGCGCCTTCTACTTCGACGTCATCAAGGACCGCCTCTACACGTATGCACCAAACTCGCTCGGCCGCCGTTCGGCCCAGACTGCGGTCTGGCGCATCTGTGAGGCCATGGTGCGTCTGCTGGCGCCCATTTTGAGCTTCACCTGTGAAGAAGTCTGGCAGCACTTGCCGAGGACGCCGGACCGCCTCGCCAGTGTTCATCTGGCGGAATTTCCGACGCCCGCCGAGGTGTTTGGTCACGCTTCAATTCCGCCGGAGGATCTGCAACAGCAGCAGGATTGGGGCACGCTCCTCATCGTGCGGGAGCAGGTAATGAAAGCGCTCGAAGAAGAGCGCAACAGCAAACGGATTGGAAAGGGTCTGGAGGCGCAATTGACGATCACCGCGGCGGACGCTGTCTATGCGGTTCTTGCGCGATATCAAGACCAGCTTCGCTACCTCTTCATCGTCTCCGCCGTGAAAGTCGCGCGAGGCCCGGGCAACGGCACGGGCAGCGTGCACATCGAGGTCAAGAAAGCCGAGGGCGCCAAGTGCGAGCGCTGCTGGAATTTCTCGACCCGCGTCGGTGAGGACAAAAACTATCCCACCGTGTGCGAACGCTGCAGCGCCGCGCTCAAAGAAATTGAAGCGGCGTGACCGCGGCTTCGGCAAACGCGATAAAGTATAGAGAAGAAGTTTTTCGGTCGTTTTTCTTGTCCATGCGCAAGTATCATTTCCTGATCGCGTTGTTCGTCGTTGTTCTCGATCGCGCCACTAAGTGGACGATCGCACACCGGCTGTCCTTGCATGACTCGGTCACGGTCATTCCTGGATTCTTTCGCATCATCCACGCGGAAAACCCGGGCGCCGCGTTCGGCATTTTTGCGGATTCTCCTTCGGAATGGAAAGTCGGCCTGCTGATTGCGTTCTCGGTGGTTGCGCTGCTGATCGTCTCCGCCCTGCTTTGGAAAAACAGCCACAGTCTGACTTCAACCGGAATCGGGCTTTCGTTGATTCTGGGTGGTGCGGTCGGCAATCTGTGGGACCGCCTGGTCAGCCGGCACGTGGTAGATTTTCTCCTCTTCTATATAGGCCCACACCAGTGGCCGGCCTTCAACGTGGCCGACAGCGCGATTGTGGTAGGCGCGGGGTTGCTGGTGTTTGAGATTTTGTTTACGAAGTCGCCCAGCCAGCAGTCGGCGTAGGCTTTGATCGGCGAACGGTGTTGTTTTATCGAAGAACCGAGTGACAACCTGCTTTTGATCTCAACTGAGGTGTCTCATGCTTGAACGTGCCCGGATCGTACGTAGCCTTGCTTGGCTTCTGCTGCTCGTCGTGACTTTTGCATACCCGCAATCGAGCGGGAAGAAGAAGGTCACCAGTCAGGCTGACCTGCCCAGGTTCAGCTATCCGCTGAGCGGTCCAGCTTCCGACTTGGTGCAAGCCGACGACGCTACTTTTAGCGCCTTTGCGAGCAAAGTCCGCGCCGACCTCGACACCATCCTTCGCGATTACGATATCGACGACAAATCCACGATGCGGACTTTGCTTTCGGTCAAACTCGATTTACAGGAACTGGCGGGCGACTACCAGAGTGGGTTGCAGACGATAGAAACTCTGCGCGCTTTACAGGAGAAACCTGCGGCCAAGCAGCTCGCCTTTCTCTATCCGCGAGCGAGGATGCAAGCTGCAATCGAGACCAAAACGACGCGTGGTCCGGCTTACGAGCAGGCTTTCACGAAGCATTACAGAGAAGCGGTAGATTCACTGCCCTGGGATGTCGTGCAGGACCAGACAAAAGCGGCGTATGCCGGCAGCCGGCTCTACACGAAAGCGGTGGCTGTGGGCAATGTGAAAACCGAGCTCGATCCAGCAGTCCAGAAGTCGGGCGCACTCGACAATCAGGAAGCGTGGGATCTGATCTCAACGCGAGATGCCTTGCAAGCGTGGATTCCACTGGCCCCAGCACGCGTCGCGGTTCTGAGGCAATACATCGCGGCCCACAATGTGCTCAAACCCGATATCTGGGCCGCGCGCGAAGTCACCCTCGCCAAAGATCAGAATCTGGCGCCGGTGTTGGTCGCGATTTGGGACTCCGGGATTGATGTTTCTCTGTTCCCCGATCAATTGTTCACGGACCCAAAAGCGACGGCGAGCGGCACGCACGGCCTCGCATTTGACGATCGCGGAGACCCGTCTGAGACTTGGCTGTATCCGCTAACGCTGGAACAGCAGAAGGCATATCCAGAATTCCGAGAATTCACCCAAGGGCGGTTGGACATTGAGAATGGCATCGACTCGCCCGCGGCGGATGCACTGCAGAAGAAGTACACTACGCTGTCCGCAGACCAGATCCATCAACTCTTCGAGTTGGACAAAGTGCTCGGGTTCTATGTCCATGGGACGCACTGTGCCGGGATCGCAGTGCGAGGGAATGCCGCCGCGCGGTTGGTGGTTGCCCGCTTCAACGATCAGTTGCCCGACCTGCCGTTTGCTCCCACATCCGAATGGGCTCGCCATCTGGGCGCTGATTTTCAGCAGATGTCTGACTACTTCCGTACGCGCAATGTGCGAGTCGTGAACATGAGCTGGGGTGATGAGCCGCAGGAGTTTGAAACCTGGATTTCCAAGGCCGGTGGTGGCGCCGACCCTGCCGAACGCAAGAAGCGGGCGGCCGAACTCTACGCCATTTGGCGCGAAGCCATCGAGACAGCGATTAAGAACGCACCGAACACGCTATTTGTCACCGCCGCGGGAAACAGCGACAGTAACAGCGGTTTCATCGACTCCGTCCCGGCGTCGCTGCATCTTCCCAATCTGATTGCGGTGGGCGCAGTGAATCAGGCTGGAGATGAAACCTCGTTCACCAGCTACGGAGACACGGTGGTTGTCGACGCGGACGGCTATAACGTGGAAAGCTATGTCCCTGGCGGGTCGAAGTTGAGGCTGTCGGGCACGTCCATGGCTTCTCCGAACGTGGTGAATCTCGCGGCCAAGCTATTCGCGCTCGACCCTGCGCTCACGCCCGCGCAGGTCATCGAGCTCATCAGGCAAGGCGCCAGCGCCAGCGAGGATGGCCGACGCCACCTCATTGACGAAAAACGGTCCGTCGCTCTTTTGCAGACGAAGAAGTGATGTGGTGGTTCGAAACGACGGTGTGAACCCTTGGCCTACGGCGTGCCGTAAAGCTGGCGGTAGACATTCGCGTTGCGCAAGATGGCTTGCACGTATTCGCGGGTTTCGGTGAAGGGGATGGACTCGACGAACTCTTGCGGATCGCGGTAGTGGCCTTGTCCCAGCCAGTCGCCCACGCGGTCGCTGCCGGCGTTGTAGGCCGCGAGTGCGTACTCGAACTGTCCGTTGTACTTGTCGACCATGTCTTTGAAATAGCGCGTGCCGAGTTCGAGGTTCACGGCGGGCGTGTAAAGTTGTGGCGCGCTGTATCCCTTGAGCTTGACTTGCTTGGCGACCGTCTTTCCAGTTTTTGGCAGAAGCTGCATCAGGCCGACCGCGTTGGCGCGGGAGAGCGCCCCGGCGTTGAATTCGGACTCCTGCCGTATGAGCGATGCGACCAGATAAGGATCGAGGCCGTTGAGCACCGAGTATTTGCGCAGATCGGTCCAATAGGCTTTGGGAAAAAGCGCTTCCCAGTACGGACGTGGCAGGTCGGGGATGTCGACGGCGAAATAGTTCGGCGTCGTGCGCTTCATGATCTCAATGCCGCGATCATAGCGGCCGCCGTCCTGATAGACTCGCGCCATTTCGGGCGGCGCCCAGGTTCCGCCTTCTTCGTCCTTGCTGGCGGCGGCTTGCAACTCGCGCACCGCCATATCGGCGAGGCCTCCGTTTGAGAGCAGACGCGCCCGTTCGACACGCAAGTTGTCTTCGGGAGGATCGGTTGCGGTAATCTTTCCTGCGGTTGAAAGCGGAGGAACCCGGTCGAGCAGCGCGTAGTGGGGCGGTTCTTCGGATGGCCCGCCTCCACCCGGCAAGCCTTTCAGGCGCTGCCGGGCGAGCTCCGCGTAATAGTAGTTGTGAAAGCGATCGGAGAGTCTCTGATAAAAAGCGCGAGCCATTGCCGGGTTGCCGTCTTCTTCGGCGATACGGGCGCGCCAATAGAGAGCGTTAGGAACTTCCCCGGAATCGGGGTAGAGCGCGATTTGATTTTCGAATTCTTGCCTTGCCTCATCGATTCGGCCTTGCCGGAAGCTTAACCAAGAAGCCTTCCAGTGCCCAGAGGAGGCGTGGGTGCCATTCGGAAAGCGCTGCTGCAACTCGCGGAAGTAGTCGATGGCGCGATCGTAGTCGCGCTTCAGTAGATACATGTTCCCGGCCGATAGCAGCGCTTGTTCCAGCCAGGGGCTGGCCGGACCAAATTGTCGCAGCTCGTCGAGTGTTCGCTGCACGGCCTCTTCGTCGCTGGTGGAACGCTCGGTCTCACTCAGCAGGTAGAGGCGCTCGGCTTCGGCGTCGCCCGTCTGCGCTCCCATGGAAGTCAGAATCTTACGGGCATCGTGACTGCTGCCGCTTTTCTCGAGCGCTCCCGCGAGCGCCAACTGTACTTGGGGACGGTCCGGCGGGCTGACTTCTGCGACGAGTTCGTGATAATCGTGAGCCGCATCGCTGTAGTGCTTGGCTTTGAACAGCAGATCGGCGCGCGTGCGGCGCTCGGCAACTGAGCCGGAGATTCCGAGCTTGTGCAATTCCGCTCCCGCCACATCGGCTTCGAAACTCGTGGGAAGGTTGAAGTAAACGTTGCGGAACGCGCTCGCGGCCTTCTGCGTGTCGCCCGCCGCCTCGTAGGCGCGCCCGATTGCCAGTTCAATATCGCTGCGCGCTGGAAGGCGTTCCTTTTCAAGCAGAGCCGCTGCATCCTGCGCGCGGCCTTCCTCGAGCAGCGCGTTGGCGTAGACCAGGTGGGCATCGCGGATCAGAAGAGAATCGGGAAAGTTCTTGCTGAAATCGGCGAGCGTGGAGAGCGCCTCGGCGTTGTGGGCCGTTTTCAGGTAGGCGTCGCCGAGGTAGTAAGCAACGTAGTCTCCGAGTTCGCTGGCACCGGCCTTGGCGCGGTTGAAGGGGTCGATCGCTTTGCCGTAGTCGTGATCGAGCGTGCGGGCGTAGCCGACGACGAGCCAGGCCAGCGCTCCGGCATCTTCTTTGGCGTGATGGCGCGCATAGGCTTCGACTCCGGCATAGGCGGTGGGAGTGCGGTCCTGCAACAACTGCTGCGCCATGGGACGAAGACTGGCGGAGGCAACAAAGGCCCGTCGTACGCGGCGCACGCGCGGAGAGATGGTTTTATGCTTTTTCTTAGTGCTGGTGGAAGCCGTGGTGGTTTTTCGGTGGGGGGGCGTGCGCTTCGCTGGCGCCCCCTTAGCGGGTGGCACGCTCTTAACTGACGTGCCTTGATCTGACGTGGACGACTGGGACTGAGTACCTGCGGGCGACAAAAGACCGAGCCAGAGCAGGGAGAAAATTCCAGCGAAAACCGCCACTGCAAAACGGCGCACTCAAACCCTACCTAGTGCCGAAAGTTGGCACCCATGATCGAAAGGTCGTCTTCTGCGAGACTTCTTATTATTTCATGTTGAAAGTAATTGGCGGAAGCGGCAACCGTGTTCCCGTAACGCTTCTGGTACGTGGCACGGCTTTTCTCGATCGCCTCTTTCAGACGGTCGTAGAGATCCTTGTTTTTCCGCCCTTCCGCGACCTTTGCCTGATTGTAAAGTTTGATCTCATCAACCAGCAGACGGGCAAAACGCTGAGCCTTGCGGTGAATGTCCTGATCCTCGGGCGCGATCGACACAGGCGGCACCGGCTCGACCAGCGCAGGCTCCATTTCAGCAACCGCAGACTCGGCTCCGACGATCATCGCCGGAATTGGAGCCTCCACCGCGGCACTTTCAACTGGCGCGGAGACTTCGCCCGCTGCCGCCGCTGCTGCGAGGGCGTAGCTGGGAGCATGCGATGCGAAGGGATCGTTGTAAGCCGGGGCCCGGTGCATGGGAGCATGGTGTGAAGGCGACTCGGCCGCCGCGACGCCATGACTGTCCGCGTGGGCCGGCTCCTTGTGCGCGTGCTTGCGGAGCGAGTTCACCTCAAGCCAGGCGCTCGTCGATAGCACCAACAGCTCCAGCGCGCCGGGGTCGAGCCAGCCCGCTGCATCGGTTCCACTGTCGGCATAGACAAGCGCCGCGACTTTGTCTTTTAGGACTAAGGGAAGAATCCGGCCTTCCCCGCTGGCTGGCGTTCCGAATTCATCGAGGAAGCGCGGGTCCAGGTCAGCAACTGGGGCGCTCGCCACCACCTGATCGCCGGTCGCGCGGCCCATCGCTCGGTCCATTGCACGAAAGACGGCGGGAGCGTTTTGGTCGAGCGCAAAATCTTTCACCGCATCGCTATTGGCAAAGCCGCGTGCCTGCCATCCGGTGGCATGGCTGCCCTTGACCACAAAAAGCGCGACGCGAGACGCGTAGCGAGCGCTGGTGTCGAGCAAGGCGCGCAGAATCTCCCGTTGCGAAGAGCCCCCCTGGATGTCAGCCACCGCGCGCGCCAGATCGGCCGCGCCCGACGCGGAAGCCGCATCGTGGGTGCCTTCGGCGGTGGTTGATTCGGCGGTCGTTAGTTCGTCCCCTGGTTCGGCCGCGATCTCTTCCATCACCCGGCGGACAATCTCGATGCGCAGTTGGGCCGCATGGCTGTCCAAAACCTGACCAACCACCCGTTCCACAATTGGTTCAATCCAACCGCGCTCCTTCATTGTGTACTCCCGGGTAAAGCTCTTTTTGGGGGGCGAAGGCAGTAACCCTTCTAACCTCTGATTATATGGCTGCTTGCAGGCTTTCTCGGTACACCTTGGTACCTGCCCTACTGGTGCGTGAAGCAGCCGATCACCAGTCGGGGGAAACTTCTCTGGCAGCGCGCGTCAAACCGACGCAGCGAAAACCACTCCCAGGAAGTACAATAGCAGCGGGGTCATGTTCACGGTCTCGGAAAAATCTGCATCAAGTTACGAATGAGTACCATCCAACCCAACATAGAGCAACCGGTCAGCGAAGAAATGGCGCTGGTCCGGCGGGCCAAGCGCGGCGACGATCAAGCGTTTGAAGAATTGGTGCGGCGCTATGATCGCAACGTTTTCCGCATTGCACAGCACATTACGCAGAATCGCGAGGACGCTGAAGATGTAGTGCAGGAGGCATTCCTCAAGGCGTATGGCAACCTGGCGAAATTCCAGGAACAGTCCAAGTTTTATACCTGGCTGGTGCGGATTGCGGTCAACGAAGCGCTGATGAAGCTGCGCCGGAGAAAGCCGGAACGCACGGTTTCTCTGGACGAAGAAGTAAAGACTGAAGATGACTCGTTGCCCCGTGAGGTTGCGGATTGGAGCCCCAATCCGGAGCAGATGTACAACCAGGCGGAGTTGCGGGATATTCTGACTCGCACCATTCAAGGGTTGCCGTCGGGATTCCGGACGGTGTTCGTACTCCGCGACGTGGAGGGCCTCTCGACGGAGGAGACGGCCGAGGCGCTGGAGTTGAGCATCCCGGCGGTGAAATCGCGGTTGCTGCGTGCGCGCCTGCAATTGCGCGAACGGCTGAACCGCTTCTTTCAGAAAAAGGCGAGTGGAGATGGGAATCAGTGAAGTGTTCTGAGTTTCTAAACGAGCTTACCAACTACCTCGATGGCGCGCTGGACGCCCGGACCAAGTCCGAACTCGATGATCATCTGGCGTGGTGCCACAACTGCTACGTCGTCTGCGATACCACCCGCAAGACCATAGAAATCTACCGCGACTCGGAACTCTACGAACTGCCCGACGATCTGCGCGTGCGGCTCCGGTCGGCGATCATGACGAAGTGTGCGGCGCATAAGAAGTCCGAACCGCCGAGCAGTTGAGCGACGCACTGCCCAATCGCCAAATTCTTGCGTGACATGATCTGGAAGCCACCTCATACTGAACCGAAGGGGTAGCTGCCGAGGCCCTTGGGGGCTAAAGCTCGGATTACTCTGCCTCTTGCTGTCTTTCTAAATGCCCACAAGCTCTTGATTCCGGTGCGCCTATGGGGTGTGCGTAATGTTGCACCGGGGGCAGAACCTTTTCCGCACGGCAGGAATCTAAGTAGGTAGAGCTCGTCCTGAGTGTTGGAATGAAGGGGATGAGCCGGTTTTTTCGCTTTATCCTGTGGAGGCTACCCGATGTTATCGAAGCTGGTGGACGCCATGTTTGGTTGCCGGCACGCTCGCTACAGTTTTCCGATTACGGTGCGCGCCGGTTCGCGTCGCAAACCGACGGCTCAGCGTACAGGCACTTACGTCGCTTGCCTGGACTGCGGCAAAGAATTCCGTTACGACTGGCAAGAAATGAAGATCGTGGGATCGCAGACAAGAGACGTCGCGCACTCCCTGGTTACGAAGGAAGCCGCGTAAGGGTCACAAAAGAAAACCCGGCCGCGTTGTTCCTGCACCAGCGCATTTTTAGGGCTTTCGTGGCCAAAAATGAACATTCTTCGCTAGCCTTCCCCCGTTCCTGCTCCGCGTTTTCCCGTTTTGGGTCAGCCGCCAGCCTGCTCTAAGATTTCACTAACTCCCCGGCCTCTGACAAGCGCATAATTGAGTCGGCGCCGACCGCGAAGCGTGCTTCGGCCGTCCTTCAGAAGCGTTCCTGCTCGCGGTTCGGACGGGAGGTGTCTGTGCCTCTTTCCATGCTTCGCGAATTCCTGGATCGTAACCGCATTCAATACCTGGTGATCTCGCATTCGGTGGCCTACACGGCCCAGGGGATTGCCGCCCTCACTCACACCCCGGGAAAAGAACTGGCGAAAACCGTCATGGTCATGGTCGATGGACGTCTCGCCATGGCGGTCGTGCCAGCCTCGTTCCGGGTCGATTTGTACCGGCTGAAAAAGTACTTGGCGGCAGACTCGGTAGAACTGGCGAGCGAACTCGAATTTCGCGGTCGTTTTCCCGACTGCGAAACCGGATCTATGCCGCCTTTCGGCAATCTCTACGGCATGGATGTTTTCGTGGACCAGTCTTTGGCCGAGGACAAGGAAATCGCCTTCAACGCGGGCTCGCACCGTGAATTGCTGCGCATGAAATTTGCCGATTTCCGGGATTTGGTAAAACCGGCAATCATCCCGCTGGCGGCGGGCAAAGCCCATATTCACGCGGCTTGAATGCTGCGGAAAAGTCGTTGGTCGTTGGTCGCTAGTTCGTTTGGCTTTGTCGCCAGCGCCGTTGTTCGCGAACGACCAATAACCAGCGACCAACGACTGTCGCTGCAGCCGCCATGTCGGCGGTTGTTGGGCGAAGTGGGACATTCCTGTTTTTTTTCATACAATCTTCACAAATCGCTGTGTTAGATTTGCCGCTCAACTCAAAATTTCCTGGAGGAAACTGAATTGGGCAAGGACATGGTCCCCAAGAAGATCTTCTTCACCAAAGGTGTGGGGAAACATCGGGAGCGCCTCACCTCTTTCGAACTCGCTTTGCGCGACGCCGGAATCGCCGCGCAAAACCTGGTACGTGTCTCTTCCATCTTTCCGCCCAACTGCAAGCTGGTGCCACGCTCGCAGGGACTCACGTATCTGCACCCCGGAGAAGTCGTGTTTTCGGTGGTTGCCGAAAACTCCACCCACGAACCGCACCGCCTGCTGGCCTCTTCGATCGGCGTCGCCATTCCTGCCGATCGCAATACCTATGGGTATCTGAGCGAGCACCACTCGTTCGGCGAAACCGAAGACGCTGCCGGAGACTACGCGGAAGAACTGGCCGCCGAAATGCTGGCCACCACTCTGAACGTGGAGTTTGATTCCGACCGATCGTGGGATGAGAAAAAGGAGATCTATCGCATCTCCAACAAGATCGTACGCACGGCCAATGTAACGCAATCGGCAGTCGGCGACAAGCGCGGGCTTTGGACGACGGTGATCGCGTCGGCTGTGCTGATTTTTGACTGATTAAGGTAAAACAGCGTTGCTGGATTTCCTGGCGCTGTCACACCGGTGAGAGGAATGGCGAGCGATAGATTCGCGTGGGCGGGGTGGCCGGTTCTGGTACATTCCGCGCGGACGGCCCTGGTGGCGGTAGCTTCATTGCTGACAGCGCGTTTGTTCCGGCTGCCGGAAGTGTATTGGGCGCCCATTACAACCGTCGTGATCACGCAGTCGTCGCTGGGTGCGGCGCTCACGGTTTCCGGGCAGCGCTTTGTCGGAACGTTTCTGGGAGCGGTCGTGGGCGCGATTGTGGCGAGTTATTTCGGGCCGCACGTGCTGGTGTTCGGTGCTTGCGTGTTCCTTCTGGGACTGGTTTGCGCCGCGGCGCACGCGGATCGAAGTGCATATCGTTTCAGCGGCATTGCGCTGGCGATTGTGCTGTTGATACCGCGGACGCGGCCGGCATGGCAAATTGCTTTTCATCGGTTCGCCGAAGTTTCCATCGGAATTGGGGTGGCGCTGATATTCGCCTGGGTGTGGCCGGAGAGGGACCCCACACCCACGGGATAAACGCGAGTTTGCTAGCTGCATAGGGTTTTTAGAACTTAACCTGGGAGAGACCCGGCTTGTGACGTAGAGACGCGGCAAGCCACGTCTCTATTTTCTTCCCGCACTTCCTGCAACTGTCTTTTTCGCAGCCGGTTTTTTCTTCAGCCGCTCCAGCACAGCGGCTACGATCAGCGGCAAGCCTACCGTGGCATCCACAAAAACTTCGCCAAACTTCCCACCTTCAGCCGGAGGCACAAACTTTCCCCAGGAAACCGCCTCGCTGTAGGGACTGCCCGAAAGGCCGCCCCAGTACACCGGCTCCGGGCAGATGCGCAGTCCATAGTGATAGCGCTTCAGCGGCAGGTCTTCCCCGCCCCGGCGGTGGCGCAATTCGATGAACGGTCCGAACTGCTGCGACCAATTGCGTGGAACGCCTCCGCCGATGGTGAAGATCCCCAGCCGCTTCTGCTGCAACAGGGTTGCGGCAAAGTGCTCCAGGTCTTCGAAAGGATCGTAGCGGAATCGCGGCTTCCCTTGCTTGTCGCGTTCACGGTTGGTCAACGCGTAGTCGAGGCCTAGTTCGGAATCGGAGAAAGCGGGGACAAATACAGGAACATTTTTTTCGTAGGCGGATTTCAGAATGCCGCGTTCTTTTTCTCGCTTCGCTAGATGCGCTCCGATGGCGCGGTTCAACTTGTACGAACACATCACTTCGTCCGAATCCCAGCCGCCGAACACCGCGGCCATCACGCGTTCCACATCGTCGAGGTTTTGCTCGGGTTCGAGCGTGTCATAGACGCGGTTGTATCCGGCCTCGTAAAGTTCCTCGTCACTGAGTTCTGGATTGTGCCGGAAATGAGCGCGCCCGGTCGCTTCCACCAGCCCATGCGCCATCAGCGCGCCGGTTGAAACGATCGCATTCACGATGCCGCGATCGATCAACTCGGCAATCACCAGGCCCTGTTTGGCCACGGTCATTGCGCCTGCCAGCGTCATAACGACAAAGCACTCTTTGTCGCGAGCCATGGCCTCCAGCACGTCGGCGGCTTCGCCGAGCTGGCGACCGGTGAACGCTGTTTTGGCCATGGCACGAACCAGGTCGTCGATGGATCGAATCTTGGCTAGATCGAGCGGCTCCAGCGGAATCAGGCGGTCAGCCACCGGATCGTGCAGTTTGCGGTCGATACCTGCCCCTTCCTCATGATCGCCGCCGTGATGATTGCCTTGCTTCGCGACCTTCTTGTGCTTCAAGGACGAACCTCCAAAACGAAAGCTAGTTATGACCGAAGAAACAATTTACTAGAAGTGAGGGGAACGCGGTGGGATGGCTTTCACATTGGCCCAACAATCACTCATGCATTGAAGCACTTTGATATCCTAGAGCGCGATCACCCATCCGTGGAGACGCGGCTTGCCGCGTCTCTACGGTCTATTCGAAATTGGAGCTAGAGTGCCAGACAAGTTCAGTGTAGCCCTGGTTCAGATGTCGTGCGGCCCCGAGCCGTCTGACAATCTGGCCAAGGCGCTCGATCGCGTTTCCGAGGCGGCCCGCAAAGGCGCCGACGTTGTCTGCTTGCCCGAACTGTTCCAGACTCAGTACTTCTGCCAGCGAGAAGACGCCACCCTCTTCGATCTTGCCGAGCCAATTCCCGGCCCCGGCACAGAAAAGCTCGCCGCCGCCGCGCTCAAGAATAAAGTCGTGCTGATCGCGTCGCTCTTTGAGAAGCGTGCGCCCGGCCTGTATCACAACACGGCGGCGATCTTCGATTCGGACGGTTCGCTCAGCGGCATTTACCGCAAGATGCACATTCCCGACGATCCGCTCTACTACGAAAAATTCTATTTCACTCCCGGCGATCTCGGCTTCAGGGCCTTCGACACCTCCGCCGGAAGGCTGGGCACGCTCGTCTGCTGGGATCAGTGGTATCCCGAAGGCGCGCGCCTCACCGCGCTGCAGGGAGCGAGCATTCTGTTTTATCCCACGGCCATCGGATGGCATCCCGCGGAAAAGGCTGAATTCGGCGAGGCGCAACACGATGCCTGGCGCACCATCCAGCGGGCGCACGCGATTGCGAACGGAGTTTATGTCGGCGTGGTCAATCGTGTCGGCTTCGAGACCGGTGACATTCGCGGCAATTCTGTGCCTGGCAAGGGCCTCGAATTCTGGGGAGGGTCATTCTTCTGCGACCCCTTCGGCCGCGTGCTGGCGGAGGGTTCGCATGACAAGGAAGAGATTCTGCTCGGTGAAGTCGACCTGCATCAACTGGAGGATATCCGCCGCAACTGGCCTTTCCTGCGCGACCGCCGCATCGACAGCTACGCACCCATCACCAACCGCATGCTTGACGGAAAGTAATCGAACATAGAAATGGCCAGATCATCCCCTACGCGCGCCAAGCTTCTCCCCGCCGCACAGGGATACCGCATGCCCGCCGAGTGGGAGCCCCACGCGTCCACCTGGCTTGCCTGGCCCCATCTTCGCGGCGACTGGCCGGGCAAGTTCGAACCGATCCCGTGGGTCTATGCCGAGATTGTCCGCAACCTGGCGCGGCATGAGCGCGTGGACCTGATCGTCAACACTCAGACTGCGGAACGACGCGCCCGGGCCGTGCTGGAGCGAGCCGACGCGCTCTCTGACAATGTTTGTTTCCACCGCTGGCGGACCGACCGCGTGTGGACCCGCGATTCCGGCTGCATCTATCTGGTCCCGGCGGCCGGCCACCGCGATGCCCGGCTGCTCGCCCTGCATTTCCGGTTCAACGGCTGGGCAAAGTATCCGAATTACGAGTTTGATGAAAAGATTGGCGGGCGCATGGCCAAGGTGGCCGGTGCGCGCGTGGCACGTCCGGTCTCGGGCGACCATCGTGTCGTGCTGGAGGGTGGATCGATCGATGTCAACGGCTGCGGGACTCTCGTCACCACTGAGGAGTGCCTTCTCTCTTCCACTCAGCAACGCAACCCGCCCATGGACCGCGCGGCTTATGAACAGCTCTTTGCCGACTATTTTGGTGCGCAGTCGGTCATCTGGCTCGATAGCGGTATCGCCGGCGACGACACTCACGGCCACGTCGATGACATCACCCGCTTCGTCGCTCCCCACACCGTGGTCACGATGATCGAGCAGAATGAGCAAAGCGAAAATCACGCGGCCCTCCATGCGAACCTGGGGCGCCTGAAAAACGCCCGCACTTTCGATGGACAGAAACTCGAGATCGTCGAGATTCCCATGCCGCGTCCGGTCGTGTTCGAAGGCCGCCAGTTACCCGCCAGCTACGCCAATTTCTATATCGCGAATGGCGTCGTGCTGGTACCGGTCTTCAACGATCCGAACGATCGCATTGCGCTCAACACGCTCGCGAAACTATTCCCGGCACGCGAAATCGTACCGATCTACTCCGGCGATCTGATCTGGGGGTTCGGCGCGCTGCACTGCATGACGCAGCAGCAACCGTTGGCCGGAGCGTTTGTCGTCGGCTAGTTTCGGCACTAAACTACGCAAGAATTGTTTCTGGTACCTGAAAGAAACATAATCACTCAGAACTGCGGGCCTTTTCGCAACGAATGTCTTTGGGTCGGGTTTGGAGACCGGGATCGGTCTGATCGACAATTAGCAAAACTGCAATCGAAGCTTCCCGACAGTTTCTAACCAGAAGGACGTCCGGCGGGCTGAATTCAGAAGGGAGCGAGTGGCTTGAATCAATGAAGGTTTGAGGATAAATCATGTCGAACACCGCGCCTTCGCGCAGTTGCCATTCGCTCGCCAGCCGATCCGCGATTTCTTTCTTAGCGTATACCTTCAACTCGCCCATTCGGTACTGCGGCCCCTCGGAGATCGATATGGTGAGAGCGACAGTTCCGGTAGAGGAGAACATAATATCGGGCACGCATACGAGATCCCCATATCCGCGTGGCGAGTAAAGCTTGCGAATCTCCGCGAAACCGCTGGCAATCTTCGATCTCCGAAAAACAGCGCCGCTTTTTATGGGGAACGCGGCGCGGAGTTTGGCAGCGCTGAAAGCGTGATTGCCCACAAACTTGATCTCGCCGATGCGATAGCGCGGCCCTTCTGTGACTTCGGCCCTCAGAGTCACTGACTTCGGCACTGCAAGCACGTCACTCGCCTTAAGGGTTACATTCTCAACGTCAGAGGCGGCAAAGCCCTGCTCCGCAAAGGCACTGCGAACAAATTGCCCGATAACGTCCTCTTGTTCGTCGAAGCACGCGCCCGCGAGTTGGCCTTTGATTGCTGAAAGCTCCATTGAGCTAATGCTGACGGGGCCTTCGAGGATGACCTCGGATATCAGCACTCCAGCTTTGGGGTCAGTGCGATGATCGGGAGAACACCCGGGCGCGGGCGGATGAGGTTGGGAAGCCAGATTCTGCGACGGAGCGGCAATAACGACCTTACTTGTGTCCTGCCCCAACGCAAGGGGGGACAAAACAGCGACGAGCAGGAAAAGCAACGTGGCCATAATCAACTCTTCCAGACGTGCGTCTTTAGTTCATTCTACGCTTCGCAGCTATGGGAGCCGGCTAATTCATTTACACTTCTACCGGTGAACGCCGAGATCATTGCCGTTGGGTCTGAGTTGCTCACTCCGCATCGCCAGGACACCAACTCGCTCTACCTCACCGAAAAACTGAACGAGTTGGGCGTTGAAGTCCGCTTCAAGTGCATCGTGGGCGACGACCTCGAAGGACTGACCGCGGCCGCTAAACTCGCTATGCGGCGTTCGGACATCATTATTTTCACGGGCGGTCTCGGCCCCACGGAAGATGATCTGACGCGCGAAGCGGTCGCCGAGGCGCTGGGATTGAAACTGCAACGCGATCCCGAGATTATCGCAAAACTTGAAGAACGCTTCGCCAAGCGCGGCTACAAATTCTCCGCCAACAATGCCAAACAGGCCGACATCCTGACCGGCGCCACCGTGCTGCCGAATGCGCTGGGCACCGCGCCCGGCCAGTGGATCGCCGGGAAGTACGACGGGCAGGAGCGACTCCTGATGCTGCTCCCCGGTCCTCCTTATGAACTCAAGGCGGTGTTCGAAACTGAATGCATCCCGCGACTGCGCACCCGGATTCCACCCCAGCACATCGCAACTCGCACGCTCAAAATTGCGCTGATGCCAGAATCACAAGTGGACGCGCGGGTTGCGCCGATCTACAAAACTTATACCGATGTCGAAACCACCATCCTGGCAGGCGGGGGCGAGATTCAACTTCACCTGCGCTGCCGCAAGGATTCGCAAGCGGAAGCTGACGCGCGCGTCGAGGAGCTGGCCGAGAAAATCGAGGACGAACTCGGCGACGCGATCTTCTCGCGCAAAGGCGAGACCATCGAGCAGATTGTCAGCTATCTGCTGCAGATGCGCAGCATGACGCTGGCCGTGGCCGAATCCTGCACCGGTGGACTGCTGGCCGAGCGCATCACTTCGCTCAGCGGCAGCTCGCGCTATTTTCTGGGCGGGGCCGTGGTTTACTCGAACGAACTGAAAACGCAATTCTCAAATGTTCCTAAAGCCCTGATCGATCAGCACGGAGCCGTGAGCCGCGAGGTGGCGGCGTCGATGGCCGAGGGCATCCGCAAGCGCTGTCTATCGAGCTATGGAGTCGGAATTACCGGAGTTGCCGGCCCAGGCGGCGGAACCGAGCAGAAGCCCGTGGGCCTGGTCTACATCGCACTCGCGGGAGAAGAAGGCACGCAGGTTGTCGAACGTAACTTTCCCGGCGATCGCAAGCGTATCCGTCAATTCGCGACGCAACAGGCGTTGGAGATGATCCGCAGGGCGCTGTTATAAGTCACTGTTATAAGAGATGCGAATATTTATCGGCATCGATCTCGACCCTGAAGTTCGCGCCCGCATCTCGCGCTTCCTCGAAGGAGTGCAGGGTTTCGCGCCCGCTGCCCGCTGGGTGCGTCCGGAGTCGCTGCACGTTACATTGAAATTCATCGGAGAACAAACGCCGGAGCAGGTGGAAGCCATCACCGAGCGTTTGCGGCGGGTTGAAGGTAGCGTGTTCGAAATTCGCTCCGCTGGATACGGATTCTTCCCCACCGCAAAAGCGCCGCGCGTATTCTGGATCGGCGTTCACGCCGGCCCAGAACTGGCGGAATTGGCCGAGAACATCGATATTGCCACTGCCGAACTTGGCGTTCCGCGCGAAGACCGGCCTTACAACCCGCATTTGACTCTGGCACGCGCGGGTGGCAGATCGGGTTCGCCGAAACGGCGCAAAGGCGACGGCCCGAACAGAATTTTTGCGGTGCTCGACAAACGGCTCGCCGCGATGGGCGAGCTTGATTTCGGCGCGATGGCGGCCCGCGAGTTCATTCTTTATCAGAGCCAGCTGTCATCCGGAGGATCGAAGTACACGAAGCTGCAACGGTTTCCGCTCGATCGAAATGGTTAGGGGAGTGACGGGCGTGGACGCTCGGCGCTCCGTCGGCAAGATTGAAGCGATATTAGAAGGGACTCTATGCTCGGAATAAAAATCGATTCTGAATCGACCGACCACGCACGAATCATTAAGCCTGGTGCAGGTAGCCGCTCTGCCCTTCGCAAGAGAACGTTGCTCCTAACCATTTCAGTGTGTGCTTTATTGTCTGGCTGTAGCAATGTCACGACGATCCTGTCCACGGAAGTTCGATCTCCGGATGAGCGATGGCTTGCGATGGCTCGCACGGATCAGTACAGCGGTCCCGGAAACGCAGGTCTTTATACCACCGTGTTTCTGAAGCATACCAAGGGTCCAAAGGATCCAATCGAAGTCTTGCTGTTCACTCAAGATGCAAAATCTATAGACCTGAAGATGAACTGGCTAACGCCGTCACATCTGGAGGTTACTTACAGACAGCCCGCAAGACTCGATTTCCAAGCGGTGAAGTGCGCCGGTGTCGACATCTCCGTGCGAGACCTTTCAGGTGAGACGACCAACACTTCACATTAGACGTCGTAAAAGATAAACATGAGTCCCTACCTCATCACCGCCGCTGTGGGCTACCTGCTGGGATCCATCCCGTTTGGCTACCTGCTGGTGTGGATTTTCAAGGGTGAGGATGTACGCACGAGCGGCAGCGGCAACATTGGCGCGACCAACGTGGCCCGCAAATCGCCGGCACTCGGGGTTGCGACTCTGCTTCTCGACGCCGCCAAAGGCCTGACTGCGGTTCTCGCGGCGCGGGTGCTGTTCGCTGGACCGCATCAGCAACTTATCATGACCACGGCGGCGTTTTTCGCCGTGCTTGGCCATCTCTTTCCTGTCTGGCTCAAATTCCGCGGCGGCAAGGGCGTTGCCACCAGCCTCGGAGCTTTTATATTGCTCACCCCGAAATCGATTTTGTGCATGGTGGGCCTGTTCTTGATCATTGCCATCGCCTTCCGCTACGTCTCGCTCGGATCGGTTGCCGTGGCGGCTGCTTTTCCGCTGTTGGCATGGGCTCTCCACGAATACGCGGATCCGCGACAACTCGTTCTTATCGCACTGGTTTCGGCGCTCGTCATCTGGAGGCATCGCCAAAACATCGGCCGTCTCGCCGCCGGAACAGAATCGAAGTTCGGAACAAAATCAGAAACGAATTCAGGAACAGAATCAGGAACGTTAGGAGAAAGCCGCAGATGAGCCGCATTGCCGTCATCGGCGCAGGCGCCTGGGGCACGGGTTTGGCAATCGCCCTGGGACGTAAGAAGACTCACCAGATTCGACTCTGGGCCAACGAGTTCGAAGTTTCGGAGAGCATCGCACGAAGCCGAATGAACGAGCGCTTTCTGCCCGGATTCATCCTGCCTGAATCGATTGCAGCGACGAGCGATCTGAACGCCGCGCTCGACGCTGCGGAGATGGTCGTCAGCGTCATGCCCTCGCAGCATTGTCGGGCTCTGTTCGAACGCATGGCGCCTTCGCTCCCTCCGGAGATACTTATTGTCAGCTGCACCAAAGGACTCGAAGACGGGACTCTGTTACGGATGACGGAAGTGATCGCCGATGTCTTGCGCAGCCGCAAGTTCACGCCTCGCCTGGCAGCGCTGAGCGGACCTTCGTTTGCCAAGGAAGTCGCGCGTGGCGATCCAACCGCGGTGACTGTGTCGTCGGTTGACAGCGAAGTGACGCGCGCCGTGCAGCAGGCGTTTAACGATTCCCGCTTCCGCGTCTACACCAATGACGATGTAATTGGCGTTGAGTTAGGCGGCGCGCTCAAGAACATCATCGCCATTGCCGCTGGCGTCTGTGACGGACTCGGCCTCGGCCACAATTCTATCGCCGCGCTGATCACGCGAGGCCTCGCCGAAGTGGCGCGCCTGGTCGTGGCCTGCGGCGGCCGCCTCGATACCATGGCTGGACTCGCCGGGCTGGGGGATCTGGTTCTAACCTGCACCGGAGATCTCTCGCGCAACCGCAGCGTCGGCGTTGAACTGGGTAAAGGCC
>Ga0074044_10000690_pt1 | contig 31608 bp, 26 predicted proteins | sample BogForMeECP23OM1_FD_94443 | JGI IMG/M metagenome (GOLD analysis project Ga0074044, IMG submission 94443) | Bog forest soil microbial communities from Calvert Island, British Columbia, Canada - Bog Forest MetaG ECP23OM1 | ecosystem: Environmental > Terrestrial > Soil > Wetlands ...
CAAGCTTTAATCGCGAAGGCATGATCTGGGATCGGCAGACGCTGGAGAAGGGTCCGCAGCCGACGGTTTACCAGAAGTAGCCGGGGTTATGGCCGCAGTATGGTAGAGATTTTGCGACAACAACCCTTTCGACACACAGCCAACTCCACAGCTTTCATTGACTTGCCGGGTTTGCCCACGTAAGATTTGCCCCTGATGCTCGGCCAGACCATCTCTCACTACCGCATCGTCGAGAAACTCGGTGGTGGTGGGATGGGTGTCGTCTACAAGGCCGAGGACGCCCGCCTCGACCGCTTTGTGGCTTTGAAGTTCTTACCCGAAGACGTGGCCCAGGACCGCCAGGCTCTGGAACGCTTCCGGCGTGAGGCTAAGGCAGCTTCCGCACTCAACCATCCCAACATCTGCACGATTTACGACATTGGCGAGGAAAATGGGAAGGCATTCATCGCCATGGAGTTTCTCGATGGCATGACGCTCAAGCACCTGATTACGCGGAGGCTGGAGACCGAAGTTGTCCTCTCGCTGGCCATTGAGATTGCGGACGCGCTGGACGCGGCGCATGCGCAGGGCATCGTTCACCGTGACATCAAACCGGCTAACATCTTCGTGACCAAGCGCGGTCATGCCAAGATTCTTGACTTTGGATTGGCGAAGGTTGTAACCGCAGCCGGTTCTTCCGGTCAGGGCGCTGCCGACTACACGCGGACGGCGGAGACGCGCGAGGAGAACCTGACCAGTCGGGGGGCGGCGCTCGGCACGGTTGCCTACATGTCTCCGGAACAGGCGCAGGCCAAGGAACTGGACGCACGCAGCGATTTGTTTTCGTTCGGCGCCGTGCTCTATGAGATGGCGACCGGCATGATGCCGTTCCGAGGCGACAGCAGCGCGGTCATCTTCAAAGCGATTCTGGATGCGGAACCGACGCCGGTGGTGCGGCTAAATCCCGACGTGCCCGGCGAACTCGAACGCATCATTGATAAGGCACTGGAAAAAGACCGGGAGATGCGCTATCAAGGCGCAGCTGAAATACGAGCGGATCTGAAACGCCTGAAACGACAGACCGACTCGCATCGTCCATCGTCTGGTCCGGGATCGTCTGGTTCGGCGACTACGGCGATCGCAGAGGGGAGGGGATCGCAGTCGAGTGGGCAGCATTCTGTGCCCGGACCGCCGTCGTCCGGAGGGTCGTCGGGAGATGTGTCGAGGATGATGTCGGCACAGCCTGCGCATGCGCCCGCACAGACTTCGAGTAGTTCCGCCGTTGACATCGCGAAAAAACACAAGCTGGGAGTTACCGCGGGCGCGATCGCCGCGACGGTGGTGCTGGTTGCGGCGGGATTCGGCGTGTATTCCGTGCTTCACCGCGCCGTCTCCGTGCCTTTCCAGAATTTCACCATATCCCAGGTCACCAACTCGGGTAAGGCCGGAGCATCCGCCATCTCCCCAGACGGCAAATACGTCCTCAGCGTATTGCACGAGAAAGGGCAACAGAGCCTCTGGCTGCGCAACGTCGCTACCGGGAGCGACACCCGCGTGGTTCCACCGGCTCCGGTGGTCTATCGCAGCCTCGTCTTCTCGCCCGACGCCAACTATTTTTATTTTCGTAAAGCCGAAGACGCGCTTGAGACCACTTTCTATCTTTATCGCGCACCGGTGCTCGGCGGAACCCCCCAAGTATTGGTCCGTGATATCGACAGTGATATCACCTTCTCTCCCGACGGCCATCGCATCGCCTACATTCGAGGTAATGACCCTGAAGTAGGCAAATACCGGATACTGTCCGCGAACCTCGATGGCAATGACGAAAAGGTTCAGCTGATTGCACCGGCACCGGGAAACAATGCCCCGAGCTTTTTAGGATGGTCCCCGGACGGCCGGCAGATTGCCCTAAGCGAGCCCCCAACGGCCGCTGCCTTAGGCACCATCGGCCTATTCAATCTCAACACCAGTAAGGTGGAACAGCTTGCCGCCTTCGAAGACAAGTTGCTGAACCAACTGAAATGGTCGCCCGACGGCAGCGGCCTGATCGTTAACTACCAGCAGGCTGGCCCAAGTTTTCAACGCGCCCAGATCGGGTACCTGCCCAGCAGCGGAGGCGTCCTCCAGCCCATTACCCGCGACACCAATAGCTACAGAACTTTGACTCTTTCCGCCGATGGCAAGACTCTGGCCACGGTGCAGATGAAAACGACCCAAAGCTTATATCTGGCATCCGGCACCGGTAGCGCAGCTCCAGAGCCGCCGTCACTTCTGCCGCAGGGAGAATTCGTCAGCGGCTTCGGTTGGGACAGCAGTGGCAACCTTCTGGTTGGCGAGTCGGGCCACCTGTCGCGCATGGGGCCGGATGGTGGCAACTCGAGTCAACTTCTCGGGGATGCTGCGTCGGCGGTTCTGGAGCCTGCGGCTTGTGGCGCTCACTACATGGTATTTACTTGGGTATTTCACGCCGGCGCGCGAGCCGGCAACGTGTGGCGAGCTAACTCAGACGGCTCCAATCCGGTGAAGCTCACCGACGTGGCCTCGCGTTATCCGGTATGCTCGCCCGATGGAAAATTGGTGTATTACCAAAATGATGGCGCCGGTCAGATATGGCGTGTCCCAGCGGACGGATCAGGCCAATCCGAAGTGATTCCCGGCTCCGTTGTGCCCAACACCATTATTGCTGGCCTGCGCCCGGCCCTGTCGCCGGACGGGAAGTTTTTGGCAATCGTTATCGTAAACGCGTTGAATCCGGAGGTTATGAAACCGGAGGACAAGATCGCACTCGTCAATCTGGAGTCAGCGGTGGCGCCACTCCTGCTTACGGTTGAACCGGGGATCACCGGCAGCGGTTTCCAGTTCGCTCCCGACGGAAAAGCGTTGGCCTACGCCGTCAAAGAAAATGGAGTCGACAACATTTGGCTACAGCCACGAGATGGTTCCCCTGGACGAAAGATCACCAATTTCAACACCGAGCAAATTGTTGATCTCCACTGGTCGCCGGACGGCAAGAATTTAGGCATTCTTCGCACTCATTCCGATTCCGATGTAGTGCTGCTGCAAGACTCAAGGCCCTAGATTCCGCGTTCCATCCCTTAGTCGTTTACTGTTTTACCGATCGTTGTTGTTGACAGGCGACTACTCTTACTGACCTGCCGAACCAACGAGACGCCTGGCGACGATTCCGATCTTTTCATCACAAACGTCCAGCCCGCCCCATCACAGACGGCCAACCGCTCCCTGCGCGACAATGTTCCCTGATGTGTCGCAGCCGAGGTGCGCCAACTCCGACCAAGGCCACCCCGGCCGCGGCCAGCCAGTAGCAATTAACTCTTTGGTAAACATGACACGCATTAATACCCTGGGAGTAAACAAGGCCAGGAAACAACGGAGTCGTGCCGTCCGGTTCAATCCTTGCCGGCAGCGGCTTTCTTTACGGCCTCGAACTGGGTGATCTCGACGGTTCCTTCGGGGAACCTGGCGGTGATTTTCAGTTCTCCGCCCATGGCTTTGACGAAATCGTGGAGCGTGCTTACGTACATATCGGCGCGGCGTTCGAGTTTGGAGACGGCGGCCTGGTTGACGCGGAGGATCTTGGCGAGATGCACTTGGGTCATGTCGCGCGCCTGGCGAAGTTCGTCCAGAGCCATACCGGAGCGATAGCTGGCGGCTAGACGACGGGAACGTTCCTGCGCCGCCGGCGACATCTTTGCGCGGAGGGAATTGAAGTTCTTGGGCACTGTGCTTCTCCTGTTGTCGGTCGTTATCAGTCCAAAGCGGACCGTGATGTTACCTATGCCGTTTCCGTGCGAGTTGCCTCAGATGTTGGTCGAACAAATCGTCGGCGATGGGCACGAACCTGTCGTACCACTTTGGATCGCCTGTCTTGTCGCCGCCGAGCAGGAGCAGCGCCGTGCGGCGAGGATCAAACGCGTAGAGCACCCTCAGGTGGCGGTCCTCCACCTTGCCTCGCGGTCCTTCATGTTGGCGTGACGGGAAGTGGAAATCACGTCGGCATGGGGCCGAGGCGGGGTTGGGCCGCTCTCCTGCAACAGTTCAACCTTGGCGCTGATTTCGACTTGCTCATCTTCGGACAGGGAGTCCCACCAGGTCTCAAACTGGCGGGTGAACTCGACCTCCCATGCCATGAAGATAATATTCCTTATATGGAATAGTCCGTCAAGGGAATAATGGCGGTTCAGCCGTCTCTGGCTGGATGTGGCTAGAAAACGACGGCTAGCCCTTTACGCTGATCTTTGAAAACGAGAGCACGGCGGTTCCCGTGGTCGGGCGTCCCATGGAAAGAGCTGGGCGGAATGTGGTGAAGATCAGCAGGTTTTTTAACTGCGGCAGGACGGCTTTGGCGTCGTCCGGTTGCGACAAGATGCGGTAATCTTCGACACGGCCGTTGGCGTCCACGTAGGCTTCGATGACCAAGGCATCGTCCCCCATATTGCCGAGCGACATGCCGAAGGCCGACTGCTGAAGCTGAGGGCCGGTGTAGAGCGTGAGCGGAACGTCGGCGGCGCTGGCTTCGAGGGCTTGCGGCAAGGCGAAGAATCCGAGCAGCAGCCCGAAGGTCAACACGGCGCTGACCAGGCCGGCGGTGGCTGGAACCATGAACGCGTTGAGCGAATTGGACAGCCTTACCAGCATGCCTTCAAAGCGCGGACGGCGCGTTTGGGCGGCCTCGCGCGAAATCGCTACCCGCAACTTTAACGCCAGGTCGGCGGGCGCTTTCTTCGGACCGAGACTGGCCAGCAGTTGTTGCGTGCGTTGCAGGGCGGCAAATTCACGCTCGCAACCGGCGCACTGTTCCACGTGACGCGTGAAGGCGTGCATCTCGGTGCCGCTTACGCGGCCGTCGAGATAGGGCGAGAACAGTTTTCTCGTCTGTGCGCAGTTCGTCTCGGTGTGCCTGGTTTCGGCGAACTTCATGGCGTCACCTCAACCTCTCTGCCACCACGCGAACCTTGATCCAAGTTTTCATGCGATCTTTTATGCGAACTCTCATGCGAACTCGGGCTGGCATCGGGAGCGAGCAGGCCGAGCTCTGGACCCACTTCCCTTACATAGGCTGCTAATTTCCTGCGCAGCGCGTCGCGTCCGCGGGTGATGCGCGACTTCACCGTGCCGAGCGAGATGGCCAGGACTTCCGCGATCTCCTCGTATGACATTTCTTCCAGGTCGCGCAGGATTAAGGCCGTCCGATAAGGTTCGGGCACTTGCTGCAGAGCCTGATCGACGGCGGCTCGGACTTCGGTATGCGCGAACTTTTCAAAAGGCGACTCGCCGGGATCGACCAGGCGATCTTCTAACGAAAACTCGTATTCACCGGCGGGCATCGGGTAAATGGGCGTTTCCTGCGCTTTGTGGCGGAACCACCAGCGCCTTCGATTGGCGGCCTCGTGGAGCGCGATGCGGTAGATCCAGGTCTTGAGGCTGGACTCGCCATGGAAATGTTTCATGCCGCGGAACACTTTCAGAAAAACGTCTTGCGTCGTATCGGCCGCGTCGGATGGATCATTGACGATGCGGTAGATGACGCTGTAGATCGGCTGGTGGAACTCGCCGATCAGCCAGGAGTAGGCTTCTTCGGAACCCGCCTTGAGTTCAGCAATGACGGCGGATTCCTCGGTTCGGACTCCGGTTCGGGCTCCGATCGCGCTGGCTAGATCGCCCAATGTGGTTGCTCCCGCCATGGTGGCGTTGCCCTCAATTATAGAGAAACTCTGGCCCCAGCGGCGGGAATTTCGTGCCTGCCCCGCTTAGATAGTTAGACTCCGGCGGGGCCGTGGGAGTTCCCGCCGTAAGTCTTTTTCTTGCAATGAATTGGAGGGAGCGGGGAGGTTGGAGAACGGGTGCTGATGCCCGCGTTGATTTCACGGGACTTACGCGGCCCTGGAGGGCCGCTCTTCCCCGGTGTTATTTCGCCGGCGGAGCACCGGCGGGCGGAGTGTTCGGCGTGGTTGGGGACGGTTTTGGCGTGGTCGGCGTGGTCGCCGGGGGTTTTGGAGTGGTCACCTTCTTTTTCACCGGCTTTTTGGCGGGCTCGGCGTCATCCACTACGATCTTTTTCGGGGGTGGAGGCGGCGCCGCGGTTAGGGTCTTGACTTGCGCGCGCAAACGGGTCAACTCATCTTCCTTGCTGGCCGTCAATTTCTGCATGCGATCGCCGAATTCGCGGCGCGCGCTTTTCAGTCCGTTCAGATCGTTGTCGAGAGTTTGAAACTCGTCTTTTGATCCGAAGGCTCCGGCCAATTCGACTACCGAGCCAAAGACGCTATACAGAGCATCGAGATTGCGGTAGAGCTTGAAGCTTGTTCCCAGATCTTCGGGCGAGTTGTTGAGTTGCGCGATGGTTTCGGGCAGGGTCGACTGCAGGTTGCGTTGGATAGAATCGATATCGGCGAGGGTCTGTTTCTTGGTGGCGCCGTCGGTCTTCCATTTCTCGATGCGCATCGCGGCGAGATCGGATTGGATGCTCTGCGCGGTCTGCTGCAATTGCGCCAGGATGCTGTTCAGTTCGCTGACCGAGGCATACGCGACCGGCGGCTGGGATGGGGCGGGCGCCGCGGCTGGGTTCTGCGCGGGCGCGAGCGCAGCGGCAAAGAGGGCGATGAGACTATGAAGAAGTGCCCGAACAAAGAAAATCCGCGAGATCGACATCGAGTTCAATATGGGGCTCCGATGGTGTGCTGTGGATTGCCACCCATATCCTATTTGAGGTTGACCACCGGAGTCGAGTTTGACGGCGGGGGCAAGCTAAGCGAGAATTGAAGGAGTGGGCCTGTGGCGCAGCTGGGAGCGCGCTTCCATGGCATGGAAGAGGTCGTCGGTTCGATCCCGACCAGGTCCACCAAATCTCTCAATGGTTTAGCTCCCATCGCCCTTTTGATCCCGCAATTCTTACCTGTGACCTGTGCTTACTGCACCAAGCGTGACTCGAACCGTTCCAGCGCAGCCCGCTTGGCCGGGTCCTGAGCGTGGATGCAAATGTTCAGGGTCAATCCGGCGTCGGTGTGGCGCAGGATGCCCTGAGCCGATGGGGATGTCGGGGTGTTACTGCGACAGTCCCACCTTCCGCACCAGCTCGGCAAACCGTGGGTCGGAACGCAGGGGGTCCAGTAAGAAGTCAGTCTTCAAACCCTCAAGCAGCAGCAAATCCCGCTCCTGATAGGCGGTGTTGAGCCACCGAAATGCCTCATCCTTGTTTCCCAAGTCGGCATAAAGGTCAGCAATCCGGCACGCAGGGATGTACCTTGTCTTGCGCTGTGCTCGCCGGGCCTCAATGGCTTCGGTGAGAGCGCCCTTCCACCCGGCCAAATGAAATCCTCGTTCCAGCGCAGAAGCGAATTCTGATTCGTTTCGATCGTCGGAAAGCCGGACATAGGCCTTCCACTCTTTGATGACCTGCGGGTACATGCGTTTCCCCCAATAGGCGGGGGCTAAACACTCCTTGTGCACTGCGGCATACGTCGGGTCCTCATCTGCCACCTTGTTGCAGAAGACAATGGCCTCGTCGTACCTGCGGCCCCAGACGTGTATGATTCCAACCTGCATGCTCGTCCTCGATGACAGCGGGTCGAGCTGATGAGCACGATTGGCCTCCGCAAGGGCCTCCTGGTTCCTGCCTACGATCGAGCCAATATCGTACGCGTACCACTCGTGAGCCGTGGCATCGTTGGGATCGAGTTCGAAGGCCTTCTTGTACTCAGCTTCTCCTCCGGCGACATCCCATTCGTACTCCATCTCATTGGCGCCTAGACTGGCGTGGGGACGGGCCAGCGTCGGGTCCAACTCGAGCGCCTTGCGGTCGGCGGCATTCGACTTGGGATAGTCTTCGCCGGGAGTGCCACCAAAGGCGGGTAGGTCGCCATAGGCGCCGGCCAGACCGGCATATGCCAAAGCGAAGCCCGGGTCTTTGGCGATGGCTTGATTGAAATAGGGGATTGCGGCGGTGATGTCGGGAAAGGTTTGTTTATTCCAGTAGTAACGGCCCTTCAAGTACAGATCATAGGCTTCCGGATTTTGCGTGCCTTGTTTGGTGATCTGCTGCTTCTCAGAACTGTTCAGATTGGAGTGCAGCTTCGCCGCGAGGTCGCCCGCGATCTGCTGCTGCAACGAGATGATGTCGGCGCTCTTGCCGCTGTAGTGCTGCCCCCAGATCTCGGTGTTGTCGCGAACGTCGGTAAGTTCGGCGCTCACTTCGATGGTGTCGCCTCGTGGTACCACGCGCCCGCTCACCAGCGCCGACACACCCAAATCGTTGCCGATCTTTGGCACGTCAACTTCCTTCCCTTTGTAGCGGAAGACAGAGTTGCGAGACTTCACCTTAAGCTGGGGTACATGTGTGAGGTTGTCAATTAAAGATTCGGTGATGCCGTCGCTGAGATAGTCGGTATTGGCGTCTCCACCGCCGTTGGTAAAGGGCAACACGGCGATGGAATCGATCTGGACTGCCTTGCCAGACCACAAGTACCAAACGGCGACTGCCGCTGCGAAGGCAGCGACACAGGCTGCCAGGACGACCCAAAGCTTGCGACGTTTGAGCGCCTGGTCAGGCGATGCTTGCGTGGCGGCGGTTCTGCCGCTGACGGTATCCCGCTTCAGACGCTTCAGATCGGCCCGCAGTTCGGCGGCAGACTGACAGCGAACATCGCGGTCTTTCTCCAGCGCCTTGTGGATGATCTCTTCCAGTTGGGGGGGGGTGTCAGGGTTGATTCGAACTGGCGGCACCGGCGCTCGATTCAGGATCGAATCGAACATCGTCCCGGTCGCGTCGCCCCGGAAGGGCAGCGTTCCGGTACACATCTCGTACAGCACCGCTCCGAATGAAAACAGGTCGGTGCGAGCATCGAGCTCCTTCCCTCGAACCTGCTCCGGAGACATGTAGGCGACGGTGCCCAGCGCACTGCCGGGATTCGTCAGATGTTGCTCGGACTCGATGGTCGCGGCGCTCAGGGCAACGCTCTCGGGCTTCAGGGCGACTTTAGCCAGCCCGAAATCCAGAATCTTCGCCTGACCTCGACTCGTGACGAAAATGTTTGCGGGCTTGATGTCCCGATGGACGATACCCTTCGAGTGAGCCGCATCGAGTGCGTCGGCGATCTGGATGCCCACATCAAGCACCGTCTCGATCTCCATCGGCTTGCCAGCAATCCGGTACCGGAGCGTCTGCCCCTCCAGCAGTTCCATTGCGATGAAGGTTCGCCCATCTGCCTCGTCAATCTCGTAGATCGTGCAAATGTTCGCGTGATTCAACGAGGACGCAGCCTTGGCTTCCCGCTGGAAGCGGCTGAGAGCCTGTGCATCGTGGGCGAGGTCATCGGGAAGGAACTTCAGTGCGACGTGGCGACCGAGTTTCAGGTCTTCCGCTTCGTACACCACACCCATGCCCCCACCGCCGATCCTGCTGAGGATGCGGTAATGGGAAACCGTCTGCCCCACGGGTTGAGAAGGCGTGGACACTGGTTAGGACATGTTAGGTGGGGGCGAAGGGAAGGTCAACGCTCGGTGGCATCCACGCCATGGTTGGCGTTATATAGCCTCATTGACCGGACTTCTCTGAGTTCAACTCGCCTCCGCTATCCTGACCAGCGCGCAAAGTCAAAGGCCGCGGGCGGGGGCGCCCGCGCTACAGGAGTCAAATGCAACTCAGACTCTTTCCGCGGCTGGCTAGGCTAGAATGGCGTCCGGCGTCAGTTACAGAAATGCGAAATCGAGAGGACTCCATGTGGGATAGGCGGTTCTGCTTTGCTTTTGCAAAGTTGATGGCTATCGCGGGCGCAATGGCCGTGGTGCTTTTCGCGGCGTCGATGTACGCGGCGCTGCCGCGGAACGGCGTTTCGGCTTCTTCCGAAACTGCTTCTGATTCTTCTCCTGATCGGCGGCTGCAAAAGGCGTACCGGTTTCAAAAGGGCGGGTGGACTTACGTTCATCTGGAGGGATCGCCCTCGGAGATCGGATTCCAGCACGGGTATCTGCTGGCGACTGAGATCGCGGACGGGTTTGAAGCGATCAAGCTGGTCGACACGCACCAGACTCAGCGCGACTGGGAGTTCTTCCGCACGACGGCGCGCGAGATGCTTTGGCCTCACATCGATGCTGAGTATCAGCAGGAATTGCAGGGCATCGCCGACGGAGTGAAGGCGCACGGGGTGAACCTCGACGTCTACGATATCGTGGCCCTCAACGCGTTTGAGGAAGTGCCGGACTACTACGTGCCGTGGTTGAACAAGAAGACAGACAAGAAGACAGCCAGCCAGAAAACGAACGCTCCGAAGCTGGTGGCTCCGGGCAATTGCAGCGCCTTGATCGCCACCGGCAAGTACACCAAAGATCACCAGATCGTGATCGCGCACAGCAATTGGACCAGTTACCTGGCGGGCGAGCGCTGGGTGGTGATCTTCGACATCGTGCCGCAGAACGGGCAGCGCATTCTGATGGACGGGTTCCCCGGGGTGATCACCAGCGACGACGATTTCGGCGTGAACTCGGCGGGGATCATGATCACCGAAACCACGATCACGCAATTCGAGGGATGGGATCCGAACGGCAAGCCGGAATTTATGCGCTCGCGCAAGGCGCTGCAGTATTCGAAGAGCATCGACGATTACGTGCGCATCATCAAGGAAGGCAACAACGGAGGGTATGCCAACGACTGGCTGATCGGAGACCGCAAGACGGGTGAGATCGGCTATCTGGAACTGGGGCTGAAGAATACTCCCCTGTGGCGGACTAAGGACGGATATTTCGTGAGTTCGAATTTTCCGCGCGATCCCAAGTTGATTCGGGAGGAAACCAGCGGATTTGATGTGAACGACGCATCGTCTTCGATGAATGCGCGACATGCGCGGGCGGATGAGATGGTGGAGCAGGCCAAGGGAACGATCGACGTGGAGATGGCGGAGGCGTTTCTGGCGGATCATGTCGACAGCTTTGAGAAAAAAACGCAGGCCAACGAGCGGTCGTTGTGCGGACATGTCGATGCTTCTTCGCGGGGCGTGAAGGAGTGGGGATGGGAAGGGTTCAATCCGGGCGGCGCGGTGCAGGGAAAGGCTACGGACAGCAAGATGGCGGAGAAGATGAGTTTTGTGGCGCGGGCGGGGCACCCTTGCGGGGCGGATTTTGGGGCGGCGGAATTTCTGGAGCGGCATCCGGAGTATGCGTGGCAGAAGGGGCTGCTGCGCGATATGAAGGCGGGGCCTTGGACTACGTTTCGGGCGGGGCAGAAGGGTGGGGAGTAGTTCGCGCCCGCCAGACGGCAGGCCGCGCTCGCGGTGTCCCGATGCTCACTTGCAAGTGATGCTAGGGTTGCCCTTCGCCAATTCGACACAGGCCGCATGTTGCTTCATGCTCTGCTGCTGATCTGTTGCCGAAGTTGGAGTAGAAGGTGGAGCAGTTGCTGGTGAAGCTGCAGGAGTCGCACTTGGAGCCTGCGCGCTAGAAGCGGGAGCCTTGTCCAGCATTGCTTTAAATGCCGCAATCTCCTCTGGTTGGCCCCATATAAACTGACGAGTTTGCACTTGGCAGTCCTCGTCCGGATATTCCCAGACAGGCTGAACAGTTATCTTTGTCGTGCCATTGAGTTCCACCAACGAGTAGGACCACACCTTCTTGGTGGTCATGCCCTTACAAATACCTGTGATCGTCATCATCGAATCGATTAAGGGCAGTTGTCCGGGCATGGAGAAGCGGAACTGGAACTGATTGTCGGAGTCGAGCGTGTAGCCTACTCTTAGACTCTCCTGGACGATCAGCGCTTTGAGTGTTTGAGCCGACGCTTTGCTGATGAATACATACGGTCCCGGCTGAGGCTTTGGTTTCTTATCCCGCGCCGCAGCCAAGGTCGATATTGCCAGAAGTAGAATCAGTGCCCGTCTCATGCTTTTACCCATTTGTGAACTTTACCGAGACGACCCCCCGAACTGCTAATTACCGGAGTCATCTCAGGATTCGTCTCACCATCTCATCAGACGACGAGCGTCCGGGGGAGACATGGGGTGGGGTTCTTCGAGATAACGACCGGGCAATTCAGGCGGTCGATGGAGTGAGGGCAAATAAGGCAGACATGGCGACATTTGCAACCGAATTTCCTCGGCAATGTCTTGCGATGTCACTCGTTGACCGGGTTTTGAGGAGTAGAGAGGCCGATTTCTACAGTTAAACGCGACGAATCTAGATGACGCGCTTTCCTTAGTTCGACAGCTAGTCCGACAGCATTTCTGAAACTGCGGCATTGACATGGATCTGAGTGGTATCGAGTATGGGTAGTCCTTCAATGGACTCGGCGCGCAGGAGCAATGGCAGTTCGGTTCCGGCGAGGATCACGGGTTGAATGCGATCGCGTTGCTTCTGGAGGGCGATGATCTGCTGCAGGCGGTCGCGGGTTTCGGGCAGGAAGATTCCGTTTACTAGCTCGTTCACGTACTTGTCATGAATGTAGGCTTGCTCTTCTGGTGACGGCGGCACGAGAGCTATGCCATGTTTCTCGCAGATTTCGGGGTAGAAGCGGCTGCTCATGGTGAATCTTGTGCCGAGCAGGCTCACCGTCTTCAACCCTCGGCGCACCACTTCTTCGCAGGTTGCCTCCACAATGCTGATGAGCGGGAGGGGCGAGAGGCGGCGAACATCGTTGAAGACGATGTGCGGAGTGTTCGCCGACAATAGGGCGAAGTCCGCGCCGGCGTCTGCGAGTTTTCGAATTGCGCCGGTGAAGTACTCCGCTAGTTGCTGCAGGTTGTTGGAACTGACCAGGCGCAGCGCCTTGTCTACATCGAGACTGACAATGATGATTGAAGGATAACTTCCGTTGGCTACCTTTCGCCTGTACAGGGAAATGATGGATCGGTAATAGTCGATCGTCGATTCCGGGCCTAGACCGCCTACAATGCCAACTGTCTTCATTTGTGTTGACCTGGCATAAAGTCTATCCGAAAGGTCGAATCGGTCCAGAAGAGATGGCGTCGCGGCGACACGGGTCTGTCCTCCGGGACTGGACGGCCGAGGGCGGCCGTCGCTACGTGGGTCATGGTGCGGCTTGCTTCCGGGCAAAATCTTCCGATTTCCCACAATTTTTTCCCTTTCCCCTAATAGGAAAAATATTGCAGATGCGGTGCGGCGGTCTGGTAGGATGGGTTTTTCCCTGTCTAAGTAGCCGCTTAGCAGCATCTTAAGGGTAGAGAGCGGCCGGCGAAAATGGCCTTCGGCGTGCACTTCAGGGTTCAGAAGTGTCGTCCTTCGACCCGTTCCCCGCGGCCTTCAAAATGCTAGCCCGTGGGATTGAACACTTCTTTTTTGGCCAGCGCTTAGGTAGGTGGCAGGATGAGGTACCGCAGATGAATTCCCAGGCTTCAGAATTGACTCTAGGCATACTTCCCGAGCCGGGCACGCGCTGGGGCAAGTTTGTTGTCAGTTATGGCGTGCAGTCGGTAGTGCTGACGTTCTTCGTGATTACCGCCATCATGCATCCGGATGTTCTGGAGCCACGGGAGCGCGATTATCACTTCGTCACCCTGGTCAGCACTCCGCCTCCGATTCCGCAGGCTCCGGCGCCGGTTCGGCATTTTCCGGTTCCTGCTCCCAAGATTGTTGAGCCGGTAACGCCGCGGCCGGAAGCCATGCGCGTTCCCGCCGAGTTGGTCAGGAAAAAGCTGCCCGTTCCCGAGGAGCAGGCGCCCAAGGTAACGCTGGCGGCGACGAAAGAGCTTTTGCCGGATGTGAAGGTACAGATTCCGCGGCCGCCGGTGAAGACGAATGTGTTTTCCGCGGGGAGTTCGGCGACTCCGACTATGGCGGCGGCGCCGTCGAAGGTTCAGACGGGCGGCTTCGGCGATCCGAACGGGGTGCCGGCGTCGGACCCGCACGGGCATCCGGTGACGATTGCGCAGGCGGGCGGTTATGACATGCCGTACGGGCCCGGTTACGGCAACGGCACGGGAGGCGCGCATGGCGCGCGCGGGGTGGTGGCGAGCACGGGTTTTGGCAACGGCGTCGCTACCGGCAACGGTTCCAGTGTTTCCGGTTCGCGGGCGCCGGTTCGCCAGTCGGGTTTCGGAGACGCGGAGATCGTGCCTGCGTCTCAGGCGAGAACGAAGTTGGTCGAACCCACGGTCACGACCTTGCCGGCTGAGATCACGTTCAAGCCGCGTCCGGTTTACACGGATGAGGGGCGAAAGCTTAAGATTGAGGGCGAGGTGCTGCTCGACGTGGTGTTTTCAGCGAGCGGGCAGGTTCGCATCGTAAAAGTGGTCCGCGGTCTGGGTCATGGGCTGGACGAATCCGCGGTGCACGCGGCGGAAAAAATTCAGTTTAAGCCAGCGTTGAAAGACGGCCATCCCGCCGATTCGGAGGCAGTGTTGCACATCGAGTTTCAGCTGGCATCGTAGGTCATGCAACATAGGTGACGCAACGTAGGTTATGGAACGTAGGTCATGCAACATGGGCGCATCATATGTAGAATGAAAGCGACGAAAATGCTGCGATCCCTATACGCACTACTTACGCTCTCCCTGGTCTGCTGCGCGATGTCTCCGTTCGTGCAGACTGCGTACGCGCAGACTCCTCCTGCTCAGACTTCCCCCGCCCAAACCGCGCCGGAGCCTCAGCTCGCGACCCGCGAGGTAGCGACCCAACAGGCGACCGCGGCCGCCAGCAGCTTCGATCAGGTGGTGGATCGGGCGATTGAGCGCGAACATTTCTTCATGGCGCAGATGAAGCAACTTCATCCGCTGGTGGAAACTTATCTGCAGAATCTAAAACAAGACAAAGAGCTGGACACTCCGGTGCCCATCAGCGACGTGTACTTCCTGGGCCGATTGGATATGAGCGAAGGCACGGATGACCGGACCTTCACCTCGCCCACCACGGCCGGCCTGGGCAAGCGCATGATCAGCAAATTGAGCAACGTGTATTCGATGAAGTTTCTGCCACTGGGTTTTGCCCAGATGGTGGTGCTCGATGAAGATTTTCAGCGCAGGTATTACGACTTCACTTTCGTGCGCCGGGAGTTTCTGGGAGAAGTACGCTGCATTGTGATGGACGTCGCTCCCAAGAAAGACGCGGGCAAGGGGCGGTTCCTGGGCCGGGTCTGGATCGAAGACCAGGACTACAACATCGTCCGCTTCAATGGGACTTACTATCCGCATCCGCGAGCGAGTTATTACCTGCACTTTGACAGCTGGCGGGCGAACCTGCGGCCCGGCGGGGTGTGGCTGCCTTCGTTGATTTATTCCGAGGAATCGGACCTGAAGTATCGTCTGGGGCAGACGCTGAATTACAAGGCGCAGACGCGGCTGTGGGGATATAACCTGAAGGATCTCCGGCGCAACTCGGAGTTCACGGAGATCACGATCGATGCCCCGCAGACGGTGCATGATCAGAGTCAGAAAGCGCAGGACGCTTCGCCCATCGAGGCGCAACGGCAATGGGAGCGTCAGGCGGAACTCAACGTGATTGACCGGCTGCAGCAGATCGGGTTACTGGCGCCGGAAGGCGAAATCGACAAGGTGCTGTCGACCGTCGTGAACAACATGATGGTCACCAACAACATCGACATTCAGCCCGAGATCCATTGCCGCGTACTGATGACCACGCCGCTCGAGTCCTTCACCATCGGCCACACCATTGTGGTGAGCCGCGGGATGATCGATGTGCTGCCGGACGAAGCGTCGCTAGCCATGATTTTGACCCACGAGCTATCGCACATCGTGCTGGGGCATCATCTGAATACCAAGCTTGCTTTCAACGACCGCATGTTCTTTCCGGATGAGCGGACGTTCGAGCGAATGGATTTTGCTCGCGATCGCGGCGAAGAAGAAGCAGCGGACAAGAAAGCCATCGAACTGCTGAACAACTCGCCTTATAAGGACAAGCTTGGTACCGCAGGCTTGTTCCTTAAAGCGGTGCAGGCGCGCGCTCCGGCGCTGAAGAACCTGATTCGGGGGCACCTGGGGGACAGTCTGCTGAATGGAGATGCCACCAGGATGTCGTCATTGATGACCTCCTCGCCGCAATTCGACCCCAAGAAGACGGATCAAGTGGCGGCGCTGCCGCTGGGTGGCCGAGTCAAGATTGATCCGTGGAACAATCAACTGGAATTGATCAAGACCAAGCCGGTGGCGATTACCAGCGCGGCCGAGAAGATGCCTTTCGAAGTTACGCCCTTCTTCCCGTTCCTGACCAGGCTGGGCAGCGCGACTCCGGAAAAAGCGGCCCCGGTTCCAGAGAAGACGGCAGCGGCGCCGACGGGGCAGTAGCCAGGTCAGAGGTTTGAGTTAGATTACAGAGGTAAGAATCTCTGGCAATCGACAGCAAGAGCTTTACCTCGAAAAATATAAAAGCCTCGCCTTTTCGGAAAAACTGCAGGAAAAAAATCAGGGGAAGCCCCCTGCCAGACGCAGCGGGGCTTGGTCGTGCGGCTAGTTCGTCATCTGGCTGGAGACTTGCGAAAACACGTTGTTGGCGTTGGTGCCAATCAGCTTGACGGTGCCAATCACGATCACTAGGATAACGGCAAGCATCACCGCGTATTCGGCGACGTCCTGACCGCTTTCATCATTCCAAACCTGACGGATTGCTTTGATCACTGTTTCCCCCAATCGACAACGGCGCAGGTCCACTCATGCTTCTGAGCAGGTTCTCGCCCTTGTGTAATTGTAAAATATCCTGAGCCAGCGTTCCACCCAATAGCACCGCAGTGCCCGAAATGGCACTATTGTGCCATCACTCGGGTATTCCCCTTAGAACCCCAAATATCGGCCAATCTGTTGGTTACGCGAGCATGGCCGCAAGTCATGACCTAAACGATTCTGCCTCGACAATCGTGATCAGGCAATTCTGCTTAGATCATGGTTACCACACCATCGTTACTAGACCATCGTTGTCAGACAATGTCAGACAATCGTTTTCAGGGGAAGCCCCTGATTCACCGCGAACAGGGCCAGTTCCAGGCGGGTGGAGACTCCCAGTTTGTCGAAGATATTGCTGAGGTGGTGTTTCACCGTATCCTCGCTGATCTTGAAGTACTCGGCGATTTCGCGGTTGGCGTAGCCGGCCACCACGGCAGAAACAATTTCCAACTCTCGCGGCGTGAGCCCGAATTTCTTTTGTTTCGTTTCCTCGTTCGTGCTCTGCATGAGGTTGCGCAGGTACTGCACCAGATTCGATACGCTGTCGCGGCCCACCCAGTATTCGCCAGCCATCACGGCATGAATGCTCTTGAGCAGAAGTTGGGTGGCGGAGTCTTTGAGCACGACGCCGCGCGCTCCCAACTGCAACGCCTCCACCATTTGTTTTTTTTCGACGGCGGCGGTCAGCAGGATGATGCGCACTGCGCCGGCACTGCTGGTATTCAGGTCGCGCAGGGCATCGAGGCCGGTGTGGTGGGGCATGGCGAGATCGAGCAGAAGAATGTCGGGCTTGATCTCGGTGGCGAGTTTGACGGCCTCGCGGCCGTCGCAGGCTTCGCCCACCACTTTCATATCGCTTTCGGATTCCAGCAGGCGTCGCAGGCCGTCGCGGAAAATGGGATGATCGTCGGCAATCACAATGCGTATGGGATGACTTCGTTTATCCATGGCTGGTTTATCCGTGCCGGGTTTATCCATGATTGGTCGATTCGTGATTGGACTATTCATGATTGGCCTTTCTTGGTGGCGGGATGCTCACTTCCAGACGCGAACCGTGCCCGGGAGTCGATTCTATCGCGAGTTCGCCTGCCAGGAGCCGTACCCTTTCGTGAATCACCGCGGGTCCCTTGCCCGATTTCTCCAGTTCCGCATCGGACAGTTTGCCGGAAAAAGAAAACCCTTTGCCGTCGTCCTCGACGGTCAATTGCAGATTGCCAGCGCGCTGCGCCAGTCGCACCAGCACGTGATGAGCTCCGCTGTGCTTGCGCACGTTGACGAGGCTCTCCTGCACGATGCGCGCGAGTTCGCGGCAGACTTTCTGCGCTAGATCGACGCGCTCCAACTCGCTGACGAACTCGGCAGCGATTCCCGTCTCGCGGCGGAAACGCTCCACCGTGTCGGAGATGAAAGCGAGAAGGCGGTCGGCATTCACCTCGAACGACTTCATGGCTTGCATCAGTTCGCGCAACTTGAGAACTTCTTCACGCAGAAGTTTCTGGATCCGGCCTAACTCCGCGTTTACCACCGGCAACTCCGGTCCCGACTGGCGGCGCAGGACGTCGAGTTGCATTTCCACCGCGATCAGGGATTGAATGGCTCCATCATGTAGTTCGCGGGCGAAGCGGGCGCGCTCCACCGCGCCGGCGCGCTCGCGCAGCCGCCGCATCAGGTACACGTTGTAGATGGCCGGACCGACCTGCTGGGCGAACTCTTGCAAAAAGCGCAATTCCTCTTCCGGCTCTCCCATCCTCTTGGGATCGAAGAGGAAGACGCGGCCCGACCACTCAGTGCCGAAGGCCAAGGCCACGGAAACGACGGCGTCAAATTTTTCCACTTGGGCCAGTTCATTCAGAAATCCGGTGTTGGCGTCGCGCACTCGATCGCCCTCGCGATCAAGCAGCACGGAGTGAAAACCGCTGCCACTGCGGGAGGCGTAAATGGCGTCAACGGGCGAGTCGAACAGATACGACTTTTCGGTTTCCGGCAAAGGCTCGCGCCAGTGCAGCGGTTCGATGCCCTCGGGGCCGCGCTTTACTTCAGCGAGGAATACGCGGTAACTGTTCGATTCCTGAGAGGCGCTGAGCACGCGGCACGCGCCGTAGATGCTCATCACTTCCCCGAGAATCTGCTGCATGGTGCCGGTGAGTCCGGCCTCGACGCGCGTGGAACTAAGAACGCGGGTGATTACGGCGCGCTCGGCGCGGACTTTCTTCTGGTTCTCGGACATGTAGCCGAGTAAGAATCCGAGGACAATCAGGTAGACCGAACTGATGAACAGCTGTTGCGGATCGAGTTCGCGGACGCTGACACCGAGGCGCGGCAGATGCGCGGCATGGAGCCAGCGATCCGCTGCGGGTTCGAGTCCAGCGCGCACTGCGAAGGCTTCCACCTCGAGCAGTGCCACGGCGGTGGCCGCGGTGCCGACTGTTTCCCAGAGCCCCCAGCGATAGGCCGCCGACACCATGACGAAGACGAAGAACAGAAAAAATGGGCCGCGCTGCGCGGTCGCGAACAAGGACATCAGCACTGGCCACAGGATATCCACGGAATGAACGACGAGACGAAAAGCTCTGGTGGACTGGGGACGGAAGCGGAGCAACAGCAAAACGACCACGGAGTGAATCAGGTATATGGTCAGCAGCCAGTAGAGCCAGCGAGAATAGACGAATCCGCGCACGGGCTCTATCAAGAGCGCGAAAACCGCGCCAATGGTGAGCGTCACACGCGCGGTCGCCAGCCAGCGCTCGGTGCGGCGGATTTCGCCCACGCTGAGCGGCGCGCGGAAGCGCCATAGATCACGATAGCGAAGAAGCATCCAGGGCAAGGGACTCACGTCGACGAGGTGGTGCTAAGGTTGAGCGACTCATTTTAAAGGCAATCACCGACAAACTCCAATGAGTCTTCTGCTTTTTGCAACGCTCGCTTCCAGCTTCTGATGCCTGGCAGGCTTGCGGAAAGCTGCGGAGACGGGGCGAGCCGCGTCTCTACCGGAGAGCAGATGCACTTTTCGATACCCATCAATGCTTACACTAGTAACCCCCGCAAAGACAGATCAAGCTCTAAAATGGAAGTCGGAGTAGTCTGCTTTGGCCGCACGCACTAAAGTCTGGATCTCTTTGCTGGTCGGGCTGGTTCTCGCCCAGATCGCGGTGTCCCTGCTCATGCCAAGGGGCGACGCCCTCATGGTAGCGAGCGACCTGATTCAGATCGGTCTGCTGCTGGTTGCCACCGCTACTTTCCTGCCCAATACGGTACGCTCGCGCTGTCCCACGCTCCATATTTGGCTGTTTTGGATTCTGATGAGCCTGGGCATGCTCTTCTGGCTTATTTACCAGGGGATGTGGAATTACTTTGAAGTACTGAAGCGACAGGACGTGCCCGACCCGTTCCTGGGCGACATCGTACTGTTCCTGCATTTGGTGCCGATGATCGCGGCGCTCGCAGTGCTGCCTCATCTGCACGAAGACGAGCGCGATGAGCGGGTACGCATGCTCGACTTCACGCTCCTGCTCACGTGGTGGATCTTCATTTATGTGTACTCCGTAATCCCGTGGCAAACGGTGCAGGTCGATGAACCGGCTTATAACGCGAATCTCAATCTCGCGTATCTGATCGAAAAACTGCTGCTGCTGGCCGCGCTCGCGGTCCTTGCGTACACGGCGAAGGGTGGGTGGCGACAGCTTTACGGGCAGTTGCTGGGCGCGAGCGCGCTCTACGCCTCCAGTTCCTACGTGGCTACCTGGGCGATCGGACACAAGCTTTACTACAGCGGCAGCATCTACGACATCCCGTTGATCCTATCGATCGCCTGGATGGGCGCGGTGCCCTTGCTGGCTCGCCGCTTTGATTTGTCTGACTCGCGGCCGTCACGGCCGGTGCTGGGCGTCTGGATCACACGGTTGAGCATGCTCGCGCTGTTCAGTCTGCTCTGGGCCGCCCTGCATGCCGAACTGGACCCGAAGCTTCCGAATGCGGTCAAGGAGTTCCGCATCACGGTGAGTCTCTTGACCATGGTGGTAATGGGGGTGGTGGTTTTCTGGCGGCAACGGTTGCTGCGCGACGAGCTATCGCTATTTCTGGAGAAGTCGCGACGTTCTTTTGACGACCTTAAGGCGCTGCAGGAAAAGCTGATTCAATCGGAGAAGCTGGCGTCGCTCGGTCAGTTGGTGGGGGGAGCGGCGCACGAGATCAATAACCCGCTCACCGCCATGCTGGGATACTCGGACCTGCTGAATGTGTCGACGTTGCCGCCGCAGGAGCAATCGAATGCGGCGCAAATCGGGGAGCAGGTGCGACGCACCACGACGTTGGTGGCCAGCTTGCTGACGTTTGCGCGCCAGACTCCGGCGCGGTTTGCTGCGGTCAATATCAACTCAGTGCTGCAAACCACGGTGCTGCTGCTGGCTCCGCAACTGGAGGCGGAAGGTAATTCGGTGCGGCTCGATCTGGCTGTTTCGCTTCCGCCGGTGCTGGCGGATTCGAACCAGATTCTGCACGTCTGCATGCACCTTGCGGGACAGATCAATGCCCGGCTCAAGAGCGAAGCACGTTCGACTCTGATGGTGCACACACACAGCGAGGACAGCCTGGTAATGGTGGATTTCTCGGCTTGGGATGGTGCTACGGGCGATGGTTCGTCGCAGCTCGAGTCGAACTTGTTGCCGCTCAGCTCGGAAGGTGAGAACAAGCCTTCCACGCTTTCGTTGAGCGCCTGCTGCCGCATTGTCGAAGAACATGGTGGGCGGCTGTTGCAGCCTTCGACTCCGGGCAATCCGGCGTTCCGTATGGAGCTGCGGGTCGCGGGAAATTCGGCAGGACGCTCGGCGCTCGCGGCAAACAGCTGGGTGGCGCGGGGCAGTTCATAGCTTGGTGGAACTGTGCTTTCCCGCCGCACCGTGGGAGACGCGGCTGGCCGCGTCGCTACGTGGAAGCAGGGGTTACTTCCACCGTCCTCTTCAATTGTCCGCAGGCGGCAAAAATGTCGCGGCCCCGCGGGCGCCGGATGAAGGCCAGGATTCCCGCGTCCACCAAAATTTGCCGGAATGCCAATACCCTCTCCTGCTCGGGCGTCCGATAGGGCAACTCCAGGCCCGGATTCAGAGCGATCAGATTGATTCTCACTCGGATTCCGCGCACCAACTCCACCACCTCGCGCGCCTGCTCCGGGGCGTCATTCACGCCCTCGATCAGCACATATTCAAACGTCATCCGCTCCCGCGTGCGCAGCGGAAACTCACGCGCGGCGTTCATCAACTCCGCGAGATTCCACTTGCGGTTCAGCGGCATCACTTCGCTGCGCAGTGCGTCGTTCGACGCATTCAGCGAAATCGCCAGTTTTGGACGCACCGATTCCCGACCGAAGTCGCGAATCCGTGGCACGATCCCAGCGGTGGAGACGGTCATGCGCGACTCTGGAATCTTCACGCCCTCCACCAGCAGGCGCACCGACTTCATGAAGTTGTCATAGTTCAGGAAGGGTTCGCCCATGCCCATGAACACGATGTTGACGCGCTGCAGTGGAGGGTCGACGCCCTGGTCGCGAAGCACGGCGGCGATCTGACCGACAATTTCTCCCGCTTCGAGATTGCGCTTGACCCCGAGCAGCGCGGTGAAACAGAACTTGCAATTTACTGCGCAGCCTACCTGGCTTGACACGCAGATTGTGGACCGGCGCCAACTTGCTTGTGGCGGCGGGACATTGCCCGGCCGGACGGGGCAGAGCCCCGTCACCACACGTTCCTGATCAGTGCTGGCTTCCAGTTCGTCGCCGGCTTCGCTGCCGTCGCCGGTCTCGCCGCCATCGCCCTCGGGCATCCAAACCGTCTCCACCGTTTCGCCGTCGGAGAGCTCCACCAGATAGCGCACCGTGCCGTCGCTTGAAACAAACTTGCGTGCAAGCTTTGGAAGGCCGACGTTCCAACCGTCCTCCACGAGACGGGCGCGATATTCGAGCGGCAGCGTCGAGACCTGGTCCAGCCTCTCAATCTTTTGCCGATATACGGCATCAAATAGTTGCTGGCCACGATAGGCGGGCTGCCCCGACTCGAGCGCAAGATCCGTGAGTTCCTGCAGGTTAAGTCCTAAGAGCGAATTGGATGGCTGGCTTGGCATTGAGCTAGTGCAGCGAGGGGCGTCCTCAGCCCCCTCACAGCATAATACTGAACAATGGGGCTAAGGGTTCGGCGTAAGTTAAACAAAAACAAGGCTGAACTGCAGTCGCCATCGACTAGTCCCGGATTGTGGGAGAATAGTAGCAGCAACCCGCCCTCGGAATAACACATGGTAAAAGAAACGCGCAGCATTCGTCGTCAGACCCTGCCGAACGGCCTGACCGTGATCACCGAGCAGATGCCGCACATCCGCTCGGTGGCGATTGGCATCTGGCTCAAATCCGGCTCGCGCGACGAAGATTCGGAATGGAACGGCATTTCGCATTTCATTGAGCACATGGTGTTCAAGGGGACGGAGACGCGCTCCGCGGAAGCGATTGCCCGCCAGGTCGATTCGATCGGCGGCAATATGGATGCTTTCACGGCGAAGGAATGCATCTGCTTCAACATCAAAGTGCTCGATGAGCACCTTCCGATTGCCCTCGATGTGCTTACCGATCTCGTCCTGCATCCGGTGTTCGATGCCGGCGATATCGCGAAGGAGCGCGGCGTTATTCTTGAAGAGATAAAGATGGATCAGGACAATCCTGACTATCTGGTCCATGAAATCTTCACCCAAAGTTTCTGGAAGGACCACGCGCTTGGACTACCGATTCTGGGTACGCGCGACACGGTAAAAAAATTCGAGCGGCCGGTCGTGTCACGGTTCTATGGACATCACTTTGCTCCCGGCAATCTTATCGTCAGTGCTGCGGGCAACCTCGATCACAAGAACTTTGTCGAACTCGTTGCGAAACATTTTGAGCAGGTGAAGCCGGCGAAAAACGGATTGCACTCTCCGCAGCCTAAGACTTTTTCGCGCATTAACCTGCGCAATAAGAAATCGCTGGAGCAGGTGCAGATCTGTATCGGAGTTCCGTCGCATCCCATGGCGCACGAGCGACGCTATGCTTCCTACATTTTGAATACGCTGCTCGGAGGCGGGATGAGTTCGCGGCTGTTCCAGAACATTCGCGAACGGCAGGGGCTGGCTTACTCCATTTACAGCGACCTGAATCCTTATCGTGATACTGGGTCCATGTGCGTGTATGCGGGCACGTCGCGCGAGTCGGCGATCAAAGTGGTCGAGTGCGTGGTGGAGGAATTCCGCAACCTGAAAGGCACGCCGGTGCCGGAAGAAGAACTGCGCCGGTCTAAAGATCAGCTTAAAGGCAGCCTCATGCTCTCGCTCGAGTCCTCGACGTCGCGGATGGCGAACCTGGCTCGCCAGGAGATGTACTACGACCGTTTCTATGGTCTCGACGAACTGATCGAACGCATCGAGGCGGTTACCGTCGACGAACTGCAGCAGACCTCGGAGGAATTTTTCCAAACGGAGCAGATCGCGGTGACGATTCTTGGCAATTTGACTGGGCTCAAACTTACGCGCGAGCAGCTCAGCTGCTAAGGGGCAAACGGATGCCTCTAAGCGGACGGGCGAGGTCGCCGTCCCCACAAGAACCCTCATCAACTCCTCGTGTTATTCTGTGGCGCTCTTCTTGAGTTTTCCACGGACTCCCAATGTCTTTGCGCATCCTGGGCTTCATTCTGGCCGCCCTGCTGCTGGTTGGCTATCGCGTGATCAAGCCGCGCACCTCGGGCTCTGACGGGCAGGCCTCTGATTCGTCTTTGTCTGAGCGATGGAATCTTTCTACTTTGTTTCTGGCGAGCGCGCTTACCTTGTTCGCGGAACTTGCCCTCATCCGCTGGGTTGCCACGGAAGTGCGGGTGTTTGCTTATGTCAAGAATCTGGCGCTGCTGCTGTGTTTTCTGGGCTTCGGATTAGGGTGCGCGCTGGCGCGGCAACGTCCTCGCTGGCAGACGGCCGCCACGGCGCTGCTGGGATTGATCGTCATCGTTCGGCTGCCCTGGAACGGGCCGGAGATCATGGAGAGGCTTTCGCAATACCTGGGCGCGTCGCAGGACATGGAGATCTGGGCTACTCGCGCCATGCACGACACTACTGGCTTCATTCTGGCCGTGCTGGTCACTGCCATCTTGCTCTTCCTTATTACTTACATTTTCATCCCCATGGGGCAGACGGTGAGCCGCCAGATCGAACTTGCGCCGCGGACGCTTTATGGCTACTCCTGGAATCTGGGCGGCAGTCTGGCGGGCATTCTTGCGTTTTTTGCGGTGTCTTGGCTTGCGTTGCCACCGGAGGTTTGGTTCACCATCGTGCTAGCGGGCATGGCGCTGCTGCAAACCAGTCGGAGCGATAGCATCCGGATCGCCGTGGCCGTATTGCCGGTCGCGATCCTGCTTATCGATCCTTCCACTCCGCACCACTTCAACTTGTGGACTCCTTACCAGCAGATTGAACTGGAGGATGAGAATTTTCCCGACGGCGAACTTTACCGGACCGAGATTCGCGTTAACCATACCGGATACCAGGTCATGGTGAATCTTTCTACCGATTTTCTGGGTCGTCATCCCAATTTGTTGAAGGAGGCAGCGGATGAGAATCCCTACAATCTGCCTTTTCGTTTTACTTCGCCGAATCCGAGCGTGCTGATTGTGGGGTCGGGCACCGGGAATGACGTTGCTGCCGCTTTGCGGCACCAGAGCCGCGCCGTCGATGCGGTGGAAATCGATCCTAAGATTCTCGAGCTTGGGCGGCGTCGACACCCTGAGCATCCTTATGACGATCCGAGGGTCTCCGCACACCTCACCGATGCTCGCGCGTTCATGAAGCGCACCACTGCGCGTTACGACCTCATCCTTTTCGGATTGCTCGATTCCCACACACAGCTTTCCGATTATTCCAACATGCGGCTCGACAACTTCGTTTACACAGAAGAATCTTTTCGCGAAGCTCGCGCGTTGCTTGCTCCGAACGGCATTTTGTTCATTAAGTTTCAGATCAATCATCCTTTTGTGGGACGACGCCTAGACGAGATGCTGACCCGTACTTTCGGCAAGGCCCCGGTAGTTTTTCTTGCACCTTCGAACTACACTGCGGCCGCGACTTGCTTTGCCATCTCGCCCTCGGGACAAGTGGAGGCGAGCCTAGCCGCCGATCCTCGACTGAGTGAGTTTGTCGCGGGTGGGCGTCCGGCGTTTCTGTCCCTGCCTGAAGTGGCGGTCACTACCGACGACTGGCCCTATCTCTACCATCAGGGGCATTGGATCCCAGGGATCTTCTACTTGCTTAGCGCGCTGGTTGTTTTGCTGGCGGCGGTCTTCTATTTGCAGATTCCCGAAGCCCGGACGCGCGTTCCTTCTCTGTTCTTCTTCAGCATGGGGGCCGGATTCCTGCTGCTGGAAACGCAAGTGGTGAGTCGGCTGGCTTTGTATTTTGGGACCACGTGGCAGGTCAATGGCATTGTGATCGCTGCCATTCTATCCGCGCTGCTGCTGGCGAACTTTGTGATTGAAAAGCAACGACGCGCGTGGCCGCGCAGCTGGACTCTGATCGGCATCCTGGTGGGCATTGCCTGCGCTTACTTCGTGCCGTTCAATCGCATTCCTGGATCGGCGGCCATGGTTGGCGCGTTTGCTGCCGTGGTCTTCGCCATCCCGGTTTTCTTTGCTGGCTTGTTGTTCGCATCTGAGTTTCGCTTGGCGGAGTCGCCTGCCGCGGCCCTGGGCGCCAACATGCTGGGAGCGGTGGTCGGCGGCCTGCTGGAAAACCTGTCGCTGATCACTGGAATGAAAGCGCTTCTCATGATCGCCGCTCTTTTGTATTCGCTCGCGGCAGTGGGCTTTCTGGGGCTGGCTTCGCCCCAGTCTCAGCCCCGGTCCGCTTTCAGAATCCCTTCAGATCCAAGCTGACCGTAAGAAAGACGACGTTCGCCCCATCAGGGCCGCAATTCCGAACTTGGCGGTGTACCGCCTTGCGCGCGCTTGCTATCCTATATAGCTGAGGACCGAAGCTGGGGGCTAAGAAGGGAAGGGCCAATAGCTCGCGGTGAGTTACTAACCATGCAGATGGTGATCGACGTCTTCGCGCAGATTTTTGCCACCCTGTGGGCGCACAAGCTCCGCTCGGCCCTTACCATGTTCGGCATTGCCTGGGGAGTGGGGTCGCTGCTGCTGCTGGTGGGGCTGGGCGAAGGTTTCAGATCCGGCAACAAGCGCAACCTTTCGGAGTACGGCGAGAACATCATGATGATGTTCCCCGGCCGCGCGCCGGCGGTTGCGGGCAGCATGAACTCCGCACGCCAGTACCATCTTACTTACCAGGATTACCTCGACATCCGTAAGGAAGCTCCGCACGTTCGCGCGGCTACTCCTGTCCTCTCCAGCAACGACGTGCATGCGGTCAGCGAGTTCGCGAGCGCGAGCGGGCAACTCAATGGGGCTGAGCCGCAGTACAACCGAATCCGTTTTCTGCCGCTGAAAGAGGGACGCTGGCTCAACGACCTGGACGAAGCTCAGAAACGCAACGTGGCGGTGCTGGGCGATGAGATGACTCACCACCTGTTCCCGGGACGTCCCGCGATCGGCTCGTTTATTTTGCTCAACGGCTATCGCTTCGAGGTGATCGGCACGCTCAAACGGGTGGGGCGCGGCGACGACAACATGACCAACACGCGTTGTTATATTCCGTTCCAGGTGATGCGCAGCGATTTTCCGATCAAGGGCGAGGAAGCCTTCGATGCAATTTCAATGATTTACTATCAGCCGCGCGTGGCCGAAGAACACCTGCTGGCGCGGGACGAGACTCGACGCATAGTTGGGCGCAATCACCACTTTGATTATCACGATGAAGACGCGTTCGAGGGATTGGACCTTGTGCAGCAAGCGCAAATGATGGGCACCATCTTCGATGCGATGAACGATTTCCTGGGCATGGTGGGTCTGGTCACGCTGGCGCTCGGCGCCATCGGCGTGATCAACATCATGCTGATCGCGGTCAGCGAGCGCACGCGGGAGATCGGATTGCGCAAGGCGCTGGGCGCGACCAACCGCAGCATCATGCTGCAATTCTTCGCGGAGGGAGTTCTGCTGACGCTGGTCAGCGGACTGATCGGCATGGGACTAGCCGGCGGATTGATGGCGGTGCTTGGCAAGTTCAATGGTCCTGGCGGCTTCGATCCGCCACGACTGGTTGCTAAGACTGCGATCCTCGCGATCGGGAGCCTTACGCTGGCGGGCGTTGCCGCCGGACTCTATCCGGCGCGCAAGGCAGCGCGACTGGAACCGGTCGAGGCCTTGAGGCAGGAATAATGTCGTTTGATCTTCAGCCTACTTTGAACGGCGAGCTTCTCGAACTCAGGCCGCTTCAACCTGAGGACTTTAACGCCCTCTACGCGGTGGCTTCCGATCCGCTCATTTGGGAACAACATCCGGCGAAGGACCGTTACAAAGAAGAGGTCTTCAAGATATTTTTCCGCGAGGGGTTGGAATCCGGCGGAGCGTTGATCGCCATCGATTCCAGAGATGGCCAGGTCATCGGGTCGTCGCGATTCCACGGATACGACCAAGAAAAAAGCGAGATCGAAATCGGGTGGACGTTTTTGGCCAAATCCCACTGGGGCGGCATCTACAACCGGGAAATGAAAGAGCTCATGCTGCGTCATGCTTTCAAATTCGCGAACAGCGTGATCTTTCTTGTGGGTCCACAGAATTTGCGCTCGCAGAGAGCGGTTGAGAAAATAGGCGGAGTTCGGGTGGGATCAAGACCCGACAGATCTGGGCGAGACAGTTTTCTTTACCAACTCACGGCGTCAACTTTTTTCGGGACCTTCGAACAACAAGGGGAAGCGGCAGGAATAATCCCTGGGATAATCCCATGATGCGCGACTTGCTTGAGGAATCGTACAATGCCATGCGCTACAACCGGCGCCGCACGGCGCTCACCATGCTGGGCATGGCGTGGGGCATCGCCACGGTGGTCATGCTGCTGGCCTACGGTGATGGTTTCGGCCGGGCGTGCGCCAACATCTTCGCCAACTTCGGCACGAAGATGATGATCCTGGTTCCCGGGCGGTCGTCGATGCAGTCGGGAGGTGACAAGGCGGGGGCGCAAATCCGCATCACCCTGGACGATGTCGACCTGCTGACGACCAACATTCCGCAGATCACGCACATCTCTCCCGCCTGTAACAAGGATGCGACGGTGCAGTACGACACACGCTCATACACCATCGGAGTCAACGGCGAATATCCCAACACTTTCACCATCCGCGCTCTGAGCCTCGCGCAGGGGCGGTTCTTCAATCCTGAAGATGAGAACCAGCGGGCGCGGGTTGCGGTCATCGGTTCCGACACGAAAGAGAAACTTTTTTCCGGACGCAACGCTCTGGGCGAGAATATCCGCATCGATGGCATCAGCTTTGAGGTCGTCGGCGTGCTCAGCCCGAAGATGCAGGGAGGCGATGACAATATTAATCGCGTGGTCTACGTGCCCTTCACCGCCATGGGTGATCTGAAGGACACCCACTACCTCGACTCCATCTGGTTCAATTACGAGACCAACGACTATGAACGGATCGAGCGATCGGTGCGCTACATTATGGCGGCGCAGCACAGATTCAATCCCGCTGATCGGCGCGCCATGTTTGTTTTTAATCTTATGGAGCAGGTTCACCAGCTCGAAATCGTCACGCTCGGCCTCAAGATCCTGCTGGGGTTCATCGGTACTCTGACTCTGGGCATCGGCGGCGTGGGCTTGATGAACATCATGCTGGTGTCGGTGACGCAGCGCACGCGCGAAATCGGCATCGAGAAAGCGCTGGGCGCGCGGCGCCGTTATATTTTTCTGCAGTTTCTGGCCGAGGCGCTTACCATCACTTTCATCGGCGGTCTGTTCGGCATCATCCTGGCGTACGTGGTTGCGCTCACCGTGGGCAGGCTTACGCTTTACAGCGCCATGGCGAAACACGCTGAAGCGGGCGACATCCGGCTTATGATCAATCCGGTGACGCTGATCGTCGCCATTCTCATTCTTAGTGCTGTTGGACTGATCAGCGGCATGGTCCCGGCCATCCGCGCCGCCAGGCTCGACCCCATCGAAGCTCTGCGCTACGAATAGAGCAATACTTCTCCGCCTGCAGGGCGGGATTGCCTCGCCTCCGGAGACGCGGCGAGCCGCGTCTCTACGGGAAAATGGTGGGTGACTTCAAGAAGCTCTTGCGCTGCCTGATTGGAAGCTCCTGCGCTGGTAAAATTCTGGGAACCAACAGAAACATCTAAACTGGAATAGTGTTATCGCCAATAGGAGGATAGTGACAAAAAAATGAAAAAGCTGATTGGATTGCTCGTGATCTGTTTCGCGTTTTCTCTCGCAACCCTGGCACAACACGAAGAACATGGCGGCGCGCGGCCCGAGGTCGGCGGCGGACATCAAAACATCCCCAAGCACGGTCCGGCGAAGGTAGCCACTCCGCATCCGACCGATGAGAGCCGCAACTTCTCCGACGCGAAAGGACATCCCCAGGCTCCCCACGTTCATTCCAACGGACAATGGGTGGGCCACGACACCGGCCGCGACGATCCTCACTACCATCTGGATCGTCCGTGGGAACATGGTCACTTCACCGGCGGTATAGGGCGCGGCCACGTATGGCACCTTGGCGGCGGTGGTCCCGGGCGCTTCTGGTTCGGCGGGTTCTTCTTCTCCGTAGCTCCTTACGACGTTGGCTTCTGTGACGGCTGGCTGTGGGATTCGGATGACATCGTCATCTACGATGATCCCGACCACATCGGGTGGTACCTCGCCTATAACGTCAGGCTTGGAACCTACGTCCACGTGCAATATCTGGGAGCGTAGAGCGGTGAGAATTTTGTGATGCAAGCGCTCCGGGAAGAGACGGGCGAGGCGCCCGTCTCTTCACCAGACAAAGTTTATTGCTTCTTTTCTTCGGGCTTGGCGTCGGGCTTGCTCGTGTCGTCTTTCGGCTTATCGTCCTTTGCCTTATCCTCTTTTGGTTTTTCCTGGATCGAGAGCAGTTCGACCTCGAAGATCAACGTGGCATTGGGCCCAATTTCGGCGCCCGCGCCGCGCTCACCATACGCCAGGTTGGAAGGAATGAAGAGCTGCCACTTCGATCCCACGGGCATGAGTTGAAGCGCTTCCGTCCAGCCTTTGATGACTCCGCTCACCGGAAATGTCGCCGGTTTCCCGTGCTTGGCGGAGCTGTCAAATTCCTTGCCATCGATAAGAGTACCGCGATAGTTGCACACCACCGAGTCGGACGCCGCGGGCTTCGGTCCGGTGCCGGCGGTTAGAATCTTGTACTGCAAGCCGCTGGGCAATGCGACGATGCCGTCTTTACTTTTGTTGGCGGCCAGAAATGCTTCGCCGTCGGTCTTGTTCTTGGCCGCGGCCTCTTGTGTTTTCTGCTGCATCCTCTTCTGTGCTTCGTTCTGCACCTCGGTAAGTACGGCCTTCGCTTCGTCTTCCGTCAGACGCGTCTTACCGCCTGACGTGGCTTCCTTTAATCCCTGGGCCACGAGGTTCCAGTCCACTTCCACCGACCCTTGCTTCAACTGATTCCCAAGGTTTTTCGCGATGTTCATTCCCAGAGCGTAGCTGAACTTTTGGGTTTGGGTTGTGAGCGGAGCCGGTGCTGCCGTTGCCGGCTTCTTCACCGGAGCCTTCGCCGTGGTGGCTGCTTTCGGAGTTGTGGCTGCAGGAGTCGCTGGTGTCGTTGCCGAAGGAGTACTTGCTGGAGTCTGCTGGGCATAGCCATCTCCGGCCAGCATCATCGCCGCGGCCAATAGTAGAGCTGTGTTGAGAGATCTTTGCATTTGTCTATTGTCACATTGCTCCGCATTCTGCGCCAGAGCGGAGGTGGTGCGGGGCTGCGGGCTACGAGCTTCGAGCTACGAGCTACGAGCCAACCGGGCGTCCATAGCTCGCGGGTTGCGGCCTATTTCGCTATAATCCCTCGCATGAAAAC